>Ga0307277_10000288_pt1 | contig 17943 bp, 17 predicted proteins | sample ER_DNA_116_FD_194473 | JGI IMG/M metagenome (GOLD analysis project Ga0307277, IMG submission 194473) | Bulk soil microbial communities from the East River watershed near Crested Butte, Colorado, United States - ER_DNA_116 | ecosystem: Environmental > Terrestrial > Soil > Floodplain | place...
TCAGGCTGGCCCCGAACTCGCAGCTGGCCAGCAGATAGCGGCCGTCGGCGGAGAAGTCGAGGTGGTCGACGCCGGGACAGGGCACCGCCAGGGTGTGACGCAGCCGCATCGAGTGCGGCTCGCGGAAGTCGAGCCGGCCCAGCCGCTCGGCGACGACGATGGCCCGGCGGCCGTTGGGGGTGAAGTACAGGTTGTAGGGGTCGGCGACCGGGACCGGCCGGCCGACGTGGCCGGTGGCCGGGTCGATCGGGGTGAGGGTGTTGGACTCGTCGTTGGTGACCCACAGCCGGCGCAGGTCCCAGGAGGGGGTGACGTGCTGGGGGAGCCGCCCGACCAGGAACCGCCGCACCACCCGGCGGGTGCGGGGGTCGATCACGTGGACGGTGCCGTCCTGGCTGTCTGGCACCCAGACCCGTGCTGGCATGTGGCGGACCACCGGACTGAGCCGGCCGGGCCGGTCGGCGGCGTAGACGTCGCCGGGGCGCAGGGGCGGTGGCATGCCGGGGAGGCGGGGCGCCGCCGATGGTGCACCGGGCGGGTGGGTGGCCGCCGCCGGTCTTGCCGTGGTGCCGGGCCGGTCCGGGGTAGGCCGGCATCCGGCTAGCAGGATCAGCGCGAACGCGGCCAGCGCCCACCCGCCCGGCGTCCTCATACGAGTTCCCGCAGCGAGCGTACGACGGCCCGCTGGGAGGCGCGGACGGCGCCGCCGGCGGCGACGGCCACCGCCGCCAGAGCGACGCCCGCCGTCAGGGCGAGGTAGGTCCAGGGCACGCTGAGGGCCGCCGGTGGGGGGTCGAACACGCCGGTGAGGACCTTGACCAGCATGGCCGACAGCAGCCAGCCGCCCACGATGCCGGCGGCCAGCCCCCCGGCGGTGACCACCGCCGCCTCGGCCCAGACGAACGCGGCCAGCTGCCTGGGCCGGGCGCCAAGGGCGCCCGCGATCGTAAGGGTGTGGCGCCGCTCGGCCAGGCCGAGGGCGAGGACCAGGCCAGTGGCCGCGGCCGCCAGGAGCAGCGCGAAAGCCAACTCCAGGCGGGTCAGGCCGGCCAGGTCGACCGCGGTCAGACTGGAGCCGACCAGCTGGCGGGTGGTGGTGATGTCGTTGACCTGGGCCTGGAGGCCGAGCCTAGCCCGGATCCGGCCGGCCACGGTCTGGGGCGGCGCGGTCGTGTCGATCAGGAACTCGCCGACTGCGTCGCTGCCGGTGGCGGTGGCGACGTAGCCGGCGTTGGCGACCAGGAAGCTGTCGCGTGGCGCGGTCGGGAACTCCTTGGCCACCCCGAGGTAGCGGAAGCGGACCGGACGGTAGGTCTTGGTGCGGCCGTCCTGGAGGCGCAGGGTCAGGGGGTCGCCCGGCTGGAGCTGGTAGTCGTGGACGGTCTCGGCGCTGACCAGGACCCCGTCGGGCTCGCTGGCCAGCCGGCCGATCAGCGTTCGGGCAGTCCCGCCGGCGAAGTAAGCGTCCTGCAGGCTGGTGGCGTCGACCACCGTGGCGGGGCGGACGCCGTAGAGGTCCTGCAGGTCGCTGCCGACGTAGGCGAAGCGGTGCTGCAGGGGCTCGACTGCCCGGACCCCGGGGATCCCGGCGAGCTCGGTCACGGCCTGGGGGCCGACGGCGGCGCCGGGCGGCTCGGTGACGGTGACGTCGGCGCCGTTGCTGAGCCGGGCGTCGACCTCGGCCTGCTGGCGGTAGGTGGAGTTGAACACCGCCGTGGAGATGGCGAAGGCGAGAGTGAGGGCGACCAGCACCAGCGAGCGGGCCAGCAGGCGTCGCTGGCGGCTTAGGGTCGCCGCCACGGTGCCGGCCAGCCCGCCCGCCAGGGGCCGAGTCGCCCACCGCAGGGGGCCGCGACCGTAAGCCAGGGCGGCGTCGGCGAGCCGCCAGGCCAGCAGCCCGGTGCCAGCCCACAGCAGCGCCGGCCCGGTGAACGCCCAGTAGTTGACCGAGATGGTCGGCACCCCCTCGGGGGCCAGCACGAGCTGGTAGCCGCCCCGGCTGGTGAGCCAGAACACCACCCCGGAGGCGGCCAGCAGCCACAGGTCCAGGCCGAGGTGGGCCCAGCCGGGCCGGCCAGCGCGGCCCAGCGCCTGCCGGGCCGCGTGCACCGTGGCCGTGCGGGCGTCCCGGCGGGCGGGCAGGGCCACGGTGGCGCCGGCGATGACCAGCCCGGTCAGCGCCGCCGCTCCGGCCCATCCCGCCGCGGCCAGCGGGGTGGCGCCGAAGCTGGCCGTGCCGAAGCCGAGACGTCCGATGGCCAGGGCGACGGTCAGCCCGGCGGCCACGCCTACGATGCCGACGAGAGTGGCCTCGGCCAGGGCGAGGCGGACCAGCCGGCCGGTGGCCAGCCCCCGGGCCCGGAGCAGTGCCTGCTCGCGGCGCCGGCGGTCGCCGCCGGCGCCGGCGACGGCGGCGGTGAGCAGCTCGGCCAGGATCGCACCGGGCAGGCCGAGGAACACGAACAGGATCTGGGCGTAGAGGGCGTCGGAGCGGGCGGCGGCCAGGGCGGCGCCGAGGTTGTCGCCGACCAGCCCGGCCCCGGCCAGCCGGGCCTCCAGGTTGCGGGCGGCGCCGCTGACGGTGGTGAAGGCGGCGGCCGGGTCGGGCGGCAGGCGCCGCACCAGCCGGGCGTGGACCTGGCTGCGGACCAGGTCGGGGCGGGCGCGGGCCAGCGGGTCGAACAGGGCGTGCCAGCGGCCAGCCGGCACGAGCAGCACGTTGTCGGGCGGCGCCTGCGGCTGGGCACCGGAAGGCGCCCCCACCTTCTGGAACAGCGAGTCGGCCTGGGGCAGGTCGACCACCCCGTCGACCCGGACCCGGGCCGGGGGCAGCCCGGCCCGCCCCACGGTCACGGTGTCGCCGGGACCGGCGTGGAGGTTAGCCGCGGTCTGCTGGGCCAGCAGCACCCCGGTGCCGGCCCCGGCCAGATCGCGGACCTCACCGCCGAACACCTGCCGGTACCCCTCGGGCAGGCCCACCACCACCCCCGGCCCGGTGGTCTGGGTCGAGCCGGCCACGGTGGCCTCCAGGTCGGTAGTGGCCGCGAACTCCACCGGCAGGGCACGCTCCACCCCGGCGAAGCCGCGCACCCCGGCCAGGACGTCGGCTGAGGCGGCGACGGGCTGTGCCTCCACCTGCCAGTCGACGGCGACGTCGGCGACCGACCGGCGGGTCATGGTTGCCTTGGATGCGGCCAGAAACGAGCCCAGGCTGGCCAGCAAGGCGACCGCGACAGCGACCCCGGCGGCCGCGGCGACCAGCCGGCCGGGGCGGCGGGTGAGCAGCCCCCCCAGCCAGGTCAGGCCGAGCATGAGGCCACCGCCCGACCCTGCCCCAGGCGGCCGTCAGCCATCGCCCAGCGGACGGGCAGCAGCCCGGCGACCGCCGGGTCGTGGGTGGTGAGCACCAGGGCCGCTCCCAGCAGCCCGGCCGCCTCCAGCAGGGCCTGGACGACGGCGGTGCCGGTGGCGTGGTCGAGCTGGCCGGTGGGCTCGTCGGCGAGGATCAGCCGCGGTCGCCCGGCCAGCACCCGGGCCACCGCGACCCGCTGGGCCTGCCCGCCCGAGAGCTCCTCAGGGAGCCTGGTGGCCAGCTCGGCCAGGCCGAGCCGCTCCAGGGCGCGCCGGGCGCCGGCGAGCGCGTCGGCCTCCTCCACGCCGACCAGCAGCTGGGGGAGGGCCACGTTCTCGGCCACGTCGAGGGGAGCGAGCAGGCTCGGTCCCTGGAACACCACCGCGACCGGGCCGGGCCGCAACCCCTCCCGGGCTCCCAGGGCTGGCCAGCTCACCGAGCCGTGGGTGGGCACGTCCAGGCCCGCCAGCAGGTGGACCAGGGTCGACTTGCCGCTCCCGGAAGGGCCGGTGACGGCGATGCGCTCGCCGGCCAGGACCGTACAGTCGACACCGTGCACGGCCACCACCGCGCGCTCGCCCTCCCCGAAGGTGCGGGCCACCCCGTCGCAGCGGACCAGGACCGCACGGCCGGCGGTCACGAAAGCACCCGCCCGTCCTCCAGGTGCACGGTGCGGGCGGCGACCGCCGCGACCGCCGGGCTGTGGGTGGCGACCACCACCGCGCCGCCCGCCGCAGCACGCTCCAAGAGCAGGTCGAGCACCCGGGCCTCGCTGGCACTGTCGAGCTCCCCGGTCGGCTCGTCGGCCAGCACCACCGCCGGGTCGTTGGCCAGGGCGACGGCCAGCCCGGCGCGGGCCGCCTCGCCGCCGGACAGCTCGCCCGGCCGGGCGCCGGCTCGCCTGGCCAGCCCGAGGGCGTCCAGCAGGGAGGCCGCCCGGGTTGGAAAGGGCCGGCCGGCGACCCGCTGGGCGAGCACGACGTTCTGGGCGACGGTCAGGTGGTCGAGCAGGTTGCCGGCCTGGAACAGCACCCCGATCCGGCCGGCCCGCAAGGCCGCCCGCTCCTGCTCGGGCCGCCGGCTCAGCCGCTCACCCTCGACCAGCACCCGGCCGCCGTCCGGCTCGTCCAGCCCGGCCAGGCAGGCCAGCAGGGTCGACTTTCCGGAGCCGGACGGGCCCACGACGGCGACCAGCTCGCCCCGGCAGACGGTCAGGGACACCCCCTGGAGGGCGAGGGTCTCCTCGTCGCCGGCATGGAAGAACCGGTAGAGGCCGAAGGCGTCCAGCGCCGCGGCCATCAGCCCCACCGAAACGAGTCGGTGACGATCCGCCAGGGATCGATGTTGTCGGCGCCGACCGGGCCGGCCAGGGTGAGGATCGCCTCGGTGCCGCCATGCCAGAACTCGTAGCGCTCGACCGCGTCGTGGACGACCTTGCCCGTGACCGGGTCGGCGGCCGCGTCGGCCTTGTAGGTAACCAGGACGACGTCGCCCGCGGCCCGGCGCACCCGGGTGACCTCGCCGGGCTCGTAGTGCCGGCTCGCCGACCGGATCGCGGGCAGCTCGACCTGGCGGGTCAAGGCCACAGTCGGCGCCGCCGGCGCCGGGCGGGTCTCCATCCGGATGGTGTTGAGCTTGTCGGTGAAGGCGACCGTGCCGCCCCGCTGGACCCGCGCCCAGCCCTCCGGCACCTTGACCGTGAACCCGCCCCCGGGCGGGCGGTAGGCCACGAAGACCTGGTTGTCGGGGATGTCGCCGGCCGGGTTGACCTCGGGCGCGTTCTTGCTCGTCGCCGACGGTGGGGTGGCGGTGGTCGCCGTGGATCCCCCGTAGGGGTTGCCGGCGCCGGTCCCACAGGCGCCGGCCAGCAGGGCTAGGCCGGCGACGACCGCTGCGGCGCGGACGCTGCGGACCATCGTGACCTCCTCGGGCGGTGCTCGGTAGCCTCTGGCCACGGTACGAGGGCGCAGGTCAGCGGCGGCCTTGGCGACGGTCAAGGGACGGCAAACTCTCCGGCCCAGGGCCCCCGGCGGGGTTAGGCTGGCGACGTGATGGACGGCGCTCGGGTCCTGGTGGTGGAGGACGACCTCACCCTGGGCGGAGGCCTGCGGCAGGCCCTGGCCGCCCAGGGCTACCAGGCGGCGTGGGCGCAGACCGGCGCCGAGGCCCTTGCGCTGGCCAACGACCCTCACGACCTGGTGCTGCTCGACCTCAAGCTGCCGGATATGGACGGCGTCCAGCTGTGCCGGCGGCTCCGGGCCGCGCAACCGTGGCTGTTGATCGTGATGCTGACGGCCCGGCGGGAGGAGATCGACGTGATCGTCGGGCTGGACGCCGGCGCTGATGACTACCTGACCAAGCCGTTCCGGCTCGCCGAGCTGCTGGCCCGGATCCGCGCCCACACCCGCCGCCTGGAGTCGGCCGCCCCGGCCGGGCGGCTGGTCGTCGGCGACCTCGAGCTGGACCGGGCCGCCCACCGGGCGTGGCTGGCCGGCCGTGAGCTCGACCTGCGCCCCAAGGAGTTCGATCTGCTCGCCCTGCTGATGACCGAGGCCGGTCGGGCTGTGGCCCGGGAGCGGATCATGGCCGAGGTGTGGGACGAGCACTGGTTCGGTTCCACCAAGACCCTGGACATGCACATCGTTGCGCTGCGCCGCAAGCTCGGCGAGCAGCCGGAGCGGCCCGGGCGCATCACCACCCTGCGGGGCGTCGGCTACCGCCTGGAGCAGCCATGAGGAACCGGATCCTCGTCGCGATCCTGGCCGCCACGGCGGTCGCGGTGGTGCTGTTCGGCCTGCCGCTGGCCCTGGCCGTGCAGCACCTGTACCACAGCGAGGCCGTGGTCCGGCTGGAGCGGGAGGCGGCCCGGGCCACCACTCGCGTGCCCGACTCCTTCGGGTCATCGGGCGACCCGGTTGAGCTGCCCGCCCCCTCCGACCAGACCCAGCTCGCCCTTTACAGCCGCAACGGCCGGCTGGTCTCGGGCACGGGCCCAGCCGCCGTGGAGGCACCGGTCCGAGTCGCCTTCGGCGGCCGGGTGGCCGAGCGGACCGTCGGCGACCGCATCGTGGTCGCGGTCCCAGTGGCGGACGAGGAGCGGGTCGTGGCCGTGGTCCGGGCAGCCCTCCCGGCCACCGTCGTCGATGCCCGAGTCCACCGGGCCTGGCTGGTCATGGCCGCCCTGGCCGCCGGGGCGGTGGCCGTGGCCGCCCTGGTTGCCCGAGTCCTGGCCGGGCACCTCAGCCGCCCGGTCGATGCCATGGCGCAGGCCGCGGCCCGGCTGGGAGAAGGCGACTTCTCGGTGCGGGCCAGCCGCTCGGGGGTGGCCGAGATCGACGCCGTGGCCAGCACCCTGGACGTGACCGCTGCGCGCCTCGGCCAGGTCCTGGCCCGCGAGCGGGCGTTCAGCGCCGACGCCTCCCACCAGCTTCTGACCGCCCTGGCCGGCCTGCGCCTGCGCCTGGAGGCGGCCCGGCTGCTGCCCGGCGCCGATCAGGGGCAGGCCATCACCGACGCCCTGGCCGAGGTGGACCGGCTCGAGGGGACCGTCGAACAGCTGCTCGCCCTGGCCCGGGACGCCGGGGTAGACCGGGACCGGCTCGACCTGCCGCGAGTGATCGAGGCGGTCGAGCAGGGCTGGCACGGTCGGCTGGGGGCGAGCGGGCGGCCCCTGCGCTTCCAGGTCGAGGGCGGGCTGCCCTCGGTCCGGGCCTCGGAGGCTGCCGTGCGCCAGATCTTGGACGTGCTGGTCGGGAACGCGGCCGAGCACGGGTCGGGCACGGTCACCGTGCGGGCCCGGGCCGCTCCGGGCGGCCTGGCGATCGAGGTGGGTGATGAGGGACCGGGTATCACCGGGGACCTGGAGCAGGTCTTCGCCCGCCGTGCCGGCAGGACGGCCGGTCACGGGATCGGGCTGGCCCTGGCCCGCTCGCTGGCCGAGGCCGAAGGCGGCCGCCTCCTGCTCCAGCGCCCCGTCCCCGCCCCGGTGTTCGCCTTACTGCTTCCGGCCGACCGGGCGCCCGAGCTGGCCGACGCCGCCTTGGGCTGACGGGGCCGAGCCGAACACCTGGACATCCTCGGAATACCCAGTATCATACCGGGTATATTCTGTCGGGGAGGTGCTGATGAGCGTTCGGCATGCGCTGCTGGCCCTGCTGAGCGAGGGCCCGAAATACGGCCTCCAGCTGCGGCAGGAGTTCGAGTCCAGGACGGGCGAGGTCTGGCCCCTCAACGTGGGGCAGGTCTACACCACCCTGCAGCGCCTCGAGCGTGACGGTCTGGTCGAGTCCGACGACCCGGAGGGCGACGGCCCGAAGAAGGGCTTTCGGATCACGCCTTCCGGTGGCCGGGAGCTCGACGAGTGGCTGCGCACCCCGCCCGAGACTGTGCCGCCACCCCGTGACGAGCTGGTCATCAAGGTGCTGGTGGCGCTGCCCGTGCCCGGGGTCGATGTGCACGAGCTCATCCAGGTCCACCGCCGCCACCTGGTCGAGCTGATGCAGCACTACACCCATGTGAAGGCCGAGGCCTCCGATCATGACGTGGAGCTGGCCCTCGTCGTCGACGCCGAGTTGTTCCGCCTGGAGGCGGTCGTGCGCTGGCTGGACGCGGCCGAGACCAGGCTGGCCAGTCTCCCAGCGGCCCGCCCGGTCGCCACGACCGCCGTCCCGGCCCGGCGACACCGGCTGGAGGTTCGGCGATGACCGCCCTGCTCGAGCTGCGCCGGGTGTCGAAGGTCTACGGGTCGGGCCCCGCCCTGGTGCAGGCCCTGTTCGAGGTCGACCTGACGGTCGACGGCGGCGAGCTGGTGGCGGTCATGGGGCCCAGCGGGTCCGGCAAGAGCACCCTGCTGACCATCGCCGGAAGCCTGGAGGAACCCAGCGCCGGCGAGGTCCTGGTGGACGGGTCGGCACTGGCCGGCATGACCCGCAACCAGCGGGCTCGGCTGCGCCGCCGCCTGATCGGGTACGTCTTTCAGGACTTCAACCTGCTGGCCGGGCTGACCGCGGTGGAGAACGTCGCCCTGCCCCTGGAGCTGGACGGCCTCGGCCAGCACGCCGCCCGGGCGGCCGGGCTGACGGCGCTGGAGGAGCTCGGCCTGGGCGACCAGGCCGACCGCTTCCCCGACGAGCTGTCGGGTGGGGAGCGCCAGCGCATCGCGATCGCCCGGGCGGTGGTTGGCGACCGCCGCCTGCTGCTCGCCGACGAGCCGACCGGGGCCCTGGACTCGGTCAACGGCGAGGCCGTGATGCGCCTGCTGCGGGCCGCCTGCAAGCGGGGGGTGGCCGGGGTGGTGGTGACCCACGACGCGCAGCTGGCGTCATGGGCCGACCGGGTGGTGTTCCTGCGCGACGGCCGCGCGGTCGACCAGACGGCCAGGCCACCGGGCCCAGAGTCGCTCCTGATGCCGAGGCCGAACCGTTGATCACCTGGCATCGCCGAGGGGCTGGCCGGCGGGCCGAGGATGGTGGTGTGGCCGCCCGCCGGGCGGTGGTCCGCTGGGCCTGGCGGCTGTTCCGTCGCGAGTGGCGCCAGCAGCTCCTGATCCTGGCCCTGCTCACCGTGGCGGTGGCCGCGACCGTGTTCAGCGTCTCGGCCGCCTACAACCTGGTCCCGTCGGCCGACGCCCGGTTCGGCACGGCCACCCATCGCCTGGAGCTGGACCGGGCTGACCGCCACGGCCCGGCCACCCAGGTCGCAGCGATCAAGGCCTGGTTCGGCACCGTCGAGGTGATCAGCCGCCGAGCCGTGCCCGTCCCCGGCTCGGTCGAGCCGCTGGAGTTGCGCGCCCAGGACCCCTACGGCCCCTACGGCAGCCCAATGCTGGCCCTGCGGGCGGGCCGCTGGCCCTCGGCCGCCGGGGAGGTGGCGGTCACCGACGCGATAGCGACGATCTTCCAGTCCCGGGTCGGTGGCGCCATCGCCCTTGACCGGCGGCCTCGGACCGTGGTCGGCCTGGTCGAGAACCCAGGTGATCTGGACGACGAGTTCGCCCTGGTCCCTCCGGGGGACGCCGACCCGCCGACGGCGGTGACGGTCCTGGTGCGAGCCAGCGCCGAGCGGGCGGCGGCCCTTCCGGCGGAGGCCGGGGGGCGGCTCGAGCCGCGCCCTGCCTGTCACGGGGCGGTGCTGTGCGCGACCGCGACCCAGAGCGAGGGGGCGACCGCCGCTGCCGGTGTGCTCGCCCTGGCCACGGTCGTGCTGTTGCTGGTCGCCCTGATCGCCGCGGCCGGCTTCGTGGTCGTCGCCCAGCGCCGACTGCGCCAGCTCGGCATGCTGGCCGCGGTCGGCGCGACCGAAAAGCACCTTCGGCTGGTCCTGCTGGCCAACGGCGCCACGGTCGGGGCCATCGCCGCCGTCGCCGGCACCGCCGCCGGCCTGGTCGCCTGGATCGCGGTTGCGGGGGGGCTGGAGACGGCTGCCGGCCACCGGATCGACCGGTTCCACCTGCCATGGTGGCTCGTGGGCGCTGGCATGGTGCTCGCGGTGGCCACCGCGACCGCGGCGGCGTGGTGGCCGGCACGGACCGTAGCCCGCATCCCGGTCACCGTGGCCCTGTCGGCCCGGCCGCCTCGGCCCAAGCCGGCCCGGCGGTCGGCGCTGGCGGCCGGCCTCCTGCTCGTGCTCGGCGTCGCCGGCCTCGCCGTGGGCATTGACTCGGCCCACGACCGGGCCAACCCGCTGCTGGTGGTGGCCGGCACGATGGCGATCGTGCTGGCGATCCCGCTCGGCAGCCCGCTGGCCATCCGGGCCGCGGCCGCCGCCGCCGGCAGGTCGCCGGTCGGGGTCCGCCTGGCCCTCCGCGACCTGGCCCGCCACCAGGCCCGTTCCGGAGCCGCGCTGGCCGCGATCAGCCTCGCCCTGGCCATCCCGATCGCCATCGTGATCGCCGCCACCGCCGCCCAGCACACCGCCGGCGAGGGCAACCTGTCCGACCGGCAGCTGCTGTTCCGGATCGGCGACGCCGAACCGCTGGTCCGGGAGCCGACCCCGGCCGAGCTGGAACGCCTGGGATCCGAGGTTGACCGCTTCGCCGCCTCCCTCGACCATGCCGCGGTCGTCGACCTCCAGGTGGCCGTCAACCCGGCCGACCGGGAAGGCCGCAACGGCCAGATCCTGCGACCCGCCGTCGTGCTCGGCCGGCGGGTCGGCGAGACCACGCTGCGCGACGTCGGCGTCCTCTACGTCGCCACCCCCGAGCTGCTGGCCCGCCTCGGCCTCGACCCGGCCACAGTCGACCCCCACGCCGATGTCCTCAGCGGCCAGACCGGCGACCTCCGCTTCGCCAACCAGTCCGGCCCTGACCCGCCCCCGAGCATCCAGCCCATCCAGGCAGACGCCTATACCTCCGCACCGACCTCACTGCTCACCGGCGACGGCCTTCGCCGGCACGGGTGGCAACCCCGACCGGCCGGCTGGCTGGTCGAGGCGCGTGCTCCGCTCACCGGCGCCCAAGTCGCCCGGGCCCGCCAGGTCGCCGCCGACGCCGGCATGACCGTCGAGGCCAGGGACCACCAGACCCAGCTGACGGCCATCCGCTCCGGCGCAACCGCCGCCGGGCTCCTGCTCGCCCTAGGCATCCTGGCCATGACCGTGGGGCTGCTCCGCGGCGAAGCCGCCGGCGACCTACGCACCCTCAGCGCAACCGGGGCCACTAGTGGCACCCGCCGCACCCTCACCGCCGCCACCGGCGGCGCGCTCGCCCTGCTCGGGGTGCTGCTGGGCGCCGCCGGCGCCTACCTGGCCCTGCTCGCCGGCTACCACGACGACCTGGGCGCCCTCGGCCGGGTGCCGGTCGCCCACCTCGCCATCACCATTATCGGTCTCCCGCTGACCGCGGCCGCCGTGGGCTGGCTGCTGGCCGGCCGCGAGCCATCCACCCTGGCCCAGCAGCCACTGGAATGACGTGCCGGCGGCGGCCGGCGGCTAGGTCGGGGCTGTGCTCGGCGGCAGGACCGGCACGTCGGCCAGCAGCCGCAGCAGCACCACCGCGGCCACGCTCTCGGCGGCCAGCAGCCCGACCAGCACGACCAGCTGGAAGCGGGCCGCGGCGAGCGGGCTGGCCCCGCCGAACAGGGCCCCGACGAAGGCACCCGGGAGGGTGACCAGCCCGGTCGTACGGGTCTGATCCAGGGCCGGCACCAGGGCCTCGGCGACCGCGACGGCGACCAGGTCGGCGGTGGCCTGGCGCATGGTCGCCCCCAGGGCCAGCTTGCCCTCGACCTCAGCCCGGCGGGCGCCCAGCTCGGCCACAAAGCGGCGGCCGGCCAGGGTGGAGGCGGTCATCGACCCGCCGACGGTGATGCCGCCAACGGCCACCAGGTTGCGGACCTGAAGCGGCAGCGCCCCGGTGGCGAACACCACCGTGCCGGTCACCAGCGCGCCGCTGGTCACCGCCGCTGCCGCGGCCGCCGGGCGGCGCCACCGGCCACGCGCCGGCAGGCCGGCCAGCCGCGGGGCGACGGTCCCGGTGGCCGCGGCCACCATCACCGCCAGCACCGGCAGCACGGCCAGCGGGGCGCGGAACACCGCCCCCAGCAGCAGCCCGATGACCAGCAGCTGGACCGCGCCCCGGGCGGCCGCCCACAGCACCGCCCGGGTCTGGCGGACGCCGTCGACCAGCGGCACCACACAGGCCACGGCGGCCAGCAGCAGCAGGCCGAGCAGGATCCGGACGAGCTGGTCCATCCGCGTACGGTATCGCCACCCCAGAACCGGCGACCACACAGCGCAATGTGTAGTCGCGGACCAGAGGGTCGCCTAACCCGTGGCGGCCGGGGCGCCGGCGCGCCGGCGCAGCCTGAGGCCCAGGTAGATGGCGGCGGCCACCGGCAGCACCAATGGCGCCACGACCAGGATGAGCTCGAGCGGGTTGGAGCCGGTGGTCCCTACGTCGACCCCGGGCTGCCCGACCGGGCCGCCGGCGCTGACCATGACGGTCCCCAGCCCGCCCAGGAGCCAGCTCAGCCCGGCGACGGTGCCGATGAGCTTGTCGCGGGTGGTCCACAGGCGCGACAGCCAGACCAGGACCGCCCCCAGGATCCAGCCGAGGAACGGGATCACCAGCAGGACGACGGTCGCGATCTCCAGCCACGGGGTGGTCGGCCTGGCCGGCCGGGCCTGGACGCCGGAGCGCTCGCGGGCCTCGGCGGCGATGTCGGCCGGGTCGCCGAGACGCTCCAGCATGGTCCGGACGTCGGCCTCGGTCTCGAGGTCGAGGTCGGCCCGGGCGGCGGCGATGTGCGCGTGCACCTCGTCCAGGAGTTCCTGGCGGCGGTTGGCGGGCAGGTCGCCGAGCTGGGACTCGAGATCTTGGAGGTAGCGGGCGATCAGGGCGTCGACCTCGGTGGTCATGGGCTGCCTCCTTGCTGGAGCAGGCGGTCGACCGCGTCGGTGAAGCGGTCCCACTCGGTACTGAACAGGGCCAGGGCGCGGCGGCCCTCGGCGGTCAGCTGGTAGTAGCGCCGGGGCGGGCCGCTGGGCGATTCGTGCCAGGTGGTGGTGACCAGGCCGTCGCGGCGCAGGCGGCCCAGCAGCGGGTAGATGGTGCCCTCGCTGGTGACCAGCCCGTCGGCCTGGCTGAGGCTGCGGACCAGGTCGAAGCCGTAGCGGGGCTGGTCGCGGAGCAGGGCCAGGACGCAGTACTCCAGGGTGCCGCGGCGCATCTGGGTGATCAGCGACTCGCGCTTAGCAGGTACCATGCGTCACATGGTACATGGTGGTGGCGGGAAGTCAAGGTCACCATTGGGCGCGCCGTATGGCTCCGAACTCGGCGTCGAATGGCGGTCAGTGAATGGACACTTCCAGAATGCATGCCTAGTATGCCGAGGCATGAAGCGGGAACAGCTCAAGGGTCACCTGGACCTCCTGCTGCTATCGGTTCTTGCCAGCGGCCCCGCCCACGGATATGCGGTGATCGGCGCGCTACGTGAGCGCAGCGCCCAGGAATTCACCCTCCCGGAAGGGACGGTCTACCCAGCCCTGCACCGGCTCGAGGAGGCGGGTCTGCTGCGCAGCTACTGGGCCGAACAGGCAGGTCGGCGCCGGCGACTATACGAGCTCACCGCCAGGGGCGTCGCAGCCCTGGCCGAGTTGCGCAGCGAGTGGCGTCGCTTCTCGAGCGGGATCGAGGCTGTGGTCGAGGAGTCGGGTTGACAATGGACCTTATCGAGGCCTATCTGGACCAGCTGCTCACCCAGTTGCGGGGGCCGGCCCACGACGTCCGGCGGATCCTGTCCGAGACCGAGGAGCACCTGCGCGACGCCACCGCCGAGCAGGTGGCGGCGGGCGCCAGCGAGGAGGAGGCGCAGCGCCGGGCGGTCGACCACTTCGGCGACCCCCGCACCGTGGCCCGGCGCTTCTCGACCCGTCTGACCCCGGTCCCACCGGCCGCGGTCCTGGCCGAGCTGGCCCGGACCGCGGTACTGCTGGGGGCGGTCGGCTTGGTCGCGATCGGCGCCAGCGGCGCCCTGGCCGAGCTGCTCGGCCGCCTCTTCGGTCCCACCTTCGTGGCCGGCGACCTGCCCGGCGTGACCTACACCACGCAGCGCTGCGCCGACTACCTGGAATACTTCCCCGACGCCGGCAGCTGCGCCAAGGCGGCCGCCCTGCACCACTGGGGCGAGGTGGTGGAGTACCGGGTCGCCGTCGGCGTGCTCGGGCTGGCTGTCCTCGGCGGGTTCCTGCTGTGGCGCCGCCACCCGGACGGTCGACAAGAGCGGTACCTGGGCGTCCTCCCCGACGGATTCTCGGCCACGGTGGCCACGAGCCTGTACGGCGTCGCCGCGGCTGCCCTCGCCCTGCTGAGCCTGGACTCGTTCCTGGTCGCGGGCGGCGACGGAACCGGCCAGTGGCTCAGCGCTGCCGTTGTTGCCGCGGGCATGGCGGTGGTGTACGGGGTTTCGCTGTACCGCACCGTGCGCACTCGAGCCCAGCTCGGTGCAGCCACCTTCCCGATCGATCGGGCCGGGCGCTCGTCCAGCTAGCCATGTCTGTCAGTCTGCTGCCCTTGTAGCATCCTGGCTAGCGGGGGAGCGCGATGATGACAGAGAACCAGGAAGGACAGGCCAGGGTCAGACCGGACCTTTTCCTGCCCAGACATCCTGGCGACGTCGTGCGACTGGTCACAGCGCTCGCCGTCTTGCTGGTGTCGATCAAGTTGGTGAACCGCAACCACATCGACGAGCTCGAGATCGACGCCTTCCGGCTGGTCAATGACCTTCCCAGCGTGCTCTATCGGCCGGTGTGGCTGGTCATGCAGCTCGGCAACGTACTGGTGGTGCCAGTGGTGGTTGGCGTAGCCGTATTCAGCCGGCGCTTTCGTCTGGCCGTGAACCTGGCCGTGGCTGGCTTTGGCTGCTATTTCCTCGCCATCGTGGTCAAGAATCTGGTCTATCGGGGCCGGCCGTCCCAGTTCCTGCCCGATGTCAACCTCCACGGGCCCGCCGCGAGCGGGCTCGGCTACATCTCGGGGCATGCCGCGGTGGCCGTGGCCTTGGCGTCGGTAGCCAGCCCCTATCTGACCCGGCGGGCCCGCCGGGTCGCCTGGACCCTGGCGGTGGCGGTCTGTCTGTCCCGGGTGTATGTCGGCGCGCACTGGCCCTTGGACGTGATCGGTGGCGCAGCCGTCGGCTTCGCTGTCGGCGCGGCCGTGCACTTGATCTTGGTGGCTCCCGGCGGCAGCCCATCAGCGGGCCGCATCCGCCGCGCACTCATCGACAGTGGGTTCCAGCCCGATGAGGTAGTGGCGCAGGGTCGGCCCGATGCCCCACGCTCGGCCCGGTTCCAGGCCACGACCGCGGATGGGAAGCGGTTGTTCGTCAAGTTCATCCCGCGTGAGCGTCGGGACTGGGATCTTGCGTATCGGGTTTGGCGGCAGCTGACCAGGCGGGCCGCAAGCGATCCCGGGCGTTTTGGTTCTCCTTCCGAACAGGCAGAGCGAGAGGCGTACATGATGCTGTTGGCCGGCGCGGCTGGCGTGCGAGTTCCCCAAGTGTTGCTCGCTCGCCCGACCGGTAACGGCGCTGGCCTGCTGGTGATGGAGTACATCCCGGGGGCGTCGCTGACGGAGCTGCCATCGGAGCAGATGGATGACCAGCTGCTGGCCGAGCTATGGCGGCAGGTCGGCCTGCTGCAGGCCCACCGCATTGCCCACCACGACCTCGGAGGCTGGAGCGTGGTGGTAGATGAGCGTCTCCACCCTTGGCTGGTTGACTTCGACGTCAGCGAGGCCATGGCCGACAGCCCCGAACTCGCCAACGACGTGACCGAGCTGCTCATTGCCCTGGCCCGTAGCGTCGGTCCCCAGCGGGCGCTGGCCGGCGCCCTCGCCAGCCTCGGACCCGAGGTCGTTGGCGCGGCCTTGGCGCAGAGCGAACCATCCCGGTTCAGCATGCAGACTCGCAATGACCTCCGGGCGGACCCGGCCCTCTGGGACGACCTGCGCCGGCAGGCAACCGCGGGCCAGTCGTCCCCCGGCGGGGCCGGGCCGGCCGACCATGTCGGGCCCGGACCGGCCTCAACAGAAGAGCGGCAACTCGGCTCTTGAGAGGTGGCTTCCTCAGCATTCGAACCGGGGACCACAGTTCGCATGATTAGGTGCAAGCCAGGTCGCGTCGCGCAAGTTGCTGTCAGCGTTGGAGTTGGGCCAAGCAGTCGCCGGCCGGATGCTGGGTCGGGAGACGGTAGGCAAGTCAAGAACCCAACGTCGCTGGGTGCGATGATCCAAGGTGGCTTTGCGTTCTCCAAGGAGGGCGTATGGGCGGGGAGGTGGGGTGACATGCCGTGAGCCGTGTCCGGCGCGATGTCGTGGTGCTGGTGGCCAGCCTGGCGGTGTTCGCCGTGTGCGCGCTGATCGCCGCCGACGGACGGGTCGGCCCCATCGAGCGGGCTGTCTTCCACGCCGTCAACGGGCTGCCCCAGGGGCTGTACCAGCCCATGCTCGTCTTCCAGTACCTGGGGGTGCTGGCCATGCCCCTGGTGGTGGCCGTCGGGGCGCTGGCATTTCGGCGCTGGCGCCTGGCCGCGGCGCTAGTGCTGGTGGTCCCGTTCAAGCTCGCCGCCGAGCGAGTGGTCAAGCTGCTGGTCCAACGGCAGCGTCCAGGGACCACCGTCCCCGACGCTGTGCTGCGCGGGGTCCACCCGGCCGGGCTGAGCTTCGTCTCCGGTCACGCGATCATCACCTTCGCCATCGCCGGGCTGCTGGGGCTGGTGCTGCCGCGCCGCTGGGCGGTGGTCGCGTTCGTGCTCGCGACCCTAAACGCGGTCGCCCGGGTGTATCTGGGGGCGCACAACCCGCTGGACGTGGTCGGTGGGGCCGCAGTTGGCCTGGCCATCGCGGCCGTGCTCGACCTGGTCCTGGATGTGGCCCGCGACCGCGGCGGCTCCCGGCCTGGGCAGGCCGCTGCGACCGGGGACGACCGGGCTGCCTGAGCCCGGTCGTGGTGGCCGCTACTGGGGTGCGCCGGCCGCGGGCTGGGGACCTTGGGCCGGGGTGGTCCATGCCTGTCGTCGCCACCACACATAGCAGCCGATGCCGACCAGGATCGGCAGCGCCCAGGTGAGCGCCCGGTAGATCAGCACCGCGGCGCCCACTTGGGACTTGTCGCCCCCGGCCCCGATGAGTCCGGCGATCAGGGCCGCCTCGACCAGCCCGGCCCCGCCGGGGGTGATCGGGATGGCGGTGACCAGCCGGGCGAAGGCGAACACGGCCAGGACCTCGGCCCAGCCGACCTCGGCGTCGCTGACCCCGACGTCGCGCAGGCTGACCAGCAGCACCGCATACAGCGACAGGTGGCTGACCAGCGACCACACCGTGATCGAGATCCACCGGTGGGCGACCAGGTCGATGGTGCGGGCCCGGAACTTGACCGTGGCCAGCTCCCAACCCGTCACCGGCCCCCGGCCGACCAGTCGCAGCAGCCGGGTGGCGATCCGGCCGGCCAGCAACCCGAACCGGCGCGCCTGGTCCTCGCTGCGCAGCATCAGCGCGAACACCACGATCGCGGTTACCAGCCCGGCGATGCCGACCACAGCAGCCAGCACCCGACCCCCGCCGGCGCCGCCTTGGAGCAGCACCAGGGCCAGGGCCAATACCGGCATGCCAAGCTTGATGAAGCTGTTCCACACCCCCGAGACCAGCACCGCGGTGGTCGTCTTGGACCGCGAGTACCCCCAGGATCCCAGCATGGAGTAGGTCATGCCGATCCCGATGGCCGACCCACCGGGCACGGTGTTGGCGACTGCGGTGGTGGCCTGGGTCATCACCATGGCCCGCCAGAAGCCCAGTCCCGGCGTGACCGTCATCCACACGAAGGCGTAGGTGCACAGGTTCCAGACCGCCAGCAGGCTCAGGGTGGCTAGCTCCAGCCAGGTCATGTCGGTGATCGCCGCCCATACTTGGGCCGGGTCGAGCTTTTTGAGCAGGTAGTAGAAGATCGCTACCACCAGCACCAGCGACAGCACACCCTGGACGACCAGGCGGGTCCGGGACCGCTGATGGGCTGCAGGCGCTTCTTGGTCGGCCATCAGATCAGCCCTTCCAGCACTGGTCTCGGGAGCCCGCCAGGTCGGGCCGGCTCATCGCGCCTTCC
>Ga0307277_10000289_pt1 | contig 17916 bp, 18 predicted proteins | sample ER_DNA_116_FD_194473 | JGI IMG/M metagenome (GOLD analysis project Ga0307277, IMG submission 194473) | Bulk soil microbial communities from the East River watershed near Crested Butte, Colorado, United States - ER_DNA_116 | ecosystem: Environmental > Terrestrial > Soil > Floodplain | place...
CCGGCGGGGACGAGTGCCGGCGCAGGCTGCTCGGCGGCCTGCTCCTCCGCTTCCTCGAGCGCAGCCTCCATGCCGCCCTTGCTCAATGTGTCGCCCTTGCGCCGTGCGTACTCCGGCTCGCGCTCCTTGAGGATCGTGAGCAGCGGCGCTGCGATGAAGATCGACGAGTACGCACCGGCGGCGATACCGACCATCAGCGCGAATGCGAAGTCCTTCAGCGTGTCGCCGCCGAACAGGAAGAGGGCACCAACCGGCAGCAGCGTGATGAACGACGTCGCCAGCGACCGGCGGATCGTCTCCCAGAGCGAGACGTTGGCGATCGTGGCGAACGACGACCGCCGCATGATCGGGATGTTCTCCCTGATGCGGTCGAAGATGATGATCGTGTCGTAGATCGAGTACCCCAAGACCGTCAGGATCGCGGCCACCGTCGAGCTCGTCACCTCTCGCCCCAGGAGCGCATAGATCCCGACGCAGATGACGACGTCGTGCAGCATCGCGATGATCACCGGCCCCGCAAACTTGAGGTCGAACCGGATCGCGATGTAAAGAACGACTAAGAAGAGCGAGACGAGGATCGCGATGATCGCGGACTTGGCGATCTGGCGGCCGAAGCTGGACGAGACCGTGGTCGCGCCGGGCGCGCTGGTCTGAAGGCGGTCCTCGAGCGCGCGGGTGACCTGCGTCAGCTTCGCGCTGCTTAGAGCCTTCGTCCGGATCTGGAAAGTCTTGTACTGGTCGCCGTTCGCCGCCGAACCGCGACCCTGGATGACCGCGTCGCCGTAGCCCTGCGCCTTCAGGACCTGACGCACGTCGCCGGTCGTGTGCGCCGCCGGGGTCTTGAAGGTCAGCTGACTCCCGCCCTTGAAGTCGATGCCGAGGTTGAGGCCCCTCAGGCCCAGCGCGCCGGCGCCAAGCAGGACGATTGCGCCGGAGATCGCGAACCAGAGGTAGCGCTTGCGCATGAAGTCGATCTGCAGCCACTTCGCGGTCTGCTGGCCCTGGGCACCCATGAACCGCGGCTTGTTGAACCAGTTGAAGCCGGCGAGCAGCCCCAGCATCGCGCGCGTGGCACCGACCGCGGTGATGAGCGAGATCACGGTGCCGATCAGGAGCATGAGGGCGAAGCCCTTCACCTGCGCCGTCGCCACCGCGAACAGGACCAGCGCCGTAATCGCCGTCACGACATTCGCGTCGAGAATGGTGCGGAAGCCCTTCGAGTAACCGGCCGAGATCGCTGCACGCACGGACTTGCCGGCGCGCACCTCTTCCTTGATGCGTTCGAACACGACCACGTTCGCGTCGGCGGCGACTCCGATCGTCAGGATCAGTCCCGCGAAGCCCGGCAAGGTCATCGTGACGTGGAAGAGCAGGATCGCCGCGTACAGGAACGCCGCGTAGATCCCGAGCCCGATCACCGCGACGAGCCCGAGGAAGCGATACAGGAGGAGCAGGAAGAGCGCGACGACCAGGAGGCCGACGATCGCCGCCTTCTTCGCCTGGGTCAGCGAGTCCTTGCCGAGCGTCGCCGAGACGTCGGTCCGCTCGGCGGTTTTGAACTCGACGGGGAGTGCGCCGGTCTGCAGCACGAGCGCCAGCTTTTTCGCGTCCCCGAGGCCACTGCCTCCCATGTCGATCTGCGCGCCGTTGTCGCCGGGAATGCCGTCCGGGTTGACGCAGTAGTCGATGTACGGAGTCGACTGGATCTCCCGGTCGAGCACGATGGCAAAGTGCTGGACGTTCGGCGGGGGTTTACCCGCGTTGCAGTCGCCGCCGAGAGCCCCGCGCTGCGCCTCTCTCTGCGTGATCTTGTGGAAGGCCTTCTTGCCCGCGCCGGTGAACTGCATCAGCACGACCGGTTGGTTCGTCTGGGTATCGATGTCGGCGCGCGTCCCGGAGAGCTTCAGCTGGTTACCCGTCATCTCGGGAATCGGGTTGTTCGGGAAGTCCTTCACATCGTGGTGCTTGAGGAGGTAGAACCCTTTTTGTCCATTGCCGGGCACCTGAGTCGGGCAATTCGTAGCCACGCAGCTGACGACGACCGTGTCGTTCGGGACCGTCAGGATCTTCCAGTCCTTGGGAACGTGGTTGCCGAGGCCGCCCGAGGCTTTCGGTTTGCGCACGATCTCGTTTGCGAGCAGCTTGGCGCGCGTTGGCGCCGGGCCCGCCTTGACGATGTGCTTGTCGTTGAAGAGGTACCACTGCGCAGGGTCGCCCTTGTTCGCCAGCAAGCGCGTGGCCGGGGCGGCCAGGAGGTCATAGATGGACCCGCTCGCAACCGGGGTGGTGTTGAGCAGGCCGCCGCTGACGGACGGACCGGTGACGTCGGCCTCGAAGTCGTAGAACTCCAGCACCGCCGTCTTGCCGATCAACGCCGCGGCGTCGTTCACGTTGTGAATGCCGGCGAGCTGGATGACGATCTGGTTCGAGCCCTGCTTCCTGATCTCCGGCTCGGACACGCCGAGCTTGTCGATCCGGTTCCGCATGATGTCGATCGAGCGGCTGAGATCTTCCGGCGTGAGCTTGTGGCCTTTCGGCGGCTCTGCCTTCAGGACGACCTCGAGACCGCCCTGCAGGTCGAGGCCGAGCGTCAGCTTCTTGTGGACAGGCGAGCTCGGGACTGCCAGAAAGGCGACGCCGATGAGCGCCGCCAGTATGCAGCCGATGAGGATGAGATGACGACGGCGATCGTTCAAGCGGAATCAGGGGGAAGGGTAGCCGGGGTTTCTTCGTCCCCCGCCTCCTCCGGCTCCTCGTGCTCGCTCACCACCCCGGCCACAGCACGCTTGGCGATCCGCACCTCCACCCCGTCGGCGATCTCGACGCGCACCTCGTCGCCGTCTACAGCTGTGACCGTGCCGTAGAGCCCGCCGGCAGTCACGATCTCCTTCCCAACGCCGATCGTCTCGAGCAGCCGCTGCGCGTCCTGCTGGCGACGCCGCTGAGGCCGGATCAGCATGAACCACATCAGGGCCAGCAGGGCGAGGATGAAAATGTAGGCGGACACCGGGGCCTCCTCAGGCGGCGGCGGATGCGAGGCGGCCGAGCGCTTCGGCCTTGTACGCCGCCAGCCGGCCCTCCTCGATCGCCGCACGCGCGTTCGCGGTCAGGTCAAGGAGGAATCGTAGATTGTGGAGGCTCAGCAGGCGTAGGCCCAGCAGCTCTTCCTGGTTGATCAGGTGGCGCAGGTAGGCGCGGCTGAAACGGGAACAGGCAGGGCAGGGGCACCTTTCGTCCAGGGGCCGGGGGTCACGGGCGAAGCGTGCGTTACGGAGATTCAGGCGGCCCTCCCAGGTGATCGCGCTGCCCGTCCTCGCAGTCCGCGTGGGCAGGACGCAGTCGAACATGTCCACTCCGCGCTCGATCACTTCGAGCACGCCTTCCGGGTCGCCGATGCCCATGAAGTAGCGCGGGCGGTCGGCGGGGAGCAGATCTGCGGCCCAGGCCGTGGTCTCGAACATCACCTCTCGTTCCTCGCCGATCGCCAGACCGCCGAGCGCATGTCCGTCGAAGCCGAGCTCGGCGATCTCCGCAATCGAGCGGCGGCGCAGCTCCGGGTCAGATCCACCCTGCGCGATCCCGAAGAGGAGCTGGCCCTCCGCACGCGGCGCACCGTGTTGGCGTCCGGCCCACAGTGTCGTGCGCCGGACGGCCTCGGCAAGCTCTGCGTGAGGAACGTCCGCGGGCGGACAGATGTCGAGACACATCGCGATGTCGGAGCCGAGCGCGGCCTGAATCCTCGCGACCGACTCGGGCGTGAAGCGAGCGGCTGCACCGTCGTAGACAGAGCGGAACGTGACACCGTCGTCGTCGACCGCCGCGATCGTGTCGCGCAGCGAGAAGACTTGGAACCCGCCGGAGTCCGTGAGAATCGGTCCCTCCCAGCCCATGAAGCGGTGCAGTCCGCCGAGCTCCGCGATCAGGTCTTCTCCCGGGCGAAAGTGCAGGTGATAGGTGTTGGCGAGGAGGATGGGTGTGCCGATCGCGCGCAGCTCATCCGGATCCACCGTCTTGACCGTCGCCTTCGTCCCGACCGGCATGAAGGCGGGCGTCGGCACGTCACCGTGCGCGGTCCGCAGGGTTCCCGCGCGTGCCGCGCCATCCGTCGCGGACACCGTGAACGTCTCGGTCATCGAACGAGGCGCTCGTACAGGCTCAGCTTCCGACCGTCGGCGACGATGTCGCTGCGGTGCTCGAAGCCCAGGTCTTCGTAGTAGGTGCGGATGGCCGGGTTGTCGCCGAGGCAGTCAAGCCGCAGGAACTCACGTCCCGCTTCGGCGGCTTCTGCGTTTGCCCACTCGATGACCGCCGTGCCGATGCCGCGGCCGGCGCGGTCGCGCCGCACGGCGAGCTTGTGGACATAGAAGGCATCCGGCGGCCTGTCGCCCCAGTAAGGGTCGTCCAGCAACACCGTCACGGTCGCGACCGGCTCGCCATCCTCCCCCTCGACCACATACACCTCGCCGCGGTCAATCGCGTCGGCGATCTGGTTGTGGGGGAACGGCAGCGGCCACTGGCTGAAGCCGAGGTCGTTGACCCACGCCGATGCCTCGTCGAGCAGGGCGGCGACGGTCACGGCGTCCTCATGGTTCGCGCGGCGGACGTTCACAGCACCAGCATCGCATCGCCGAACGAGTAGAAGCGGTAGCGCTGCTCAACCGCCGTCCGATAGAGCCGTCGCGTCTCCTCCACGCCCGCGAAGGCCATCACGAGCGCGAGCAGCGTCGAGCGCGGCAGGTGGAAGTTCGTCAGCAGCGCATCCGTCCTCAGGAACTCGAAGCCGGGAGTGACGAAGAGATCCGTCCGGCCGGTGAGCGGCCCGCCACGCGCGAGCGTCTCGAGGACGCGAACCGTGGTGGTTCCGACTGCCAGCACCCTCGGGGCGGCGTTGATTCGCTCCCAGGCCTCGGGCTTGACCTCGTAGCGCTCACCGTGCAGCTGATGCTCGTCGAGTTCTTCGACGGCAACGGGGCGAAAGGTGTCGAGCCCGACGTGCAGCGTCACGCGTTCGACGTCCAGGCGCGAGAGCACCTCCTCGGTGAAGTGCAAACCGGCCGTCGGCGCTGCAGCGGAGCCCGCGTCGCGCGCATAAACGGTCTGGTAGCGCGCCGGGTCGGCGAGCGGTTCGGTGATGTACGGCGGCAGCGGCGTCTCTCCGGCCGGCTCGCCGTGCAGCCGGAGCCGCCACCGTCCTTCGCCGAGGTGCTCGAGCAGCTCGACCGGCCCGTAGCGGCGGCCGGGCCGCAGCCGCCGGGTCGGGCGGGCCAGGCCTTCCCAGAGACCGTCGTCGTCCAGTCGTTCCAGCAGCAGCACCTCTCCCTTCGGAGCCTCGATCGGAATCCGCGCCGGCACGACACGCGTGTCGTTGACGACGACGAGCGCGTCGCCGACCACGTCCGGTAGCTCTGCGAACCTCCGCTCGTGCACCCTTTGGGACACGCGTGGGTAGACCAGCAGTCGCGACTCGTCGCGGAGCGCCACGGGATGCTGAGCGATCAGCTCCGGCGGGAGGTCGTACTCGAGCTCCCTCGTTTTCATCCGGTGCCCACGGTAGCGTTGCCGGACATGGACGACAGCGTCGTCGAGAGCGCAAAGCAGCGGGTCGAGCAGCGGGCAGAGGGTGCTGCGCTGGACAGCCTGCTTGCGCGGGCGCGAGAGCAGGTCGACTCGCTTGCAGCGACGGCGGCGGCGCTCGAAGACACGTTGCCCGCCACGGTCGGCGAAGCGGTCCGCAACGAGGCCCAGCCCATGGGTCGCAACCTCGCCGAGATCCGCGGGCTCATGAACCAGGTCATCCGGCGACTCGAGCACGTCGAGAGCGACCTCCTGGCCGAGCGAAACGCACGCGTCGATGATCTCGCCTTGCTGGTCGACCTCGTCTCATCCGGGTGGGAAGGCGTCGACACGCGACTCGCGCGCCTGGAAGCAGTCATGAACAGGCTCGAGCAAGGCATGCAGGAGAAGGGCGGCGCCATCGTCTACCGGATGGAAGATCGCCGTCCGGACGCAGCCAGCTTCTAGTCCCCTCTAAGTCACTGCGAGGATGACGGCCGCGCACACGGCCCACCCCGCGATGCAGGCAAGAATCGGCAGGTCGCGCAACAGGATCTCCTCCGGCTCCTCGCCGAGATCGCGCCGGTGCATCAAGAGCAGGTAGCGGAACACGCCGAAGAGGACGAACGGGATCGTGATCATCATCGCCTTCGACCCGCGCGCCGTGAAGGTGTACAGGCAGTACGAGATCACGGTGGACGCCGCCACGATCGTCACCAGCTGGTCGACGAGCGCCAGCGAGTAGCCCTCCAGCACGGGTCGGCCGGGAGTCGCCTCGGCGCCCACGAGCATGAGCTCGCCGCGACGCTTCGCCAGTGCGAGGAAGAGCGCGAGCAGCGCGGTGCAGAGCAGAAGCCACGGCGAGATCCTCACGTCCACCGCCGCCGCACCGGCCGCCGCACGCACGACGAACAGCCCGCCGATCGTCATCACGTCCAGCAACACGATGTGCTTGAGCGCGAGCGTGTACCCAGCCTGAAGCGCGAAGAACGCGCAGAGGAACAGGATCGAAGGCAGGCCCAACGGCACCACGAGCAGAACGGCGACGACGAGCAACAGGGCGGCGAGCGCTTCCGCGCGCCGGGGTGAGAGCTCGCCCCGTGCGATCGGCCGCATGCGCTTGGTGGGATGTACGCGGTCGTGAGGCGCGTCGCGGATGTCGTTCACGAGATAGCTCGCGCTCGACGCCGCGCAGTACGCGGCGAAAGCGGCGAGGGCTTCGCCCCAGCGGCTGAGATCGCCGAGCTTCGCTGCGAAGATGATCCCTGCAAAGAGGAGCAGGTTCTTCGTCCACTGCCGAGGACGCAGCGAAACGAGCGCCGCGCGCGCTTGCGAGCGCCGACGGGGAAACTCATAGATCGGTGTGGGCTCGGGCAGCACCAAGGGGACCGGAGACTAGACGGGGCCGGACGGAAGCACGAGCTTGAAGCGACTGCCCTGACCCGGTCGGGAGTCGAGCTCGATGCGCCCACCGAGCGCGACCGCGAGCTCGTGCGCGATCGCGAGCCCCAGCCCGGTCCCCGAGTCGTCGCGTGACCAGAACGGCCGGAAGATCCGCTCTTGCTCCTCGATCGCGACGCCCGGGCCGCTGTCGTCGACCGCGACCGACACGCGACCGTTCGACGCGCCGAGCTCGAGCTCCACCCGCCCACCGTCCGGCGTCCAGCGAAACGCGTTCGAGAGCAGGTTGGAGATGATCTGCAGCACGCGATCGCCGTCCGAGACAATCGTCGGATGGGCCTCGAAGCGCTTGCCGTACTCGATCCCGCGCCGGCGGGCCTCCTCGCCGAAGGCGGAGTACGCCTGGTCGCAGAGCCGCTCCATGTCCACCTCCTCGGTGAGCACGGTGAAGCGGTGTGCTTCCAGCTTCGCCAGGTCGAGGACGTCGCCGACGAGCCGCTCGAGCCGCGCGCCCTCCCGCGCGATCACGTCGAGCGAGGCCGCACGCGCCTCGGGATCCTCGGCAACTCCTTCTCGCAGGGCGTCGACATGACCGCGGATCGCGGTCAGAGGCGTGCGCAGCTCGTGCGAGACGCTCATGAGGAAGTTGCGCTCCTGACGCTCTGCGTCCGACAGACGAGTGGCCATCTGCTGGAAGCTGTCGGCAAGTTGTCCAATCTCCCCGCCACCAGGGACCCGCGGCACATCGACGTCGTAGCGGCCGCGCGCGATCTCGTCGGTCGCGCGCGACAGCGCCAACACCGGTCGAGTGATGCGCCGTGAGAGGTACCACCCGAGGAGGCCTGCGACGACGATGCCACCTAGCGAGGCGATCGCCAGGCGTTCGAGCAGCGGGATCAGCTGCTGCGTCAACTCCGTCTTCGGCTTCGCGACGATCAGATCCCCGAACGGCGGTCCCTTCTTCTCGAGCTTCAGCGGACGCGCGACCGCGACATAGGTCCTGGTCGCACCCGGCGGTGTGAACTCGAACGTGATGGTCTTACCCGACCGCCAGTCGACGGTCCTTTGCGGCAGCCGCTCCAGGCCCAGGCTCTTATCGGGGACCGGCGAAACGCCGACGTAGAAGAGGCGATCGCCGGTCGCGCGCTCGAGCTGCCGCGCAATGCGCGGCAGCACGCCGGTGTCATTGTTAGTGATCGCCTGCTGGGCGAACACCTCGGTCAGGCCGACTGCCTCCCGGCGCAGATCAGCCTTGGAACGGTTGAGGACGTAGCCCTGGAAGAGCCGCAGCGCTATGACCGACGCGATCAGCCCGCTCACGACGATGCCGAGCAGGAAGAGCGCCGGCAACCGGAACCGCAGCGAGCTGAGCATCAGGACCTACAAGGGTACTTGGCGCCCCTACGCCTTGACTGCAGCCGGTGTCGGCCCCACCTTGTAGCCGACGCCCCAGACGGTTACGACCGGCGAGGCCTCGCCGAGCTTCCGCCGCAACTGCCGCACGTGGACATCCACGGTCCGTGTATCTCCGGCGAACGTGTATCCCCAGACGCGTTCGAGCAGCTGGTCACGCGTGAGCACCAGGCCACGGTGGTCGAGCAATTCCCAGAGGAGGTCGAACTCCTTCGGCGCGAGCTGGATCTCTTCGTCGCCGACCTTCACCTCGCGGCGACCCGCGTCGATGACGAGGGCGCCGTGTTGCAGGACTGCGCTCTCCGGCTCCTTCCGCTCGGGCGCCGAGCGCCGCAGGATCGACTTCACGCGCGCGACGAGCTCGCGCGGGTTGAACGGCTTCGTCATGTAGTCGTCGGCGCCGACCTCGAGCCCGATGATCTTGTCGACGTCCTCGTCACGCGCGGTCAGCATCAGGATGGGCACGTCCGACTTCTGGCGGAGGCGCCGGCAGATCTCGATGCCGTCGATGTCCGGCAACATCAGGTCGAGCACGATCAGAGACGGCTGCTCGCTCTGCGCGGACGCGAGCGCGTCGGTGCCGTTCGATGCGGTGCGAACCTCGTAACCCGCGTTCTTCAGGTAGAGGGAGACGAAGGACGCGATCGACGCTTCGTCCTCGACCACGAGCACTGATTGCGTGCTGGCGCTCAAAGGGATTCCCCTAGGGACTGGTAGACGAGAGAGGGAATGGAAGCGAGAACCCCGGCATCGGGAGGTACTCCCCACCGTTCACTGAATACGACCCGTCGTCCACGGTGCCTGCGCCGTCCAGCGTCACGTTCCCCTTGCCCACGAGTGAAAGGTTGATGCCGCGCGCCTTGACGACAATCCGGAAGGAGCCGCCGATGATCCGGAAGCGAACCTTCGTCCCGCGCCACGTCGTTGTCGTGTCGTTGCGCTCGATTGGCGGAAAGTCGTCGCCGGTGATGATCGGGCCGGTGCCGTCGCCTTCGATCGGGTCGCTGATCGTGACCGAGCCACGGGCGAAACTGCCGATCACCCCGCCGCGCGCTGAGATCGTGATCGTGCCGCGGCCGTTCTGCACGGATAGCGTGCCGTCGCTGGCACCCTGGTGGCGCGCAGCCGAAGTTGCCGGCAGGGCCAGCGCTACGAGCACGGCAAAGGTGAGGAGCGCCCTCATCACAAGTCAGTATCGACCGTTCAATTGTGTTCTGCATCATTGGAAGGTAAGGAGATTGTAAGGCGGTGGTGACCGCACTCGTTCTGGCTTCGGCGGCGGCTCTGACGGCACCCGCGCCGGCGCTGCATGACCTCCGCGTGACGAACGGTTCCGTGCCCTATCTCGGCGACTGGCGTCTGCTGACAACGGTAAGCCCGAACGGTGACGGCTTTCGCGATGAGGCGGTCGTCCATTTCCGGCTTCAACGTCCCGCGACGGTGCTCCTGGAGGTCGTCGCGACGAACATGGTGCGCGCCGGCAAGGGCGAAACCACCATCGTCTGGAAGACTGCGCGCCACTTTGCCGCCGGGGCCGCCGCTCTCACCTGGCGTCCGACGCCGGCCACACAGCCGCGCACCTACGTGCTGCGTCTCAAGATCGGGAAGCACGTTTACGGCGGCTCCGGCCCGGGTGGGCGGCAGAACGCACCGGTGGTGCGCGTCCAGGGAATCGACGCAGGCTTCACGAAACGCAGCTACGCGCCGGGAGAGACGGCCGAGCTCCGGCTTGCGACCGACGCGCGCCTGCTGCGGCTCCAGGTCTTTGCGTACCAGTCCCCCGGCCGGCCGAGCGAGCAGGACGTCAAGACCAGCGGGCTCGCCAAGACCGGCCCGATTCGCGTCGACTGGGGCGCACACCGCGACGAACCGGCGCTGCTCCGTGTCGTCCGCGCGGGAGACTGGCCGAGCGGCCTCTACTTCCTGCGTGCGACCGCAGCCGACGGCAGGGTCGGTTACGCGCCCTTCATCGTGCGGCCGCGCAGGTTGGGCACCAACCGTGTTGCTGTCGTCCTCGCGACCAACACCTGGGCCGCGTACAACTTCGCCGACAGCGACGGCGACGGTTGGGGCGACTCCTGGTACGTCACCGGCCGCCATCGCAGCGTCGACCTTCGCCGCCCGTTCCTCGACTTCGGCGTGCCGTTTCGCTTCAACGACTGGGACCTGGAGTTCGTGGCATGGCTCAACCGGACAGGCAGGCCGGTGGACTTCCTCTCGGACGACGATCTCGGCTCGGTCAGCAGCGGCCAGGAGCTTGCTAGGCGCTACGACCTCGTCGTCTTCCCGGGACATGAGGAGTACGTCACGCCACACGAGTACGACGTGATCGAGCACTACCGCAACGCAGGAGGCAACCTCGCCTTCCTTGCTGCGAACAACCTCTACCGTCGGGTCGACCGTGTCGGCCAACTGCTCGTGCGGCGCGCCCTGTGGCGAAAGCTTGGGCGCCCCGAGTCGCTGATCGTGGGTGTTCAGTACGTCGGGTCGGATCACGGACAGCAGCAGGCCGGGTACACCGTCACTGGTGTGGTCGCGGCGCCGTGGGCGTTCGAAGGCACCGGGCTTGCCGACGGGGACGTGTTCGGTCGCTACGGGATCGAGATCGACGCACGAACGTCCGCGTCCCCGAACGGCCTCCAGGTGCTCGCGCGCATTCCCGACCTGCTCGGCCCGGGACGATCGGCGGAGATGACCTACTACGAAACGGCGGCGGGCGCAAAGGTCTTTGCGGCGGGAGCGCTCAACTTCGCCGCCTCGCTTGGCCGGCCCGAGGTCGACCGCCTGCTTGCCAACGTCTGGGCGCGCCTCAGCGCCCCCTAAGGCGTGACGCTTTCGGCCCAGTCTCGTGCCTGGCACCGGTCGGGGCAACGTGGGTCATGGGAGGACCGTCCGATGCGGCCACGAAGATGCGAGACGTGACCGAGCTCACCCGTTCCGAGCGCACGTCGCAGCTCCTCGTGGCGCGGCTCGACGCGCTCGCGACCGTTGCCGCGCAACTTCATCACGTCGACGTCGAACGTCTGATCGAGCTCGCCTCGATCGCGACGATGAACGCGGTCGCACTCGAGACACTGCATGCGGAGAAGGCCGAAGAGATCTGGCGCGACGCGCACCAGCGGCACCCGCAGTTGCGAGTGGTTCAGATCGAGCTGCCCGAAACGCTCGCGGCCTAGCGCTCAATACTCGTAGAAGCCGCGGCCCGTCTTGCGGCCGAGCGTGCCGGCCTCCTGCATGCGCACGAGCCGCTCCGGAGCTGCCATTCGTTCCTCGCCGAGTTTCCCGTGCAGCGCCTCGGACGCGTGCACGTGCACATCGATGCCGATCAGGTCGATCAGGGCGCATGGGCCCATCGGCCAGCCGGCACCGTTCGTCATCGCCTTGTCCATCTCTTCCGGGGCGACTTCGGCTTCGTCCAGTACGCGCACGCAGTCGTTCAGCAGCGGAATAAGAATGCGGTTCACGATGAAACCCGGCGTGTCGTTGCAACGCACCGGCTGCTTGCCTGCCTGCTCGGCCCACGCATAGGCCGCGTCGACCGCTTCGTCCGAGCTCTCGCGCCCGCGAACGATCTCGACCAGCGGCAGAACAGGCGCAGGATTGAAGAAGTGCATGCCGATGACGCGCTGCGGCCTCTCGGTCGACTCGGCGATCTCGGACACGGATAGCGCGGACGTGTTCGTCGCGAGGATCGCATCGGGCCTCGTGACACGATCGAGCTCTGCAAATAACTCGCGCTTGAGCTCGAGCTCTTCGAGTGCGGCTTCGATCACGAGGTCGCAGTCCGCGAGCTCACCGAGCTCCGTCGTCAAGGTCAAACGGCCGAGCGCGGCGTCCCGGTCTCCTTCCGAGAGCCGGCCCTTCTCGACGCCGCGAGTCAGGTACCGCTCGATCGTCGTGCGACCACGCTCGCCGAGCTCGTCGCTCATTTCCCGGCCGACCGTTTCGAACCCGAACTGGACGCTGATCTGCGCTATCCCTGCGCCCATCGTGCCGAGGCCGACGACGCCAACTTTGCGGATCTCCACTAGACGGCCGCTCGAGCCAGGATCCAGCGAAAGGAGATGTCGCCGTGACCGGGCTCGTGCTGCACGACGATCTCGTCGCGCACCGGCTCCAGACCGGCGTCCCGTAGCAAAGGTGGGTAGGCCTCCCCGCCGAGAGACGCGAAGAACATGGGTGCGCCCAGCCAGTCGACCGTGATCTCCTCACCGGCGTCTCCCGCACCGAAGGTGCCGAGAAAAAAGCCTCCATCGCGGAGCCAGAAGCCGATGCGAGCGATCAGCCCCGCCTGCTCCTCGATCGGGACATGCCCGAAGACGAACAACGCCACAACGGCGTCGAATGAGACCGGGGCGATCTCGAGCTCCGTCGCATCGGCGTGGACGAAGCTCGCCTCGGGAACGTGATGCCGTGCGAGCTCGATCTGCACCGCGGAGATGTCCACTCCGGTCACGCGGTGGCGACGGGCCAGCTCGCGAGTCGCCGGGACGCCACGGCCGCAGCCGAGCTCGAGCACATCGGCGCCGTCGTCGAGCCGTGCACCGAGATCGCGCACCCACTCCATGACGGGCGACTCGACCTGACCGGCCCATTGGGCGTAGCGCAACGCGATCGCGTCGTAGCCACGTGCGACGATTTCTTTCGGTTCCCTCGCAACTGCGCGCCCTGCGATCTCCCCCACGCGCGGAGAGTAACGCTCAGACGCGTTCGACGACGCAGGCAATCGCCTGGCCGAAACCGATGCACATCGTGGCGATCCCGTAGCGCTCATCCCGGCGTTCCAGCTCGTTCAGGAGAGTCGCCGTGATACGCGCCCCGGTTGCGCCCAGCGGATGCCCGAGCGAGATGCCGCCGCCGTTCGGGTTGATGTCGTCCCAGCGTTCTTCGAGGCCCGCGTCGCGCGCGAATTGCAGCACGACGGAGGCAAAAGCCTCGTTGACCTCGATCACGGAGATGTCGTCCCACGTCAAGCCGGCACGGGCCAGCGCCTTTTCGCAGGCCTGCGGATTGCCGTGCAGCATCCGGTGCGGGTCGACGCCTGCAAGCCCGAAGGACACGAAGCGCGCACGGGGCTGCAGCCCGAGCCGATCGGCCGTGCGTTCGCTGGCCACGAGCACGGCCGCCGCGCCGTCGCAGATCTGGGACGAGTTTCCGGCGGTCACCTTTCCCTCCGGAAGAAACGCGGGCTTCAACGCGGCGAGTGCTTCGAGGGACGTATCCCGCCGCGGCGTCTCGTCCACCCCGAAGACGACTCCCCTGTGCGGGTTGGTCAGGTCGATGGGGACGATCTCGGCATCGAAGCGCCCTTCATCAGCCGCCGCCGCGGCGCGGCGATGCGATTCGAGCGAGAACGCGTCGAGCTGCTCGCGCGAGAAACCCCATTCGTCGGCGAGCACCTCGGCCGAGATTCCCTGCGGCACGATCTCCCAGCGCTCCAGCAGCTTGTCCGAGAGATCGCCGCCGTTCGAGCCCATCGGGACCCGCGACATCATCTCCACCCCCGCGGAGACCACGAGGTCGAGCTGCCCAGCCGAGATCGCGGTCGCCGCATTGAAGTTCGTCTGCATCGACGAGCCGCACTGGCGATCAACCGTCGTTCCGCACACCGATTCCGGCCAGCCGGCGACGAGCGGAATCATCCGGCCCAGGTTCCAACCTTGTTCGCCGATCTGGGTCACACACCCAAGCTGGACATCCTCGATCTCCGCCGGATCGAGGTCATGCCGCTCGACCAGGCCGTTCAGGACCTGCGCCGCGAGCTCGTCGCCGCGAATCGACGCCAGCGCACCGTTCTTCTTGCCGATCGGCGAGCGAACCGCGTCGACGATGAGCGCGTCAGGCATCCACGACAGAGTAGAGACGCCAGCTGCCCACGCCTTTGAGATCTCGCTCGCCGCGGTCGGCGAAGACGATTCCGGATCCGGCGACGAGGTCCTTGACCGTGCTCGACACGAGCACTTCGCCCGGCTCGGCCGCGGCTGCGACGCGCGCGCCTGTATGAACTGCGATCCCGCCGATCTTGTCGCGCATCAGCTCACATTCGCCGGTGTGAAGCCCCGCCCGGATCTCGATCCCTAGCGCCAGCACGCCTTCGCGGATCGCACACGCGGCGCGGATGGCACGCGCGGGCCCGTCGAAGCTGGCGAAGAAGCCGTCGCCGGCCGTGTCCACCTCGCGGCCGCGGTACTGCTCGAGCACGCCCCGAACACGCGTGTGATGCTCGTCGAGCACGTCGTGCCAACCGCGGTCACCGAGCTCGCGAGCGCGCTCCGTCGAGCCGACGATGTCGGTGAACAGGACTGTGGAGAGGACGCGGTCGGGGTCGGCCACCGAGCGAGTGCCCGTCAGGAACTCCTCGATCTCGGCGAGCAGGCCGTCCTGGTCTCCTGCCCAGAGGAGATGCTCATCGCCGGGTAGCTCGACGAAGCGCGCATCGGGGATCTGTGACGCGAGCCAGCGGCCTTCGTCGACCGTGACATCCCGGTCGCCGGTGCGCGCGAGGACGAGCGTCGGAACTCGGATGGTCGGAAGGATGTGCCGCGTGTCGATCTGCGAGTTCATCCGCAGGAGTGCGGCAGCGGCGCCCGGGCTTGCGCTCCGCCGCAGACAGGTCGAATACCACTCGAGCAGGGCCGGATCCTCGTGCGGCGCATAATCCGTGATGTCGAGGCCGGCGCCCCAGTCGCGTTCGACTTCCTCGATCGTCGCGAGCCGCTCCTCGAGCGATGGCGCCCATGGATAGTCGTCCGTGCGAAGGCGTTTCGCGAATGCGCCGACGAGGACGAGCGCACGCGAGCGTTCGGGATACGTCGCTGCGAAGAGCACGGACATGCTGCTGCCTTCCGAGTGCCCAAGCAATGCGGCGTTCTCCGACCCAACGGCGTCGAGAACGGCGCGCACATCGTCCATCCGTTGCTCGAGCGTCGACAGCCCGTCGTTCGAGACGCGGTCGGACATCCCGGTCCCGCGCTTGTCGAACAGGATCAGGCGGGAGAACGACGCCAGGCGCTCGAGGAAGCGCGCCGGCTTCGGTCTTTCCCAGAGGAGTTCGACGTTCGAGACCCAGCCGGGGACGTAGACGAGGTCGAACGGCCCGTCACCGACGACCTGGTAGGCGATGTTGAGGTCGCCACTTTTCGCGTAACGCGTCTCCGGCGGCATAGGGTTCAACTATGGCGGCCACGGCGACCGAACGGAAGCTCTTTGTCGGCGGCGAATGGATCGAGACGGGTGACTGGCTCGACGTGCGTTCCCCCTACTCCGGCGACGTCGTCGGACGAGTGGCGAAGGCCGGGGCCGACGAAACGCGGCGCGCGATCGATGCAGCCGAGCGCGCGATGCGTGAGCCGCTGCCCGCTCACAAGCGGGCCGAGATCCTCGTGCGCGTCGCCGGTGCGCTCGGACGCCGCCACGAGGAGGCGGCGCGGCTGATCTCCGATGAGGCAGGGAAACCGCTGAAAGCGGCGCGCGTGGAGGCTTCCCGTGCGATGTCCACCTACACATTCGCGGCGGTCGAAGCGCGCAAGCTTGCAGGTGAGATGGTCCCGATGGACGCCGCGCAGGCGGGCGAAGGGAAGCTTGCCTTTACGCTGCGCCGCCCGATCGGCGTCGTCGGCGCCATCAGCCCGTTCAACTTCCCGCTCAACCTCGTCGCGCACAAGATCGCACCCGCGTTGGCGGCGGGGTGCGCGGTCGTGCTCAAGCCGGCGAGCCAGACGCCGATGTCGGCGCTCCTGCTCGCGGAGTTGGAGGAGGAGGCCGGGCTTCCTCCGGGCTGGCTCAACGTGCTCGTCGGCCCGGCATCCGAGATCGGAGACGTCCTCGTCGAGGATGAGCGCGTCAAGCTGATCACCTTCACGGGCTCGAGCGGCGTCGGCTGGAAGCTGAAGGAGCGCGCGCCGAAGAAGCGTGTCAACCTCGAGCTCGGCAATGCCACGCCGTTGATCGTCGCGGCCGACGCGGACTTGTCGGCGGCGGCGACAAAGGTCTCGCAGAACGCGTTCGCCTTCGCGGGCCAGAGCTGTATCTCGGTGCAGCGGGTCTATGTGGAGCGCAGTGCGTACGACGAGTTCGTGCAGCGGCTCATCCCGTTGGTCGAAGCGCTGAAGGTGGGCGACCCGGCCGACGAGGACACCGACGTCGGCCCGGTCATAGATGTGGACGCGCGCGAGCGGATCCTCGAGTGGATCAAGGCGAGCAGCGGACAGGTGCTGACCGGAGGGGAGCTGGAAGGCGAGTTGATCCGGCCGACGGTGATCGCCAACCCTGCGCCAGACGACGAGGTCTCGTGCGAGGAGGTCTTCGGGCCGGTCTGCACGGTGACCGCCGTCGACTCCATCGACGAGGCGATCAGGCTTGCAAACAGCACCCGCTACGGGCTGCAGGCCGGCATCTTCACTGGGAGCCTGGACAACGCACTGCGCGCGGCACAGGAACTGGACTTCGGCGGCGTCACCGTGAACGAGGCGCCGACGTTTCGCTCCGATCAGATGCCCTACGGCGGCGTCAAAGACTCAGGCAACACCCGCGAGGGCCCGCACTACGCGGTGCGCGAGATGACCGAGGAACGTCTCGTCGTCGTCGACCTGCCGTAGTGACCGGGCTCGTACTCGCCCTGGCGGTCGTCGCCATTATCGTGTCCCTCGTGGGCCATTGGATCGTCGGGATCGCGATCGGCTTGGTTGCACTCATCCTGTTCGTCCTCGCCCTCGCCGGCTTCGGCCGGAGATCCACCTCTCCTCGCCGGCCTTAGGGCATCACACCACGCTGTTACCCTGATTCGCGTGGCGCGGCCTTCGTTGCTTGCACGCTTCCGCCGCAAGGATGAGCGGGTAGCCGAGGGCACCCGCGCGAGCGGGCCGCCGCGCCGGGCACTCCCTCACCCTGGCCAGCTCAGGAAGGAGCGCCGAGCGCTCCTACGCGTCCGTGAAGAGCGGCTCCGCGACCTCGGCGGCCTCATGCTGGAGATGTTCCGCCGCGACCAGTTCCGCCAGGACTTGTTGGTCGAGCGCTGCGACGAGCTGATCGCGCTCGACGAGCGCCTGCAGGAGCTCGACACCCTGCTCGCAGCGTCCGTCTCTGTCCGTCGTGCAGCGCCGGCGGCCCGGTGTGCCTGCGGCGCGCCGCTCGTCTGGGGCTCGCACTTCTGTGCCAACTGCGGTCGGCCTGCGGCAGCGACCCCGCCGGTGGTCGGTTGCCCGCACTGCGGCGGCGCGCTCGCCGCAGATGCGAAGTTCTGCGCCGTCTGCGGGAAAGCGGTCACGCCGGCTCAGCAGTCCGAGGCCGCGGCGGTGAAGCCACGAGTCGAGCTGATCGAGGCGCTCCCCACATCCGGGCACGAGCGCTGGGAGCAATGAGCACGCCGCCCGTCCCGCCGCAGTGTCCACGGTGCGGTGCGACCTACGGCCCCGATCAGGAGTACTGCCTCGAGTGCGGCCAGCGGCTCCGGCCCGCCGGCGGAGTCTTCGGCCGCCTCGCGGGAGCATGGCAGCGCCGGTTTTCGTGGTATCCGGGCGACTGGATCTGGTCGGTCCTGCTCTTCCTCCT
>Ga0307277_10000290_pt1 | contig 17891 bp, 19 predicted proteins | sample ER_DNA_116_FD_194473 | JGI IMG/M metagenome (GOLD analysis project Ga0307277, IMG submission 194473) | Bulk soil microbial communities from the East River watershed near Crested Butte, Colorado, United States - ER_DNA_116 | ecosystem: Environmental > Terrestrial > Soil > Floodplain | place...
ACTGCCTTGTTCCTAAATTCCATGATGCGTCGTTCCGCTTAATTGAGGCTATTATAACACCAGCCCGTCTAGCGTCGTTCCGCTCAGACGGGCTACTTTTGCGCACTATCCAGCGCGACCCAAATCGCCGCAAACCTACTCACATACGCGGTAACTCCCGCAGGATGTGGGCGAGGGTGAGGTCGCTGCGGGTCCGCTCGATGATCGACCGGGCCACGTCGGTGGAGCGGCGCAGGTTGCCGGTGATCGCGTCCGGGTAGTCGAGGTCGGCCAGCAGGGCGTGGATCTCCTCCATGGCCGCGAACAGCGCCGTCGCCCTGGCCACGTCACCGGCCCTGAGCACGTCGAGGAGGTGGCGGCGCAGCTCTCCGACCGTCTCGGCCAGCCCGTTGAGGTAGGGGGCGTCGCCGACCCCGACGTCCTCGGGCGGCGGCACCGGGTCACCGGCGACCAGGGCCAGGGTGGCCAGCGCCTCGGCGTACTCCTTCTGGGCGTCCTGGAGGAACCCGGCGTAGAGCACGTCGGGGTGGGCGGCCAGCACCGAGGAGGCGACCTCCAGCAGCTCCCTGGCCTCGGCCAGCAGCTCGCCGGCCCGCTCCGGCTCGCTCCGGTGGGCGGCCCGGATGGCGTTGGCCGAGCAGCGAACCGCCTGGCGGGCGTTGCGGATGCCGACCTCGCGCGCCCGGTGCTTGGCGTCCAGGCGGGCCCGCAGCCCGGCGGCGGCCTCGCCCAGGCTCATTCGGTGGACAGGGGCACCTGGCCGCCCCAGGCTGCCGGCGGGGCCCACCAGGCCGCCCGGCCGGGCCGGGCCGCCGCCGCCAGGGCCCGGCGGCGCCGGGAGCGACGCCAGCCGAGGCCGACCAGGGCGAGCAGGTAGCCGGCCAGCAGCAGGCCGGCTGCGGCGGCGGCCAGCCACCAGCGCCCGCCGAGCACCGCCCAGGCCCGCGACCCGGTGGCCGTGGCCACGACCAGCAGCAGCAGGACCCGGCGGCGCCGGGTCGCGGCCCGCCGGCTGGCGGCCCGCCGCCGGTCCAGCCAGGCGGCCGCCTCCAGGTCCTCGTCGCTGGGCTCGACCGGGAGGTCCCCGGTGGTCCAGGGTCGGGCGCCGCCGCCGCGCAGCCGCGAACCTCCTTCGGAGGCCTCGGCGGCCAGCTCGGCGCGGCCGCGGCGGGCGAGGGGGATCAGCAGCACGACCCAGATCAGGACCACGAGCGCGAACACGGCGAGGCTCACGGTGTCACCCTCTCTCGGCCGGCAGGCGCGGGCAACGTAACACGGCCGATATGCTGGATCAACGACCCCCGGGAGGAGGACGCCATGGCCGTTCCCGAGCCGCACGACGGCCCGACCGCCGACAGGGACCGCGACTGGCACTGGTCCGACCAGGGCGCCAGGCAGGTCGACGCGATGCTGGACAAGGGCGGCTGGAAGCAGGTCCGAGAGGCGCACGCCTGGTACGACGATTCCGAGGGCGACCCGCCGGAGAAGAAGGGCGCCTACAAGCTGCCCCACCACGAGCTGATCGACGGCCGCCTCCAGGTCGTCTGGCGCGGCGTCACCCATGCCATGAACGTCCTGGCCGGCGGCCGCGGCGGCGTCGACATCCCCGAGAAGGACAAGCGGGCTGTCTGGCGCCACCTGGCCCGCCACTACGAGCAGTTCGACGAGGAGCCACCTGCGGCCCCCTAGCGGCCTGGCGGGTAGGCCTGGGGTGGTGGGCCCGGGTGGGTTGTGGACAGCCGATCGCGCTCCTTCCCGCGGGCGGCTACCCTCCCGGTAGGGGCCCACGTACGGCGGGGCCGGGTTCAGCGTGCCGGTGGGGCCGGGTTACGCGTGCCCGGCGTCGGGCGGGTGGCGGTGGGACTCGTCGGGGACGGGGCCGCGGGCGGTGGCGACGGCGTGGGCGAGGACGGGGGCGAGGACGGACCACTCCTCGCGGACGGCCTTGGGGTTGCCGGGGAGGTTGACGACCAGGGTGCGGCCGGCCAGGCCGGCGGTGGCCCGGGACAGCATGGCGAACGGGGTGATGGCCAGGCTGGCGTGGCGCAGGGCCTCGGCGATGCCGGGGGCCTCGCGGTCGAGGACGGCCCGGGTGGCCTCGGGGGTGACGTCGCGGGGGCCGAGGCCGGTGCCGCCGGTGGTCAGGACCACGTCGGCGTCGCCGGTCATGGCCCGCAGGGCGGCGGTGATCGGCTCGCGCTCGTCGGGCACCACCGCCCGCGAGACCAGCTCGGCCCCGGCGCCCTCGAGCAGCTCGCACAGGGCGCTCCCGCCGGCGTCGTCCCTGGCCCCGGCGGCCACCCGGTCGCTGACGGTGAGGACGCCCACCCGGACCCCGTCCAGGTCGCTCATGTGGCCACGTACTCGCCGGAGCGGCCGCCGCGCTTGGCCAGCAGGCGCAGGTCCTCGACCCGGACGTCGCGCTGGACCCCCTTGACCATGTCGTAGAGGGTGAGGGCGGCGGTGGCGGCGGCGGTCAGGGCCTCCATCTCGACCCCGGTGCGGCCGGTGGTGCGCACGGTGGCCGTGACCCGCACGGCGTCGGCCTCCAGGTGCAGGTCGACCTCGACCCCGGTGATCGGCAGCGGATGGCACAGCGGGATCAGGTCGGGGGTTCGCTTGGCCCCCATGATCCCGGCGACCCTGGCCACGGCCAGGGCGTCGCCCTTGGGCAGCCCGGCCGAGGCGAGCAGCTCCAGGGTCTCGGGGGCGAGCACGACCCGGCAGCCGGCGGTGGCCACCCGTTCGGTCTCGGGCTTGGCCGAGACGTCGACCATCCGGGCCGCGCCCTGGTCGTCGAGATGGCTCAGCTCACCCACGCCAGGTCCTCCCGCAGCAGCACCACCTGGACCGCCGAGCCCGCCGGCAGCTCGCGGTGCTCGGCCGGGACCACGGCCAGCCCGTCGGCGGCGACACAGGAGGACAGGATCCCGGAGCCCTGGTTGCCGGTGAGCCCGGCGACCAGGCCCTCGTCGCCCACCGCCAGCCGGACCCGCAGGAACGAGACCTTGCCGGCCGGGCTGCGGACCGGCTCGCCCAGGCGGGCCACGACCCGGGGCCGGTCGAGCCGGTCGTCGGCGTGCCCGGCGAGCCGCCGCAGGGCCGGGCGGACCAGCGTCTCGAAGACCACGAAGCAGGACACGGGGTTGCCCGGCAGCCCGTACAGCGGGGTCCCGGCGGCGACCCCGAACGCCTGGGGCATGCCCGGCTGCATGGCCACCCGGAAGCTGCGCACGTCGCCCAGCTCGGCCAGGACCTGCTTGGTGTAGTCGCGGTCCCCCACCGACACCCCACCGGAGGTGAGCACCAGGTCGCCCTCGGCGGCGGCCAGGGCGAAGCCGCGCCGCAGGGCGGCCGGGTCGTCGCGCAGCCGCCCGCAGCGGAAGGCCTCGGCCCCGGCCGAGCGGGCCTGGGCGACCAGCAGCCAGGAGTTCGAGTCGCGGATCTGGCCCGGCCCGAGCGGGTCGCCCGGGTCGACCAGCTCGTCGCCGGTGGACACCACCGTGACCCGGGGCCGTGGATGGACCGGCACGGCCTTACGGCCGACCGAGGCCAGCATGCCGACGGCCGCCGGGTCCAGGGCCCGTCCCCGCTCCAGCACGACGGTTCCCAGGCGGACGTCCTCGCCGGCCTCGCGGACGAACCGGCCGGGGCCGGGGTCGAGGCGGACCAGCACGGTGTCGCCGTCGACGGCCGTGTGCTCGACCGGCACTACCGTGTCCGCCCCCGGGGGCAGCGCCCCGCCGGTCATGATGCGGACGGCGGCCCCGCCCTCCACGGTGGGCAGCCGGCCGGTGCCGGCGAAGACCTCCCCGGTGATCCTCAGGGCGACCGGGTCGTCCTCGCCGGCGCCGGCCAGGTCGGCCCCGCGGACCGCGAAGCCGTCCATGGCCGAGTTGGCGAACGGCGGCAGGTCCTCGGCGGCGGCGATGTCGGCGGCCAGGACGCAGCCGAGCGCGTCGGGCAGGGGCACCTCCCGGACCGGCAGCGGAACCAGCCGCTCCAGCACGCCCGCCCGCGCCTCGGGGAACGGCAGCAGATCGGGTGGGTTCGGCCGGTCGGGGGGGAAGACGTGTGCCATGGGGCGATGCTAGTGCCTCGCCGGTCCCCGCGCCTCGGCCTGACGGTCGAGGTCGCCGACGAAGCGGCGCAGGAAGGCCACGAACTCCGGGCCGATGTCGTCACGGCGGGCGGCCAGCTCGACCGTCGCCCGCAGGTAGTCGTTCTTGTCGCCGGCGTCGTAGCGGGTCCCGGTGAAGGCGTAGGCCAGCACGCCGCGCTCGGAGCCCTGGACCAGGTGCCTGAGGGCGTCGGTGATCTGGATCTCGTTGCCGGCCCCGGGCTCGGTGGCCCGCAGGGCGTCGAAGATCTCCGGGTGCAGGACGTAGCGGCCGATCACGGCCAGGGTCGAGGGGGCCTCCTCGGGGTCCGGCTTCTCGACCACGTCGGCCATCCGGAACAGCCCCGGCTCGACCTCGTCGGCCGGGTCGACGCAGCCGTAGGCCTTGATCTGGGAGCGCTCGACCTCCATGGCCGCGACCACGCTGGCGCCGTGGCGCTCGAAGCTGGTGACCAGGTCGGAGAGGAGCTTCTCGCCCTCGTCGATGACGTCGTCGCCCAGCAGGACGGCGAATGGCTCGTTGCCGACGTGCTGCTCGGCCACGCTGACGGCGTGGCCCAGGCCGAGCGGGGCCTTCTGGCGGATGTAGTGGACCTGGGCCATGTCGGAGATGTGCCGGACCAGCTCCAGCTTGTCGTCGTCGCCCTTGTCGGTGAGCAGCTGCTCCAGCTCGACCGAGCGGTCGAAGTGGTCCTCGATGGCCTGCTTGCCCCGGCCGGTGACGATCAGGATGTCCTCGATCCCGGCCCCCACGGCCTCCTCGACCACGTACTGGATCGAGGGCTTGTCGACCAGGGGCAGCATCTCCTTGGGCTGCGCCTTGGTCGCCGGGAGGAAGCGGGTCCCGAGCCCGGCCGCCGGGATCACGGCCTTGCGTACCTTCACGATGGCGATTCCCCCGAATTTCGCTGATCAGACGCAGAGTCTACTCGACCCTGGCCGCCCTTCCCCCGCCGGGCCGGGCGAACTACGGGTGCGAGCGGCCCTCGCCTGGTTCATCATGGATTGGGAAGATTTCTTCGCCGGTGGGTAGCTCCGCCCGAGACACCATGCGAAGCGAGGGGGTATCGCGCCGTGCCTGGTGACCGTAGACCGTCGAAGCGGAAGTCCCGCCCCGAGCGTGAACGTATCGAGTACGCGACCGACGCCCTCGGCTGGCTGCACGAGCAGCTCGAGCCGCCGCCGCAGCAGCCCCCCGCCGACCCCCGACCTCAACCGCCCGGGCCGCCGGCCCCCGAACCCCCGAGGCAGGCCATGGCCGAACTCGACCCCCACCCGCCCGAGCCCGTCCCGCCCGGGCCACCGGCCCCCCCGCCGGCCGCGGCCCCTCCCCCGCGGGCCCCGGCCGCCCCGCCACCGGCCTCAGCTCCTCCGCCACCGGCCCCAGCCGCCCCACCGCCGGCCCCGACCCCGCCTCCGCCGGTCCCGGCACCGCCCGCTCCACCGCCGCCCGCCGCCAAGGCCGCGTCACCGCCGCCGGCGGCCAAGGCCCCGGCTCCGCCCCCGGCCGCCAAGCCCGCCCCCCCCAAGCGGCCACGCAAGCCGGCCGCGACCGGGAAGAGCGGCAGCGGCGAGCTGAGCACCGACCAACTGCTGGCCCGGCCGCCCGGCGGGCCGACGCTCGGCTGGCAGGCCGTGGTCTACGAGATGAGCGGCGGCCGCGTGCGCCCGGCCCCCGGCGCCGCCGAGCGGGCCCGGAGCAAGCTCGCGGCCCGGATCGCCACGCCGGTCACCGGCTGCCAGCGGATCGCCGTGGTCGCCCTCAAGGGCGGGGTCGGCAAGACGACCACCACCGCCTGCCTGGGCGCCATCTTCGCCGAGCATCGCGGCGACCGGGTGGTGGCCGTCGACGCCAACCCCGACCCCGGCACCCTCGGCTACCGGATCCGCCGCGACACCAGCCGCACGGCCAAGGACCTGCTGGACAACGCGGACCGGCTGGAACGCTACGCCGACGTCCGCGCCTTCGCCTCCCAGACCGACCTGCGCCTGGAGGTGATCGCCTCCGAGGCCGACCCCGCCCGCGACGAGGCGTTCGACGAGGACGACTACCGCGAGCTGGCCGCCGTCCTGGAGCGCTTCTACTCCCTGGTCCTGACCGACTGCGGCCCGGGCCTGCTCCACTCGGCCATGCGGGCCATCCTGCCCGCGGCCGACCAGCTCATCGTGGTCGCCGCCCCCAGCCTCGACGGCGCCCGCTCGGCCAGCCTGACCCTGGACTGGCTGGACAAGCACGGCTACGGAGGGCTGGCCAGCTCCTCGGTGGTGGTCATCAACGCCATCCGCCAACGCGGCCTGGTCGACGTCGACCGGCTCCAGGCGCACTTTGCGCCCCGCTGCCGGGCGGTGGTCCGCATCCCCTTCGACCGCCACCTCGAGACCGGGGCCGAGATCGTCCTGGACGAGCTGGCCCCGGCCACCCGCCGCGCCTACGTCCAGCTCGCCGCCGCCGTCGCCGACGGCTTCCAACCGGCCGGGGACGGCGCCCCCAGCTAGCCGATTGCTATCATCACCAGCGGAGGCGCCGTCTCCGGCGCTCCCGCTCGACCTCTTCTCCGGGGAGCCCATGCCGACCTACGAGTACGCCTGCACCGAGTGCGGCGACCGCACCGAGGTGGTGCAGTCATTCTCCGACGCGCCCCTCACCACCTGCACGGTCTGTGGCGGCCGGCTGCGCAAGGTCTTCTCCCCGGTCGGCATCGTGTTCAAGGGCTCCGGGTTCTACCGCACCGACTCGCGCGGCAAGCCGGCCAAGACCGACGGCGCCGGCGACAAGGCCAAGAAGCCCGCCGAGACGACCTCCAAGGCGTCGTCGGACGGCGGCGGCTCGACCTCGACGCCCAAGGCGGCCGAGAAGAGCGCCTGAGGCCCACCCGGTCCCCCTCCGATACCATGCCCGCGGCCGCCGGCCCGGTGGCCGTCTCGCGGGGGGCCGCCCCGCCGGTCGAAAGGTGCGAGCGTCATGGCCCGTCCCCAGGCCGAGCTCGGGGTCTTCGGTGGCTCCGGGTTCTACGCGTTCCTCGACGGCGTGGAGGAGCACAAGATCGAGACACCCTATGGCGCCCCCTCCGGCAAGGTCGCCATCGGTGAGGTCGAGGGCCGCCGGGTGGCCTTCCTCCCCCGCCACGGGCGCCGCCACCAGTACCCGCCCCACAAGATCCCCTACCGGGCCAACCTCTGGGCGATGAAGGAGCTGGGAGTGACCCGGGTGATCGGCCCCTGCGCGGCCGGGTCGCTCCAGGCCGAGGCCGCCCCCGGGCACTTCGTCATCTGCGACCAGGTGGTGGACAGGACCTGGGGCCGGGACGACACCTTCTACGACGGCCCCGAGACCACCCACATCTCCTTCGCCGACCCCTACTGCCCCGAGCTGCGCTCCCTGGCCCTCAAGGAGGCCGAGGCCCAGGGCATCACCGCCCACGACGGCGGCACCATGGTGGTCATCCAGGGGCCCCGCTTCTCGACCCGGGCCGAGTCCCGCTGGTTCCAGGGCAACGGCTGGAAGGTCATCAACATGACCGGCTACCCCGAGGCCCTGCTCGCCCGCGAGCTCGAGCTCTGCTACGTCAACGTCTCGCTGATCACCGACTACGACGTCGGCCTGGAGGGCATGCCCGGGGTCCAGCCGGTCTCCCACTCCGAGGTCGTGCGCGTGTTCGAGGAGAACAACGCCAAGCTCAAGGACCTCCTGTTCGCGCTGCTGCCGAGCGTGCCCGGCGAGCGCACCTGCCCCTGCGCCACCGCCCTCAAGGGCGCCCGCTTCGAGGTCTGACCGGGAGGCAACAGCCCCGTGCTCCGCGCCATCATCCTGGGGATCGTGCAGGGGGTCACCGAGTTCCTGCCGATCTCGTCGTCGGCCCACCTGTCGATCGTGCCCAGGCTGCTGGGCTACGCCGCCCCCACCCTGGCCTTCGAGGTGCTGCTGCACTTCGGCACCCTGGCCGCGGTGGCCGCCTACTTCGCCAGGGACCTGTGGGCGTTCCTGCTCTGCCTGGTCGCGCCCGGCCGCCTGGGGCCGGAGGAGACCCGCACCCGCCGCCGGCTGCTCGGCCTGCTCGCCCTGGCCTCGGTCCCGGCGGCGGTGGTCGGCTTCCTGCTCCAGGACTGGGCCGACCAGCAGACGGCACGCCCCCTGCGGGCCTCGGTATGGCTGGTGCTCACCACCGTCATCATGATCGCGGCCGAGCTCTACGACCGCGCCCGCCGTTCCCGGGGCGGGCCCGAGGGCGGGGAGGCCGCTCCGGCGGGGGTGTGGACAGCCGGCGACGCCCGCTCCGGCGGTCGGCTAGGCTCCCCCTCCGGGGGGCCTGGCGGCGCCGGGTCGGGCTCGGGCGTGCGCGGCGAGGGCGGGGCGGGCGATGTGCGCGGCGCCGGCCGCATGCACGGCGGGGGCGGGCCGGTGAGCGCCGAGCGGGAGCTGGACCGGCTGCCGGTGGCCAAGGCGACCGGCATCGGGCTCGGTCAGGCGCTGGCGCTGGTGCCGGGGACGAGCCGCTCGGGCATCACCATCTCGGTCGGCCTGTTCGAGGGCGTGTCCCGGGAGGCGGCCGCCCGCTTCTCGTTCCTGCTCTCGATCCCGGCCATCCTCGGCGCCGGGATCCTCAAGCTCGACGACCTCACCGGCGCCACCGAGACCCCGGCCCAGCTGGTCGCCGGCACCCTCGCGGCCGCGATCTCCGGCTTCCTGGCCGTGTCGTTCCTCATCCGCCTGCTGCGCACCCGCACCCTGTGGCCGTTCATCTGGTACCGCCTGGTCGCCGGCGGCCTGTTCGTCCTGCTGCTGTCCACCGTCCGCTCCTGACCGCCCCCGCCCTGGACCCGCCGGGCCGGGTCCGGTTGGCTGCGCCCCCGCCTTCGCTTCCTCGCGACCGGCCCCGGCGGAACCCGGGCCCGGCGGCCGGTGTACAGGCGTCATCGGACGCCTGGAGGGAGACCGGGATGGGGACGGGCGGGCGGCGGGCGCTGACGGCCACGGTGGTGGGCCTGCTGCTGATGGCCGGGTGCACCGCCGGCGGCCCCCGGCGGCAACCGTCGGCCCCGGTCACGGCGGCGCCGTCGCTCCCGGCGGCCTCGCTGCGGCCGGGACCACCGCCCTCGGCCCGGTCGGCGGATCGGGTCCTCGGCGTGGTCTGGCATGGCGAGCCGGCCACCGCCACCGCCTCGCTGGGCTGGCTGGACCCGCGCTCGCTGCGGGAGCGGCCGGGGCGGCGCCTGGCCCTCGGCGGCCACGGGGTCGCCTGGGCGGTGGCCCCCGACCAGTCGCTGGCCCTGTTCGCCGGCGGCGGCGACGGCAACGACGGCCGGCTGCTGGTGGTCGACCCCCGGCGCCTGCGCCGGCTGGGCACGATCCGGCTCCGCTCGCCCTGGTGGGAGTGGCCGAACGCCTCGAGCTGGCTCGGCCCCTCGCGGGTGCTGCTGGCCGGCTCCGGCAACTTCCAGGCGCCGGACGGCGGCGCCAACGCCACGGTGGTGACGGCCGTGGACCCGGCAGCCCGCCGGGTGGTCGCCCGGCGCACCCTGCCCGGCGAGCTGCTGGCCAGCGGCCGCCTGCCCGACGGGCTGGTGCTGCTGCTCGGCCCGCCAAGCGGGATCGGCCCGGCCCGGGTGACGGTGGTCGACGCCCGCGGCCAGGCCCGGACGGTGTCCCTGCCCGGGGTCGCCGCCGGCTTCCAGGAGCCGGCCGACTGGAGCAAGGTCGGAGCCAGCAGCCGGCGGGTCCAGCCCGGCCTGGCCGTCGACCCGGACGGCCGGCGGGCGTTCGTGGTCGGCGCCGACACCCCGGTGGCCGAGGTCGACCTGCGCAGCCTCGGGGTCGTCTGGCACCGGACCGAGCCCCGGCCCGGGCCGCTGCGGCGGCTGGCCGACTGGCTGCTCCCGGCCGCCGAGGCCAAGTCCGTCTACGGCCCGGTCCGCATGGCCGCCTGGCTCGGCGACGGCCTGCTGGCCGTCTGGGGCCAGGACGAGAGCAAGCCCGTGGTGCGCGGGCTCACGGTGGGGTGGCAGTGGCTGCGGCCGGTCGGGCTCCGGCTGGTCGATACCCGCACCTGGCGGGCGACCATGATCCATCCCGACGCCAGCGGGGCGGTGTGGGCCGGCGGCCGGCTGCTCGCCTTCGGCCGCCTGCTCGGCCCGCCGGCCGACCCCGACGCCGACGAGCCGGCCCAGCGGACCTACGGCCTGACCGTGTTCGGGCCGGGCGACCGCCGGCCGGTCCACCTGTTCGGCACCCGCCAGGTCACCTGGCTGGAGGTCAGCGGCGGCCGCGCCTACGTCGACCTGACCCCCTCCACCGAGCGCTACGCCGGCGGCGACCCGCAGGCCACCGACCGGGTGGTCGGGGTGGTCGACCTCGAGACCGCCCGGGTCGTGGCCGAGTGGCGCGGCCGGCTCCCCGAGCTGCTGGTCGGCGGCTGCTGCATCCAGCCGGCCCCCCAGTAGCCGGGGCGGCGCTCAGCCGGGGCGGCGCTCAGCCGAGGCGCCGGACCAGGGCGGCGATCTCGTCGGCGACCCCGGCGGGCACGGTGTAGCCGGTCTCGTCGCGGATCTCGTCGACGTGGTCGCGGACGTCCTCGACGGTGAGGGCCGGGTTGGCGTAGCCCTCGGTCAGGCCGACGAAGAAGCGCGCCACCCGCCCGCCGCCGGCCGACCAGATCTCGCCGGTGACCGGGCACTCCTCGGAGACCAGCCAGGCGGCCACGGGGGCGACCAGGCCGGGGTCGAGCTTGGGGGCGAGCGGGCCGAGCAGCTCCTCGGTCATGCGGGTGCGGGCGATCGGGGCCAGCACGTTGGCCTTGATGTTGTGGCGGCCGCCCTCCTGGGCCAGCACCCGGGCCAGGCCGACCAGCCCCATCTTGGCCGCGCCGTAGTTGCTCTGGCCGAAGTTGCCCAGGATGCCGGCGTTGGAGGTGGTGACCAGGACCCGGCCGTAGCCGGCCTCGCGCATCCTCGCCCAGGCCGGCCGGAGCACATGGAAGGCGCCCTTGAGGTGCACGTCGAGCACGGGGTCGAGCAGCTCCGGGGTCAGGTTGTGGAAGGCCTTGTCGCGCAGGATGCCGGCGTTGCTGATGACGACGTCGACCCGGCCGAACGCCTCCAGGGCGGTGTCCACGATCGCCTGCCCGCCCTCGACGGTGGCGACGGTGCTGGCGTCGGCCACGGCGACCCCACCCAGGTCCTCGATCTCCTTGGCCGTCTGCTCGGCCGGGCCGGCCGAGGCGCCGGTGCCGTCCGTCCCCCCGCCGAGGTCGTTGACGACCACCCTGGCGCCCCTGGAGGCCAGCAGCAGGGCGTGCTCGCGGCCCAGGCCCCCGCCGGCGCCGGTCACGATCGCCACCCTGCCGTCGAAGCGGATGTCAGTCATCGGTAACCTCCCAGCCCCAAGCATGGCACAGGCGCTCTGGGGGGCCGTGGGGGGGAGCTCGCTCCCCCCCACATGGACCAGGGACTGCGGCGTGTCATGCTGCCAGTGACATGGGACCGCTCCAGGGAACCAACGTTGTGGAGCTGGCCGGCATCGGGCCGGGGCCGTTCTGCGCCATGCTCCTGGCCGACCTGGGCGCCGAGGTGCTGGCCGTCGACCGGCCGGCGTCGGGCCAGCCCGGCTGGCCGGCGCTGTTCGCGCGGGGCCGGCGCCGGGTCGCCGTGGACCTCAAGCACCCCGAGGGCCCGGGGGTGGTGCTGGACCTGGTCGCCGGGGCCGACGCGCTGGTCGAGGGGTTCCGCCCGGGCGTGGCCGAGCGGCTTGGGATCGGTCCCGACGCCTGCCTGGCCCGCAACCCGCGCCTGGTCTACGGGCGGGTGACCGGCTGGGGCCAGGAGGGGCCGCTGGCCGGGTCGGCCGGCCACGACATCGACTACATCGCCCTGGCCGGGGCGCTGCACCCGGTCGGGCCGGCCGGCGGCCCGCCGGTGCCGCCGGTCAACCTGCTCGGCGACTTCGGCGGCGGCGGGATGCTGCTCGCCCTCGGGGTGGTGGCGGCCCTGCTGGAGGCGGGCCGTTCCGGCCAGGGCCAGGTGGTGGACGCGGCCATGGTCGACGGGGCCGCCCTGCTCACCACCCAGCTGCACGAGCTGCTGGCGGCCGGGCTCTGGACCGACCGGCGCGGCGCCAACCTGCTCGACGGGGCGGCCCCGTTCTACACCGTCTACGAGACCGTCGACGGCCGCCACCTGGCCGTCGGCGCCCTGGAGCCCCAGTTCTTCGCCGAGCTCCTGGAGCGGGTCGGCCTGGCCGCCGAGGACCTGCCCGACCAGCACGACCGCGCCGGCTGGCCGCTCCTGCGCGAACGGCTGGCCGCCGTGTTCCGGACCAGGACCCGCGACGACTGGTGCCGCCTGCTCGAGGGCACCGACGCCTGCGTGGCCCCCGTCCTCTCCCTCCTCGAGGCCCCTACCCACCCCCACAACCAGGCCCGCGCCACCTTCGTCGACGTCGGCGGCACCCCCCAGCCCGCCCCGGCCCCCCGCTTCAGCCGCACCCCTTGCCCCACCCCCACCCCACCGCCGACCCCCGGCGAGGACGACGACCAGTTCCTGGCCGCCTGGGGCCTGGCGCCCGGGCGGGTCGCCCGCCTCCGCGCCAGCGGCGCGATCCGCCCGCTGGGCGCCTGACCACCCGTCGCCCTATCCCGGTTGGTGTGCGCCGAGTGGGGACCGGTCGCCGACGAGCCAGAGGTGGCCGAAGGGGTCGAGGAAGCCTCCCTGCCGGTGGGTGCCCCACGGCATCTGGTGGTCGCGGACCGGGTCGAAGCTGCCGTCGGCTCCTGCCGCCACGGCCCGGTCGACGAAGCCGTCGGGGTCGTCCACGAAGACCTCGACCCGCACCGTCCTCGATCCGAGGTCGCCCGGCGTGTCCCAGCGGTTGTTCTCGGGTTCGCCAAGGAAGAACGGAGCCCCCTCGACGGTCAGCCCCACGACCCCGCCGAGGTCCCACAGCTCGGTCGCTCCCAGCGCCCGTTCGTACCACCGCGCGGCCGCGGTGGCGTCGGGCACGGCCAGCATCAGGGAGATCACCGGGCCACGCGGCTGGGATGTCATCCTCGGTCTCCTCCGTTCCTCACCCGCCCAGCCAGGCGTCCACGGCGGCGAGCCAGGGGTCGAGGGCTTCGCGGTGGAGGCTGTGGCCGGCGGGCAGGACCCGGGTGGTGCCGTCGCCGACGGCCTCGATGGCGTCCTTGCGGTCGAGGCCGGTCAGGTTGGAGCCGAGTGCCTCCTCGCCCAGCAGCAGGAGGGTCGGGAGGTTGGCCGCGGCGAGGAGGGAGGCCAGGTCGAAGGGGACGCCGTCGCGGAGGGCGGCGGCGATCGCCCGGCCGTCGCAGTCGGCCAGGTCGGCCAGCCGGCGCTCGGCCTCGCCGGGCGGCCAGGCGGGGTTGGCGGCCTCCATGTCGCGGCGGAGCGCCTCCGGGTCGGTGACGGCGCGGCCGGTGTCGGCCTCGATGCCGGCGGCCAGCGCCGCCCAGTCGACCGAGCTGGGGCCGGGCGGGTCCTCCACCACCAGGCGGCGCGCGAACCCGGGCCGGCGGCCGACCAGCTCCAGGGCGACCAGCGCCCCCAGCGAGTGGCCGACCAGCAGCTCGACCGGGTCGTCGCCGACCGTCTCGGCGACGTCGTCGGCCAGGTCGGCGGCGGACAGCCCGGCGACGGTGCGGGGGCTGGCCCCGTGGCCGCGCAGGTCGACGGCCAGGACCCGGAACCCGCGCCCGGCCAGGGCCGGCCCGACCCGCCACCAGGTCCGCGACGAGGAGGTCACCCCGTGCACGAGCACCGCCAGGGGCCTGTGGACAGCCGCGCGCCCCTCCCCCCCGGGTCGGCTACCCTCCCGGTTCGGGGGCCCCGGGAACCCGGGGTGGTCGGGTTCCCGCGCGCCCCATGACCGGGTGGCGAGCGGGACCGCCCCGTGCGGCGGGGTGGCCTCGGGCTGGGGGTTCACCTCAGGCGCCGGCGACGGTCATCTCGCCGACCAGGAGGCTGGACCCGCCGATCGAGCCGGTGGTGAAGCGCAGGTCGGACCCGACGGCGTCGATGCCCTTGAGGATGTCGAGCAGCTGGGCGGCCACGGTCGCCTCCCGGACCGGCTCGGCCAGCTGGCCGTCGCGGAACCACAGGCCGCTCACCCCGACCGAGAAGTCGCCGGTGATCGGGTTGGCGCCCGAGTGGACGCCCGACACGTCCTGGACCAGCAGGCCCTCGCCGGCCCGGGCCAGCAGCCCGGCCTGGTCGAGCTCGCCCGGCTCCAGGAACAGGTTGTGGGCCGAGACCCCGGGGGTGCTCTTGAACGACCCCCGGCCGGCGTTGCCGGTCGAGCTGGCGTCGCCGCCGTCGCGGGCCGCGGTGGCGGTGTTGTGCAGGAAGCAGGCGAGCACGCCGCCGTCGATCAGCACGGTCCGGCGGGTGGGGACGCCCTCGCCGTCGAACGGGGCTGCCCCAGGGCCGGCGACCAGGCGGCCGTCGTCGACCAGGCGCAGGCCGGCCGCCCCGACCTGCTGGCCGAGCTTGTCGGCGAACAGGCTGCGATGCTTCTGCACCTCCTCGGCCGAGAGGCCGGCCAGCAGCACCCCGAGCAGGCTGGGGGCGACCATCCGGTCGAACACCACCGGCACCGTCCTGGTCGGCGGCTGGACCGCACCCAGCATGCGCACCGCCCGGTCCGCGGCCTCGTGGGCCACCGGGCCCGGGTCGAGGTCCTCGAGCGCGCGGGCGGCGTCGACGCCGTAGCCGACCTGGCTCTGGCCGTCCTCGGTGGCCATGGCGATCGAGACGCACCAGGCGTGGGTGACCGCGAACGAGCCCGCGACCCCCAGCGAGGAGGCGATCGCGACCTCGCCGACCACGTCGCCGTAGCGGGCCGACTCGACCTGGGTGACCTTGGGGTCGGCGGCCCGGGTGCGGGCCTCCAGGTCGAGGGCCAGGCTGACCTTGCGCTCGGGGTCGATCTCGGCCTGGCGGCTGTCGAACAGGCCGTCCAGGGCCTCGTAGGCGGCCGCGTCCGGGAGCACGTTGCCCGGGTCCTCCCCCGACACCTCCAGGTTGGCCCTGGCCTCGGCCAGGCACTCGCGCAGGCCCTCGTCGGAGAGGTCGGCGGTGTAGGCGTAGCCGAGGCGGCCGTCGGAGACCACCCTGACCCCGACGCCGCTGGAGGAGGCCGAGGTGAGCCGCTCGACCTCGCCCTGGAAGGCGCTGACCGAGGTCTCGGTGGTCAGCTCGGCGTAGGCCTCGACGCCCTCGCCGCCGGTCGCCTCGGCGGCCAGCCGCTCGACGATCGCGTCCAGCTCCACGGTCATGCCGGGCCTCCTGTGCCGCCGACGGTCATCTGGGAGATGCGCATGGTGGGGGCGCCGTTGCCGACCGGCACGCCCTGGCCCTCCTTGCCGCAGATGCCCTCCTTGACGGTGAAGTCGTCGCCGAGGGCGTCGACGGCCGCGACCACGCTGGGCCCGTCGCCGACCAGGTTGGCCCCGCGGACCGGGGTGGTCACCTCGCCGTTCTCGATCAGGTAGCCCTCGACCACCCCGAACACGAACTCGCCGGTGACCGGGTTGACCTGACCGCCGCCGAGCGACTTGGCGTACAGCCCGCGCGGGGTCTGGCGGATGATCTCGTCGGGGTCGTCGCCGCCGGCCAGCACGTAGGTGTTGGTCATGCGCGGGATCGGCACCTCGGCATAGGACTGGCGCCGGCCGTTGCCGGACGCCGGCAGGCTCAGCTGCCGGGCCCGGATGAGGTCGGTCAGGTAGTCGGTGCAGACGCCGGCCTCGAACAGCACGGTGCGCTGGGCCGGGGTGCCCTCGTCGTCGAAGGCGAAGGACCCCCAGGCGCCCTCGACGGAGGCGTCGTCGACCCCGTTGAAGCGCTCGTCCCCGATCCGCGTGCCCTGCTTGCCGGTGTAGACCGACGCCTCCTTGGCGATCAGGTCGGCCTCCATGCCGTGGCCGGACGACTCGTGGAACAGCACCCCGCCGTTGCCCGAGGCGATCACCACCGGCATCTGGCCGGCCGGGGCCGGCTTGCTGGCCAGCATGGCCACGGCCCGCTCGGCCGCCCGACGGGCCACCTCCTCGGGCGGGAACTCGTCCAGCAGCTCGAAGCCCATGGAGCGGCCGGGGCCGTCGAAGCCGGTCTGGACGACGCCGTCGCGGGCCGCGACCACCTGGACCACGAAGCGGGTCCGGACCCGGTCCTCCAGGGTCGAGAACCCCTCGGAGTTGGCGATCAGGACCTGCTGGCGGACGTCGCCGTAGCCGGCCGTGACCTGGGCCACGGCCGGGTCGTAGCCGCGGGCGGCGTCGTCGGCCCGCCGGACCAGCTCGGCCAGGGTGGTCCGCTGGACGGTGGCCGGGTCGACCGCCACCGGGTGGCGCACCCCCGGCTCGCGGCGCCGCAGGTCCGCCACCTGGGCCGCCGGCGGCTCGCGGAGGGCGGCCGCGGCCACCCGGGCCGCCTCCAGCAGGGCGTCGGTGTCCAGGCGGTTGGTGTAGGCGTAGGCCGAGGCCGTCCCCTTGACCACCCGGACCCCGACGCCGCGGTCGCGGCCGGTGACCAGCTCCTCGACCCGCCGGTCCTCGAGCCGGATGTTGTGGGACAGGCGGTCCTCGGCGTACACCTCGGCCCACTCCCCGCCGGTGGCCAGGGCGGCGCCCAGCACCTTGCGGACGACAGCGTCTTCGAGCACGGCTCGCTCCTTCGGGGGTTGCATCGTGCTCCCGGCCGAGCCGGCCCGGGAGCCCGGTCATTGTAGAGGCGGACCGGGCTCCCGCCGGGGTGCCGACCCTCAGTCGCGCAGCCGGTGGCTGCGCGGGCCGAGGTGGTCGACGGTGGTCGCGTTCTCGACCTTGGCCGCCGCGGCCGCGTCGCTGCCCGGCTCGTCGACCTGCCAGCCGTCGTGGCTGCCGACCACCGGGACGCCGGCCTGCCAGGCGCCCTTGCGGACCAGGTCGTAGGCCCCCTTGGCCAGGAACGAGGCGGCCAGGTAACGGTGGCCGCGGAAGGCGGCCTCCGACGCGCCCAGCAGCCGGTCGGCGGCGGCCAGCTCGTCGGCGGCCCGGGCGGCGTCGGGGTCGGCCAGGATGTCGGCCGCGATCCGGTTGCCGCTGTGGGCGAACGCGGCCTCGCGGCTGGCCCAGCCGCCGCCGTCCTGCAGCGCATGGGGGAGGTCCCAGTGGTACAGGGTGATCCAGGGCTCGATCCCGCACTCCAGCAGGCGGTCGACCAGCCGCCGGTGGAAGTCGAGGCCCTCGGGGTTGACCGCGCCGCGGCCGTCGGGCTGGACCCGCGGCCAGGCGACCGAGAACCGGTAGGCGCCCAGCCCGAGGTCGCCCATGAGGGCCGCGTCCTGCCGGTGGCGGTGGTAGTGGTCGGCCATCGCGCCGGTGTCCCCCCGACCACCCGCCCCGGGGTCCGGGCGAAGGTGTCCCAGATGCATGGTCAAGGGGAAGCGTTTGCAGGTGGTAGGGTCGGGCATGGCCACCCCGACCCCGCGCCGGCGGATCGCCTCCGGCTCGCCGTTCGAGCCGGTGGTCGGCTTCAGCCGGGCGCTGCGGGTCGGCGACCGGGTGCTGGTCGCCGGCACCGCCCCCATCTGGCCCGACGGGTCCTGCGACCCCGACCCGCGGGCCCAGGCGGCCCGATGCCTGGAGATCATCCTGGCCGCCCTGGCCGAGGCCGGGGCCGGACCCGAGCACGTGGTCCGCACCCGCATGTACCTGGTCGACCCGGCCGACTGGGAGGCGGTCGGGCGGGCCCACGGGGCCGTGTTCGCCGAGCACCACCCGGCCTC
>Ga0307277_10000291_pt1 | contig 17877 bp, 18 predicted proteins | sample ER_DNA_116_FD_194473 | JGI IMG/M metagenome (GOLD analysis project Ga0307277, IMG submission 194473) | Bulk soil microbial communities from the East River watershed near Crested Butte, Colorado, United States - ER_DNA_116 | ecosystem: Environmental > Terrestrial > Soil > Floodplain | place...
CCGAGAGACCGGTCGCCGCGTAGTACGTCCCGACGAGCGCGTGCAGGCCGGAGGTCGAGACAGTCGGGTCAGTCTTTCCGAGGCGGAATCGTCCCCACTGCGGATGGCCGTACCGCGCCCAGCCCTCCGGGTCCTGCGCCAGCGCGAGGACGTCGTGCCAGCCGATTTCGGTCGCGGGCCAGCCCATCGCTTCGGCCATCGGGCGAGGCATCGCGATCACGAGCGGGGACTGCATGAGGCTCGGCAGCGAGCTCGGGATGAGGTCGGAGCGATCCGCGCCGACGCGGTGCTCGCGGAGGAGATTCACCCACGTCGTCGCCGCAGGCGACCAGACATCGGGACGCGCTCCGTCGCGCGCTTCGTCCCAGCCATGCGCGAGCGCCGCTTCCGCGTCGCCGGACGCCTTCCGCACGACCTTCACGTCGATGCAGCGGTCGTCGACGGTCGCTCCAGTGCGCACGAAGTCCGCGGCCATGTCGCCGATCGGCCCGGACTTCTCGTTCGAGGCGATCACGACGAGCTGAACCGGCTTCGCGCACAGGGCGACTTGCGGCTGCGGCTTCGGTCCCTGCGTGAGGATGTAAGCCGCCACGAGGACGACGGCGCCGATCGCGGTGATCCAGGTCCCGAGGCGGCTCTTGCGTTCCACTTTCCTTACCTCCGATCGCCGCTTCGCGGCTTTCGGGGACAAGGTGCGCCCGGAGGGGTGGCGACGACCTCCGGGAAAGGGCCTAGACGGTGCTCATCCGGTGCTCAAAACCGCGTGGTCAGGGCTTGGGCGGCCGCCGTGGCAGGGAGGTCTCTACGTCGGCGACGATCGGCCCTTTCGCCGTGTTTCGTTCGGTGACCCATGAGGCGATCTGTGCGCGGTGGTGCAGGTTGAGCTTGTTCATGATGTTCTGGACGTGATTGTCGATCGTCCGTTCTGACAGGACGAGCCGCTCGGCGATCTCCTTGTTCGTCGAGTCGCGAATGAGGACGGCCACGTCGGCCTCGCGCCGGGTGAGCGGCGCGAAGGGGTTTCCCTCCCGGAACGCGGTCTCCTGGGCCGGGCGCGCAGGTGCCATCAGGCGGCGAAGACCCAACCCCGCTCCGACACGAGCGACGAGAACGGCCAGCGTCGCTGCGGTTATCGCGAGCAGATCGTGACCGAGCCATAGGGCCGCCAGCGCCACCGCTGCCGCGAAGGCGACGGCGACCGGATCCCGGAGCTCGAGCAGCGCGCGCATCAGAAGTTTGAGACCACGGAGATGAGGATCTTGTCCATCGCTCTCCGGTCTCTGTCCGAGTACACACCACCGCGCCCCGCCAAAGCGATGTCCTCGAGCGTCTCGAAGTCGGCCTTGCTGCCGAAGCCCACCGTGAAGACACGGACGAACCTATCGTTCGGCTGCGCGACGAGGGTGCGCTGAAGTCCATTCAAGCTGTTGTTCCCCGCCGGATCGTCGTTGCCTCCATCCGTCAGCACGACGACCGCGTTGATCCGCGTGGTGTCGAAACGTGTTCGCATCGAGGTGACCGCTGCTTCCACCGTCGTGTAGAGGGCCTTCTTGCGCTGACCTTGGGGCTGAAGCGCCTCGATCTCATGTCCCAGCGTCGCTTTCTGCTGCGAGATAGGGCCGACGGGGACGAGTTCGTGATATGCGGGATCCGCGCCTGACGCGCTGGAGAACGACCATAAGCCGACCTCGTCAGCGGAGGCAAAGCCCTCCAGCGCGGCGGAGGCAGCTTCTTTCGCTACGTCGAGCTTCGTCTTCGACGAGTCGGGAGCACGTTCCGCCATGGAGCTTCCGACGTCGATGACGAGCAGGACCCGGGCCGACTTGCGGATCACTTTCCACAACGCCTGGAGGTCGGCTACCACCGAGGGCACGGGCAGGCGGTACTCCGATCCTGGTTTTCCCGGGTCGAGATAGTTCGCCTTCGTGATCTCGGGGCCCGGATCGCCCTTATAGCCGCGGAGTCCCGCGCTCTGAAAACGCGCCTGCACCTCCGGGCTCTGGAGGTAGTTGAGAAAGTCATCCGCCGCACGACGCTTCAGATCGTCTGTGGTCAGGACGACGTACGGGTGGTTCGCGATGAGTGTGCCTTCGCGCGGATAGATCGCGACGAGCGGAACCACGGGCACGATCCCCTTTGGGGCGGGGACGTCGGAATTGGGATTCCCGTGGTTGTAGTCCCACACCTGTTTCTCTTCGATCGCGATCGCGGAGACGTACTGCTCGGCCTGACCGCGACGATCACTTGCGAAGAGATCGTTCAGATAAGTTGCGACCGCGTCGCCGTAGTGGACGACGGAGCTCTCGACAGTCTTCATGAACGCAAGGGTGCGTGGCTCCGGGGCGGAACCGTCCCCTTTTCCTCCGCCGGCGTAGTGGGTCGCGATCAGAGCGTGAAGGCCGGACGTCGAGCTCATCGGGCTGGTCTTGCCGAGCTTGAAGGGGTCCCACTCCGGATGGTCGTAGCGGGCCCAGCCGTGCGGGTCCTGCGCGAGGGCGAAGATCTCGGCCCACCCGATCTCCTTGTCGGGCCAACCCAGCGCCTCCGCCATAGGTTTCGGCATCGCGATGACGAGCGGCGACTGAATGATGCTCGGCCTTGCCGGCGGGACGTTACTCGGGAGACCGTCCGCCTGCCGATGAAATTCGAGCAGATTCACCCACGTGATCGCTGCCGGCGACCACACGTCGGGGTCGGGCGAACCGACAGAGATGGGATCCCACCCACGCCTGAGCGCGTCTTCGGCGTCGCCCGAGCGGACCTTGAAGACTTGTACGTCAACGCACCGACCGTTGACGACTGGCCGACGCTTTTCGTATTCGTCGGCGAGAACAACCAGTAGTGCCGACTTTTCATTCGACGCCGCGACGTTGAGCTGTACGCAAAACCGCGACGGCGGGATGATCGACAGGATCGCGACGGCGACCATCGCGCACGCGCCTGTCCCAAGTCGCGCTAGAGCCGTAGGCCCCCACATCTGCTGCTTCCCTATCCCCGCGGGAGTGTACGAAGTAAAGGAAAGCTGGCGAGTCCATTTTCACCGTTACGTGCGCGCGCTATGCGGGCTTGGTCACCACCCGCATCGGCACCATCGAGGTCTTTCCGGAGGTCGTCGTCACGAGCGAGCTCGGGACGCTCGAGATCGGCGGTTTGGCGAAGTGGACGATGAGCTCGTATCCGCTTAGGTCATCGAGCATCTGGATCTCGATCGCGTGCGCTCCCAGCGCGGCCAGGCGATCTTGGTGCGCCTTGCGCGCGGCCTCGGCGTCTTCGAATGTGGCCATCCCTTCATCAGTACCGCCTCCCGCCCGTTCCGGTTCCAATTACGGTTGCGGTCGACGGAAGTGATCCCGAAGCGCTCGGGGTGGTCTGAGCGCCGAGGACCGCCGTCGGCGAGGGTGACACGCCCGGCGGGGACGGCGAAGGGGAAGTCGTCGGGGTGTTTGAGGAGACCGGCGCCGCCGACGGGGATGCCGACGCGCTCGACGGTACGGGCGTCGTCGCAACCGGTGGCGTGGCCGGTGTCGTCGCGACTGGCGACGTGCTTTGCGTCACGGTCGCGGCTGAGCTCGGCGAAGGGCTCGCGAGAGCCTGAGTCGCCGCGGGATTGAGCGCGATCGACCCCCTCGGAGACGCCGCGAACACGGCCGCGCCGAGAGCGACGAGACCGAGGATCGCGACGATCGGAACAAGCCCGATCCGCCTCCCCCGCGGTGAAAGTTGAAGGCAATTGGGGCAGAAGCCGGAAACCGGGGTAAAGACGGTGCCACAGTTCCGGCACCGGACCGGCCGACGCGTCCGTGCCACGGCTTGGCTGGTTGCATTCTTCGTGCGCGACCGGTTTTAGCGTCGGCCGGAGGCCGCCTTGCGCCTAGCCTCCCGCGCGACCCAGGTCGCCTCCGCCGGCAGTCCGAGGGCTTTGCGCTTGGGTGCCTGCAAGTACTTCGCGCCCTCGAGCAGCGAGAGCCGAGAGACTCGGTCGCGGTGCTTTCGCAAAAAGGCGTATGTCAGCGCGGGCCGTTTCTTCGAAACCTCGCGCAGGACCCAGCCGATCGCCTTTCGGATGAAGAACTCGCGCTCGTCGAGCATCGACGCGGCGAGGCGCGACCAGAGGACGAAATCCCCGCCGCCGGCGCGGAGCGCGTCGTGCTCGGCGAGAAGGGCCGTTCGTCGCACCCAGAAGTCCTCGTCCTTCGCCCACACCGCAAGTCTCTTTCGCGTGCGCGGGTCGCGGGCGATGACGTCGCCGATCACCTTCGGGGCGATCCAATCGACGTAGGCCCAGCTCTTCGACTTTCGCACGAGGGCGATGACCCACGGCATGTCCCGATCGTCGAGCGTCTCGCGCTCGCGTTCGAGGACGCCGATCGCCGCGGCGCGGAGCTCGTGCACGTCGGTCTCGTACAGCGTCTCGGCGATGCCGCGGAGATCCGCGCGCGTCAGATCGGGATGCGCGTCGCAGTACTCGCGGACCGCCGCACGGATGGAATCCTGACTCGTCCCCCAGAAGCGCAGATCGCTCTTCAGATAGGCCTTCTCGCCGACGGCGCGTGCGGCCGAGCCCGCGCGCCGCAGTCGGCGCGTGAAGAAGGTGACCGCGTGCGATCCGAGATCTACGCGCGAACCCACGAACGTATCGCGCGGTCGTCGAGGCCGGCAGCATCGAGCTCGCGCTCCCCGATGGTCAGGACCGGAATGCGCAGCGCGTATCGATCGAAGAGCGCGGGATCTTTTGTGATGTCGACGCGCTCCACGTCGAGCGGAATATCCAGCGCGATGCGGTGCAGCGAGCGGTACGCCTCGGCGCAGAGTCCGCAGTCGGGCTTCTCCAGGAGGCGCACCTTCCGTGGCGCCTCGCGATGGGTACGACGGCGCACGAGCGCGAGCGCGCGCCGCAGGTCTCCGCGCATCACCAGTTCGGCGGCAGCCCCGGGACGTTCGGCGGCAGCGCTTTGCCTCGCGGATAGATCACGTAGACGATGCCGCCCGAGCCGCCGAGCCACACGCGCTCGAAGTCCGCTCGGTTGTAGATCTTCCGCACGTCGTCGCTCGTCGGCGCGGCGGGATCATTCGTGATGACGTCGCCGTTCGTGTCGAAGCCGCGAATGACGAGGAGATGCCCGTTCGTCTTCCCGAACAGGAATCCCGGCAGGTCGCCATTGATCGATGCGACGAGGGGAATGCTCATCGCGATGAAGCGCTGCGCCTCGCTCAGCGAGCGAAGCCGCGTGACGAATCCATCGAGTCCGAAGCGCGTGGCGTAGGCCACGTTCGCCGGCCAGTTCCCGGCACCCTTGTAGTTCCAGTCGTACGTGTATCGGGCCGCGTAGTCGACCTGCGGATCGCCGTAGGTGGGCCCGGGGAACTTCTCGAGCTCGTCATCCGACGGGCTCGCGCCGAGCGCCCCGAGGACCATCGCGGTCGAGGTCGGGCTGCACCACGCTTCGCCGCCTCCGTCGTATTCCGGGAACTCGCCCTTGTGCTCCTCCTGCGAGAGGGCGGGCACCTGCAGGTCGATCGCGCTTCCGTCGAATGGACTCGGTATCTCGTGTTTGAACGGCGTCGAGACCATCGCGGCGAGCATCTGAACGGACGGTGTCTCGGTGCTCCCGGAGCGCTGATAGAGCGTGACTCGGAGCCGATACGAATCGAGCGGCGCCGCTCCGTCGGCGCGTTTGAACGTGTCGATGCTGACGTCGCCGTCCGCGCTCCGCTGCCCGGGCTTCGAGGTGCGGTGGATATCGGTGTCGCCCGATGACCACGTCATCATCGTGTAGAACTTCGTTTCGCGACCGGTGCCGCGCGCCTGCATTTCCAGCGTGATCCACGTGGTCGCCGGCGTCTCGGCGTTCCACGACGCGACGAGCTCATCGAAAGCGAATGCGACCGGGATCCAGTCGCTCGTCCACGAGCCGCTCTGGTAGGCGATGCCGCGCTGGCCGTAGGGATCGTCGTACGACCCGGTGACGAGTCCGCTCGCGGCGAGCACGAGCGGACCGGTACCGGTCACTCCGCTCGACGAACCGCGCGCGAGGTCGGCGCGCGTGAAGCTGACGGCCGGAGCGTTCGACGGCTGCGGCACGAGCGTCGGCGTGGGCACCGGCGTGCTCGGGATCACGACCTCGCTCGGCGCCGCCCTGTCCGTCGCATCAGGGGGCGTCGGAGCACCGATGCACGCCGCGGCGAGCACAGCGCTCGCCGACACAGCGACCAGGCACCGTCGCGCTCCTCTCATCCGAGCGCGGAAGTCACCAGTTCGCGGGCAGCCCCGGAACGTTCGCGGGGAGCGCGCGCCCGGCCGGATAGATCACGTACACGATGCCGGCAGAGCCGCCGAGCCATACGTTTTCGAAGTCCGCGCGACCGTAGACCTTGGTGACGTCGGCGTTGGTCGGCACGGCGGGATCGTTCGCGATCACGTCGCCGGTCGCGGTGAACCCGCGGATGACGAGAAGATGGCCGTTCGTCTTCTTGAAGAAGAACCCGGGGAGATTCCCCTGGATCGAGGCGACCAGTGGGATGCCTGCGCTCGTGAAGAGCTCCGCCTCGCCCAGCGAGCGAAGCCGCGTCACGAACGCGTTCAAACCGAAGCGCGCTGCGTAGGCGGTGTTGTCGGGCCAGTTCCCGGCGCCCTGGTAATGCCAGTCGTAGACATAACGCGCGGCGTAGTCGACCTGCGGGTCGGTGTATCCCGGCCCCGGGAAGGCCGCGAGGTCGGCATCGCTCGGACCCACACCCCAGTACTTGAGGATCATCGCGGTCGAGGTCGGGCTGCACCAAGCCTCGCCGCCGTTGTCGAATTCCGGGAACTCGCCCCGGTGCGTCTCCTGCGAATACGGGGGCACCGCGTTGTCGGATGCCGTACCGCCGAACGTGCTCGGGATCGTGTACGTCGTGCCGGCGGAGGTCATCGCGCCGATCATGCGCACGGTCGGGGTCGCCCTCCCGCTCGCGCGATACAGCGTCACGCGCAACCGGTACGAGTCGAGCGCCGCGGCCTTCTTGTCGCGGATGAACGTGTCTATGGCGATGAAGCCGTCGGCGTCGCCCTGCCCGCCGACGGATGTGCGGTGGACGTCCCCGTCGCCGGACGCCCAGATGCCCATCGTGTACCACTTGGTCTCGCGGCCCGATCCGCGGGCCTGCATCTCTGTTCGGATCCAGGTACCCGCGGGCGTCGCCGCGTTCCACGACGCGACGAGCTCATCGAACGCGAACGCGACACTGGTCCAGGTCGAGGTCCACGTGCCGCTCTGGTAGGAGATCGCGCCGCGGTCGGGGTCGTCGAAGGGATCGTCGTACGAACCTGGGGTAAGGCCATTTTTCGCGAGCGTCAACGTGGCGCCCCCGACGACGCCGCTCACCGTTCCAGTGCTGAGGCTCGCTCGCACGAACTGGACGGGTGGGGCACCGACCGTCCTGGCACTCGCGGTCGTGGCCGTGGTGGTCAGGACCAGCGCGGCGGCGATGACAACGGCGAACGAGAGCCTCATGGCACCCTCCTCAAACGCGTGGCCGGAAAAGCCTAGCGCGGATAGAGTCAGGTCCGTGAGCACACTGCCACGCGCCGAGCTCTTCTGGTCGACCGAGCAGGTCGCCGCCGCGATCGGCGATCCCGGCGTCCGCATCGTGGACTGCCGATTCAGCTTCGATGAGGACATGCGCTCGCGCTACGTCGACGGCCATATCCCGGGCGCGGTCTACCTGAACTGGTCCGAGGATCTCTCCGCTCCCGCACCCGAGTCGGGCCACCCGCGGTGGATGCTGCAGAGCGCGGACGAGTTCGCGCGCACGATGGCGCGACTTGGGATCGGCGACGACACGATGGTGGTGGGATACGACTCCGAGGGAGGCCACCACGCGGCGCGTCTCTGGCTCGCCCTCCGCCGTTTTGGCCACGACCGCATGGCGGTCATGGAGGGCGGGATCCAGAAATGGATCGCGGAGGGCCGGCCGCTCGAGACCGGCGCGCTGTCGATCGACAAGCCCGCCGTATTCACGCCGCGTCCGCGCGCGGGCGTGGTCGCATCGAAGGAGGAGGTTCTCGCCGCCGTCCGCACCGGCGATCCGTGGCTGCTCGACGTGCGGCGTGATGCTGAGTTCACGGGCGCCGAGAAGCGCGCCGCGCGCGGCGGTCACATCCCGGGTGCGGTGAACATACTCTGGAAGGACGCGCTCAAGGAGGACTGGACGCTACGCGACGCGGACGAGCTCGAGGAGTTCTACACGAACGCGGGCTTCGGACCGGAGACGAGCACGGTCACGTACTGCCAGGCCGGGGTGCGTGCGGCGTTCACGCATCTGGTGCTCACGGCGCTCGGTCACGATAAGGTCCGCACGTACGACGGCTCGTGGGAGGAATGGGGCAATGAGCCCGACCTCCCGATCATCACTGGACGAAGCTGAGGGCGCTCCGTCCCGCGAAAGTCGGGCGTACGTGGATCGTGAAGAAGATGCCGTCATCCTCGAGCCACGTGACCCCCTCCACGACCCCGCGAAGCGCTAGCCGGTAGTCACCCGCAGTCGCCGGGGCGCGCACCGTGAACTCGAACCAGCCGACCTCGCCAGGTCCGACGTAGTCGGTCGTCGTCGAGGTCAGACGGTTCGGCGAAAGCCAATTCGCCGTGAGCTCGGGGTGTTCGCTGTCCTGCGGCTCGTTCGTCCCGAGGAACACGTTCTCATCGGGTGTATCCCTGTACCACCCGCGCGGCCCGGTGTTCGTGAGCGCAACGACGAGCGTCGCGGTCTCGCCGACGTCCACGGTCGGGTCGGCGCTCTGCGCCTGCCAGCTCGCGTGATAGCCGGAGTCAGGCGGGAGCGCGATCGCGGCGGCGATGTTCGATGCGGCGCGCGTCGTGGCGGGGGCCGCGGCGCGCGAGACAGGGGCGGCCCGCCCGACGTCGACGACGCCGCCGAAGTCTGCGGTCCAGTACCAGCCGTAGGCGGAGCCGGTCGCGTACCCGCGACCCACGCCGATCGCCTGGTAGTGCGGGTTCACGAGGACCGCGTAGTGCGCGGGGCTGTTGATCCAGCCGTTCAGGACATCGGCGGTCGAGGTGAAGCCGGCGGCCAGGTCCTCGCCGGTCCAGGTGGCGAAGGCGGGATATCCCGCGTCGGCCATGCGCTGCGTCGGCGAGCGACCGTCGAGCGAGGTGTGCGCGAAGTAGTTCCGCGCGCCCATGTCGAAGGACATCCACTTCGCCGCCGAGGTCAGGGTGTCGGACACGAGGAGCGTCGGGAGACTGCGAGCCGCGCGGAAAGCGTTGATGCGCGCTACCAGGTCCTGCTCCGTGCTATCGAGGCTCGCTCCGTCGGCGACCTGGGGTGCGAACAAGCCAAGCAGACCCACGAGCGCAAGGATGGTCGCGAGCAACGCACCTGAAAATCGGATCATCACTCCCCTAGCCGCGGCCCATCCTTGACGCGGTCACGACTCGAGAAGTCGCGTCAGGGTGTCAGGAGAGGACGTCGATGCGGACTTGATCCGGGCAGGCTCGCTTGCCTGCCTTCTACGGGGTGGCCGGCTGGGCCCCTACCCCATCAGGGGCCCCTGCCCCTGCTAGCGGCGGCGCACGGCGGACTGGATTTCAGCGGCCAGGGCAGGCGGGACGCTCGCGTCGATGCGGATCCCGGCCTCCTCGTAGTCCACGCTCTTGAGGGACCCGCGGGTCCGGATCTGCTGGACGAGCGCCCCGGCGTGGTAGGGCAGCGTCGTCTTCACGTGCTTCCAGCTCGCGGAGGCGGCCTCGGCGAGCCGAGCGCGCAACGCCTCGAGGCCGTCGCCTTTCAGGGCCGACGTGAACACCGCGGCGGGGAACTCGGCGCCGAGCGCCTCGCGGAGCGCGTCGCCCTCCTCACCGCGTAAGCGGTCGGTCTGGTTGAAGACGAGCAGACGCGGGCGCCCCGCGAGATCGAGCGACTTGAGCGTCTCGTCGACGACGCGCATGTGCTCGTGCAGGTTCGGATGCGTCACGTCGGCAACGTGCACGAGAAGGTCGGCGTCGGCCAGCTCCTCGAGCGTCGCGCGGAACGCGGCGACGAGCGTCGGCGGCAGCTTGTTCACGAAGCCGACGGTGTCGGAGAGCAGGATCGTCGCGCCCCCGGGCATCGCGGCGCGTCGCGTCGTGGGGTCGAGCGTCGCGAACGGCTGATCCGCGACGAGCACGTCGGAACCGGCCAGGGCGTTCATGAGCGTCGACTTCCCCGCGTTGGTGTAGCCGACGATCGCTGCGAGGAAGAGTCCTTCGCTCGTGCGCGAGCCGCGCGCACGTTCGCGTTGCTTCGCGACCTCGTCGAGCTGCTTGCGCAGATCCTGAATGCGCTTGCGGATGATTTGCCGGTCGCTCTCGAGCTTCGATTCGCCCGGACCACGCGTACCGATCCCGCCGCCGAGACGTGACATCTCCTTCCCGCGCCCGGTGAGCCGCGGCAGCCGGTACTCGAGCTGCGCGAGCTCCACCTGGATCCTGCCCTCCCGCGAGCGCGCGTGTAGCGCAAAGATGTCGAGGATCACCGCCGAGCGATCGACCACCGCCACCTTCGTGATCTCCTCGAGCGTGCGTTGCTGCGATGGCTTCAGCTCGTCATCGCACACGACGATGTCGGCGCGCAGACGCGTCACCTCGCGCCCGATCTCGCCGGCCTTCCCTTTGCCCACGTATGAATTTGGGTCGCGCGTCCGTCGCGCCTGCAGCGAACGGCCGGCGACGATCCCGCCGGCCGCTTCGACGAGTGACCCGAGCTCGTCCAGCGAGTCGTCGCCGTCGAGGCGCGAGCGCGGAAGCTCGACGCCGACGAGGTACGCGCGCTCCGGAGGCGTCTCCGTCTCGATCATGCCGTTCCCTCGAACGCGTACTCGGCGGGACCGGACAGCTCGAACGTGTTCGGGCCCGTTCGCACCACAAGTTCGCCGCCACGAACATCGACGCGCACGAGGCTGTCCATCGGCTGGACGCAGCTCGCGGCCGACACCGCGGCGCAGGCGCCGGTTCCGCAGGCCAGCGTCTCCCCCACTCCGCGTTCGTCGACTCGCAGAATGACGTGGCCACTATCGACGATGCGCGCGGCCCCGACATTCGCTTCGCCGGCGATCGCCCGCGCCGACGCCGCGAGGGTAGGCAGATCCACCGCGTCCGGGTCGGGAACGAACGCCACGACGTGCCGATTGCCGATGCTTGTCCGGTACGCCCGACGACCGTCGAACGCGATCGGCTCAGGCGGCGACGGTGCGCGAAGGGTGATGGCGATACCGTCGCCTTCGCGTCGGCCGCTCACATCTCCGCCGGCAAAGGTGAGCTCGACGCGGTCACCACCGCGACGATCGAGGAGATACCGGGCGACGCAGCGGGCCCCGTTGCCACAGGACTCACCGAGCGAACCGTCGGCGTTGTGCAGGGTGACGAGCCAGCGCCCGTCCTTCTCCGATCCGATCGTGAGGATTCCGTCGGCTCCGATCCCGCGGCGTCGATCGCAGAGATGACGCGCGCCCTCAGGCGTGATCTCGAGCGGGCCGTCGATGAGGATGAAATCGTTCCCGCAGCCGTGCATCTTCGTGAATTTCACGCGGCGGCCTCGACGATGTCCTCGAGCGGATCGGACGCCGTCGGATCGAACCATCGGATCGCGGGATCGCGGCGGAACCAGGTCATCTGGCGACGAGAATAGTTGCGCACGTCGCGGGCCGTGAGCGCGATGGCGGTCTCGAGATCGATCTCGCCGCGCAAGTGTGCCGCCCAATGCACGTACCCATGCGCGCTCATGCTCGGGAGGCGCGGATCGATCCCGCGCGCGACGAGTGCGCGTGTTTCGTCGAGCACCCCGGCCTCGACCATCGCGCGAACGCGCCGTTCGATCGCCGCGACGAGGACCTCGCGCGGCGGGCGCAGACCGATCCGCAGCGCGGCGATCGACGGGCCGCGCGCGCGAGTGACCGGGCCGCCCGCGACCGTGACGACTTCCAGATAACGCACGAGACGCCTGCGATTCCGCGGGTCGACTCGCTTCGCGGCTTGGGGATCGATCGCGCGGAGGCGATCGTGAAGGGTCGCGGAGTCCTCGGTCTCCAGGCGCGCGCGTACGGCGGGATCGTGCGGGAGCGAGGCGAGGTCGAGCCCGTCGAGGAGCGCACGGACATAGAGACCCGTCCCGCCAACCACGAGCGCGACATGGCCTCGCGCGCGAATCTCGGCAAGCGCGGCTCGGCCATCCTGTTGATAGCGGAGCACGTCGTAACGCTCCCCTGGATCGGCGACGTCGATGAGGTGATGCGGAACGCGCGCGCGTTCCTGCGCCGTTGGCTTGGCCGTGCCGATGTCCATCCCGCGGTAGACCTGGCGCGAGTCGGCCGAGACGATCTCGCCGCCCAGACGCTCCGCGACCCGCATCGCGAGCGCGCTCTTGCCTGACGCGGTCGGGCCGACGATCGCGATCACGTCCGTACGGCCGCCTCCACCGCTCGCAGAGCATCGCGCGCTCGAACGATGGTCGCGTCGTCAGGCGCGAGCTCGCCGTAACGGAGATCCTCGAATGCGACGACGATCGGCGAGGCGGCGGCCCATCGCGGATCCGCGCCAGTGATGCGACGCTGGTATTCGGCAGGCGTCTCCGCCGCGTCGCGCCAACCCGGGCCCGCGCGGTCGACGAGCGCGAGCAAGCGCCAGTAGATGAGGCGGAGCGCGGCGGCCGGCGTCCCGTCATCGCGCGGCGGCCGCCGACGGGCGGCACGGCGCGGGAAGAGCCCGCGAAGAGTCGCTCCAAGCGTGAGGCCCGAGGCGGCGGCCGCGCGCTCAAGCTCCGCGCCGTCGGGGAGCGTGAGCCGCCGCTCGCGTACCGCGCGTTCGAACAGCACGAGCGCGACCAGGATGACGACGAGGAGGATGACGATCTCGAATCCGCCGACGACGAGCGGTCGCGTCCGTTCGATCTCCCGCAGGAGAGCGAGATCGTCGCCCGACCCGGATGCCGACGGCGACGGCGTGAAAGAGCTCCATCGCCGAAGAAGCGGCTCGAGGATCGCGTACACCAGCGCCGCGAGGTAGCCGAGCGGCAGCAGCAGCGTGAAGATGATCTCGTCCCACGCGGGTCCGAGCGCTTCGCCGATGTCGCGGAGGATTTGATCGACGGTCGGCGCGGCGAGCGCCGCGACGAGCGCCGCGACTCCCAATGCGAAGACGACCGAGTTCGCGGATGAGAGCCGCGCGGAGCCCGCCTTTCCGGTCGTGAGAGACAGCTCCTCCGCAGACCGTGCGACCGACAACGCGACCGCCGAAGCGGCGACGAAGATGAGCGCGAGGGGCACGAGCGGCGTCCGGTCGACGGGGACCGGCGCCACCGCGGCGAGAGCGAGGGCCACCGCTCCGAACGGGACGGCGTTCCGCGCATCGCTCCAGCGGACCGCACCGCGCGCGAGCGACACGACACGCCAGAGATAGACCTCCGCGACGATGACGAACACGATGATCCGTCCACCCCACGTCACCACATCGAGGGGGTGCGTCGGCAGCACCACCGCGAGGAGCAGGCCCGCGCCCAGCGTCGCGCCGACGACCGCGGTCCCGCGAGCCTCGGATCCCGTCTCGCGAAGCGCCGCGACGAGGACGAGCGTCGCGCCGATGATCGCGAACGTCGTGGGCGTCAGCGCGAGCGGCTCGATACCACCGCTCATGTGGACGAGCGCGAGAAGGCACGCGAACGCGATCGCCTCCATCACGGCGCGCGCGACGAGGAGCGACGCGAACGCGCGCGAGCTAGACCGCCGCACTGCGCTCTCTCTGACCGAGGACATCGTGCGACACGCCGTGCACCGTAAGGTGGGCGCCGAGCACGGCCGGTATGTCGCCCACGGACACGATGAGGACGCGGTGATGCGCGCGGCGAAGCGCGATGGAAGCATTCGCGAGCCCCTGCCCGAGACGTGGTGTGACGATCACGAGCGTCGCGCCCCACGGCAGGCGGCCACGCTCGCGGAGAAACACCGTCTCCGGCGCTCCGACGGCATACGGTCCGAGGCGCGCGAGGATCTCGAGGCTGCGGGTCAGCGATCGCGGCCCGCGGCCAAGCGCGGATCTCGGCCGCTCGTGCGTGAGGTTGTCGATGCCGTTCGTCACGAGCCCGACCTGCCGACCCGCCGCCGCGGCGAGACGCACGAGCTCGGCAGCGGCGGACACGACGAGCTCCGCGGCCTCCGGGTCGGCCTGGATCCAGTACTGCTCGTAGGACGCGACGTTGACGAGGAAGATCGAGTCGAGGCTCGTCGCCGGCTCATAGAGCTTGGTCTGAAGCTCGCGGAGGCGCGCGGACGCCTTCCAGTGGATCTCCTTGCGCGCATCGCCCCGGCGGTGCGGGCGAACGCCGCGGAAGCGAAGCGGATCGGGCACGAGCCCGCGGCGCGTGGCAGTCTCGGCCAGCGGACGAAGCGACGCGAGCGCGCGATCGCGCACCGCGAGCGGGGCCGGATACGCGATCACCTCGGGCGCGAGCGTCACGGTGCGCTCGGTCTGCGTGAACCCGAGCCAGTCGCCGGCGCGCAGACGAAGTGGACCGATCGCGTAGGCGCCGCGAGCCGGGACCCTCACCGGAAGGCGCACCACGACGCGCTCGCGACCGCGCATCGGGAACCCGCAATCGATCCAGCGGCGCGACGCGCCGGGCGCGGGGTTCGGCGGCTCGACCCCTTCGCCGAGGAAGAGGCGCGCGTCGAGCCACGGCAGCGGTATTGGCTTGCGGTTGACGATCTCGACCGTCGCGACCGGCATCTCGCCGGCGATGATCCGATCCGGAGTGAGGGTCACGCGGGCGTCCACGGCCGCGAGCGCGAGGCGACCGGTGATCTCGACGACGACCCAGGTGATCACCGCGCCGAACGCGAGAACGATGAGCGCCGGCGCGCGGGTGATCGCCGCGACGGCGACGAAGAGCGCGGCGGCTTGCCACGGGAATCGGCCGGTTCGCGGATCGACCGGATGGGTCTCCATCGATTCAGCCGGCCGTTGCGGCGACGTCCTCCGCGGGGACGGGCGTGCGCGCCAAGACCTCGGCCACGATCGCGGTCGTCGTCCGCCCGCGCATCTGTGCGTCGGCGTTGAGGAAGAGCCGGTGGCGGAGCACGGCGACCGCCTGGGCCTTCACGTCATCGGGCAGCACGTACGCGCGTCCCCGTATCGCGGCATGCGCCTGCGCCGCGCGATAGAGCGCGAGCGCCGCGCGGGGACTCGCGCCGAGGTCGACGCCGTCAATGCGGCGCGTCCCTCTGACGATCTCGACGGCGTAGCGACGGACCGCCTCGCCCACGCGCACCGCGCGCACCTCGTCCCGCAGCTTGGCGATCTCCGCCGGGCTCAGGATCGGGTCGAGCGTCTCAGCGCGAACGTTGGCGGGACCGTGGATCCGGAGGATGGTGTCCTCATCGTCCGCGTCGGGGTAGCCGAGATTCAGAAGGAAAAGGAATCGGTCGAGCTGCGCCTCGGGGAGCGGGAACGTGCCCTCGAGCTCGACTGGGTTCTGCGTCGCGATGACGATGAAGGGATCGGGCAAGGGATGCGTGGTCTCGTCGACCGTGACCTGCCGCTCCTGCATGGCCTCGAGGAGCGCGGACTGCGCGCGCGGAGTGGCGCGGTTGATCTCGTCGACGAGCACGACGTTCGCCGCCAGCGGGCCGGGCCGGTACTCGAAGGCCTCGGCGCGCTGGTCATAGATGGAGACGCCGGTGATGTCGCTCGGCACCAGGTCGGGCGTGCACTGGATCCGCCGGAACGTAAGGTCGAGCGAGCGCGCGACCGCCCGCGCGAGCGTGGTCTTCCCCACCCCGGGCACGTCATCGAGCAGGACGTGACCCTCGACGAGAAGCGCGCCGAATAGCTGCTCGGTCACCTCGCGCTTTCCGACCACGACCGCCGCGATGTGCTCGACGAGGCGCTCGGTCGCCCCCTGAACGGTGAGAGTCACCCGAGAACTATGCGGCCTCCAGTTTTGGGACGGAGGCTCGGTGCGGCGCGGGCCCGCCGCGAATGACGCTCGCGGTCACGAGCGCGACGGCGAGGCTGACGAAGGCGCCCACGGCATGCAAAGCGAGGACGATCGGGTCCTGCTCGCGCATGGAGAAGGGTGTGAAGGACCGCTCGATGAACAGGATGAGGGCGATGGCGATGAGCGCGCGGAGCGCGACCTTTCCGCCGTGTACGGCGCGCGCCGCAACGGCGAGGGCGACCGCGGCGAATACGTAGACGATCCACCCCGACCCCTCACTCGATGCGGTCCACACCTTGCCGCCCGGCACGTAGCCTTCGTAGATCCCGTCCGCGACGAGCGCGATGGCGAGGGCGAGCGTCACGCCCCCGATGAGCCACGCGTTGCGCCTCGCGACCGCGCTGCTGGTGCGTCGCGTGGCTGCCGAGTCCTGTTCGGATTTCGCGCTGGTCGGGCTCGAGCCTTCAAGGGAGAAAAGCGTGTCGATGTCCGGCGCCGCGTTGCCGAGGCGCCAGACGCGAAGGGCGGTAACGAGGATGAGGAGTTCGACACCGGCTGTGGCCAGGTGCGTGACGATCGACTCAACTGGTTTCGGCCCGAGCGCGAACGCGGTGACGGGACGCTCGATGAGAAAGAAGACCGATAGGCCGATGCGCGATTGGAGGCTGCGCTCGCTTCCCCGCGCGACCATCACCGCGACGACGGTGTTGACGATCGCGAAGATGTACGAGATCTCGGCGAGGTTGTTGTACTTGCCCGTGAACCAGGCGGGGCCACCCGGATAAACGCCGTCGAAGAAGCCATCGACGACGAACAGGAGCGATGCGAACAGCATCAGCAGGACGACCGGTCGAAGTGCGCCTGCCACCCCGAGACCCCCTCTCCTCGCGCGGGCGAATGTTATTCCTAGGCGCCCCGCCGGCGTGACTCCAATTGCTCGATCGTCTCCGGCGGGACGAACACGCCACCGAGGTCGGCGCCGTGCTCGCCGCGGCCGTGGAAATCGCTGCCACCGGTGGGGACGAGGCCGAACTCGCGTGCGCTTGCGAGGCAGCGCGCGGTCATCTGGGGCGAGTGCTCGCTGTAATACGCCTCAATACCCGCGAGGCCGACAGCGACCAGCTTCGGTAGCAACGCGTCGAGGCCGATCACCGTCCCCGGATGCGCGAGCGACGGAACGCCGCGGTGCTTCCGCACGAGCGCGACGGCTTCGAACGGGTCGAGGCCGACCCGGGCGACGTAGGCTTCCGAGTCTTTCGCGATGAGCGTGTCGAAGGCCTCGTCGTAGCTTCGGACGTACCCCTTCTCGAATAACGCCTGCGCCAGGTGGGGACGCCCGAGTGCGCCGCCCTGCGCGATCTCGAGCACGCGCGCGAGGTCCACGGCGAAGCCAAGCGCGTTCAGCTTCTCGACCATGAGCTCGATCCGCCTGCCGCGGTTCTCGCGGAGCCAGCGGAGGCGCCCCTCCAGTTCGGAGTCCGCCGGATCGATGAAGTACCCGAGGATGTGCGCATCGCCCCACTCGGATTCGGTGTTGAGCTCTGTGGCCGGGATGATGCGCACACCCAACTCTTTCCCCGTTGCGACGGCCTCGGCGACTCCGGCCAGCGTGTCGTGATCGGAAAGTGCCTGGATCTTCACGCCGCGCGCGGCGGCGCGCTTCACCAGATCCGCGGGCGAGAGCGCGCCGTCCGAGCGGAGCGAATGCGTGTGCAGGTCGATCGCGTAGCCCGTGGCTATGGCTGCCACTCCCGGTCGAGGCGCTCGATCGATCGCGCGCGTCCGGTCTCGTCGTCGACGTCGACCACGACGCTGTTGAACTGAACGACGCCCGAGGCCACCTCAAAACGCCGCGGAAGGTGGTCGAGATAACGCGACACGATGATCGCGGGCTCGATGCCGAGGACCGAATCA
>Ga0307277_10000292_pt1 | contig 17849 bp, 17 predicted proteins | sample ER_DNA_116_FD_194473 | JGI IMG/M metagenome (GOLD analysis project Ga0307277, IMG submission 194473) | Bulk soil microbial communities from the East River watershed near Crested Butte, Colorado, United States - ER_DNA_116 | ecosystem: Environmental > Terrestrial > Soil > Floodplain | place...
TACAGAGAAGGTCAGTGCAACACGAGCCGAGTACGAAGCGGTCCGCGCCGTCGCGACCCGCTTCATCGTGTTGCCCGGCCACGACGATCCCGAGGTCGAGAACGTCGCGCTGCAGAACGAACGCTTCCTGGTCGTCGAGAAGAAAGGCGGGGCCGCGCAAGAGGCTCAGGAAAGCGACCCGCGAGAGACGTAGAGGCACCTCGGGAGCCCGGCGATTGGCACCCGGACCCTCGCCGGCCCGCGTGTTACAGCTGCCGGTGCGACCAGTACAGACAGCGGAACGCGAGCAGCGGATGGAGCTCGGCGTAGTTCGGCGCGTGTCCGTATTGGCCGAGTGCGTAGTCGAAGAACAAGACTCCCGTAACACGCGCTCGGCAGAAGCTGATCCGCCGCCGTGCGGCTGTCATTTGCCTGCGCCGAAACGGCGTGGCCTTGGTCGTGCACGCGGGATTTGGCACCTCGGCGAGCATCGTCCGTCCGCCGGCGCTGAGAACGACGTGCAGGTCACCATCCGTCTCGGTCTGGGTGGAGATCACCTTCGCGGTCAGGACGTAGACGCGGTGCTCCTGCGGCAACCGCTCCGAAGGGAGGGAGAGAGGCCGGGGCAGGACCCCGAGGGCGCGGACGCTCGAGGCCTCGGTCTGCATCAACTGCGACCGGTCCTGCAGGGTCTTCACCGTCCACCGGTCGTACCCACAGGCTTGGTGGGATGAGACGCGGGCACGAGGCTGTGCCGCCGGCGCCGCTACTCGAACTGCCACTGGGATCGAAGCCGCGAGGGCGGCTACTGCGAACACGATTGCCGAGCGGCGCTTCACGCTCGCACTCCGCGCAACGGCCTGCGCCAGGGAAGGAAGGCCCGCGGGGGGGCCGTCGAGCCTTCCTTCCCTTTCCCTGCCCGCGGTGTCGCCGCGCGAGTCCGCGCCACCGCGAAAGTGTGCGAAGGGGACGCCGGTGTCCTCGCCGTGCGCCTACGACGGGCGACCAGTGAGGAGGTGCGCGAGACCGCAAGGAGCGGAATGCCCTTGCGTCCCACGTGCATGCTCCCACCCCCTCGATTCGCCGCCTGGTCCACTGTCCAGGTCGGATGAGGGGGCCGCAGAAACCCTTAGGGCTCCCGCCTCGTCCGCTTCCCGAGGATTGTTCGCCTTTCCGGCAAATCAGTCAAGCCCTGGGCGCCTGGCTTTTCTGCTCTTTGCGAGCATCTGTCGTCGCGATGGGCTAAGTGGCCTGAACCCGAGGACCCCGGCCGTGCTCCCCGGGAACCACAGCACCACGAGCGGCGAGCTCGGCGGCGCGGTCCCATTCGGGCTCTCAAGCCATTCGAACGTTCGGTCGATGAGCGAAAGCGAGTCGGGGCAACGGCTCTCTCCCGCCGTGGGCGTCGGCTAGCCGCAGAGCCTCCGCGTCCAGCCCCGACTCACTGAAGGGGCGGTCAGCACCGCAGTACCGACCACCCCACGGATCTCAGCTCATCTCTCGGCGCCCGGGCGCCGCGCGAAGGTCCTGTCGGCCACGGACGTATGGACATACGCCCGGACGCTCAATACGCCTAGCACGCTCCACATCCGAGCGGGCTTAGGTCGAAAGTGCTTCGAGCACCTCGTCGGCGTGCCGGTCGGGGTTCACCCGCCGCATGATCCTGGCGACGTTGCCGTCCGCGTCGATCACGAACGTCGAGCGCTCGTACGAATTCTTGCCCTCCTGGCCGACGCCGTAGGGGCCGGCCAGCTTGTGCTCCGGATCGGCGAGCAAGGTGAACGGAAGGGAGTGCTTCGACTTGAAGCGCTCGTGCGAGGCCTGAGTGTCCGCGCTGATCCCGAACACCTCGGCGCCGGCACGCTGGAACTCGGCCCAGGAATCGCGGATGCCCCATGCCTGACGTGTGCAGCCGGGCGTGTCGTCCTTGGGATAGAAGTAGAGGACGACCGGCTTGCCGCGGAGATCGGACAGTCTGACGGTCTCGCCGCTGTCGCTCTCGAGCTCGAAGTCGGGCGCCGGCTTGCCTTCCTCGACCACGCGCGGATCGTAGCTACGCTGGCTCGCGTGAGACGCGCCTTCCGGGATATGAACCCGACGCTCCGCGGCTTCCTCGTGATCGCGCTGATCGCGGCCGTCATCGTCCTGCTTCAGCTCGAGCGGACGCTGACCGCGCTGTTCATCCTGGCGCGGATCGCCTTCTTCCTGGCGATCGCGTACTTCCTCTTTCTGATGTGGCGCGACCGGCGCGAGGAGATCGCGATGTGGTCGGCCCGCTCGCGTGCGGTCTTCTACGGCTCGGCCGCGCTGGTGGTCGTGAACGTGGCCGTGCGCTTCTTCACGCCGGTCGGGAACGGCTGGAACCTGATCGCGTTCCTGGCCGTCTTCGTGTTCGGCGGCTTCGCCATGTGGCGCGTCTGGCGCGACGAGCACACGTACGGCTACTGACGGACCGCTGTCGTCTAGCGTCCGAGGGCCGCTCGATCGCCAGCGCTGACCCCGTCGAGCTCGTTTAGCGCCTCCCGGACCTCGACGGCGCGGCCGACGAAGATCGGCGTGTCGCGCTCGGTGTAGCGGCTCGCCTCGGTCTCGCGCAGCGTCAGCATCAGGTGCATGAAGTCCGAGGGCTCTTCGCACTCGAAGGCGGTCATGAACTCCTGGTCGTCGATCCCGAACGAGTACGTGGTGTGGTTGGTGATCGTCGCGAACTCGTGGCCGATCCGCATGTGCTCGTTCATCGCGCGCTGACGGTCCTCCTGCGGGAGCGCGTACCACGGCCGCACCTTCACGAAGGGGTAGACGACGAGGTACGGCGAGCCCTTGGGGGTCACCTGTCGCGGCCTGCGGGCCTTCGTGTACTGCGAGGCCTTCGTCGTCGCGAGGTACGAGTAGGGCGTGGACAACCAGCCCGCGAGCGGCGTCGCGTTGATTGCCGCGCCGAGCTCGCCGAGGTTCTCGTAGCGCTCCGTGATCTTCCAGAGGAAGAAGTCGGCTTCGGGGCGCACGCCCGCGAGCGAGTAGGCCCGCAGCGAGTCCATCCGTCCGGCCCAGTCCTCGACGACCTCGGCCAGGGCGTCCTTGCCGGCCCGGCGCTCGTCGACCGGCAACCGTCGCCAGGCCGGATCGACCTTGAAGAACGTGTAGGCGACGTACTGCCCGGCCACGGGCGAAGCCTAGCGCCGGCCGCAGTTCGTCAGCTTTCCCTCACGGAGGTCGGCCACGGCGCGGCGGAAGCCCCGCACGCTCGGCTTCGGCGTTCGGTCAGCGTAGTAGAGCCCGGACTGCCAGCCGTTCAGGTTCGACTCGTCAAAGGTGTGGAAGATGAACAGGCCCTTGACGGTCGGCTGGCAGTAGGCGAGCGCGAGCGCCGTCCGGTAGTAGGCCGCTTGCGTCGCCGGGCTGACCCCTTCCTCGGCTGTGGGGTTCGTGCCCGGCTCATAGGCCGACAGCTTTTTGTCCGGGACGACGGTTTGGACGCCGAACTCCGCATACACGATCGGAAGCGTGCGGCCCCGCTGCGGCGTGCCCCGGAAGGCCTCGTCGAGCAGCGTCACGAGCTTGGGATAGTCGGCGAGCGTGATCTGCGTCGTCCTCGGGTGCGCGACGGTCGGCGGGACCTTCGGCTTGAGCATGTACGGGTGGATCGCGAAGGCGTCCATCAGCGGACGGCGGCGGCCGCTGGCCCGGTACGCCCTCCCCAGGTCGCGGATGAACGTGGTCGGCGAGTGGGTGGGCCTGATGCCGTGGGGCCGGTCCGCGCCCCGCGGTGAGAGCCCGACGCCGATCACGCGCACGCTCCGCGAGGCGGCTTTGACCGCGTCGTAGGTGCGCGCGAGCAGGTCTTCGTAGGCGACCGCGGCGACGTCGCGCCCGCCGGGGCCGAACTGCGGCGTCCAGAACGTGACGAGGTTGGGCTCGTTCCCGACGATGATGCCCCGCGCGTGCGGGAACGCGTTGACCAGCGCGGCGGCGAAGGAGGCGAACTGGCCGCGCTCCTTCGAGTTACGCGGCGTTCCGGGGGAGAGGCCGTTCCAGACGACGAGGAAAAGCCGCATGTGCCTGGCACGCGTGGATGCGGCGACGTTGCGGATGCCGCGAAGGACGGTCGCCGAAGGTCGTGTCTGGCCGTGCTTCCAGCCCGCCGACAGGACCACTGCGTCGAAGCCCGCCCGCTGGGAGATGTCGACCTGCGCACGCGCGGAGGCCGGATCCTGCTGGGCCAGCGAGTCGTCGACCACGCCGACCGTGAAACTGCGCCGGCGAGAGCTGTGCGGGCCCGGCGGAGGGGGAATGGCCGAGGTGGTCGACGGCACCGGCGACGTCGATGGAGGGGGAGCGACGCGCGTGGTCGTGCCGGAGGAGGTCGACTCCCGGGTCCTCGTGAGGCCGGTCGTGGCCGAGGTGCTGCGAGCCGGCTCTGCGCTTTCTCCGCCCCCGGAGGACACGACCACGGCGACGATCGCGCCGGTCACGGCGGCGGCTGCGAGGCCGCCGAGCAACAGGGCTTTCCTCACGAGGCCGGAGGCTACCCTTGCCGCGGCATGAGTGACCACGTCGAGGAGCAGCTGAAGGCACTACCTGCCAAGCCGGGCGTCTACCTCTTCCGCGGCGATCGCGGGGAGGTCCTCTATATCGGCAAGGCCAAGTCGCTGCGCCCGCGCGTCCGCAGCTACTTCCAGCGCGGCGGCGAGACCAGGGCCCAGATCGCGCAGCTGCCGGACCGCGTCGCGGATGTCGAGGTGATCGTCACGGACACCGAGGTCGAGGCGCTGCACCTCGAGCAGAACCTGGTCAAGCGGCACCGGCCGCCGTTCAACGTCCGTCTGCGCGACGACAAGTCCTTCCCGTACATCGCGGTGACCGTCGAGGACGACTACCCGCGTGTCATGTTCACGCGCGAGCGACACCGGCGCGGGGTCGTCTACTTCGGGCCCTACGCGAACGCCAAGAAGGTCCGCGAGACGCTCGACGTGCTCAACCGCGTCTTCCCGTACCGCCCTTGCGAGGGCCCGCAGCCCGGCCGCCACTCCGGGATTCCGTGCCTCGACTACCACATCGAGCGCTGTCTGGCCCCATGCGTCGGCTACGTCTCGAAGGAGGCCTACCGCGAGATCATCGACGGCGTGATCGAGTTTCTCTCCGGCGAGACGCGGCCGATCCTGCGGGAGCTGGAGCAGAAGATGAAGGACGCGGCCGAGAACGAGCGCTTCGAGGAGGCGGCACGCTACCGGAACCGACTGTTCTCCGTGCGTCACCTGGCCGAGCGGCAGGCGGCGGACAAGCGGGCGGTCGGCACCGTGGACGTGCTCGGGATCGCGGTCGACGGCGACCGGGCAGCCGTGCAGATCTTTCCGCTTCGCGACGGCCGGCTCATCGACCGCTACGGCTTTCACCTCGAGAACGCAGCCGGCCAGGACACGAGCGCGCTGCTCGAGGCATTCTGCGTCGAGTACTACGGCTCGGCCCCGAGCGTGCCGCCGCAGATCGTCGTTCCCCGCGGCGCTGGGGACACCACGGCCCTTGCAGAGTTCCTCTCTGTCCGGCGTGGATCGCAGGTCGAGGTGCGCGCGCCGGTGCGGGGCGAGAAGCGCCGCCTGCAGGAGCTGGCGACCGAGAACGCCCGTGTCGCGCTCGAGTCGGACGCCTTGCAGACCGAGCGGCGGCGCTTGCGGCGGGTCGAGGCGCTCGAGGAGCTGCGGGAGGCGCTGAACCTCGAGAGCCTGCCGCTGCGGATCGAGTGCTACGACGTCTCGAACATCCAGGGAGAGGCGGTCGTCGGCTCCATGGTCGTCTTCCAGGACGCGGTGCCGAAGAAGGCCCATTACCGGAAGTTCGGAGTTCGCGGCTTCGACGGCCAGGACGACTACGCGGCGCTGGCCGAGGTGGTCTCGCGGAGGTTCTCGCGGCTTCACGACGCGGCCTCCGAGGACTACGACGAGTCGTTCGCGGCGACGCCGAACCTGGTCGTGATCGACGGCGGCAAGGGTCAGCTCGCGGCGGCGCTGCAGGCGATGCAGGCGTATGACCTGCCGCGCGTGGCGGTGATCTCGCTCGCGAAGCGAGTCGAAGAGGTGTTCGTCCCGGGCCGCCCCGACCCGATCCTGCTGCCTCGCGACTCGGCCGGGCTCCAGCTCCTGCAGCGGGTGCGGGACGAGGCCCATCGCTTTGCGGTCGGCTTCCACCGGCAGCGCCGGGATGCGAAGGCCCGCGAGTCGATCTTCGACACGCTCTCGGGCGTGGGCCCGGCGCGGCGACGGGCGCTGCTGAACCACTTCGGGTCGGCCGAACGGTTCCTGGCGGCAACGCAGGAGGAGCTCGAGGGGGTGCCCGGGATGCCCGCCAAGACTGCGCGTGACATCTACGCGCAACTTCACAAGGCCGGCCGGGCCTGAAGCTGAGCGTCGTCGTCCCGCACTGGCCCGTCGACGAGGAGGTCGACGCGGCGCTCGGTCGCTGCCTCGGATCGCTGCCGGACGATTGCGAGAAGCTCGTGATGGTCAACGAAGGCACAGGGTTCGCGCGGAACGTCAATGCCGGGTTTCGGGTCGCGTCGGGAGACTTCATCGCGGTGGTCGGGAACGACTCGAGGGTGGTCGAGGGAGACGTCTACGACCTGTGCGTTCCCGGTGTCGTTACGAGCCCCGTGGTCGAGGGCAAGCCCGGGATCGAGCCCGGCGGGTTCCACGGGACGTTCTGGGTCGCCCCGCACGAGGTGATCGAGCGGATCGGCTCGCTCGACGAGCGGTTCGAGGGGGCGTTCTTCGAGGACGACGCCTATCTCGAGCGCCTGCGCGAGGCGGGCGTCCCGACGGTGCAGATCTCCTCGGTCCGGGTGGAGAGCAGCCGGATCGGCCTGACGATGTCGAAGGTGCCGGAGCAGGCAGATGCCTGGTACGAGGCGAACGCGCGCCGGTTCGCCGAGAAGTGGGGTTGGACGCCGTCGCCGCTCGAGTTCCAGGACGCCGAAGGCTCCTAGTAGTAACACCTGTGTTACGAGGGAGGACGCCGGCGCGGGCACTGTGAAGTGGGCACGAGCTTCCTCCGGAGCTTCGGGACGTCGGCGCTACGGCCACCGGCGCGCACGCCAGCTCGCAGAGGGCCGCGGCGCGCGGCTGCGGCCGGGAGCGAAGAAGCTCTCCCTCGTCTTTGAGGTAAAGCGGATAGAAGTCCAGGGTGGACTCGACCACGGGCCCGGCCGCCGTCTTCGCGCTCGTCCGGCAGCGGAGCTTCGGGCCCTACTTCGCCGGGAACGTGCTCTCAGCCAGCGGAACGTGGTTCCAGAACCTGGCCGCGGCGCTGCTCGTGTACCGGCTGACGCATTCGGCCTTCCTGCTCGGCGTGCTCAACTTCTGCCAGTTCGCGCCGGTGCTCGCGCTGGCGCCCTGGGCCGGGAGCGCCGCCGATCGCTACGACCGGCGGCGGCTCCTGCTCGCGGCGCAGGCGACCGCCTCAGCCCTGGCTGCGACCCTGGCGATCCTGGCCTGGTCGGGGCTCGCGGCGGCCTGGGTGGTGATCGTGTTCGCGCTCGGCCTGGGGGTGACGAGCGCGGCCTCGATTCCCCCGCAGCAGGCGCTGATTGCCTCGCTCGTCGACCCGGAGGAGCTCCCGACGGCCGTTGCGCTCAACTCGATGACCTACAACCTCGCACGGGCGGTCGGGCCGGCATTGGGCGCCGCATCCGTGGAGTACCTCGGGATCCCGGCCTCGTTCCTGCTCAACTCGTTCTCGTACCTGGTTTTTGTCTTGGCGCTGCTCGTGCTCCGCCCGCGTGCGCAGGAGACGGCGCCACGCGAGACCTCCCGCCTCCGCGACGCGCTCGGCCTGCTGCGCGAAGACCCCCGCCTGCTCGCGTTCCTGATCGTGGTCGCGGCGGTCGGCTTCGCGTCGGACCCGGTGAACACGCTGGCACCGGCCTTCGCACACGCCTTCGGGCGGCGAGACACGGTCGCCGGCTTCATCATTGGCGCGTTCGGCGCGGGGGCGGTGAGCGCCGCCCTGCTCGTGGCCGGCCGGGTTGCCGGCTCGCGTAAGCGGCTGACGGTGACGCTCGGGCTGCTCGGCTGCGGGGTGATCGCGTTCTCGCTCACGCCGTGGCTGCCGCTCGCCTTCGTCTTCCTGTTCGTCGCCGGAGTCGGCTACCTGGCCTCGAACACCTCGGCCACGACGCGCCTCCAGCTCGGCGTGAGCGAGGCCCAGCGCGGGCGGATGATGGCGCTCTGGGGAGTCGCCTTCCTCGGCCTGCGCCCGCTCGCGAGCCTCGCCGACGGGGCGATCGCCTCGGTTGCGGGCGTGCGGACGGCCGGCGTGATCCTCGCGCTGCCCGCGCTCATGGGGGCGGTGCTGCTGGTCCTAGTGCGGTATCGCGAGGGAGGTCGCGAACATCGACTCGTGCAGTCGACCCGCGCGCGGGCGAAAGCCGAGGGCGAAGACGGGCACGGCGCGGCCGCCGGCGAACGACGTGGAGATGTAGTCGCCGACCATCGCGCCCCCGGCCTGGGCGACCCAGCCGATCGGGACTGAGCGTGAGCTCAGGCGCTGGGGCCTGCTCCACGTAGCGCCACCGTCGTGCGAGGAGACCGAGAAGACGTCGAGCGACGAGGCGCGGAGGCGGTAGTAGGCCAGCGCGATCGTCCCCCCGGCGCCCGCATCCGCGGCGATTCCCGGGAGCTCGGCATCGGCGGCGCCGGTCGGCACGCGCACGGGCGGGCTCCAGGTGAGCCCGTCGGCGGCGCGCGCGACGAGCATGTCGTTCGCCGAGCAGGCCGTCCGGCGCGAGCAATCGGCCCAGGCGACGTAGACGGCCCCGTCGCGATCGACCGCGGCCGAGGGGAGCGGCGCCGCGCGCAGCCCGGGGGCCGGGTTGTAGGCCGCCGGCGCGATCGGCGTCGACGGAAGCCAGGTCGCGCCGCCGTCGAGCGACCGGATCTCCGAGATCTGCGTCTGGTCGAAGTACGGGATCACGACCGTGCCGTCCGGCCGGGCCACCGGTTGCACACCCGGTGCGTAGGCGCCCGCGATTGCGGCGCTGCCCGGGAAGCCGGGCGCATGAGCCGGCGCGGCCCAGGTCAGGCCGCCGTCAGAGGAGGTCTGCGTCTCGATCTCGCTGGTGCCGAGATCGTCGTAGCTGATGTAGCAGTGGCCGAAGAAGGGGCTCGACGACCAGTTGTCGCACGCGATCCACTGCTTGTCGAGCAGGAAGCCGGAACGCCGGGTGGCGGTCACCGGCTGCCCCCACCGCAGGCCGTCGGCGGAGCGGTTCACGAGCAGCGCCGAGTCGGTGCCGAAGGCCAGCGAGACCGTTAGCCAGACGCCGTGCCGGGCGTCGTAGGCGATCGTCGGGTCGCTCACCCGCGGCCACGGCCCGGCCGGCTTGGAGAACGGTGTCAGTCCGGGCAGGAAGCCGCGCTTCCAGGTGCGGCCGCGGTCACCCGAAGTCGCGAAGCCGGTGTTGGCCGCCCCGCCGTCCGCGATCCGGCCCACCTGGAACACGGCGACGACCTTCGAGCCCCACGAGTCCGTGTCGGGCTCGACCTCGGACGCGTGCTGGCTCGCCGGGTTGCCGTAGGGGTCTTGCGAGATCTCGCGAGTGACGACCTCGCAGTCGCGTGCCATGCGGTCCTTGGCGTCCACGGTCGCGAGGTCGCGCCCGCGCCCGCAGGAGACGAGGTCCCTGTGGCCGTTGACCGTCTGGAGGCGGTCGTTGTGCCTCGTGCCGTGGATGCGCGCCGCGCCCGCCGTCGCCGCGAGCACGAGCGCGGCTGCGGCGACGAGGACGAAGACGTGGCTTAGTTGCCGTCCAGGAACGGATAGCGGTAGTCGCGCGCCGGGACGAAGGTCTCCTTGATCGTCCGCGGGCTGACCCACCGGATGAGATTCCACATCGACCCCGCTTTGTCGTTCGTCCCCGATGCGCGCGCGCCTCCGAATGGCTGCTGTCCCACCACCGCGCCGGTCGGCTTGTCGTTCACGTAGAGGTTGCCGGCTGCGTATCGGAGCGCCTCCTCCGCCTCGTCGATCGCGGCGCGGTCCTGGGAGAAGATCGCGCCCGTGAGCCCGTACGGCGCCGTTTCATCGACGAGCTCGAGCGTCTGCTCCCACTCGTTCTCGGGGTAGACGTAGGTCGTGACGATCGGACCGAAGAACTCCTCTTGCATAAGACGATCGCGCGGGTCGCTGGTTTGGATCACGGTCGGCTCGACGAAGAAGCCCTCGCTGTCGTCGGTGCCGCCTCCGACGAGCACCTCGGCGTCGTTCGCCCGGGCATGCTCGATCGCCTCGCGCTGGCGGGCGAAGGAGCCGCCGTCGATGACGGCGCCCATGAAGTTCGAGAAGTCGGTGACGTCGCCCATCTTGATCGTCTCGACCTCCTCGACCAGCCGCTCGCGCAGCTTTGGCCAGAGATTCGACGGCGCGTACACCCGGGAGGCTGCGGAGCACTTCTGCCCCTGGTACTCGAAGGAGCCGCGCAGGATCGCCGTGGCGAGGGCGTCGACGTCTGCGCTCGGGTGCGCGACGATGAAGTCCTTGCCGCCGGTCTCGCCGACGATCCGCGGGTAGTTGCGGTAGCGGTCGATGTTCTGGCCCACCGTCTTCCAGATCGAGTGGAACACCTCGGTCGAGCCGGTGAAGTGGATTCCCGCGAGGTGGTCGCTCGCCAGGACCGGGTCGCCGATCTCCGCGCCGCTGCCGTAGACGAGGTTGATCACGCCGGGCGGCAGCCCTGCCTCCTCGAGCAGCCGCATCGTCCAGTAGGCAGAGACGGCCGCGGTGGACGCGGGCTTCCAGATGACCGTGTCGCCCATCAGGGCGGGGCTCGTCGAGAGGTTGGCTCCGATCGCCGTGAAGTTGAACGGGCTGACCGCGAAGACGAAGCCCTCGAGCGGGCGGTACTCCATCCGGTTCCAGACGCCCGGCGAGGAGACCGGCTGCTCCTCGTAGATGCGGAGCATGAACTGGACGTTGAAGCGCCAGAAGTCGATCACCTCGCAAGCCGCGTCGATCTCGGCCTGGTGCGCGGTCTTCGACTGGTTCAGCATCGTGGCTGCGACGAGCGTCGACCGCCACGGGCCCGACAGCAGCTCGGCCGCGCGAAGGAAGACGGCGGCGCGCTCTTCCCACGGCAGCCGGTGCCAGTCCTCCCAGGCCTCGGCGGCGGCGCCGACCGCGCGCTCGACCTCGTCGGCCCCGCCCTTGTGGACCTGGGCGAGCACGTGGCCCTTGTCGTGGGGCATGACCGCGTCGAAGGTCTGGCCCGTCCGGACCTCCTCGCCGCCGATCACGCAGGGGATCTCGAGCCGCTCGCGCTTCATCTCCTCGAGGCGCCGTTCGAGCTCGACCCGCTCGGGCGAGCCGGACGCGTAGTCGCGGACTGGCTCGTTCGTCACGGGCGGCGGCCGGAAGATGCCGGGGCGACTCATCGCCGGGATTCTACGATTCGGGAGATGGTCGAACGAGTCACGTACGAGGTCGACGGCTGGGGACTGGGCGAGCTCGGCTTCGACGGGAGAGCGCTCGCATGGCACGAGCTGCCCGTGAAGGCGGGCGCCCGGACGGGGTTTCATCCCCTTGCGGATCGCTTGCAGAGCTACTTTGCGGGCGCGCGCGACTCGTTCACCGATGTCGAGCTCGAGCTCGCCTGGTGCACGCCCTTTCAGCGGCGCGTGGTCGAAACCATGCGCGCGATCCCGTACGGCGAGACGGCGACCTACGGCGAGATCGCCGCGCTGGCCGGCCACCCGAACGCGCAACGGGCGGTCGGGTCGGTCTGCGCCGGCAACCGGTTCGCGCTCGTCGTGCCGTGCCACCGGGTCGTCGCGGCGGACGGGATCGGCTCGTACGGCTCGCTCGGACTCGGTTACAAGCGGCGCCTGCTGGAGCTCGAAGGTGTCGCTCTCTGACGATGTCCGCAACGAGCTCGCGGCGATCGCGCCTCCGCGCGACTGCGACCGGCTGGCGGAGCTGTCGGCCCTCTTCCATTTCGCCGGCCGGCTGCATCTGCTCGGGCGCGGAGACGTCACGCTTCATCTCGACGTCGCGAGCCCTGCGGTCGCGCGGCGGGCATTCGCGCTGCTGCGCTCGTTCGGCGTCCGGTCGGAGATCCGGACGTACCGGCGGCGCGCCTTCGGCCAGGAGACCCGCTACCAGCTCCACGTCGACGGAGGTCTGGACGTGCTGCGCGACGCCGGCGTGGTCGACGCCCGCCTCGCGCCGCGGGAGCGTCCTCCCAAGCGCGTGCTCGGGCGGGGTTGCTGCCGAGCGGCGTACCTCCGCGGAGCGCTGCTCGCGTCGGGCTCGGTGAGCGGACCTCCGTCTCCGCACCTCGAGGTGCGAAGCGAGAGCCTGGCGGGGGCGGAGACCGTCGCGGCTGCGGCGGCGGAGGAGGGGGCGGAGCTGCGGGTCTCGCGGCGCGGTGAGCAGTCCCTCGCCTACGCGAAGGGCATCGACCGCATCGCCGGGGTGCTGGCGGTGGCCGGCGCGAACGATGCGGCGCTCGGTTTGCAGGAACGCGCGGTGGTGGGGTGGACGAAGGCTCGCGCGAATCGGCTCGCCAACGCGGACCACGCCAACCTCGTCCGCTCGGGGCGCGCGGCGCATGCGCAGCTCGAGGCGGTTCGACGGCTTCAGCGTTCCCGCCGGCTCGGCGAGCTCTCCCCGAGGCTCCGCGAGATCGCCGAGCTGCGCGTGAAGCACCCGTCCCTCTCCCTCCGAGAGCTGGGCGCGAAGTGCAAACCGCCGGCGACGAAAGCCACCGCCCACCGCCGTCTCCAGACCGTTTTGCGATTGGCCCGGCGCTGACTCGGCGGAAGGCGGGCCGCCAAGGCATCGCTTGCGATGCCGCCATAGAGGGCGTGCCGGCTTTGCCGGCGCGCCTGTCCTAAGTCCCAATCGGCCCGGCTTCCCCCCGCAGGCGGAAGGCGGGCCGCCAAGGCATCGCTTGCGATGCCGCCATAGAGGGCGTGCCGGCTTTGCCGGCGCGCCTGTCCTAAGTCCCAATCGGCCCGGCTTCCCCCGCAGGCGGAAGGCGGGCCGGAGGGGAAGCTCCGAGGACGACCTCCCCCTCCGCATTGTCGCGCTCCGGACCTTGGCGACGGACGGGGTCTGAATCCATCGCCGGACGAGCGCGAACCCGCCCCGCGGAGTATTACTCACGGCGCCCGCGAAAAACTACGCGCTTGTAAGTGGTAAAGATCGCCCACCGTTGCAACTGTCGGGGTCAGCGGCCGTGGGCGTATGCATAGCGTTTTCTCGATGGTTCCGGGGATGCGCGAGAGTCGCGAGAAGGGCTTCTGCGGGGGAAAGCCCGTCCTCCTCACGAGTTGCGCGTGTGAGCAGCTTGTGTGCATCTCTGGCAACGGCAGAGGTCGGCCTACGCACCAGGTCGGGCGACGCGTGTCAGGCCGGTCTGGTGCCCGGGAAAGGGCCGTTAGACTCGGGGAAAGCGGACGGGGAGGTCACGTGGCTGTTCGGGTAGGCATCAATGGGTTCGGGCGGATCGGGCGCAATTTCTTCCGCGCGCATCTCCAGCGCGGCGGCGACTTCGAGGTGGTCGCGGCCAACGACCTGGGAGATGTCGAGACGATGGCCTACCTGCTCCGCTACGACTCCGTGCTCGGGCCCCTCGGCCTCGACGTGAGCGAGGGCGACGGCAAGATCACGGTCGACGGCAAGGACATCCAGCTCCTCGCCGAGCGCGATCCGGCCGGCCTTCCCTGGGGCGACCTCGGAGTCGACCTCGTGGTCGAGTCGACCGGCTTCTTCACCAAGCGCGACGGCGCCGAGAAGCACCTCGAGGCCGGTGCCAAGAAGGTGATCATCTCCGCCCCCGCGACGGATCCGGACGTAACCCTCGTGTTGGGCGTGAACGAGGACCACTACGACCCCGAGGCCCACCACATCATCTCGAACGCCTCCTGCACGACCAACTGCGTCGCTCCGCTCGCGAAGGTGCTGCACGACGAGCTCACCATCGAGCAGGGCTTCATGACCACCATCCACGCGTACACGAACGACCAGCGCGTTCTCGACCTCCCTCACGAGGACCTGCGGCGGGCCCGGGCGGCGGCGATCAACCTGATTCCGACCTCGACGGGCGCCGCGAGGGCGATCGGCGTCGTGATGCCGGACCTCAAGGGCAAGGTGGACGGGATGTCGATGCGCGCGCCCGTGCCAACCGGCTCGGTCGTCGACCTCGTCTGCCGCGTGGGCCGGGAGACGACGGTCGAGGAGGTCAACGACGCGTTTCGCTCGAAGGCCGACACCGGCAACTTCGAGGGCATCCTCTCCTACACCGACGATCCGATCGTCTCCACCGACATCCGGCACTCCTCGTATTCGTGCATCGTCGACAGCGACCTGACGATGGCCAACGGCTCGCTGGTCAAGGTCTTCGGCTGGTACGACAACGAGTGGGGGTACTCGTGCCGCCTCGTCGACCTCGTGGCGAAGATCGGGGCGACTCTGCCAGCGGCCGTCTCGGCCTAGGTGAACAAACCGCGCTCCGTCCGCGAAGCGGACGCCGGCGGCAAGCGGGTCCTCGTGCGCGCGGACCTCAACGTGCCGCTCGAGGATGGCCGGGTCGCGGACGACACTCGGATCCGCGCGGCTCTGCCGACGCTTCGATACCTGCTCGAGCACGACGCAGCCGGGCTGGCCGTGTGCTCGCACCTCGGACGCCCGAAGGGGCGCGACCCCACCCTCTCGATCGAGCCGGTGCGCCGGCGCCTGCTGGTGCTGCTCGCGGACGAGCGGATCGAGGTTCTCGAGAACACCCGCTTCGACCAGGGTGAGACGAAGAACGACCCCGAATTCGCGCGCCGCCTGGCCGAGGGCCGCGACCTCTTCGTCGAGGACGCATTCGGCTCCGTCCATCGCGCGCACGCGTCGACGGTCGGCGTCGCGGAGCTGCTGCCGGCCTACGCGGGCCTGCTGCTGGAGCGCGAGCTGGAGGAGCTCGGCAAGCTACTGGGAGAGGTGGAGCGGCCGTTCGTGCTCGTCTCCGGCGGCGCGAAGGTGGAGGACAAGCTCGGTGTGCTGCGGAACCTCGGCGGCCGCGCGGACATGGTTCTCGTCGGCGGCAAGATGGCCGAGCAGCTGCGCGCGGAGAACCCGCTCGGCTTCGAGGTCGAGCTGCCGCGCGATGTCGTGGCGGCCGCCGCCTTCGCGGCGGATGCCGAAGCAAAGGTCGTGCCGTACGACGCACTTCCCGACGGCTGGCTCGGGCTCGACATCGGCCCCGAGACGCGGGAGGCCTTCGCCGCTGAGCTCGCCGGCGCTCGGACGATCTTCTGGAACGGACCGATGGGCGTCTTCGAATGGCCTCGCTTCGCCGAGGGGACGAGGGCCGTGGCTGAGGCGGTGGCTCGGTCCGAGGCGTACTCGGTGGTTGGCGGCGCCGACTCGGCGCGAGCGCTTCGCGAGCTTGGCCTCGAGGATGCCGTCTCGTGGCTCTCGACCGGCGGCGGCGCGTCCCTCGAGCTCCTCGAGGGCAAGGACCTCCCCGGCGTCGCCGTGATCCCGGAGACTTGACGAATGCTCATAGCCGCGAACTGGAAGATGTACAAGGGGCCGGAGGGGACTCGGGAGTTTTGCGAGGACTTCCGTCCACCCGACGGCGTCGAGGCGGTGATATGCCCGCCCTACGTCTCGCTCCGGGCGGCACTCGAGAGCGGGCACACCATCTTCGCGCAGAACGTGCATTGGGCCGACGAGGGCCCTTTCACGGGCGAGATCTCGGCGCCGATGCTGCTCGAGCTAGGTGTCTCGGGCGCGATCGTCGGGCACTCCGAGCGGCGGCAGTACTTCGGTGAGACAGACGAGACCGTCGCCCGCCGCACGGCCGCCGCGCTCGAGCGCGACCTGCGCGTGATCGCCTGCGTCGGCGAGTCTCTCGAGGAGCGCGAGTCGCCGGGCCAGACAGAGCTGGTGCTGAGCGTGCAGGTCGAGGCGATCGCCGATGCTGCCGGCACGCACGAAGGGCTCGTGGTCGCCTACGAGCCGGTCTGGGCGATCGGGACGGGCAAGACAGCGACTCCCGCGCAGGCGCAAGAGGCGCACGCCCTGATCAAGAGCATGCTCGACGTCCCCGTGCTCTACGGCGGCTCGGTCAAGCCCGACAACGCCGCGGAGCTCCTGTCGCAGCCGGACGTCGACGGCGCTCTCGTCGGCGGCGCCTCGCTCGACGTGGGATCGTTCACGGCGATTTGCCAAGCGGCCGGTTCCCTCTCGTAGCGCTCGTCATCCTCGACGGCTGGGGCTGTGCACCCGCCGGCCCGGGCAACGCCGTCGCGCTCGCCGACACGCCCGTCTTCGACCGGCTCTGGGCCGAGTACCCGCACACCACGATCAGGGCCTCGGGCGAGTCGGTCGGCCTGCCACCCGGCCAGATGGGCAACTCCGAGGTCGGCCACCTCACGATCGGCTCGGGGCGGGTGCTCGACCAGGACCTGCAGCGGATCAACCGCGCGATCGAAGACGGCTCCTTCTTCGAGAACCAGGCGCTGAAGGCCGCCTTCGCGAAGGGCGGCGACGTGCACCTGCTCGGGCTCGTCTCTCACGGCGGGGTCCATTCGCACATCGACCACCTGAAGGCGCTGCTCCGCTTCGCACCCGAGCGCACCTGGATCCACGCGTTCACCGACGGCCGCGACGTCTCGCCCCATGCGGCCGAGCACGACCTGGCAGAGCTCCCGACCGACCGGATCGCGACGGTCTCCGGCCGGTACTTCGCCATGGACCGGGACAAGCGGTGGGACCGGACGCAACGCGCCTACGACGCGATCGTCGAGGGCACGGGCCAGCGGGTGGACGATCCCGTCGAGGCGGTCCGGGCGAGCTATGAACGAGGCGTCACGGACGAGTTCATCGACCCGGTCGTCCTGGAAGGAAAGCCAAGGCTCACCCGCGACCACGCGGGGATCTTCTTCAACTTCCGCCCGGACCGCGCCCGTCAGCTCTCACACAAGCTGCTCGAGGGCGGCTTCGACCTCACGACCATGACCCATTACAGCGACGACTTCGACTGTCTCGTCGCGTTCGCGGAGCGGCAGGTCGACGAGACGCTGGCCCAGGTGCTCGCAGAGCACGGCGTGCGCCAGCTCCACGTCGCCGAGACCGAGAAGTACGCGCACGTGACCTACTTCCTCAACGGCGGCCGGGAGGAGGAGTGGGCGGGAGAGACGCGCATCCTGGTTCCGAGCCCGCGCGAAGTCGGTACCTACGACAAGAAGCCCGAGATGTCAGCCCCCGAGGTGGGGGAGCGCTTCTGCAAGGAGCTCGAGGACGACGGGTACGGCTTCGCGATCGTCAACTTCGCGAATCCGGACATGGTGGGGCACAGCGGGATCATTCCGGCGGTGGTCAAGGCGGTCGAGACGGCAGACGCGTGCCTGGGCCGCGTGGTCGAGACGGTCGAGCGCCTCGGCGGGGTGGCGCTGATCACCGCCGACCACGGGAACGCCGAGCAGATGCTCGAGCCAGACGGCACGAGCCCGCACACGGCGCACACCTCGAACCCGGTACCGCTGATCGTCACCGACCCTGCCGTCAGCCTTCGCGAGGGCGGCGAGCTGAAGGATCTGGCCCCGACCGCGCTTGCTTACCTAGGCATCACGAAAAACTTACAGATGAGTGGACAAAACCTCTGCAATTAGCCAATTCTGGGGCCTACAGCCGGCCTCGTTCCCGTCTATACTCCGCAGGCGTTGTCACTGGCCCAGCCCGATCCAGGCGTCCTGCGGAAGGCGCAACGAGGAGACGAGCGCGCGTTCTCGCTGATCCTCCGCGCATACGAGACACCCGTTTTCAACTACGTGCTCCGCCTCGTCAACGGCGACCGCAGCCTCGCCGAGGACCTGACGCAAGAGGTCTTCCTG
>Ga0307277_10000293_pt1 | contig 17823 bp, 20 predicted proteins | sample ER_DNA_116_FD_194473 | JGI IMG/M metagenome (GOLD analysis project Ga0307277, IMG submission 194473) | Bulk soil microbial communities from the East River watershed near Crested Butte, Colorado, United States - ER_DNA_116 | ecosystem: Environmental > Terrestrial > Soil > Floodplain | place...
GTTGCGGGTCTCGAGCTCCGTCAGCTCCTTGCGGTTGGCGACGATCGCGTCCGCAAGGGCGTGCATGAGGCGGGAGCGCTCATTGGGAGGCGTCTTGCCCCACGGGCCTGCGAGCGCGGCCCTCGCGGCCTCGACCGCCCGGTCGACGTCCGCCTCGCCGGCCATCGCCGCTTTGGCGAGCGGAGCGCCGGTGGCGGGCTCCCGCAGCTCGCGGATCTCTCCCGCCGACGGCTCGACGCTCTCGCCGTTGATGAACAGTCCGTACTCCCGTTCAGTCGCAATCGCCATCGCTACGTCCTCTCGAAGATCGCTGCCTGTCCCTGTCCTACCCCGACGCATAGTGTTGCCAGTCCGTAGCGTCCCCCGCGCCGCTTGAGCTCGTGGAGCAGCGTGACGACGAGGCGCGCGCCGCTCATCCCAAGGGGGTGGCCGATCGCGATTGCACCGCCGTTGACATTCACACGCTCGCGATCGAGCCCAAGCTCGCGGATGACATAGAGGCTCTGGGAGGCGAAGGCTTCGTTCAGCTCGACGAGGTCGAGATCGGCGACTTCGATCCCGGCGCGCGCGAGCACCTTGCGCACCGCGGGGACTGGCCCGATGCCCATGACCCGCGGATCGACGCCGGAGACAGCGCTCGAGACGAAGCGGCCCAGCGGCTCGACGCCGAGCTCCCGAGCCTTCTCCTCGCTGGCCACGACGAGCGCCGCGGCGCCGTCATTGATCCCGCTCGAGTTGCCCGCAGTCAGAGTCCCACCCTCGCGGAAAGCAGGTTTCAACGCCGCGAGCTTCTCCGCCGACGTGTCGGGGCGGGGATGCTCGTCGCGCTCCACGCCGGCGACCGACACGAGCTCGTCGGCGAAGCGACCGCCCTCCTCGGCGGCAGCCCAGCGCTGCTGGCTCTCGAGCGCGAAGGCGTCCTGCTCCTCGCGCGAGATCGACCAGCGCTCGGCCACGTTCTCCCCCGTCTCGCCCATCGACTCGAGCGGGAACATCTCCTCCATGCGCGGGTTCGGAAAGCGCCAGCCGAGCGTCGTGTCCCAGACCGTCTCGTCACCGTACTCGGGCTTGGCCATGACGAGGGGCGCTCGGCTCATCGACTCGACACCGCCTGCGACGAAGAGCTCGCCGTCACCGGCGCAAATCGCATGGCAGACTCCGACGACCGCCGAGAGGCCGGAGGCGCAGAGGCGGTTGACCGTCACGCCTGCGACGTCCTGGGGCAAGCCGGCCAGGAGCGCGGCCATGCGCGCGACGTTGCGGTTGTCCTCGCCGGCCTGATTGGCGGAACCGAAGTAGACGTCTTCGATCTGCCCGAGCGGTGCTCCCGCGCGCTCGACCGCGGCGGCGATCGCCTCGGCCGCCAGATCGTCCGGCCGCACGCCCGAAAGAGCGCCGCCGAGGCGCCCGACCGGGGTCCGGACCGCAGAGAGAATGACCGCTCGGGCCACGACTCAAGTCTAGCCCCGGCTTTGACGATTCTTTTCGCGTGAGGGCCCTTCCCTTCGTCCTTCTCGCTTTTCTCCTCGCTGGCTGCGCTTTTGGCGGCGAGAGCGCGCCCGCGCCCTCGGGCGACAGCGGCCTCACTCGGTACGAGATCTCCGCAGGCCGGTTCGCCGTCGGAGTGCCGGAAACGTGGCACGCGACGTCGTCCGCCCAGATGAAGAAGGCGAGCTTCAAGAGATTCGCGAGCCAGAACCCGGCCTTCGCCTCCTACGCCGGAGTCGTCCGCAAGAAGAATTCTCCGTTCAAGTTCTTCGCCTACGACCCGGTCGTTCACCAGCGGTTCGCGACCAACCTGAACGTCGTCGTCCGACCGCTGCCCAAGAGCACGACCTGGGACGCCTACCGGCGGAGCGCGCTCGACGAGGCGAAATCGATCGCAATCGGTCGGGTCGCCCCCACGGACGTCAGCCTTCCGGCCGGGAAGGCGCTGCGGGTCGAGTACCGCATTCGCTTCGTGCTCAACGGGCGCAAGCGAACCGTGTCGACGACCCAGTACGCACTGCTGCTCGAGGACACGAGCTACGTGCTCACGTACACGACGCTGCCTTCGGCGCGGGATGAGTACGTCGATTGGTTCAAGCTCTCAGCCGAGTCGTTTCGGCTGATCAATACATAGGGGCTAGGCGACGAAGTCGACGCGGACGGAGCGGTCAAAAGCGCCGATCTCTTCGCCGCGCCTGAGGAGCTCGCAGACCGCCTCGCGCCCCTCGTCTCCGTAGTCCTCCGTCAGCCGGTTCACGTACATGCCGACGAAGCGGTCGGCGAGGCGCGGGTCGAGGCCTCGGCCGAACTGAAGCGCGTAGGAAAGAGCTTCCTCTCGCGAATCGAGGCCGGCGCCGATCGACTCCCGCAGCACCTCGGAAACCTCGTGGAGGTTTTCCTCGCCCAGATCCCGGCGGGCGACGTTGATCCCGAGCGGGAGCGGCAGCCCGGTTTCGAGCAGCCACCACTCACCCAGGTCGACGACTGCGTGGAGGCCGTGCTGCTCGTAGGTGAGCTGGCCCTCGTGGATGAGCAGACCCGCTTCGGCCCGGCCCGACTTGACCTCGTCCATGATCTCGTCGAACGCCACCTCGCGGAAGCGGTACTCGCTCCCGAGGTACATGCGCAGGACGAGGAACGCGGTGGTCATCCGCCCCGGGACGACGATCTCGATCTCCCGCAGATCCTCCCTCGTCAGCGGTTCCCTGGAGACGAGGACCGGGCCGTAGCCGGATCCCATGCTCGCCCCGTGGGGAAGGATGGCGTAGGAGTCCTGCACGAACGGGTATGCGTGGAGAGAGATCGCGCTCACCTCGAGCCGTCCTTCGAGGGCCCATTCGTTGAGCGTCTGGATGTCCTCGAGGACGTGCTCGAACTCGAAGCCGCGCGGATCGACGACACCCACCGCCAGGCCCCAGAACATGAACGCGTCGTCCGGATCGGGGCTATGTCCCAGTCGGATCAGCAGGCGCGAGACGCTAGCAACCCTCGGGACGACCTGTTCCGGGAACCGCCCGGTCTAGAATTTGAGATGTGTCTAAACCTGACCTCTCGGTCTCCATTCAGGACTACGTGAAGGAGATCTACAAGCTCCAGTCGAGCGGCAAGCGGGCGACCACGACTGCGATCGCCAAGGAGATGGGCGTCGCTCCGTCGTCAGCTACCTCGATGCTGAAGAAGCTTGCGGTCCTCGGCCTCGCCGAGCACGCTCCTTACCGTGGAGTCGAGCTCACCGAGGCGGGAACGAAGATCGCGCTCGAGGTCATCCGGCACCACCGGTTGCTCGAGCAGTACCTCGCGGAGACGTTGGGCCTGCCCATCGACGCCGTCCACGACGAGGCCGACCGACTCGAGCACGTCATCTCGGAGGAGCTCGAGGCACGCATCGACGAGCAGCTCGGCTATCCGACTCACGATCCCCATGGCGACCCGATCCCCGACGCGGGCCTCAATGTCGACAGGACCGCCCTGCGCTCGCTCGAGACGCTCGTCCCCGGCGAAGAAGCGACCGTTCGGCGAATCCCCGACGGCGACGCGGCCTTGCTCCGCTACCTGGCGGAGTTGACGCTCGTGCCTGGGAGCCGAGTGACGATGCGACGGTCAGAGCCCTTCGGCGGCCCGCTCACCGTGGACGTGGACGGAAGCGAGCACGCGATCTCCCGCGAGCTCGCAGAACGCATCGGCGTCTCCGGCTAGCCGCTCGGGCTGTGGCCGAAGAACCAGCGTTCGAGGGGTTTCAAGAGCTCCTCGTCCGCGAAGAGGTCGACGTTCTCGTTGATCCCCTCGCCGGCGGAGACCTCGAGATCGTCGGAGAGCGCGTTGTTCGCCGCGTCGAGAGCGTCGCCCATCTCGTACCCCTCGAACACGAAGTCGTCTGCCTTCGGCCCCGGGACAGACCGGTTGCGCGGGTTGATCGCGCGGCCCACCGCCCAGATGGCCCCGGCCCGTCGCTCGATCCAGATCACGATCTCGTCGCGCGTCCCGTCCTCTCCGACTGCATGGACGACGCGTTCGGCGAAGCGCGCTGAGTCCGAGCCCACGGGCCAAGGATACAATCGCCCCCGTGCCCGGCTTCTTCTCGCGATTGTTCGGCAGAGGCGAGAAGCGCGAGAGCTCGCACAAGTCGATGTCCAAGGAGGAGTCGCTCGCGGCTTACATCGTCCGCGAGCATCGTCAGGGACGCCCGCTGGACGAGATCGTCGACGACCCGTACCTGAAGAACAGAGCCACCGACGAGCAACGGCTGCGCTTGCTCGAGCGTCCTGAGGTCATCCGCGCCGTGGGCGAGGACACCGCTGCGATGGCTGCCGAGCGGGTTCGGGAGTCCTAGACCTCCTCGCCCACGCCTCGTTCCCGGGCGCGGTCGTACACCAGCTTCCCCACCGCGAGGTCCTCGGCGGCGATTCCGAGGCTCTTGAAGAGGACAACGTCCTCGTCCTGCGCGCGCCCGGAGACCTCCCCGGTGACCACTTCGGAGAGCTCGTGCACCTCGAGCCAGTCGAGCACCCCACGCTCGACGGGCTCCACGAGGTCGCCGGCCTCGATGCGAGCCTGCTCTTTCGAGTCGCAGCAGACGAAGGCCGCGCGCTCGATGACTGCGTTGTCGAGCTCGCGCGACTCGATCCGGTTGGCGCCCATCGCGCAGACCAGCGCGCCGGGCTCGAGCCACTCGCCGCGGAGCACCGGGTCCTTCGAGCTCGTCGCCGTGACGACGATGTCCTGCTCGGCCGCGTCTCGGTTGTACTCACCCGCTTCGGCGCCAAAGCGCTTGCAGAAGCTGTCCAACCGTTCCTCGTTGCGCGAGTAGGCGACCACGCGCTCGATCCCGGGGAGGGCTGCACGTATGCAGGCCAGCTGCGACTCCGCTTGCCAGCCCGTCCCGATGATCCCCAGGCTGGTCGCGTCCGGCTTTGCGAGGTGGCGCGCGGCGACCGCACTCGCGCCCCCGGTGCGCATCTGGCCCAGGCGGTCGGCCTCGATCAGCGCGAGCACCTCCGGCGAGCCCGCGGCGAAAAGGACGACGACGAACCGGGCGCCCGTCGCGAGAGCCACGTAGCTCTTCAGGCCCGCCACCCCGAGCTCTCGGTCCGCCGCGCCCAGGATGTTCAGCATCCCCTCGTTCAGCGGGATCCGGTAGCGAGGACGATTCTCCGCCTCGCCGGAGCCAAGCCGCTTGAAGCAGTCCTCGACGGCCTCGACCGCATCCTCCGGCGGGAGCAGCTCTTCAACGTCCGATTCCCGCAGGTAGAGCGGCATGGGCGGGGTACTGTAGGCGCGTGGAGTGGGTCCACGTTCCACTCGCCGATCTTGACGAAGACGGCCGCGGGGTCATTGACCCCGACGGGCACGAGATCGCGATCTTTCTCGTCGACGGCAAGCCGCACGCCTTCGCGAACAGCTGCCCGCACGAGGGCAACCCGCTCGTGGAAGGCGAGCTGCTCGGGACGACGCTCACCTGCGCTTACCACAACTGGAAATTCGACCTCGAAACGGGCGCCTGTCTCTTCGGCGAGGAAGCCGCGCGTGTCTATCCGGCCGAGCTCTCCGGAGACGAGATCCGCATTCGCCTCGCGTAGCTCGCGCTAGAGCCGTACGCGGCTCCAGGGAATTCCTGGGTCCGAGTAGGCCTCCGGATGCAGCAGATAGGCGAGGAGCTCGACACCGTCCGCGAGGCGGGGCCCGGGCCGGGAGAAGTGCGCGTTCGCGTCCACCGCGAACACCCGGCTTTCCTGACGCGCCGGCGTCCCCAGGAGGCCCGCCGAGAGATCCAGTGTCACGAGCTCGGAGAGCGTGCGGTCGAGATCGAAACCGCACGGCGCGAGGACCACGACCTCGGGCGCGAGCGAGACGACGTCGTTCCACCGCATGCGGTGTGAGGGCTCGCCCGCGATGCCTGCCACCTCCATCCCGCCGGCCAGGGAGACCATGTCCGGAACCCAGTGCCCTGCTGCGAATGGCGGATCCAGCCACTCGGAGACGAACACGCGTGGGTAGGACTCGGCCTCGGCGAGCGCGGCTCTGACTCGGTCGAACCTGGTGCGCATGCCTCCCGTCACCTCATCGGCGGCGGCTTCGGCACCGAGCCGCACGCCCAGGCCCACGATGCACGCGAGGACCTGGTCCAGGGTCGAGGGAGAGAAGTCGACGACCTCGACGTCGAGTGATCGTGCACTCGTGATCTCGTCGAGCTGGTCGGTGGAGACGGCGCAGACCTCGCAGAGCTCCTGGGCGACGACCACGTCGGCCTCGATCTCGGCCCAGACCTCCGCGTCGACGGCGTAGAGGGGCTTCCCGTGGGCGGCCGCCCCGGCAACCGCTCGATCGACCTCGGCGCTCGTCAGCTCACCGGTCTCGACCAGCGAAGCGGTGACCTGGGGCCGGTCTCGAGCTTCGGGAGGCCAGTCGCACTCATGCGTCACGCCCACGACCTGATCTCCGAGACCGAGCGCGAACAGGACCTCGGTGGCGGCCGGGACGAGCGAGCAGATCCTCATCCGCCGTACGCTAGCTGGGGCCCTGGAGCTCCCTACCGAATGCCATAGGGGCCTTCGGCTCCGCGGTCGCTACACTTGCCTTTCCCCCGCGCCCGTAGCTCAGGGGATAGAGCGCTGCCCTGCGGAGGCAGAGGTCGCATGTTCGAATCATGCCGGGCGCACCTCAGACCCCCGTCTTCTCAAAGCCCCGCCTTCAGCGCCAGAATGCGCTGGTACGAAGCCTGCAGGCGCGCAACACTGATGCGGCCCGCGGAAACGGCGTCGAGCAGCGACTTGTAAACGCTCCGCGATGCGGCCTCTGATCCCGTGAGCAAAAGTAGGTCCGTTCCGGCTCTCGCTGCTCGGATCGCGAGCGGATTGGCGGAGATGCCGCGCGCGTGGGCGGCACCGTCGAGGGAATCGGTGATCGTGACACCACGGAAGCCGAGTTGGCCCCGCAGGAGCTCGGAGCCGATCACCCGAGACCAGCCTGCAGCATGCCCTCGGTCGTACGCGTCGTAGACGGCGTTCGAGAGCATCACCAGCGGGACACCCCTCGTGACCGCAGCCTGATACGGCTTCAGCCCGGGCTGGAGCTGGCTCTTGGTCGCCGCGATGTGAACGACGTTCGTGTCCGTATTGAGCCGAGCGAACCCCAGACCGGGAAAGTGCTTCATGGACGCGAGCGCGCCGGCGTCTGCGAGGCCGGACGCGAATGCGTTCGCTAGCCGACTGGTCGTCCCGGCCCCGAACGACCAGGTGCGGCCCTGCAGGTACATGAACGAAGAGGTGGAGGCAGGCACGTCTGCGACGGGCGCAAGATCCAGGTTGACTCCGAGGTCTCGCAACGCGCCGCCCGTCCGCCTTCCCTGCCGATGCGCGACGTGGCTCGAGCCGAGCTCACCCATGCGCCTCGGAGAGATAGTCGGCGGAATCCACGAGATCGTCTTGACGGGCCCACCCTCCTGGTCGACAGCGATCAGGAGCCGAGGTTGCCCTCCGTTTGCAGCCGCCCGCTGCAGCCTGCCCGCGATCGTACGCAGATTGGCCGCCGAGGTGAAGTTCGTGGAGTGGATGATCACCCCGCCGATCGTCCCGTAGTGGGCGCGCGAGAGCAGTGAGCCGGATGGTGTCGTCCCGTTCATGCTGACGACGAGCTTCTGGCCGACGAGCTGGCGCACCGTCGGCGCGCCCGACTGGAAATCGAGCAGCGGCGCGCCCGCGGGCGTCGCCGAAAGGCCAAATGCTGCCAGCACGGCGGCCACGAGAAGAGCTCTGGACACGCTTCGATCTTCTCCCATCCCGGTAACCCGGGGACGCCGCGTCCGTAACGAGTCGGAAACGACGGTCTTTCAGCCGCGCATGGTGGCCCGTTTCGGAGCGGAGCCTGAGACTTCGAGAACAGCGCCGCTGGGCACCTCGGTGCGGACGTAGCCCAGCGCGAGGTCCGAGACGGCGCTCGTCACTCGCCCGACGACCTTGCCCTCCCAGACGAGCTCGGCTCCGGGCTCGGCGCCCTCGACCTCGAGCACCTGCAGCCGCCGATTGGCGTGCCCGCGGTAGTGGAGGCGCGCCACGGGCTCCTGCCCCGGGTAGCACCCCTTGGCGAGCGAGACGGCGCGCTCGACGAGTCCCGCCTCGGCGGGCAAAACGCGATCGTCGATCTCGCTTCCGAACCGGGGTGTCCCGGCTGCGATCCGCAGCGCCTCGAGCTCGGCCTCCGTCACCCGGGGAAGATCTGAGGGCGGCTCCTGATCGAGGATCTCGGCGGCCGGGACCCCGTAGTCGGCGTTCGGGATCCCTCCGGAATCGGCGCCGAGGAGGAGGAACGACCTGTGCTCCTCCAGCCCGATCTCAGCCTTTGCGGCGAAGCGCATGCGCGTCAACTCAGCGACGAGCGGCTCGCCGAGCTCGGGCTCGGTGAGAAGCAGGAAGGCATCCGTCGCTTGCCGGACGACACGCATGGACGCGATCACGCGCCCCTTCGGCGTGAGCAACAGAGCCTCACACGAGTCCCCCAGGCCGAGCGCGGCCACGTCGTTCGAGAGCATGCGCTGGAGGTAGTCCCCCGCATCCGGCCCTTGGACCCGGACGAACGCCCGAGATCGCCTCGCGACCGTAACTGACGCGATCTTCATATGTTGGAGTTATAGTCGCCGCGCTTCAGGGACAGGGACTAGGAAGGGGAGGGTCTATGCGTTTCTTGCTCTTGGGCGTGCTGGCCGCTTGCGCAGCCGTGATCTTCGCTGGAGCCATCTCGGCGTCGACACCGGCGGATGACGTACGCCTGACCAACGACTGCCACCCGGATTCCGACTGCGGGGCCGGCTACGTCAGCGTCTACACGCTGGCGACGGGGTTGCCATACACGGATCAGACGCTCGACGAGTGCACCATCTCGAAGGGTCGCCAGAACGAGCCTGCGGTCGCAGTGGATCCGCGCGACACGAGCGTCGTGCTCGGCAGCTCGAACGACTATTGCGGCGTTTACAACCGGGGCGCCGCAGCCGGAGCGATCGGCCCGATCTGGCTGGGCTACTACCGATCTCAGGACTCAGGGCAGAGCTTCACGAGCTCACTGGTGCCGGGATACCCGGACGACCAATCGCCGTACGCGGCGCTTTCGAAGGCTCGCACGGCCTCGGCCGGCGATCCGGTGATCGCATGGGACGGCGAGGGTCGCGCCTTCTTCGGCTCGGAGAGCTCGGACGATCCGGCAGGCACGCCGAAGACCTTCGGCGACGTCTGGGTCGCCCGCTTCCGCAATCCAGAGGGAACGGCGGGACCGACCGCACGCGACGGGCTCGAGTACTACGGGACCACGATCGTCGCCCGTGGCTCCTCTGCTCCGAACTTGCTCGGCAAGTTCAACGACAAGACGACGATCGAGGCCGACCACAACGGCGGCCGCTGCGACAACAACGTCTACTTCGCGTGGTCGCAGTTCCACGGAAACCGGGGGGGCGTCGGAATCGAGTTCTCGCGCTCGACGAACCACGGTGTGACCTTCTCGAAGAGCCTGAAGGTCTCGCAAACTATCTCAGACGTCCAGTTCCCCGACATTGCGGTCACCGGTAACAGCAACGTCTACCTCGTCTTCCGGAGCTTTGCCTCCGGGCGAGGGCCGGAGAAGGACTCGATCTACTACGTGAAATCCACGAACTGCGGAGCGACCTTTACGAGGCCGAAGCTCCTGCAGACTTTTGTTCCCAACGACGCGGTCGACGAATCGGCTCCGGAGGCCGCTCCTCGACAGACCCGGCCCGACGACCCAGCTGGGAAGTCGGAGCCCGATCAGGGCAGCGCTCGCGATTGCGGCGACTTCGCCGACCACTGCGAGTCCGGCTACACGTTCTTCCGCCGCGACACGCAGCCACGGGCCACGGCCGATCAGTTCGACACGGCTAACCCGGACCGCTTCTACGTCGTCTACGACGCGACGAAGGGAGCTGAGGTACCAACCGGTACAACCTACGGAACGGATGGTCAGGGCATCGCCGGCCAGGCCGCGATCTTCTTCCTGCGCGTCAACGGCGCGACGGGAGCCAAGGTCGGGCCCACCGTCATCGACAACGAGGCGATCGGACACCAAGTCTTTCCGGACATCTCTGCGGACAACCCGAACCCGGGCACGCAGGGACGTGCGCTGCACGTGATCTGGTGGGACAGCCGCAATGACCCGTGTTACGCCATCACGAGACCGATCGGCAACTGCGCCACCGGTGTCACGAAGGCCTCGCTCGATGCGTTCGCGGCGGTCTCCCACAACGCCGGGAGCTCGTGGTCGTCCGACCGCGTGAGCGACGTCACCACGAATCCGAACTACGAGCAGTTCGACAACCGCGCCGTGCCGTTCGCGGGCGACTACCTGTACGTGAGCTCGGTGAACGACTTCTCGTACGGAGTCTGGACGGACTGGCGCAACACCGTCCCAGGCGACGATCCGCGTGAGACGGAAGACGAAGGAGAGGACGAGGACGCCGGAACGGCGGACGTCGTCCAGTGCCGCACGCAGGATGCGAACGGCACCTGGAGCGGGGACACCTGCCCGCACGCGGGCGGCCTCGACCAGAACATCTACGGCGACTACACCCCGTAGAGCTGTTTCAACGCCAACAAAAGGGGCGCCTCGCGGCGCCCCTTTTCGTTCCTGAGCCCGGAGGCTCGATTACATCATTCCGCCCATGTCCGGCATGCCACCGCCGGCCATCGCGGGCTGCTTCTCCGGCGCCTCGGCCACGATTGCCTCGGTCGTGAGGATGTTCTTGGCGATCGACGCGGCGTTCTGGAGCGCCGAGCGCGTCACCATCGTCGGGTCGATGATCCCCGCCTTGACGAGGTCCTCGTACTCACCGGTGTCGACGTTCAGCCCGTGGCCCTTCGTGCCGCGGTGGATCGAATCGACGACGACCGAACCTTCCAGGCCCGCGTTGTCGGCGAGCTGGCGAATCGGCTCCTCGAGGGCACGCGCGATGATCATCGCACCCGTCCGCTCGTCGCCCTCGAAGGACTCGGGCTTGATCGCCTTGACGGCATTCAGGAGAGCGACGCCGCCGCCCGGGACGATGCCCTCCTCGAGGGCGGCCCGGGTGGCTTGCAGCGCGTCTTCGACGCGATGCTTCTTCTCCTTCATCTCCGTCTCGGTGGCGGCGCCGACCTTGACGACGGCAACGCCTCCGGAGAGCTTCGCGAGGCGCTCCTGGAGCTTCTCGCGATCGAAGTCGGAGTCGGTGGTCTCGATCTCGGCCTTGAGCTGCTTGATGCGGGCCTTGATCGCGTCGCTCTCGCCCGCCCCGTCGATGATCGTCGTCGTGTCCTTCGTGATGACAATCCGGCGGGCGCGGCCGAGCTGCGACAGCTTCGTGTTCTCGAGCTTGAGGCCCATCTCCTCGGTGATGACCTCGCCGCCCGAGAGGATGGCGATGTCCTCGAGCATCCGCTTGCGGCGGTCGCCGAACCCGGGCGCCTTGACGGCGACGGCCTGGAACGTGCCGCGCAGCTTGTTGACGACGATCGTCGCGAGAGCCTCGCCCTCGACGTCCTCCGCCACGATCAGCAGGGGCCTACCTGCCTGGATGACCTGCTCGAGCACCGGCAGAAGGTCCTTCACCGCACCGATCTTCTGGTTGGCGATGAGGACGTAGGGATCATCGAGCACGGCCTCCATGCGCTCGGCGTCGGTGATCATGTACGGCGAGAGGTAGCCCTTGTCGAACTGCATGCCCTCGGTGAACTCGAGTTCGAGCCCGAAGGTCTGGCCCTCCTCGACGTTGACCACGCCGTCCTTGCCGACCTTCTCGATGGCGTCGGCGATGACGTCGCCGATCTCGCGCTCGCGCGCGGAGATGGTGGCGACCCGGGCGATGTCCTCCTTGCCCGAGATCTCCTTCGACTGCGACTTCAGGTTCTCGACGACGGCGTCGACAGCCTGCTCGATGCCTCGCTTGAGACCCATCGGGTTCGCGCCTGCGGCGACGTTCTTGAGGCCCTCGCGGACAATCGCCTGTGCGAGGACCGTCGCCGTGGTGGTGCCGTCGCCCGCGACGTCATTCGTCGCCGTGGCGACCTCGCGCACGAGCTGTGCACCCTGGTTTTCGAAGACGTCCTCGACCTCGATCTCACGCGCGATCGTGACGCCGTCGTTGGTGATCGTCGGCGCGCCGAACTTCTTGTCCAGCACGACGTAGCGACCCTTGGGGCCAAGGGTGACCTTGACCGCGTCAGCGAGGACGTTGACGCCGCGCTCGAGAGCGCGCCGTGCCTCCTCGTTGAACTTCAACTCCTTGTGAGCCATTCAGGTATCTCCCTTTTTCTCTCGGATGGACGGCGGGCCTAGGCGGCGGCGCCGGCCATCTCCTTCTTCTTCGAGCTCTTGCGGCCCGACGTCACGACCTTGGCCAGAACGTCGGACTCCCGGAGGATCAAGTACTCGTCGGGGCCGAGCTTGATGTCGGTTCCGCCGTACTTGGAGAAGATGATCTCGTCACCCTCCTCGAGCTCCATCTTGATGTAGTTCCCGTCCTCGTCCCGGGGGCCGGGACCGACGGCCAGGACGCGACCGCGCTGCGGCTTCTCCTTCGCCGTGTCGGGAAGGACGATTCCGCTCGTCGTGGTCTCCTCCTCATCGAGGGCCTCAACGATCAGCCGGTCGCCCAGTGGCTGTAGATCCATACAGATTTCCCTCCTCTTGCCTCTCGGTTCTGGCACTCGCTCAAGCGGAGTGCCAGCGCCATCGTAGCGAATATCTCAGGTTCTGATCAAGGGCTTTCTGGCACTCGTAGGTCGCGAGTGCCGATAAGGAGGAAAACCAGGGTTCCAGCGCAGATCAGCGCAGCAAGCGAGTAGGGGAGCGCGTCCGTGGCGGCGTCGGCGAGGGCGCCGCCGATGGGCGGCCCCAGGGCGTTGCCGGCGCCCCAGGCAGCGTTCATGAGGCCGAACGCCAGGCCCAGCGCGAGCCCCATCCGCTCGGCGGCGTCGGCAAGCAGGGCCATCGCGGGCGCCCAGAAGGCTCCGAACGTGACGCCGGAGAGGACGAGAACGGGAACGACCGCAGCCGGGCGCTCGGCGAGGGCGAAGGCGACGAGCACGACGACGGCGCCCCCGAGCGCCACCCGGAGCGGGAGTAGACGGCCGCGACGGTCGGAGACGCGGCCGATCAGCGGCGCGATCACCATCTCGATCGCCGCGGAGGCGATCCAGGCGACAGCGATCGCCGCGGCGCTCCAGCCCGCATCGTCCAGAGCAAGCGGGGCGAGGACCCCGACGATGCCGAAGACGAGCGCAGGGATCGTCATCAACCAGAGAGCACCGAGCACCTGAGGCTCGTGCAGCGCGCGCATGATCGCTCCGCGCCGGGGCGGCTCGGCATCGGCCGGAGGAAGCTGCAAGGCCCAGGCTCCGAGCAAGACCGAGAGGCCCGCGAGGCCGACGAAGACCGGCCGAGGGCCGACATGGTGCGCGAGCGCGCCGATCGCGGGACCGAGCAAGGCGCCGAAGATCGCCGACCCGATCGCGGTTCCCAGCATCTCGCCGCGCCGTTCTCGCGGAGTGCCGGCGATCAGCCACGTGAGCGCGCCGGCCCAGGCGAGTGAGCCGCCCAGGCCCTGGACGAGCCGGGCGAGCCCGAGTGACCAGGCATCTCCTGCGAACCCGAACGCGAGGCTGGCCAGGCCCATGATCGCCAGCCCGAAGAGAAGCGCGCGGCGAGGGCCCCAGCGTGCAGCGGCGATTCCACCCGGGAGCGCTCCCAGCACGGCACCGGCCGCGTAGGCGCCGACGAGGAACCCGGCCGCCGACTTGGAGAGGCCGAACTCGTGCGCGTAGGCCGGCAGGAGGGGGACGAGCGCCGAGTAGAGCATCGTCTCCACGAAGACGACCATGCAGACCAGCAAGAGCAGGCGGCGCATGGCAGCGATGCTAGCTTCACGCGCATGCGGCGAGAGTTCTCCGCGGGCGGCGTGGTCGTGCGGCGGGTCCGCGGGGAATGGCGGCTGGCGGCGATCCGCCCTGCGGGGAAGGAAAACGTCTGGGCCCTGCCCAAGGGGCTGATCGGCGCGGGTGAGAGCGCGGCGGAAACGGCCGTGCGCGAGGTCGCTGAAGAGACCGGCGTCGAAGGCCGACTCATCGAGAAGCTCGGCGACGTCCGTTACGTCTACACGTGGCGGGGCGAGCGGGTCTTCAAGGTCGTGAGCTTCTTCCTCGTCCGCTACGTCCGCGGGAGACTGGGAGACATCCCGCCGGGCTTTCGCCACGAGGTGGCCGAGACCCGCTGGTTGCCGCTCGAGGAGGCTCCGCGTCTCCTTTCCTACCGGGGCGAGCGCGAGATGGCGGAGAAAGCCCTAGGACGAATCGGCGAGGGCGTCTTATGATGCGGCGGCCGTCGTGCCGCTCGACCCGATCTCGATGTACGCCCTCAACTTCTATTCGCCGATCGTGGCTGACCAGCTGCGTAGCCGTCGCAAGACGGCCACGATCCGCCTGGGCGACAAGTCGGGCAAGTACAAGAAGGGGATGGTCGTGCAGGTCCTCGTCGGCCAGCGCTACGGCCCCCGCGAGAAGATCTTCGACGCAGTGATCGACAAGGTCGAGGTCAAGCGGCTGATGGAGCTCTCGCCGCGAGAGATCGAGCACGACAATCCGGAGATCCGCAGGCCGGAGGACATGGCCAGCTTCCTCGGCCGGCTGTACAACCGCAACGTGACCGAAGAGGACGTCGTCACGTTGATCCGCTTCTCCGAGATCCTCGCGCGCTAGCACCCATGGACGTCGTCACCGGCGCCTTCTCGTTCACCGGGAAGTACATCGCCGAGCGCCTCCTCGCAGCAGGCGGCGAGGTGCGCACGCTCACGCGCCATCCGCAGAGCACGAGCCCGTTCGGCGAGCGCGTGCGCGCGTTCCCGCTCGACTTCGACGACGTCGCCGGGCTGACAGAGACCCTGGGCGGAGCCGACACCCTCTACAACACGTACTGGATCCGCTTCCCGCGCGGCCACTACACCTTCGACCGCGCCGTGGAGAACAACCGAATCCTCCTTCGCGCCGCGCGGGCAGCAGGCGTGCGGCGGGTGGTCTACCTGAGCGTCTCGAACGCCTCGTCCTCTTCGCCGCTTCCGTATTTCCGCGGCAAAGGTCGCGTCGAGGAGGCCCATGCCGCCTCCGGGCTCTCCTACGGAATCGTGCGGCCGACGCTCGTTTTCGCGCGCGAGGACGTGCTCATCAACAACATCGCCTGGATCCTGCGCAAGCTTCCGCTCTTCGTCGTCCCGGGATCGGGCGACTACCCCGTCCAGCCCGTAGCCGTGGAAGACGTTGCCGAGCTGACAGTCGAGATAGGTCGCGGGGAAGACACGAGAGTCGTCGACGCCCTCGGGCCCGACGTCCTCTCCTACGAGGAGCTCGTCCTCCTCGTTCGCGACACGATCGGGTCACGCGCGCGGATCGTGCACGCGCCTTCGTCCGTGGCCGCCGCGCTGGGCAGGGCTCTTGGTGCAGTGCTCCGTGACACGCTGATCACGAAGGACGAGATCGCCGCGCTGGCGGCGGGGCTCCTCGCCACCTCGAGCGCTCCCACCGGAGCGCGGCGGTTCGCAGACTGGCTGGTCGAGAACGCAGGCTCGGTCGGCGCGGGCTACACCTCGGAGACGAGACGGAACTGGTCGGCCTAGCGACCCGGCTTCCGGATCGCGCTGCCGAAGGCCTCGGCTGGGCGAAGCGCCGCGCCGCACGCCTCGCACTCGACGGCGAAGACCGAGCTGAAGCGGGCTCCGCACTCCGGACAGCGTGAGCGCATCTCACCGCCGCAGGTCGGGCAAGCGCGGGGAAGCTCCGAGGCGTTCTCCTCGAAGTAGCGCTGCGCGTGCCCACAGGAAAGACAGAAGGCGACCCAGTCGCCGAGCGTTTTCCGCCGCTCCTCGCGCAGCCAGTCCGACGCCTTGCCCATGCGGCTGAGCGTACCTGGAAGCCGCTATCGTTCTGAGCGCATGGCGATCGCCCGGGAAGCGGAGCCAGTCGGCTCCCTGAGCGAGATCAAAGACGCCGGCCTCGATCGCGAGGATCTCCTCGGCATCTTCCGGAACCTCGTCCTCACGAGGGGAATCGAAGAGCGCGGCCATATCCTCTACAAGCAGGGAAAGATCCCCGGGAGCTTCTACACCGGCCGCGGCAACGAAGCCGCTTCGGTGGGCGTCGGTACTGCCATGGGCTCGGAGGACGTGGGCACGCCGCTCCACCGCGACATGGGCGTGCACGTCGTCCGCGGAGTCGAGCCCTGGCGGATCTTCGCCCAGTTCATGGGTCGCGCGGACGGGCCCACGAAGGGGAAGGACGGCAACGTGCACATGGCCGACGACCGGCTCGGCCTGATCGCCATGGTCAGCCACCTCCCCGCGATGCTCCCGGTCGCCGTCGGCTGCGCGCTCGCCTTTCGGATTCGCGAGGAACGGCGCGTCGCGCTGGCGTGGTTCGGGGAAGGCGCCTCCGCACGCGGCGACACGCACGAAGGCATGAACTTCGCGGGCGTGCGTCGGCTGCCGGTCGTCTTCGTCTGCGACAACAACCAGTGGGCCTATTCGACTCCGACCCATCTCGAGTACGCGTGCGAGCACCTCGCCGACCGGGCGAAGGCATACGGGTTCGACGGCGTCGTCGTCGACGGCACCGACGTGCTCGCCGTCTACCGCGAGGCCAAGGCCGCGATCGAGAAGGCGCGCGAGGGCGGCGGCCCGACGCTGATCGAATGCCTCACGCTCCGCATGGAGGGACACGCCGTGCACGACGACGCGTCCTACGTCCCCAAGGAGATGTTCGAGGAGTGGGCCAAGCGCGACCCGCTCGAGCGCTTCCGCACGTGGCTGCGCGAGAACGCCGACTTCACGGACGAAGAGGAGGACGAGATCCGGAGCGACGTGAAGAAGATCCTGAACGACGCGATCCGGCGGGCGGAGGACAGCCCCGAGCCCGAGGTCGACACACTGCTCGAGGGCGTCTACGCGACGCCCGAAGACCTCGACACGCCTCACCACAAATAGCCATGGCGGTCAAGACCTACCTGCAGGCGATCTCGGACGGGCTCCGGCAGGAGATGCAGCGCGACAAGCGCGTCTTCGTGATCGGCGAGGACGTCGGCGTCTACGGCGGGGCCTTCAAGGTCACGCAGGGGTTCCAGGAGGAGTTCGGGCCCTGGCGCGTGATCGACGCGCCGCTCTCCGAGACAGCGATCGTCGGCGGCTGCACCGGCGCCGCGATCATGGGCATGCGCCCCGTCGCCGAAATGCAGTTCGCCGACTTCATCTCGTGCGCCTGGGATCACCTCGTGACGGTCGCTGCCAAGCAGCGCTATCGCGCGGGCACGCCGGTCCCGATCACCGTGCGCCTGCCGTCCGGCGGCGGCTTCTCGGGCGGCCCTTTCCATTCCCAGAACCCGGAGTCCAGCTTCGCCCACATTCCGGGCTTGAAGGTGGTCTGCCCGGCGACGCCGGCAGACGCCAAGGGCCTGCTCATCGAGGCGATTCAAGACCCGAATCCCGTCCTCTACTTCGAACACAAACACCTCTATCGCCGGATCAAGGACGAAGTACCGGACGAGCGCTACACCGTCCCCCTCGGGGAGGCGCGCATCCATCGTGAGGGCGACGACCTCACCCTCGTCACCTGGGGCGCGATGGTCTACACCGCCGACGAGGCCGCGCAGCAGCTCGAGGGAGAGGACATCTCGGTCGAGATCATCGACCTCCGGACGCTCGCCCCCTGGGACAAGGATGCTGTACTGAAATCGGTCGAGAAGACCTCCAAGGTGCTCGTCCTCCACGAGGACACGCTCACGGGAGGCTTCGGCGCGGAGATCGCCGCCACGATCGCCCAGCAA
>Ga0307277_10000294_pt1 | contig 17817 bp, 33 predicted proteins | sample ER_DNA_116_FD_194473 | JGI IMG/M metagenome (GOLD analysis project Ga0307277, IMG submission 194473) | Bulk soil microbial communities from the East River watershed near Crested Butte, Colorado, United States - ER_DNA_116 | ecosystem: Environmental > Terrestrial > Soil > Floodplain | place...
TGGCCCAGGATGGTGCGCTGGACGTGGCCGGGCGACAGCTTGGTGTTCCGGGCGATCTCGTTGATGCTCATGCCCTCGGCGTCGGCGTCGGAGATCTCGATGTCCCTCGCGGCGCGAGCGTCCTCCCACGAGTGCCGGGCCACGACGGTGGCCTGGCTCAGCCGGCGCAGCCGCTCGGCTCGCGTCTCACCGTCCACTGGCGACACACCCCGGTCGATATTCGACTTCATCGATAGGAGACCTAGGATACGCAGTAGGTACGGCCAGGAGGTTGAGTTGGCGCTGAAGGTGCGGGCAACGTGTCCGGGGTGTGGTCAGACCCTCGACGCGACCGCACCGAAGGGTCGGGCTACCTGGCGCGGTCCCTGCCCCACACAGGGATGCGCCCGGCCGCTGATCGCTCGGCGGATCAGGGAACAAGCTCCGGCGACTGGCGGGCCCGACCCTTCCCCAACACCTGCCCGCAAGCGGGCACCGAGAAAGGTGGTCAAGGTCGATGGCTACGAGGACGTCCCCCAGCCGCGCCGAAAGCCGGCTGGCCCCGATCCCGGCGTTCACCCCGCCGGCGGATCCGGCGGACCCGCTGCCGGTGGACAGCCAGCAGACCCCGCCCCCGATGACGGATCAGCCCCCGCACCCGCCGGGGTGGTTCGAGCCGATCACCCGGAGTCCGGCCGGCGAGGGCATCCTTACGGGCACCTCTTCGGGTGGTGAGCCTTCCAAGGCCGACCTGAAGCTGACTGCCGAGCTGGTCGCGGGTCTGCTCGGTATCGGCATCGCGGTGGCGGGCGCTGCGGTGTGGTGGTTCGGCCGTGACCGCGGTGTCAGGCTGCGTGAGCCGACCAAGACGCACACGGCCGACATGGCCGAGCCGCTCGGCGCGATCCTGGCCCGCCATATCGACCCGACCTACCTCAACAAGGACCTGGTCGACGCAACCCGCTTCGCCGCCGCGGTCGGCGGCTACCTCAAGGACGGTCCGCTGCTGCTGGCCGACCGCCCCAACTCCGGCGTTCCGGCTGACATCCAGGAGACCTCATGATCCGCAGGCTCGTGCAGCTGGTGTCCGCGACGCTGAGCATGCCGCAGGTGCAGGCCTCGGTGGCGATGGCTGCGATCGGCGCCGCGACCACGCTGCTGACGAAGCTGGTGGAGACCAGACACGACGAGCTGGACTGGCTGGACAAGCAGATTGACGCCCGCCGGGAGTGGCTGAACCAGATCATCCAAGCCGAGGCTGCCCAGACGCCCGACGCGACCGGGGTCGACGTCGAAAAGCAGTTCCCGCCCGCTGAGGTGGTGCCGGAGCCGGAGCCGGTGTGAGCACCCTCAACGCCAAGGGTGAGATCGATCCGAGCAAGGGCACCATCGTGTGTTGCTTCGGGAAGAAGGGCTCGGGCAAGTCCGTCATGGGCCTGTTGTGGTTCCGGTCGTACCCGCACGACCGGGTGGTCATCGACGTGGCTCTGGACGACGGTCCGATGCCGGGCCCGCGGCGCCCGGACTTCATCGAGCTGAAGGGCTCCGTCGAGGAGCTGCCCGCGAAGTGGCCCGAGCACCTACGCCGCGACCGCGAGCCAATGACCCTGTACTACCAGCCGGACCCGGGCTCGTCGACGTACCTGGAGGACATGGACGCCGTCGTCGGCCTGGCCTACGCGCACGGTCAGTGCTGCCTGCTCATCCACGAGGCCCAGGACGTCGCCCCGGTCAACCGGGTTCCCCCGCACATGCGCCGCGCGTTGCGGCACAACCGGCACCGCAAGCTGACGCTGATCATGTGTGGGCCGCGGCCGAAGGCGTGCGACCCGCTCGCGCTGGCCCAGGCCGACTTGGTCTATGTGTTCGAGATGCCGTACCCGCCGGACCGTCAGCGGATCGCCGAGACGATGGGCTGGGACCCGAAGGACATCGACGCCGCGGTGCACGGCCTGGGCCAGCACGAGTACCTGCGCTATGACGCCAACGAGGCCAAGCCGGCCAACGAGCACGACGACGACCTGCGGTTGGTGCACTTCCCGCCGCTGCCGCTGCCGGTCGTCACCGACCTCAAGCGCTGGGGCGCCGGCGAGACCGGAGCCGACGATGACTGACGGCCAGAGCTTCCTAGGACACATGCTCGGGAAGCGGCTCGGCGAGATCCGGCATATGTGCCCCGAGTGCGGGACGCAGCGCCGGGCGCTGTGCGCGGTGTGTCTGGGTGTGGGTCACGTCAGCGAGGCGCGGCTGGCCCGGTGGGTCAGGGAAGAGAACGCCCGCGTCGGCCTGACCTGATCTCGGCGTGTCGCCATCAACGCACATCAATCCCTACTAGATTGGTGGGGATTGATGTGCCGGACTCGGGAGGCCTGTCGTGCGTGGTAAGCAGATCGCGATCGTGGTCGGCCTCGCCCTGGCGGTGGTGGTGGGCTACGACTACTACCAGAAGCGGCGCGGCTGAGCATGTTCGGTCGTAAAGCGTCGTTCTGGATGGCCGTAGCGGGTGTGGCGCTCCTGGCGGATTTCGCCGTCGAGCTGGCCGCCGCCCGGCTGCCGGTCCCGGGCCTCAAACGGTTCACCCAGTTCATTCACGGATCGTCTGGAGGGGCCAGCTGATGCCCAACAACACCCTGACCCCGTCAGCGCCGCTCGTGCAGGGCGTGGCGTCCCCGAACGTCGCCGTTGACCCGGCGTCCTTCTATGCCGCGACGCGGCGGATGAAGTACGCGATGCGGTCGCTGACCAACATCGCGGGCCTGGGCTCGACCGACTCGGTACAGCTGCGCCAGAGCGGCATCGTGGCCGCGCTGGAGGTGCGTATCGCCGGCACGATCGTGTGGGGCGGCACCATCACCGGCAGCTCGGCGTCGTATGAGTGGCCGTTCAACCTCGTGCGCGAGTTCCGCCTGTCGGCCAACGGTCAGAGCAACCTGATCAAGTGCCGGGGGTTGACGATCCGGGCGCACGAGCACGTCACCAACCACGAGGTGACCGACCAGGGCATCAGCAAGACGTTCGGCTCGGCCACCGGCCAGGTCGTCGGCACGCTCGCGCTGCCCTGCGACGACTGGGGCACCTCGTCCAGCAATGCGATGTCTCCCGGGGCGACGGTGCCCGCCACGGGCACCTACACGGTGGATCTGACATTTGTCATCCCGGTGGCCGCGGACCCGATCTCCATCGTGGGCGCCGTCTACGCCCAGAGCGCGGCGACGAACCTGACCCTGGACATCGACTGGGCCACCCAGGCCAGTCTCGTCACGGTCGGCGGTAGCGCCACGTTCGCGCACACCCTGCAGTACTCCGTGGTCGGCCTCGTCTACTCGATCCCGCAAGTGGGCGGCCGCTACGTCGTGCCGGACCTCAGCCAGTTCCACCAGATCGCCGAGTACCGCGTGGGTGGCCTGGCACAGGGCACGAACGAACCAGTGCTGCCCGGAACGGGCACGGGCCGGCGCCTGATGCGCATCATCTCCAACGTCTACAGCGGCTCGACGCCCACACCGCTGGCGATGACCGCGACCAATTTCAACGTGATGGCGTGGGCGTACGGCGGGTCGGACGTGCCCGAGCAGTACGCCGCCGGCCAGCAGCTGCGGGCCAACAACGTCCGGCAGTCCGGTGTGGACATCGGCGCGCTGTGGGGCCTGTTCTGCTGGGACTTCGCCCACGAGTTCGCGATGCGCGACACCGTCGACGAGGGTGCCACGTCGGATTTGCGGCTGCAGATCGGTTTGGTGTCGTCCCCGACGTCGGGGTACGCGCAGATCGCGCAGGAGACCCTGTTCGCCGCGCCGGTCGGCGCCTGACCCGCGGAAGGCGGACCCAATGACCACAGTGGTTGGCGACCAGGTAACGGTCGCCGTCGACCCCGACATCAACGACGGCCAGGCCGAGACGGTCGGGTTCGTGACCGCGCTCGTCGACGGCCGCGCCACGGTCACCGCGCTGTGCGCCGGGCAACGACTCGTCTTGACCGACGTGGAGATCCACCCGAACCGAACGGCGTTCGAGGCTGCGCATGAGAAGGAACTCGACGAGCTGCTGACCATCACCGACATGGTCGACAACCAGCGCACGCCGCGCTACCGCCGCGAGCACCTCGCGAAGTGGGTCAACGGCTGCTGGCCACGTCCGTCCACAGTGGCTACCCAGATCTCCGATTTGACCAGCGTGGTCAACAACTTGCGCGGCCAGGTCTCCGAGCTGCGTAGCCAGCTCGCCGCCCTGACGCCGGCGCCGGTGGAGTAAGGGGACGGGCATGTTCAACGCGCAGTCGCTGTACGGGTGCACCCCTCAGGCGCCCTCGTACGGCGTGGCCGCGCCCACCCAGACCATGGCCACCGACGACCTTGTGACCGGTTGGCGGGGGCTGGTCGACCCGGGCAATCCGCTGATGTGGTTCGGCGTGGTGCTCGCCGCGACTATTGGGTTGGCGAGCGTGGCCGGGTCGGTGCGGCTGGGCCGGGCCAAGCTGACCGCATCGCTCGGACAGGAGTAACGCCGTGGCGGCGCCGCTGGTCGGTCGCGCCGCGGGCGCTGCGGCGGGCCGAACCGCGGGCCGGGCGAGCGTCCCGAAGGCCACGAAAGCACCGGTTGGTGCGTCTGCCCCCGTGGACGCCCAGCCGGCTACTAAGTCGGCGCCGAAACCGCAACCGGGCCAGTCGAAGCCGAAACCGGCCACGCCGGCGCCGGCGGGGCCGTCACCGTGGCGCACCAACGTGTCGTCCACTGTGGACAACGGGGCCGGGTTTCTGTTGGCGGTGCTCGTATGGGGGTGGGTCGTGATGCCGTTCCTACGCGGCGGTAAGAACGAGGTCGCCAACGTGCTGCGGGCCAAGTTCGTGAACCAGGCTGCGGACGGGTCGTGGCTACCGTGAGCGCCGGTCTCGTGCTGCTCGTGGCCGGGGCCTGGGTGCTGGCCCAGGTCCTGAAGGGCAACGCGTTGGGGCGCCTAGGCATCAGCGGGGAGCCCAACGAGGTCCGGGACCCTCGTGGCGGTATCGGCGCGAAGGCAGGCGCGTGATGCGCGGATTCGTACTCGGCTCACTCGGTCTGATCGTGCTGCAGGTGCTGCTGCAGCCCGGCAGCGCGGACAGTGTGGCCGCCGGCGGCAACATCATCGCGGCCACTGCCCGGCGGCTGTTGTCGGCCGACGTCGCTGGCGTTCCGCAGATCGCCTCGGCTGCGGGGGGTAAGAGCACCGCTCGCAGCGTCGGTGCACTCACCGGCCGCACCGCAACGAAAGTGGCCGGGATCATCGGCAAACGTAGGGAGGCATGACATGCGTAAGGCTCTCGTCCTCAGCGCTGGTCTGATCGCGATCTACCTCTTGGTCAGCCACGCCACGGACGCCGGCAAGCTGCTGGTCGCCGGCGGCCGCGACGCGCTCCCACCGGTAATCAAGGCATTTCAGGGGCGGTGAGCGCAGATGCGGATCATTCCCGGTAACGGCGTGGTGGTCACCGCCGTGGTCTATGAGCCGGACCGGTGGGCCGTGCAGGCCGCCAGCCTCGGCCACATGACCAACACCAACAGCCCGGCCTCAGCCGGCGTCGGAACCCGCAGCTGGGGCGATGCTGGCTATGGCGTCAACCGCATGACGGGCCGGACCGCGCCGCTGCAGGCCTTCGCCGGCGCGATCATGCCGATCCTGCGCCCGCAGGCCAGGCGGCTGGGCATGCAGGCCGGCGTGTCCGGCCAGCCGGGCCTACCCAACTCGGGCACCGACGCCGGCCCCGCAGCGTGGCTGTCCATGGGCCAGCTCGGCCGCATGGGGCTCTGAGCGTATGGACTGGCGGGCGTGGCTACGCGACAAGCGAGTGCTCTACGCCGGCGCGGCCGCCGCCGGGCTGGGCCTGTACGTCCTCGTCTCCCGCAAACGCTCCACGGGCTCCTACAGCGCCGGCGCGAGCACACCCGGCGTGGTCGGTAACACCGGCTATCTCGGCGGGTTCAACTCCACCGGGACTGACATCGCGTCGTGGGCCGGCGACTTCATGGGCAATGTCGGCAATGAGCTGCGCGACTACCAGAACCAGCTCTCCGGCGGGCTGGACACCCTCAACAAGAGCCTGGAAGAGCTGCGCAACCACCCGCCGACCGGGCCGAGTACCCCCGCCACGCCGCCGCCGCCACCGCCGCCGCCCCCGGCACCCGCGCCCGCACCCGCGCCCGCGCCCGCGGCGCAGTACGTCACCGTCGCGAAGTGGCAGCCGAGCAACACCCCGTGGAACAGCACCCTGTGGGGCATCGCCAACCAGACCGGGACCACCGTGGCGAACCTGCTGAACCTCAACCCGGGCATCAGCAACCCGAATTTGATCTACCCGAACCAGCAGATCCGCGTGGCCTGATGGCCAAGCGCAGCGCCTCGGACATCTTCCTCGACCTGCTGGACGCCGGTTTCAGCGCCGCGTCGGCGACGATCATGACGGCTATCGCGTTGGCCGAGTCCGGCGGTGACCCCGCCGCGGTCGGCGACGTCGGCCTGCAGGACAACACCTGGGGCCCCAGCTTCGGGCTGTATCAGATCCGCACCCTCAAGCACTCCACCGGATCCGGCGTGGCCCGCGACATCACCGCTCTGGTCGACCCGGAATTCCAGGCCCAGGCGGCCTATTCGATCAGCGGCAGCGGCACCAACTTCACGCCGTGGAGCGTCTACACCTCCGGCGCCTATCAGGCCTACCTCGGGCAGGCACAGCAGGCCGCCGACCAGATCACCACCTTTGCCACTGGCCCGTTCGGCCTACCAGGCCTGGGCGGCAGCAGCACCGTCGAGGAGGTACTCGCCGGCGGGCGCGCCATCGCCGTGGAGGCGGCGTTCGTCGGCCTGGGCCTGGTTCTCATCGTCGCCGGAGCGGCCCGTGCCTGGCTGACCTCGCCCCCGGCCCGCCACGGCCGCGCTCAGTCCGCCGCGGCCGTTAAGGCGGTGCTGTGACCGGGGTCGACGCCTTCCTCACCAGCGCGAGCCAGCAGCTGGGCAAGCCCTACGTGTTCGGCGACGAGGGCCCGGGCTCCTTCGACTGCAGCGGGCTGGTCCAGTTCGCGGCCGCCGCCGCGGGGATCACGCTGCCGCGCACCGCCGACGAGCAGTACCACGCCACCACCCGCGTGAGCACACCCGCGCCCGGCGATCTCGCGTTCTGGCTCGACGAGCGCGGCTGGGCTTACCACGTCGGCATCGTGCTGGGCGACGGGCGGATGATCGCCGCCCCGGAACCGGGCAGCAACGTGCAGATCCAGGATGTGTGGGGCAGCCCCGTCTACGGGCGCATCCCCGGTATCGGCACCGCCGCCGACCGGGTACTCGGCGTCGTGTCCGGCGTCGGTAGCACCGTCGGCGACTGGCTCGGCGGCGCCCGCCACCTGGTGGTCGAGATCGCGTTCGCCGGCGCGGGTATCGCCCTGGTCGTCATCGGCGCGTGGAAGCTCACCGGCGGCCAGATGCGCGCGAAGATGTCGACACTCGCCAATGAGGTGGTCGGATGAACAGTCAACGGGTCCTGGTCGCGGAGCTGCTCGCCGAGCTGCGCGCGCTGCACCTGACGATGACCGAGTACGCCGCACGTCTGGGTGGCCGCGCGGTCAACAACGTGTTGGGCGTAGAGACCTTCGCGATCCCCACGGACGGCTACGTCAACCGTGAGTACGGGGTGGCCGCGGGTGCGGTCGATGTGAGCAACCCCGGAAACAACATCGTCGTCGTCGTCGCCGGCGGCGCGTCCAGCCCGGCCGCGCCGGGCACCGGGGTCGGTGTGTACCGCATTCCGGCCGGCACCGCCCGCACGGTAAACGTTGGCACGCACCAGATCGGCTTCTACGGCACCGCCGCGGACGTCGTGAGCATCCAGGTGTTCGCCAAGGGCGCCGAGCCGGTCACATGAGACGGCCCCTGATTCAGGACCAGGCCACCGCGGTGGTCTGTGGTGCCGTGGCGTTCGTTGCGGGCTGTGTGTTGCTCTGGGACGCCTGGGAAGGCCGCGGCGGGCGCACTCCGCGGTTCCTGCGCCCGTTCCTGCCGGTGTAGCCGATGCCGCGCCAGCTCGGCACCCGCGACACCACCGGCGTGGCCGCACCCGCCATCGACAACAGCGGCGAAAACCCGTTCGGTAACGGGTTCTGGGTGGCGCGGTTCTTCGCGCCGCAGCTGCCCCGCGTGCCGTTCTCGATCTACCGGATGGCAATCAAGGGTCCGCCTAGCAGCCAGCTGCGCATGTATCTCGACAGCCGCCACGTCACCGGCACGCCCCGGGCCTCGATCAACCAATGGGGCCAGGAACAGATCGAGGTCGAGCCCGGCCAGATCGTGATCTTCTACTGGAACACCGCTTTGACGCCGGCGCCGAGCGTGACCATGTGGCTTCAGGAACGAGAGTAAGGACTGTCGAATGTGGGGAGACGACGTGGACAGCCTGGTAGTCCCGACCGGTGCCGGCCCCGGCACAAGCCGAATCGTGGTCGGCTCGGAGATTCCCGCCCCACTGGCGGCGTATTACACGCTTCCCGTGATCAAAGCGGCGATTCTGTACTACAACATCGACGATCAGTCCTGGTATTACGAGGGCATTCTCAACAACTCGGCCGCCACCATCGTGCGGGGCTACTACAAAGACGGAACCATCGTTGAGTTCCTCCGCACCAGCGCGAATTCCGCCACTGACATCACGGCAATCTTCGGATTAGCAGTCAATATCATAATTGACGGGATCGCTGCACCCCGCGGTGAGCGTGGCCTTTCCTACGCGGTAGACGGCGCGATGGCAGTCACCTCCGGTGCGGGCGAAGTGGCCATGGCAAGCTGGGGCGCCAACGGCGTAGATACGTCTTTCGTGTTCCGCGCTGGACGCGTGTATGCAATGGAGTTTCAGGGGATCACGGACACCAGCGGCGCTTTAGGCGTCTCCGTGTTGTCTACCGTGCGGGTCCGTAAGGGCGTAAACACAACGGCTGGTCTGGAACTGGCTAACCGCCTGGTCCAATCCATCGGCGGGAACGCGTCATGCTCGTTCCAGTTCATTGAGTACGTGAAAAACGCGACCGGAGCCGATATCACCACCTCGCTCGGGATGACGATTCAACGTGCCACCGGTGCGGGTATCCACACCCTGTACGGAGACGCGGCCCGTACCCTGATGCTGCGGCTGACGGACATCACTGACACGGCGACCGGCCCGGCCGGTCTGGTCAGCGGGGCAACAGCGATCACTTAGGGCTTCAGCATGGTCCTACCGCTGGACTCGTGAGTAATCGGTCCCGAAGTGTGAGACGTTCCTTTGGTGTTCCTTAAGGGCAGCCAATCAACCACATCCACGATTGTGGATGCGTTGTCAGGCCAGCCGGGGGAGCTTCGCGATCGCGTCGCGCCGTTGCGCGTCGGTGACCAGCGTGTAGATCGCCGTCGTTGTCGGCGATGCGTGCCCGAGCAGCTCCTGGACGACGCGCAGGTTGCCGCACGCGGCGAGCAGCACCGTCGCGAACCGGTGCCGGAAGCTGTGCAACGTCAGGTGCGCCAGGCCGATACGGCGCATCATGCGGCCGAAAACGGTACTCACGTGGCCGGGTGAGCGGCGCAGCCCGGTCTTGCTGACCGCGATCGCCCCGGCCGGCAGCGGCTCCACCGCGGCCCAGATGTAGGGGTCGGTGGGCACGTAGCGGTCTTTGCCGCCCTTGCCGTGCAACAGGACCCGCTCGGGGGTCACCTCGTGCCGGTTGAGCCGGCTGACCTCGCCCGCGCGGGCGCCGGTGTAGGCCGCGATCAGGCAGTACAGCCGCCACGGCTCGGGCAGCTCGGCCAGCGCCTGGCGCAGCTCGTCCTCCGTGGCCGGGTGCGGCAGGCCCTGCGGCACCTTGGGGCGCACCAGGCCCGTGGACGGGTCACAGCACAGGTGTTGCAGCGCGGCCGCCCAGCGGTAGAAACCCACGATGTGGCCGCGGTAGGTCGCCTTCGTCTGCGTCGACCAGTCCGGCCGGTCCATCCAGGTGGTCAGCTCGTCCGGGGTGACATCGGCGATGCCGAACAGCAGAGCGTTGTCGAGGGTGCGCAGCACCCGGCGGCGATCATCGAGCGTGTCCGCCGCGTACCCGCTCGATCGAAGAAACGCCAGGTGAGCATCGATCAGATCCACCGGTAGGACGTTCCTCGCGCGACGGGTCGGGGACAACCGCTACGCAACGCGGACCGACCGATGTCCACCGTTCGTGTGTCCACCGTTCGGGTGATTTTTTCGTCCTCCGTGTGGGTGACTCGGCGTGGGATGGGTCACCAGGTTGCGATCGTGGCCCCGATCGTGCGCCCGGTACCGTGTGGTACTCGACGGTGGGTGACGTCGATCTCGCGTATTGCGCGCGAATGGCGCATCGGCTGGGTCCATCGATCGTGCTCTCCGCCGTACTGGGTCGGGCAACGGCATGTTTGATGGCGTCGGAAGATCCACATCGAGGCGGCCGAGGCGATGCCCGGTCAGCAGCCAGCCGAGGTCGCAGCCGGTGCGGTCACAGATCGCGGTAGCCACCTCCACGAGCGCTCGCGGCTTCGCATTGTCCCGCTCCCACGTCCGCCAGGACTCGGTTGGTACGCCACAGGCGACCGCGGCCTCCTTTACGTTTCCCCAGCCCATCGCCTGACGGATCAATGCCAATCGGGCGCCAAATGGTGCATCTGTTGGGATCCAATGTTGGACCTGCGTGTTCGTCATAGACGCAGGATAGGCGGCATACCAAAGGTAACCAAGATTCTACAGACAAGTCATGCTTGACACAGCTTCCGGCGGTTACCTAGTGTGCTGCGTATGACACAACCCGAACGGCTACTCACAGCTACGCAGGTCGTGGAGCGGCTTGCGAGCGCCGGCATCGTCGTCGTGGAGGAAACGGTTCGGCAGTGGGCCCGCGCGGAACGCCTCAACAAGGTGGTGCTGCCGTCCGGCCGCTATCTCTTCCGGCCCGAGGACATCGACGCGATCATTTCGGGCCGTGGCGGCTCGGGCGTGCGGGCGGTGAGCGTGGCATGAGGCCGATGGATGATCAGCTTTGGATACGTCGCTGGATATCGAAACAGATCAAGATCGAGATGCTGCGCCAGGACAAGAATCAATGCGAACTCGGGCAGATCCTGGAGATTTCGGCTCCTCAGGTCAGTGCGCGGATGACCGGAAAGATCGATTTCCGCGTTGGAGAGTTGTTCAAGATCGCTGATTGGCTCATCGTGCCGGTGGAGCGGCTCATCCCGCCTTCCTACGCTTCCCCGCGTCGTAGTGGTTCGCGGGCGGTGAGCGTGGCATGAAGCCGATCACTTCGCCGCGGTGGCTTGCAGCACCGTTCTGCGGGCCCCACCTGGTGGTCACTGCCCGGGGTGCGTTCGAGTTCCCCACCTTCGAGCGGGCGATGGCCGTTGCCGCGCAGCTGCGGGAGTCGGTGGCTGTGGTCCCGGCCGGTACGGGCTAGGGGGTTGGGTTCCCGGCGGTTGGTGGTCCCCCAGGCCCCGGCCGGCGGATGAGGGGCGTCAGGTGATTTGGCGCCCCGCCCGCGCGGGCTCGCTCTCGGGAGGAGCGGGCTCGCGCGGGACCTGGGGGTCGAAGACGCCGCGGGGCCACCCCCGTCGACGCAGGAGTGGCCCAGCTAGCGGAAACCCATCTGACGAAAGGGGCATCCGATGCCAAGAACGGTAACGGACCCGATCTATCGGGTCGAAGTACGGTCTCTGATCAACGAGGCGGTCGATCTGATCTGCCGCGGGGAGACCCGCGAGCAGGCGCAGGAGACCTTCGATTGGTTCGTGAAGGCCGACGGCGCCGCGACGTTCGGCCCGGACGGCACGCGCCGCCTGGTCGTCGTGGAGGACCCGCGATGACAGAGACCACGAACGTCGAGCCGGCCGAGCCGGCCGCGATGGCTGGCGGCGTCGACGAGGACACCCGCCGGACCCCCGACGACATCTGGGCCGATATCAAGGCGCACCGCGACATCGGACACGGGCGCCTCAGGGACCGCGACGCGGGGTGGATGGAGCGTGAGCTGGCGTTCCGCTGCCGCCGCGCCGAGCTGTGGCGGGAGCTTGCCGACTCGATGTACCGCGGCGCCTACCCGGATTGGGCTGCGGGGGCGGTCTTTGTCGCCGCGGGGGACGCGCGCGGCAGCCACGAGGAATGGGGGCATGAGCTCGTGGTGCATGAGCGCCGTCGGGAGGAACGCGCGCGGCTGGCTGAGGTGACCGCGGAGCGGTTCGATCCGGCGACCGTTGGGGAGGCGGTGCGCTGATGGGCCCCGCCGTCTGGGTGCTGCAGGGAGCGGCCGGGCGGCGCGGTGATTGGGGTGGCCCGGGAGGACTCGTCGGAGCGTTCTTCCGGGTCACCCCTCGCTGTCTTGTCATACCTAGGAGGTATATCGATGAGTCGTAACACGGTTCCGGTCGCGGTGGTCGGCAACCTGACCAAGGAGCCGGAGCTGAAGTTCACCCCGGGCGGGGTGGCGATCGCGCGGTTCACGGTCGCGGTCAACCCGCGCCAGTTCGACAAGGACGCCAACGAGTGGAAGGACGGCGAGCCGTCGTTCTATCGCGTGGTGTGTTGGCGCCAGTTGGCGGAGAACGTCACGGAGTCGCTGCCCCGCGGTGCGCGGGTCGTCGTGGTGGGCGCGCTGCAGCAGCGCCACTGGGAAGACAAGGGCGAGAAGAAGAGCATCTGGGAGCTGGTCGCGGAGGCGGTCGGCCCGGACCTGAGCTACGCCCAGGCGCAGGTGCGCAAGATGGCCCGTGGCAGCCGTGACGAGGTACCGCCGGACGATCCGTGGGCCACGGCGGGCCAGGAGCCGGTTGGCGCCGGCGCGAGCGGCGAGCCGCCGTTCTGATGGGCGGGCAGCAGGAATTCGTTAAGCCGGTCGATCTGGACAGCGCGGTACTGGTGACCGGTGCCGGTGCGGCGCCGCTGGTCGGGCTGCTCCACGAGAGCGACGATGACGGCCGCCCGATGATCGGGCTGAACATCATCGGCTGCGCCCTGGGCGACCCGGCCGTGTTCGCTCATTCCGACCTGCTCGTGATGGACGTGTGCACCGCCGCGGGCATGATCGCCCAGCTGACCAGCGCCGCGCGGCGCGGCGGCCTGGATGGGGCGCTGACGAGTTATCTCGATCAGCACGCGCAGGCCCTCAAGGACTACGGCGGAACGGGCCTCGCATGTACCCGCTGCCATGCCAGACAGCTGTCGACGGGTGCGATCGACCATGCCGCGGAATGTCCACATCGGAAACCGTCGTGAGCCGCGGCAAGCCGCTCAAAGCGCCGGGTCAGTCGCATGGCCAGCTCGGTGCCCCGGCCGGGAACCGGGCGCAGCGGCGGGCGGCCGCGCGGGCGGCGAATCGTGTCCGGCAGCCCGAGGTGACGGTGAGCGGGCACATGTGGGACCGGGACGGGTGGTGCGTGTTCCACGAGCAGGAGTGCCCGCGGCCTTCCCAGCAGCTGGAGGAGACGAAGTGATCCAGAGGTTCGGCCGGGTGTTCCTCGTGGTCGGTGTGGTCTTGCTGGCGATCGCGGCGTTCGGCTTGCTCGGGATGGTGCTGTTCGCTATTGGTCCGCCGGCGCCGTAGGCGCTGGCTGGTGGCTGGGTGGGATTTCCTCGCGCAGGCCGATCTTTGATCTGCCGCGCCGGTGGGTCCGGGGCAAGGGTGGGGTCCCCGCTTGCGGGGTGCCCTTGCGGCGGGCCCGCCGGTGTGGCTGCCCTCCGGGCGGCCTGTGGGAGGAGATCCCACCCTTGATGACCCTCTATTCATCGCACGACAAGATCAGCTCGGGGATTTCCGAGCGCGGCCCCGCCGGAGGCACTGCTCGTGAACAAGTGGGAATGCGACCAGGACGGCTGTAGGTCTGCCGCGGTCGGCGTGAAAAGTGCGATCGGGTTACGAGCGATCGGCTGGTACTTCAGGCGTGGTACGCCGAGCGACATCGAGCCGGTCATCTTGTGCCCGCGGCACCGGCCGGACCCGATCCCGTGCACCGACAAGTCGCCGTATCCCTGTGAGCTGTGCGCGGCGTACAAAGAGGCCGACCTCGTACAGGAGTTGCTCAAGGCGATCGATGATCTCAATGAGCTGATCCGTACTGCGGCGCGAATGGCAGGCATCGGATGAGCGGCTGGAACCTGATCATGCTCTTCGGCATCCTGATCGGTGTCTTGTGTGCGGTCGCGTCGTGGCGCTGGCAGCTAGTGGCGACGGCGGCCTGGCGGAAGACGAACGCGGTAACCCAGGATCCGACGCCCGACGACTGGGGCCGGTGGTGGCTGGGTCACGCGTCGGATTTCTGGTTCGAGGCCGATATCGACGAGTCCGGCCAGCCGGGCCTCTGGATCGTGCATCGCTGCGGTTGGTGGCGGCGCCTTCCCGACGAACAGCACCATCCCGAGCGAGCCGGCTCCGCCTGTCTGGACAACATCATCGTGGAGTGCGTTGTCGCGCATCTCCGCGCTGGCTGTGCGCTGGTGGTGGCCGATGAGTAGCCGGTGGTGGCTGCCGGGGTGGTTCCCGGGTCGCCGGCGGTGGCAGTGGTGTCCGTACTGCGGCTGGCCTCGCCGCAGCCGGCTGGGCGTGGCGTGCCGGGCACAGCGGGGTCTGGCGGCGCAGGATGTCATTCATGTCGATGCGTCTGCGCACCGGAACCTCGAGTTAAATGATCTTGGTCGGGTGGCCTGATGGTCGCGACTCAAGATCAAACTTCGTCGCCTGACCCTGGGCTTGTTATATGTGCCAAAACTCCACGGCTTCCCGAGCAAGATCTCGACGATTCAGAGTTTTCGCAGCTTACGAGCTATGAGGCCAAGTTCCCGTCTTCCCACATGTTGGGAGAAGCGGCGGCGCAGTTCGAATCGGCGGGTCGGCAGCGGGTCTCCGGGGGCCGCCTCGCGTCGGGCTGGGACGGCCACGAGGGGCCCCGGGCCCGGGTCGCGATCGGCCCCGGGTCGTTCCGTATCCGTCGCCGCAATCTGGCTCAGGCGGAGCGCACGAAGCAGCGCGAGCTCGATCGGCACCAGGCGGTCGTCGACGAGCTCGCCGCGCAGGTGCTCATCGAGGGGGAGTTCCGGGACCGGCCGCCGAGCCGGCGGGAGATTACCCACTGGTCGCGCAAGTCCCGGGCAAACATGGTCGCGGCTCTGTGTGAGATCGACTTCCGGGAGATGCTCGCCGGGCACGGTCCGCACGAGGTTCCGGCGATGGTGACGCTGACCTATCCCGGCGACTGGCTCACGGTCGCGCCGCGCGGGTCGGTGGTCAAGGAGCACCTGGAGGAGTTCCGGGCCCGGTTCGAACGTGCCTGGCTGCGTCGCTTGCAGGCCATCTGGAAACTCGAGTTTCAGTACCGGGGTGCCCCGCACTTCCACTTGCTGTTCGTTCCTCCGCACGGGGTCGCTGAGTCCCGGTCCGACGCCGTCGGCGCCGGCCTGCCGTTCCGGGACTGGCTGTCTGTGGTCTGGGCGGACATCGTCAACCACCCGGATCCGGTGGAGTACGTCAATCACCTGAAGGCCGGCACCGGCGTCGACTTCGCCGAGGGCATGCGCGCCCGGGACCCGAAACGCACGGCCGTGTACTTCCTGAAGCACGCCGCAACGACCTTCGGGACAAGCAAGGAGTACCAGCACGTCGTACCCGACCAGTGGACCGGCGCCGGCGATGGGCCCGGCCGGTTCTGGGGATACTGGACGCTCAAGCGCACGGTGTGGTCGGTCGAGATCACCAACGACGACGCGGTGCGTCTGGCCCGCGTGGTGCGGCGGTGGAGCAAGGCGCAGGGCGTCACCCGGCAGATCCGGGCGCCGCGCACCGTCGGCGGCCGCCCGGTACCCACCACATGGGACGTGGTCGGCCTGGCCGGCGCGCAGCTGCTCGCCGCGGCCGCCCCGACCCGCACCAGACGCGTACGCCGACGAGTGCTGCGGCTGCGACGCGGCGCCGGCTGGGTCGCGGTGAACAACGGCGCCACGTTCGCCTCCAAGCTCGCGGCCTGGCTGTGGCAGGTGAAGGGTCAACGCGGCCCGGATCCGGCCGATGCGCCGACGTAGGGGCGCTGCGCGGTGCATGTATGACGGTTGCGGGGCTGTGCCGGGGTTCTCGATTGATCCCGACTTCGGCACGGGACGCCCGTTGACTTGGCATGTCTGCGCGCGCCATCTATCGGCGGCGATCGAGGCCGCCCACCTTCGCCAGGAGCGCCGCGGCGACTTCTGGATCTGCGCTTTGGTCGAACCGATCGACGGCGCGGTGCGTTGATGACCATCGATGCGGCGCGCACCCTGGTCGGTGTGATTACCAGTCGCATCGAGGTGCTGCGCCGGGCCGGGACGCTGTGGCCGCTGGGCACCGTCGGCTATAGCCAGAGCGGGTTGCGTGACGGGTACCGCCGCGACTGCTCGGGCTATGTGTCGATGGTGCTCGGCATCCCGGCGTCGGCCGGCTGGGACGGGGAGAGCACCGTCACGCTGCTGACCGATGGGTGGGTGTACCCGATCACCCGCGACCAGCTGCAGCCCGGCGACCTTATCGGCGCGCTGGGCCCAGGCACCGACGGCGACGCCGGCCACGTCGTGATCTTCGAGCGGTGGATCGATGACAACCGGACGGCTTACTACGGCTACGAGCAGGCCGGCGGGGTGAACGGTCCGCTGCACCGCCGCATCGGCTACCCGTATGACGGCAATCCGGGCTTTCTGCCGTACCGGCCGGCGCAGTTTGATGCACCGACACCGTCAGGAGACGACACGATGAAGTTCCTTGTCCAGCACGCTGGCGACCCGGCTGTCTACGTCGCCGACGGGATCGTGCGACGCTGGGTTCGCAACGAGGCCGACCTCGCGAACCTGCGCCTACAGGCAACCAACGGCACGATGCAGATCTGGGGCAACGGCCAGATCGTGCTCGTCGACACCCCGGAGCAGCTCGCCGACTGGGGTGTGCTCCTCGGCGACTCGCCGGACAGCCCGCCGCACAGTCCGCCGGACGACGCGCAGCTGGCCGCCCAGGCCCTCAGCGCTGTGCGTGAACTTGGCGCGGTGATCCTGGCTGATGTGGGGTAGGCCGCCGTATCTGGTCGGCGCTGGGTAGCTCGTTCTCTGCGTCCTCGTCGATCCACTCAAGACCGAGCGGAAGCGGAGGTAGAGGATGGCAGAGCGTTCGAAGGTGTGATCGATACTCGCGCAGCTGTTCGATCATGCGGTGGAGGCGTTCGACCCTCAATTGCCCTAGCAGTTGCTTCAGTTCCCGGGCAGTTTCGTCTGCCTTGACATACGTGCGTAGCGCGGCGTAAGCCATTGCCGGTTCGCTCCGCCCGAGCGGCCGATCACCCCGCCACCAAGCCAGGGAATCTGCTCCGCCTCGCATGGTGCCGGGAAGTACTGGAATGGTGGCCGTTGGGTCAAGCTGCACCAGCAGCGTGATCGGCGGCACTTGCAGTGCGCCCGAGAACGCCATGACCTCGGCAACCGTGACGAACTTCCGGTAGCCGTTCTCGAGTTTCGTGATCACTGTGCGAGGGATTGGGTAGCCAATCTCCGAGCAGGCATCAGACAGACGCTGAGCACTCATTCCCAAGCGTTCGCGGTGACGCTTCACCGCTTGTGCAACTACGGCTGTGACCTCCTCGGCCCAAGCCTCTCCCTCGGGTTGTTCCACACGGGAACCATAGGCGACAGCGCCACACGAACGTGTGGGGCTAGCTGACCTGGCCCAGGATGGTGCGCTGGACGTGGCCGGGCGACAGCTTGGTGTTCCGGGCGATCTCGTTGATGCTCATGCCCTCGGCGTCGGCGTCGGAGATCTCGATGTCCCTCGCGGCGCGAGCGTCCTCCC
>Ga0307277_10000295_pt1 | contig 17757 bp, 15 predicted proteins | sample ER_DNA_116_FD_194473 | JGI IMG/M metagenome (GOLD analysis project Ga0307277, IMG submission 194473) | Bulk soil microbial communities from the East River watershed near Crested Butte, Colorado, United States - ER_DNA_116 | ecosystem: Environmental > Terrestrial > Soil > Floodplain | place...
CGGCGGATTGGCCGACAGTTCCTTCACGGCGCCGCCGCTGAGCACCATGCGCACGTCATCGGTTTTCTGGTCGGTGACAATGTGGGAGGCGTAGGTCGACGGCACGAGCTGGCCGCCGGAAATGGCGCCGCGCGAGGCACTCTGGCCTTGGCCGCTGGCGAAGACGCGCAGCAGGCCAGCCGTCGCACCGCTCGCCGAGGCGGTGAAGGAATCATCGCCAATCTCGATCACCCAAGCGCCTTGGCCAATCGGCAGGCCACTCAAGGTGACGACGTAGCGGGCATCGAGCTTGCCTTGGGCAGAAGCCCGCCGCTGCGGCGCCTCCGCCATGGCTATCCCGACCGCGATCAAGCTGAGCAAAATCGCGCGGTTGAGGCGGTATGAGCGCACGAACGAAGCCCCTGCTGTTGGCGCCATTTCTTTATTGAACCCGCGGGACCATGGCTAGTCGCTATTTCCGGCGCAATCGGCAGCCGGCACGGGTGGGTTTGAACTTTTGGCGGGGCATCTTGGCCCGATCAAGGCGGTCTTGTGCCATTTCGGCGTTGCGCCGCTAGCCGATCGCTCGATGCTGGGCGATGTCACTGAAGGGTGCGGGTTGACGCCTTTTTCTTGTCTCTTTATAGGTCCCGCCGGCCCGCAAGCGGGCCCCCGGTGCTCGAAGCATCGCGCCAAGGCGCTTGCTCGGCAATCTCTTGAAAGCAGGATTTCTCAATGTCGTGGCGTTGCGAACTGACCGGCAAGGGTGCGCAGGTTGGACACAAGGTGAGTCATTCGAACATTAAGACCAAGCGGCGATTCCTGCCCAATCTGCTCAACGTCACTTTGATCTCGGACGCGCTCGGACGCTCGGTCAAATTGCGCGTGTCGGCGAACGCGCTGAAAACGGTCGATCATCGCGGCGGGCTTGATGCCTTCTTATTGAAGGCAAGAGACGGCGATCTGTCCGAGCGGGCCCTCGAGCTCAAACGTCAGATCAGGAAGAAGAAGGCTGCGGTGGCGGGCTGAGCCCGGCGCCATGCTCGCGAAAACGGCAGCATCGTTCAGCGAATGACGGCTGGTCAGGATTAGGGCTCTGCCAGTGCGAACTGCAACAGCAGCGTGCGCTGAAGCGGCGAGAAATTGTCATCGGAGACGAGCGTGAGGACGATTTCGCCGCCGGCGGCGCGGTGCACGCTCAAGCCTTCCATATTGTCGATCTCGTAGCCGAGGTCCGCCTCGAACAGAACGGCACCGTCGGCCAGCGCCCCTGGCTTGATGTCGCCCAGCGAGATGCGGCGGAGTCGGACGGCAAGGCCGATGGCCCAGCCAAATCTCCGCTCAAGCAAGAGAATGTTGCCGCCGGGCAGGAGGGCAGCGTCGGTGATGTCGTAGCTCGCGCTGCGCTTGATCGCGAAAGCACCGGGCGTGGGACCGCCGATAAGGAAAGCGCCGATATTGCCTGCCTTGTCGAGACCGCGCTCCGAGATCGCGATCAGCGTGCCGGCGAGCGGCAAACCCTTGGGGACGAACACCAGCGCCTCGATGCCCTTGTTCGCCGGAAGCGAGCGCAGTCCCGGCGGCGACGCGATTGCCTGCCCGCGGGCGAGCAGGCCCTCTTTGCCGTAATTGAACCGGACGATCTGATGCACGCGCTCGATCCCTACATAGAGCGTGCCGCCATCCTCCGCGATCGCTTCCGTGTCATACCAACCGCGCGCCGCCAGCGGACGGCCGTCGGCGCCGAGGATGGGTGCCATCTCGGCGTCCGCGATCCCGCTCGGCCGCGAGCCCGCATAAAGCAGCCGGCCGCGAAACCACCAGCCCTTGTCGGTCAAGGCGATGAAATGCGCGCCATCCGCGGCGACGCGAATGGCGGACAAACCGCCGAAGTTTCTGGCCGGCGAGCGCAGAAGGAGACCGCCGCGGAATTCGAGCAATCCGAACTGACGACGCGAGGGATCGCGAAGGTCGAACCCGGTGATCGGCTCGGCGCGGATCTCGATTGCAAGCGGCGACGCGGATGGCGATGTCTGCGCCGCCGCGGGCGTGGCTCCGATCAGCCAGGCGAATGCGATGACCGCGGTGATGGTCCGTTGGCTTGGACACGCGAGACCGCAACGCCAACGGCGCGCGCGGTCGTTCACGCGTCTGCTCTCCGCCGCGGCTCGCCGGGGGATTGCTCGTCGAACAGCTCGGCGAGCTTTTCAGTCATGGCGCCGCCAAGCTCCTCGGCATCGACGATGGTGACGGCGCGACGGTAGTAGCGCGTGACGTCATGGCCGATGCCGATGGCGATCAGTTCCACGGGCGAGCGCGTTTCGATATCTTCGATGACCCAGCGCAGATGCCGCTCAAGGTAGTTGCCGGGGTTGACCGACAGCGTCGAATCGTCGACCGGGGCGCCGTCGGAGATCATCATCAGGATCCTGCGCTGTTCGCTCCGGCCCATCATCCGCTTGTGCGCCCAATCGAGAGCTTCGCCGTCGATATTTTCCTTCAGTAGCCCCTCGCGCATCATGAGACCGAGATTCTTGCGTGCGCGGCGCCAAGGCGCGTCGGCCGACTTGTAGATGATGTGGCGCAGATCGTTGAGCCTGCCCGGATTAGGAGGCTTGCCGGCGGCGAGCCACGCTTCGCGCGATTGCCCGCCCTTCCAAGCGCGCGTGGTGAAGCCCAGAATCTCGACTTTGACACCGCAGCGCTCCAGCGTGCGCGCAAGGATGTCGGCGCAGGTCGCCGCCACCGTGATCGGCCGTCCGCGCATGGAGCCCGAATTGTCGAGCAAGAGCGTGACGACGGTATCCCGGAAGCTGGTTTCTTTCTCGTGCTTGAACGAGAGCGGATGCAGTGGATCGACTATGACGCGCGAGAGTCGCGCCGGGTCGAGCAAGCCTTCCTCGAGGTCGAACTCCCAGGCGCGGTTCTGCTGCGCCATCAACCTGCGCTGCAGTCGGTTGGCAAGCCGCGCGACCACGCCCTGCAAATGCGACAGCTGCTTGTCGAGATAGCCGCGTAGACGATCGAGCTCCTCCGGCTCGCACAGATCCTCGGCTGCAACCGTTTCGTCGTGTTTGGTGATGAAGGGCCGATAGTCCGGCCCGCGCGGCTCGTTCTGGCCATGTCGGCGGGGCCGCCGCGGCTCGGCGGGCGCCTCGGAGTCGCCCATCTCGGCGTCGTCGGCCATCTCGGCGGAGAGCGCCTCGGCCGCCTCGGCCGTGGAATCGGACATGTCCTCGCCCGCCGCGTCGGCGTCGTCGATGCGGGTCTGCGTGTCCTCGGCATCGGCGCCTTCTCCGTCTTCGCCGGAGTCCTCCTTGCGGCGATCTTGCTCTCCCTCCTCGCCTTCCTCCTCGTCCGATTCGGTGCTGCGGTCCTCGCCCATGTCGAGCGCGTCGAGCAGATCGTGAATGACGTCGCCGAAGCGCGCCTGATTTTCGATCAGCCGCTCGAGCCGATCGAGATCGCGCCCGGCGCGATCCTCGATCAACGGACGCCAGAGGTCGACGATTTTCTTGGCTGTCGCCGGCGGCGCTTGGCCGGTCAAGCGCTCGCGCACCATCAGCGCCACAGCTTCCTCGATCGGCGCATCCGCCCGGTCGGTCACTTGGTCGAACTTGCCGCGATGGAAGCGGTCGTCGAGCATGGCCGAGAGGTTCTTGGCAACGCCGGACATGCGGCGCGCGCCGATCGCCTCGACGCGGGCCTGCTCGACCGCCTCGAACACCGCGCGCGCCTGTTGCCCGCCGGGCACGAGCTTGCGGTGCACCAAGGGATCATGGCAGGCGAGCTTGAGCGCGATCGAGTCGGCATGGCCGCGCACGATCGCGGCTTCCCCCCCGCTGAGCTTGCGCGGCGGCTCGGGCAGCCGCGCCTTGCCGGCGACGATGCCGGGGCGCTCAGCGGCAAACGCGACTTCGAGCTCGGGCTTGCGGGCGATGGCGCGCAGGCATCCGGTGACCGCCCGCTTGAACGGCTCGGTCGGGGATTCTTTCGAGGGATTCCGCGGCCTGATGTTCGATGCCATCACAGCGTCATGGGCATGGGCGGATCGCTCAAGTCAGCGCCACATTGACCGACGATTCCGGCAGCTCCACTCCGAAACATCGCTGATAGAACTCGGCTACGATCGGCCGCTCCAGCTCGTCGCACTTGTTGAGAAAGGTCAGCCTGAAGGCGAAGCCGATGTCTTTGAAGATGTCGGCGTTCTCCGCCCAGGTGATCACGGTGCGCGGGCTCATCACGGTGGAAATGTCGCCGTTCATGAAGGCGTTGCGCGTGAGGTCGGCGACCCGCACCATCTTGTTGACCACGTCGCGGCCCTGATCGGTGCGATAGTGCTTGGCTTTGGCGAGCACGATGTCGACTTCGTTGTCGTGTGGCAGATAATTGAGTGTGGTCACGATCGACCAGCGATCCATCTGCGCCTGATTGATCTGTTGCGTGCCGTGATAGAGGCCGGAGGTATCGCCAAGCCCGACCGTGTTCGCGGTCGCGAACAGGCGGAAGGCCGGATGCGGCCTGACCACGCGACTCTGATCGAGCAAGGTGAGTCGGCCCGAGGACTCCAGCACGCGCTGGATCACGAACATCACGTCGGGACGGCCCGCATCATATTCGTCGAAACAGAGCGCCACGTTGTGCTGGTAGGCCCACGGCAAAATACCGTCGCGGAACTCGGTCACCTGCATGCCGTCGCGGATGACGATGGCATCCTTGCCGATCAGATCGATGCGGCTGATGTGGCTGTCGAGGTTCACCCGCACGCATGGCCAGTTGAGGCGGGCCGCCACCTGCTCGATGTGGGTCGATTTGCCCGTGCCGTGATAGCCGGTGACGATAACCCGGCGATTGTGCGCGAAACCGGCGAGGATGGCGAGCGTCGTCGGCTTGTCGAACCGATAGTCGGGATCCACGTCGGGGACATGCGCATCGGCTTCCGAATAGGCCGGCACTTCCATGTCACTGTCGAACCCGAAGAGCTGACGGATCGACACCTTCATGTCGGGAAGGTTGGCGATCTCTTGCGTTGTGGCGGTCATTGCTCCTCCGTGATCTCGGAAGCGACCGAGACCCGTTTTCGGTCGACGGAATGCGGGGCGGATTCGTCCGCCAACTTAGCAGAAAGCCGCCAGGCCGCGAAAGGCACCGGGTTGTGAGCTGAAAATCGCATGATTTCAAGTAAGTATCGACCGTTCCAAGGTCAATGCGTCGCGCCAGTAAATAACAACGCGCCGCGTGCGCCTCTGGTTCGAGCAGCGACTGCCCGGTTGCCGCACCCGGAGATTGAGTGGGCACGACATTCCACGCGGAAATTCATCCGCGCAGCTTCGGTTCGCCCATGGCCCCGCACGAGCTGCAAGGCCGACGCGCGGCGAGCAGCCTCTCGGCTCAGCGGAAGCCGATGGACTTGAGGTACGTATAGGCCTGGATGATCTCGCGCAGCCGATCTTCGGAAGAGCGATCGCCGCCATTGGCATCGGGATGATGCCGCTTCACCAACGCCTTGAACTGCCGCTTGACGTCCTGCACCGAGGCATCCGCCTCGAGGCCGAGCGCATCGAGCGCCTTGCGCTCGGCATTGCGCACGGTACGGGATTCCGCCACGTGTCGCTGCGTGCCTCGCCACGCGCTGCCCGCTCCGCCGAACTCCCGGAACAACCCGAATGGGTCATCCGCGCCGGTAAATTCGGAAGGACGGCGAGAAGAATGGGAACGGGCGGCTGGCCGGCCGCCGTGCATCCCCATTTTCCAGGTCGGACGATGGCCGATCACGGCTTCTTTCTGAAAGCGGGCGATGTCCTCGGTGCTCATGCCGGCGAAGAAATTGTAGGCGTGGTTGTACTCGCGGACGTGTTCGAGGCAAAAGCGCCAGTATTCACGCTCGCGCAACCGCCCTTTGGGAGCGCGGTGGGTCGCCGACGCCTGGCAATTCGGCCATTCGCACGCCGGGCATTCCGCGCGCTGGCGACGATCTTTGTCGGGCTTGACCCGAATGCGATCGAATAAGGGCGAGTCGCTTTTCATGACCGATCAGTATGCGCGCGTCGCGAAGCCATCTTCAAGTCTTGACACATGGGCGTTTGCACGTTCTCGCCCGATTGACCGGACGGTCCGGCTCCCGCTATGCCGAGAAGCATGGCAACACGCGATATCATCGCCGAGAAGTTGACGAAGGCTTTCGCCCCGGCGAACCTGAAGGTAATCGACGAATCCCACCAGCACGCCGGGCATGCCGGGCATCGAGAGGGCGGGGAAACTCATTTCAGGGTATATATTGTGGCGGAGGCGTTCCGCGGGAAGAGCCGCCTCGAGCGCCACCGCATGGTCAATGAAACGCTTGTCGCTGAGCTAAAAGGCGGCGTGCATGCGCTCGCTATTCACGCCGCGGCGCCGGGCGAAGCCGGCGCATGAAGAGGCCGCCGGCAGATCAACTCCAGAGAGATTTGCCTAAGCCAGCTTCGCCACCGGCTTGCGCGTTAACGGCGTGATCCGCAAGGCGGTGATCCGATTGCGGTCGCGGCGCAGCACACGGAAGCGAAAACCATGGAAGGTGAAGGTTTGGCCGGGCTCGGGGATGGAGCGCGCCTCATGGATGACGAGACCAGCGACGGTGGTCGCCTCGTCATCGGGCAGATTCCATTCCATCGCGCGATTGAGATCGCGGATCGGAACGCCGCCGTCGATGTTGACTGAGCCGTCGGGCTGCGGCCGTACGCCGGGCACCGCGACGTCATACTCATCCGAGATATCGCCGACGATCTCTTCCAAGATATCCTCGAGCGTGATCAGCCCCATCACCTCGCCGTATTCGTCGACCGCCAGCGCGAAATGCGTCTTGCGCCGGCGGAAGGCTTTCAACTGCTCGGAGAGCGGGCGGATGTCCGGCACGAACCAAGGCGGCCGCGCAATTGCGGTCACGTCGATCTTGCTGAGATCGCCCTCGGCCACCTGCATCGCCCGCAGAAGATCCTTAGCATGCAGGATGCCGATGATGTTCTCAGGCTTGTCTTTCCACAGCGGCACGCGGGTGACCTCTGATTCCAGCACTGCCTTGACCACCTGTTCGGGTGGATCGTCGGCGCAGACCGTGACCATCTCGGTGCGGTGGATCATGACATCGGAGACCGTGAGGTCGCGCAAATCGAGGAGCCCGCGCAGCATGTCGCGATCGAGCGTCTCGACGCCGCCGGTCCCGTGCAACAGGTCGACCGCTCCCCGCAATTCCTCGTGCGGCGAAAGGATCGACTCGGTTTGACCGAGCTTCACGCCGAAAAGACGCAGCGCCTTTTTCACGATCCATTCGACTGCGACGAGGATCGGCGCGAGCAGCCGGACCGTCCAATCGATCGGGCGCGCGACGGCAAGCGCGATACGGTTGGGCGCATTGAACGCCGCGGTCTTCGGCAGAATCTCCGCGAACACCACGATCGCCACCGTCATGACAATGGTGGCGTAGACGACGCCCACTTCGCCGAACCAGTCGAGCAGCAGGCCGGTCGCCAGCGCCGACGCCGCGATATTGACGGCGTTGTTGCCGAACAGGAGCGCGCCGATCATCCTTTCGCGCGCGTTGAGCAGGTGGTTGACCAGCACAGCTCGCCGATTCCCCTGTTTGTCGAGGCGATGCATGCTCGCGCGCGAGGACGCGGTCAACGCAGTCTCGCTTCCCGCGAAGAAGGCGGAGAGAAAGATACAAAAGACAATCACCACTAGGGTGATCCAATCGTAGGCAGTCATCGCTCGGCGAGTTTCTCGACTAGAAAGGCACGGACCTCGGCGGCATCGACATCAGGCGCGACGAAGCTTGCGCCGATCGCACGTGCCAGGATGAACGTCAGTCTGCCGCGCTTGACCTTCTTGTCCTGGGCGATGAGTTCCATGAGGCGGTCGGCATCGGGCGGACCGCCGGGAACGGAGGAGAGATGGATCGGCAGGCCGACTGCCGCAAGATGGCGCTCGACGCGCTCGGCATCCGATCGCGGGAGCAGCCCGCGTTCGGAGGAGAATGCAAACGCCAGTGTCATCCCCAGCGCAATCGCCTCGCCGTGCAAGAGTCGGTCGGAAAAACCAGCTGCGGTCTCGAGCGCGTGGCCGAAGGTATGGCCGAGATTGAGCAGCGCCCGCTCGCCGTGCTCGCGCTCGTCACGCGCGACGATTGAAGCCTTCATGCGACAGCTCACCGCAATGGCGTGCTCGCGCGCGGCGCCGCCTGCGAACAGCTCTCGCCAGTTTGCCTCCAGCCAGGCGAAGAAGCCGGCATCCCCGAGTAGGCCGTATTTGACGATTTCGGCATAGCCGGCGCGGAACTGCCGCGCCGGCAGCGTGTCGAGCAGCGCGGTATCGGCCAGCACCAACACCGGTTGATGGAACGCGCCGACGAGATTCTTGCCGTGCGTGGAATCGATTGCCGTCTTGCCGCCGACGGAGGAATCGACTTGGGCAAGCAGCGTGGTGGGGACCTGCACATAATCGAGGCCGCGCCGCACGAGGGCGGCGGCAAGACCGCCGAGATCGCCGATGACCCCGCCACCGAGCGCCACCACGACATCGGCGCGCTCGATGCGCGCGGAAATGAGTGCTTCGCAAACCCGCTCGAGCATGGCGAAGCTCTTCGAACTCTCGCCCGCCGGCACCGTCACCGAGGTTGTGCCAATCCCGGCAGCGGCGAGGGCGGCCTCGGCCGCGGCGAGGTGGTGGCGTGCGACCATTTCGTCGCTGACGATCGCCGCCTTGGCCCCGGGCCGCAGCGCGGCGATTTTTTCGCCCAGCGACGCCAGCTGGCCGCGACCGATGATGATGTCGTAGCTGCGCTCGCCCAGCGCGACGTTGACCACGCTCGGATCGCCTGCGCGCAATGGCGCGGTCATGGCTGGCGGTCTCCTGGCGCAGGCGCGGCCGGTGCCGCGCCGGCCACGCCGAGTTGGCCGGCGAGCGCGTTGACGATCTCGTCAACGATCTTGTCGTGCAGCACGTCGCGCGATTGCACGGTCAGATCGGCCAACGCATAGATCGGATCGCGCTCTTGCATGAGTTTGCGCAGCGTCGCGCCGGGATCGTCCGTCTTGAGCAGCGGCCGATCGTGCCGGCGCTTGATCCGTTTCATCAGCACCTCGAACTCTGCCTTGAGCCAAATCGAGATGCCTTTCGCCGCGATGACGGCACGGGTGTCGGGGTTCGCGAAGGCCCCACCGCCGGTCGCCAGCACCTGCGGCCCGCCCTCCAGCAAGCGGGTGATGACCCGCGCCTCGCCGGCGCGGAATTCCGCCTCCCCGCGAATGGCGAAGATATCGGTGATGGTCATCCCGGCCGCCTTTTCGATTTCCGCGTCCGCGTCGACGAAGGGAATGCCCAGACGCGTGGCCACCCGACGGCCGATCGATGACTTCCCGGCACCCATCATGCCCACGAGCACGATCGAGCGCCGGCCGAGCGCCGCCGTGAGGGCAGCTTCTGGCCGCGCAGCGAGGTCCTGTGTTGCGCCGTGCGGCATCCTCTCTCCTGCCAATCGGATCAAAGCCGTGTGTGAGCCGACGTCCCTTCTAGCATAACCGCTCGCCTGTGCGTTTCGCTGGCAGACGGGGGCACACCATTAACCATGTTTGGGGACTGTGGCGATCGATCTCTGGAACGACGTTGGCCGCCATGTCCTAGTTTTTCCATTGTTTGGTGCGAGATTGCGTCCGAGGTTTCACCATGCCGAGCCTGCTCCGCTTCCTTACCGTGGTCGGCGTCCTGGGGGGGCTGACTTACGGCGCCATGTTCATGCTCGCGAGCTGGTTCGATCCCAAGCCGCGCGAGATCACGGTTTCTATTCCGCCGGATCGCTTCGCCAAGCAGCCCTCGCCCTGAGCACGTCACCCCGAATGGCCCCCCAGGGCAAAAATTCCGACGGCGCGTTGATCGAGCTGTTCCTCGACATGGTTGCGGCCGAGCGCGGCGGGGCTAAGAACACGCTGGCCGCCTATACCCGCGACCTCTCCGACTTCTCCGCGGAACTCCACAAAGTCGGCGGCACGCTCGCCGGCGCCTCCACCGAGGATCTCCGCGGGTATCTCGGATTGCTCGCCAATCGCAACTTCGCGCCGTCATCGGTGGCGCGGCGGCTCTCGGCCATCCGCCAGCTCTATCGCTTCCTTTATGCGGAGGGATACCGGACCGACGACCCCTCCGCAGTGATGGAGGGCCCGAAGCGCAACCGTGCACTTCCCAAGGTGCTCAGCATCGGCGAGGTAGACCGGCTGCTGACACAGGCGCGCGCCGACATGGAGGAGGCGGATCAGCCCGCACCGAAGCGCCTTCGCGCTGCGCGACTCGCTTGCCTTCTCGAGGTGCTCTACGCCACCGGCTTGCGGGTCTCCGAACTGGTCGCGCTGCCGATGTCAGCGGCCGAGCGCAACACCCGCATGCTCGCCGTGCGCGGCAAGGGCAGCAAAGAGCGCCTCGTGCCGCTCAATGAGGCGGCCAAAAAGATCATGGGCGAGTATCTCGGGCTGCTGTCGGCGGCCAATCCGCGGCGGCCGGGGAAGTGGCTTTTCCCCTCCTTCGGGCAGGCGGGTCACCTAACCCGGCAGCACTTCGCCCGCGAGCTCAAGGCGCTCGCCGCCGCCGCCGGGCTACGCTCCGCTCAGGTGAGCCCGCATGTCATCCGCCACGCCTTCGCCAGCCATCTCCTGCACAACGGCGCCGATCTTCGAGTGGTGCAGACGCTGCTGGGTCATGCCGACATCTCCACGACACAAATCTACACCCATGTCCTCGACGAGCGCCTCAAGAGCCTCGTGTGCGATCTGCATCCGCTGGCGGACGAATGACAGCGCAGCCGGAGATGATTTAGCTTGGCCGCGCAAGCGATGGAGTTGCCGATGGCTGTCGTGGCCGCAAAGCGTCTCGCTCTCATTCTGACCGGTGTCGTGTTGGCCGGCGCCTCGGCGTCCGCACAGACGCCGCAGGAGCGCGCCTGGTGTGAGGGCGAGGACGCGGTGACCATCGATCAGCGTATCGAGGGCTGTTCCGGCGTGATCAAAGCGGCGCGGGACAAGGGCGACAAGCTCGCCGAGGCCTTCAACAACCGCGGCATCAGCTATCGGCTCAAGGGGGAGGATGACCGCGCCATTCAGGACTATAATCAGGCGATCAGGATCAATGCCAAATTCGCGGCGGCCTATAACAATCGCGGCATCGCCTACGACAGAAAGGGCGATTACGACCGCGCCATCGCCGATTACGACCAGGGGATCAAGCTAAAGCCGTCGGCAGAGACTTACTTCAATCGCGGTAACGCGCATCTCGGCAAGGGCCATTATGATCACGCCATCGATGACTATAACCAGGCGATCAAGCTCAAGTCGGATTTTGCCGCCGCTTTTGACAACCGGTGCTGGGCGCGCGCGGTGGTAGGCCTCCTCAAGCCTGCGCTCGCCGACTGCAACCAAGCGCTCCGGCTGATGCCCAACAATCCGGCGACGCTGGACAGCCGCGGTTTCATCTTTCTTAAGATGACCAACTTCGACGCCGCGGTGTCAGACTATGATGCGGCGTTGCAGAGCAACCCGAAGCTTGCGTTCGCGCTTTATGGTCGCGGCTTGGCGCGACTGAGGAACGACGATCCCTCCGGCGAGGCCGATATGGCGGCAGCCAAGGCGATTCAGGCCGACATTGCTGAGGAATATGCGCGCTATGGCATGCCCGAGGCGCGCTAGCTTCTCTCCGGCGCGGCTTGCCTGAGAGCGTCTGATGCGCAGCTATCTCGATTTCGAAAAGCCGGTAGCGGAGATCGAGGCCAAGGTGGCGGAACTGCGCGCGCTCGAGAGCAGCGACAGTGCCGCTGCCTTCGGCGAGGAAATCTCTCGCCTGGAAGCCAAGGCGGCAGAGACGCTCAAGGACCTCTACGCCGAACTCACGCCCTGGCAAAAAACCCAAGTCGCTCGTCATCCCGAGCGGCCGCATTGCCTCGACTACGTCGCGGCCCTTATCACCGATTTCGTTTCTCTCGCCGGCGATCGCAAGTTCGGCGACGATGTCGCGGTCGCCGGCGGCTTCGGGCGCTTCCACGGCGAGAGCATCTGCGTCATCGGGCACGAGAAGGGATCATCGACCGAAAGCCGCCTCAAGCACAATTTCGGAATGGCGCGGCCGGAGGGATACCGCAAGGCGGAGCGGCTGATGCAGATGGCCGACCGCTTCGGCATACCGGTGGTGTCACTGGTCGACACGGCGGGCGCCTACCCCGGTATCGGCGCGGAGGAACGCGGCCAAGCCGAGGCCATCGCACGCTCGACCGACGCCAGTCTCGAACTCGGCGTGCCGAACATCGCGGTCATCATCGGGGAAGGCGGCTCGGGCGGCGCTATTGCCATCGCCTCTGCCAACCGGGTCCTGATGCTCGAGCACGCGATCTATACCGTCATCTCGCCGGAGGGCGCCGCCTCGATCCTATGGCGCGACACGTCTAAGGCGCAGGAGGCGGCAACGAGCATGAAGATCACGGCCGATGACATGATGCGTTTCGGGGTGATCGACCAGATCGTTACCGAGCCGTCAGGGGGAGCGCATCGCGACCCGGCGGCGGCCATCGCCTCAACCGGGGAGGCCATCGCCCACGCGCTTGAGGAGCTTGCCGGCCTCGACCGAGAAACCGTTCGCCGCCAGCGGCGCGAAAAATTCCTCGCCATCGGGCGCGCGTTGGGTTGACGCGCGCGGGCCGCGATGCCGGTTGCGCCTCGCAAAGTCCTGGCAAGCCATTGTTTTCGAAAGGACTTTCCGACGGCACGATTCTTGATCCTTGCCCTGATCTCACCCAAGTCTTGGCCTAGCGTGACTGCGCCGCAGGAGACTGGCGGGGCGATTTCGATGCGAGACCGCGCCCAAGGTCGTCCTCGGCACGCTCGATCGCCGGTCCACTGTGGTGTTTCCGGACAGCGATCGGACGGGGGGAGGCTTGGGGAAGCCTAGCGGTCGGGGGAGTTTGCAGTTGAATCGTGGGCCTTTGGTGCGCGCGCTCTTAGCGTCAGCTGCGATTGCGGCGGCGTTGGCGCTTGCCAGTTGCGACACGGACAGCAGCACGCCGGCGGTCGGCGGCCGCCACCTGCAGCCGCTGTCGGATCGGATGCTGGCCGAGATCGAAAGCAAGAACATGGCGAAGGAGTCGCCGATCCTCGTGCGGGTCTTCAAAGAGGAATCCGAACTCGAGATCTGGAAAGAGGACAAGACCGGACGCTTTGCTCTCCTTCACACCTATCCGATTTGCCGGTGGTCGGGAGAACTAGGTCCCAAGATCAAGCAAGGCGACCGGCAGGCGCCGGAGGGCTTCTACACCATCACTCCCGGCTTGATGAATCCGAATTCGAACTACTACCTCGCGATCAACATCGGCTTTCCGAACGCTTACGATCGGGCGAATGGACGCACCGGCGCGTTTGTGATGATCCACGGTGACTGCTCGTCAGCCGGCTGCTACGCCATGACGGATGAGCAGGTCGGCGAAATCTATGCGCTGGCGCGCGAATCATTCTTCGGCGGCCAGAAGACGTTCCAGATCCAGGCCTATCCCTTCAAGATGACTCCGCTCAACATGGCGCGGCATCGCAATTCGTCGAATATGGCGTTCTGGAAAATGATCAAGGAGGGCTATGACCATTTCGAGGTCACGCGTCTCCAACCCAAGGTCGACATATGCGAGAAGCGTTACGTGTTCGACGCCGAATCGTCGGGCAAGTTCAGCGCCGCCGACCGGTGTCCGGCCTATAAGATCCCTGAGGAGATCGCATCGGCGGTCAGGGAGAAGCAGCGACGGGACGACGTCCAGACTGCCGAACTGAGCAATCGCACGCCGGCGGCCCCGGCCAAAACCGGTGTTGACGGCGGCATGAATGCAACCTTCCTGACGGCGTTGAAAAGCCACGGCGGTCCGGGCGCCGTCATACACACCGCGGTCGGCACCATCCCGCCCCACGTCAACCCGCCGCGCGAGCCGGAGAGCGCCGCGGGGAGCATGTTCAGCCTTGCCTCGGCCGACCCAAGACTCGCCCCCGGCCCGGGCCCGACGGTGCAGGTTGCCTCGGCGACGAGCTCGGGCGGAGTCGGCGGCTTCTTCAGCCATCTGTTCGGCTCCAAGACCAGCGACGATCAGGCCGGCGCTTCGCGTACCACGCAGCCCGCCGACGCGTCCGCATCCAAGCTGAAGCGCACCGTCACGGCGAAGGCGGCGCCCAGCGCCCCCCGGCCGGCCGAGATCAAGACGGCCAATGCGGCCAAACCTGCCGCGCCAAAACAAGAAGCGAGCGCCGAGCCGGAGCGAACCGCAGCGAGCTCCAACGGGCAGCTCAGCGGCGCCGCGCCGACCGTGCCCTCGGGCGGTTTCGAGAACCGCTTCGGCGCTTGGAACAACTAAGCATCCCGTCCGCAACCAAACAGATCTCCCGCGCTGCTTGTCCCCTGCCCGTCATGCCGGGCGGCGAAGCGCTGGCAGTTCAATAGGATTGATGGCCGGTCATTAAGCGAACCGCCCGTGGCAGTGCTTGTATTTCTTGCCCGAGCCGCAGGGACAGGCCTCGTTGCGGCCAACCTTGCCCCAGCTTGATGGATCTTTCGGATCGCGCGCGGGCGCCTCCGTTGCCGCAGCGGTGATCCCGTGGCGGGCGAGCGTCTCCGCGCCGGCTCGCGCCAGCGCGAGTTCGTCCTCGCCGCTCGAGGGATCGATCTTGTGCGCCTCCATATAGGGAAGGCTGGCCGGCTCCTCCGGCGGCGGCGCTGCCCTGATCTCGACGCGCATGAGCTGCGAAGTCACCGCCTCGCGCAGATGGGTGCTCATGGCCTCGAACAGGTTGAACGCTTCCGCCTTGTACTCGTTGAGTGGATCGCGCTGTCCATACCCGCGCAGCCCGATCACTTGCCGCAGATGTTCCAGCATAACCAGATGTTCGCGCCAGAGATGGTCGAGCGTCTGCAGCAGGATCGATTTCTCGACATAGCGCATCACGTCGGCGCCCCATTGCGCGACCTTCGCCGCCATGTGCTCGTCTGCGCGCTTCTCGATCCGGGAGAGAAGCTCTTCCTCGGCGATACCCTCCTCCTTCGCCCACTCGTCCGCCGGAAGATCGAGATCGAGGATGCGTTTGAGCTCTTCTCGCAGCCCCTTCGCATCCCACTGCTCGGGATAGGCGTTTTCGGGAACGTGCTTGGCGACCAGGTCGTCTACCGCCGCGTGGCGCATATCCCCCACGACCTCGTTGACCGCCTCGTCCCGCATCCACTCGACCCGCTGCTCGAAGATCACCTTGCGCTGATCGTTCATCACGTTGTCGAACTTGAGGACGTTCTTGCGGATGTCGAAATTGCGCGCCTCGACCTTCTGCTGCGCCTTCTCCAGTGCCTTGTTGATCCAGGAATGGACGATCGCCTCGTTCTCCTTGAGCCCCAGGCGCTGCAGCATCGTATCGAGCTTGTCGGTCCCGAAGATGCGCATGAGGTCGTCTTCCAAGGAGAGAAAGAACTTGGAATGCCCGGGATCGCCCTGCCGGCCGGAGCGGCCGCGCAGTTGGTTGTCGATGCGCCTGCTCTCGTGGCGCTCTGTACCGAGCACGTAAAGTCCGCCCGCGGCGAGTGCTTTGTCCTTGAGCCGCGCGACCTGCGCGCGGATCTCCCCCGCCTGCCGCGCGCGCTCGCCGTCCTCATCGCCGACGTCCTTGAGTTCTTGGCGGATGCGCATGTCGGCATTGCCGCCAAGCTGGATGTCGGTGCCGCGGCCGGCCATGTTGGTGGCAATGGTGATCGCGCCGGGCACTCCGGCCTGACCGATGATATAGGCCTCCTGTTCGTGGTAGCGCGCGTTGAGGATCGCGAATACCTTGGCTTTGGACGCGCCGTCATCGCCGGAATAGAGGGCGGCGAACGCGTTCGGGTCGGAGAAGTCGTGCTGTTCCCAGCCGCGCTGGCGCAGCATCTCGGCCAATTGCTCCGACTTCTCGATCGAGGTCGTGCCCACAAGCACCGGCTGCCCCCGCGCCTTGCAGTCGTCGATCAGCGCGAGGATGGAACGGTACTTTTCCGCCGCCGTGCGATAGACCTCGTCGTCGTCGTCGACGCGCACCATGGGCATGTTGGTCGGGACTTCGATCACTTCCAGATTGTAGATGTCGAGAAATTCGTCGGCCTCGGTCATCGCCGTGCCGGTCATCCCGGCGAGCTTCTCGTACATGCGGAAGTAGTTTTGGAAGGTGATCGAGGCGAGCGTCTGGTTTTCCGGCTGAACCGGCTGGCGCTCCTTGGCCTCCAATGCCTGATGCAATCCCTCCGAATAGCGCCGTCCCGGCATCATGCGGCCGGTGAATTCATCGATGATCACCACTTCGCCGTTGCGGACGATGTAGTCCTTGTCGCGATGGAACAGCTTGTGCGCCTTCAGCGCCTGGTTCACGTGGTGGACGGTCGAGACGTTCTCGACGTCATAGAGCGAGTGGGCCTTGAGCAGACCGTCGCCGCGCAACATCTGCTCCATCTTCTCCATGCCGACCTCGGTCAGCGTCACCGTGCGCTGCTTCTCGTCGACCTCGTAGTCCGCCTTTTCCAGCTTCGGGATGTAGGCGTCGATCGTGTTGTAGAACTCCGAACGGTCGTCCAACGGACCGGAGATAATGAGCGGCGTTCGCGCCTCGTCGATCAGAATCGAGTCGACCTCGTCGACGATGGCGTAGATATGGCCGCGCTGGACCATGTCCTCGAGCCGGTACTTCATATTGTCGCGCAGGTAGTCGAAGCCGAGTTCGTTGTTCGTGCCGTAGGTCACGTCGGCGTCGTAAGCGCGCTTGCGCTGCTCGTCGTCGAGGCCATGGACGATGACGCCGACGCTCAGCCCGAGGAAATTATAGATCTGGCCCATCCATTCGGCGTCGCGCTTGGCGAGGTAGTCATTCACCGTCACCACGTGCACTCCGCGCCCGGCAAGCGCGTTGAGATACACCGGCAGTGTCGCCACCAGCGTCTTGCCTTCGCCGGTCTTCATTTCCGAAATCCGTCCCTCGTGCAGGATCATGCCGCCGATGAGCTGCACGTCGAAGTGCCGTTGGCCGAGCGTGCGCTTGGCCGCCTCCCGGCAGGTGGCAAATGCCTCGACCAGAATGTCATCGAGGCTCGCGCCCTCCGCCACCTGCTGCTTGAACGCGTCCGTGCGCGCGCGCAGGGCCTCGTCGGAGAGTCCCTCAAGGTCGCGCTCCAGCGCATTGATCGCCTCAACCCGCGGAAGATAGGACTTGATCCGCCGCTCGTTCGAAGAACCGAACAACTTGCGAGCAATAGCGCCGATCATGCAGTGAGCCCTTCACGTCCTCGCAGGTGTTGCTGCCGCACCTTACCAAATCCAACGGGCAGGAACGCCACGGCAGAAGACGGTTTTCGTCGCAACAGCGCCTGCCTGCGAGCATCCATGGCCGTGGAATGCGGAAAATGCCGCACTTTTCGATCGTCTTTCATGCAAACGGCGGCGGCTTGCGGTCGGATCGACCAAGTTTGCCGAGAGATAGGAGGGGGCCACACCCTTGTCAATCGGCCGCCAAGGCGCTCACGTTCTCGTCACAATCTCTCGCTTAGCGATTGCCAAGCAGCGCCGTTTTACCTAACTCTCCGGCGCGCCTCCGATGGTCGCTCGATCCAGGATCACGCCATGACCTGCCCAAACGTGCTGCCCCGTTTCGCGCCGCGCCGGCGGCCGCTCGCGTTCGCCGTTATGGCGGCACTGCTGTTCATCGCGCCGGCCGTATCCGGCTGCTCGAAAAACTCCTC
>Ga0307277_10000296_pt1 | contig 17740 bp, 17 predicted proteins | sample ER_DNA_116_FD_194473 | JGI IMG/M metagenome (GOLD analysis project Ga0307277, IMG submission 194473) | Bulk soil microbial communities from the East River watershed near Crested Butte, Colorado, United States - ER_DNA_116 | ecosystem: Environmental > Terrestrial > Soil > Floodplain | place...
CGGCGTTGCTGGCCGTCATCAACGACGTGCTGAAGACGTCGAAGACCGACGGCAGCTATGACACCATCTACAAGAAGTGGTTTGGCGTCCAGCCCGCGTAAGCGCGAAGCCCGACCACCCGCCCCCTCCCGCGACTCAACTGCGGTCTCCGGCAACCGAGGAAGCCGCCGGACTGAGGTTCGACTCGGCCTATTTCAGGAGGTTTTGCGATGAGCGTTTCCACCCTCGCTCCGCCGGCGCACCGGGGGCCGTCTCCGCGCCAACGCGCCAAGCGACGTCGGCTGATTCAGTACGTGGTGCTGGCCGTCGCGATCGTCGTGCTGCTCTTGGTGGCCGACTGGCAGCAGATCGGGCAAGTCTTTTTCCGGTCCGACATGATCTACGCCACCCTGACCCAGGGTTTAGGCACAGCGCTGCTCAACACCATTATCTATAGCGCTGGGGCTTTCATTATTGGCCTAGTCGGTGGCACCATCCTCGCGTTGATGCGGCTCTCCTCGGTGGCTCCATACCGCTGGATCGCTGGGATCTACATCGAGTTGTTCCGCGGCCTGCCGGCCCTCATCGTGCTGCTGGCGTTCGGCCTGCTGCCGCTGGCGTTTTCCGGCCTGATCATTCCGTTCGACCCGTACGGCACTGTGTGGCTTGCGCTCGGCATAGTAGCCGCGGCCTACATGGCCGAGACGATTCGAGCCGGCATCCAGGCCGTTCCGAAGGGGCAGGTCGAGGCCGCTCGCTCGCTCGGCATGCCGGCTGGGGTGGCGAGTCGGAAGATCGTGCTTCCCCAAGCGTTTCGGATCGTCATTCCTCCGTTGACCAACGAGCTGATCTTGCTAGTAAAAGACTCGTCGCTTGCCTACATCTTGGGCTTGTCGGCGGCCGGCTATGAGCTGACCAAGTACGGGCGCGATCTGTCCAGCGCCAACGCCAATCTCACTCCACTAGTCATCGCCGGTCTCTGCTATCTAGTGATCACGCTGCCGCTTACTTTCCTCGTGCAGCGGCTGGAAGCCCGCGCCAGGAGAGGTAGGTGAACGCGATGTCGGAAGCCGTCACTGACACCACCACTCCTCCAACGGCAGGACCACGAGAGGTGGTGGTCGAAGTCATCGACCTGCACAAGTCCTTCGGCTCTGTCGAGGTGCTCAAAGGCATCTCAACGATCATCCATCGCGGTGAGGTCGTTTGTGTGATCGGCCCCTCGGGCTCTGGGAAGTCAACGTTGTTGCGCTGTGTGAATCTGCTGGAGGAACCCACCTCCGGGCGGGTGGTGGTGATGGGCGAGGAGGTCACTGATCCCGACTGCGACATCGACCGAGTCCGGAGCAACCTTGGGATGGTGTTTCAGCAGTTCAATCTTTTCCCGCACATCAACGCGCTGCAGAACTGCACTATCGGTCAGATCAACGTGCTGAAGCGTCCCAAGGAAGAGGCTTCAACAAAAGCTCAAGAGAATCTAGCCAAGGTCGGTCTGGCCGGCAGGGAGAGCGCCTATCCCGCTCAACTCTCGGGAGGGCAGCAGCAGCGGGTCGCGATCGCCCGCGCCCTGTCAATGGATCCTGGCCTGATGCTCTTCGACGAGCCGACGTCGGCGCTGGATCCGGAACTTGTCGGCGATGTGCTTTCGGTGATGCGGGAGCTTGCCTCCGAAGGGATGACCATGATCGTGGTCACCCATGAGATGGCGTTCGCCCTGGAGGTCGCTGATCGGGTGATCTTCATGGATGGCGGCGTCATCGTTGAGGAAGGCCATCCCGACGACGTCATCGGGCGCCCGCGCGAGCAACGAACGATTACCTTTCTGGAGCGGGTGCTGGACCCCACCCATGTGCGAGCCGGCGAGGAGGATGAGGCCCATCAACGGCGGCATGCGGCTGATCATCCGGCCGCGGGCTCATCACGCCGCGACGACGATCTCCGCCCACTGCCGGGACTACCTCATTAAGCCGGTCCCAGACCGATCATCCGCTGGGGTCAGCCCTTGATACCGGTCTCCGCCACGCCCTGCACGAGGTAGCGCTGAAGGAATACGAACACCAGCACGAGGGGCAAGATCGACACCGCAGCGGCCAAGAACAACTCGTGCAGGTTGATCGTCTGGGCCGTGAGGAAAGTGCTCAACGCCACCTGGACGGTCCACATGGACGAGTCCTGCCCGATTAGCAGCGGCCACAGGAATGCGTTCCAACTGGCGATGAAGGTGATCACCGCGATCGCTGCGAAGAAGGCGCCGGAGTTGGGCACCACCACCCGCCAGTACGCGCCGAAATACCCCAGCCCGTCCACTCGCGCCGCCTCCTCGAGGCTGCGCGGGAAGTTGAGGAAGTACTGGCGAAACAAGAACGTGGTGAAGCCGCTGAAGATCACCGGCACGATGATCCCCTGGTAGGTGTCCACCCACCGCAGCTGGGAGACAATGATGAACGACGGGATGAACGTCACCGCCGGGGGAATCATCAGGGTGACCAAGATCGCGTAGAAGATCGGCGTCGCCCACCGGTACGGGATCCTCGCTAGACCGTAGCCGGCCATCGAGCAGAGCAGCAAAATCCCGACGGTCTGTAGCACGGCGATGATCGCTGAGTTCAGCAGGCCTTGGAGGATGTTCACACTTGGGTCGGTGAACAGCTCGGGGACGTTCTCCCAGTGGATCTTTTTGGGGAACAGCGTCCAGCCGGGCGCGGTGATGTCGGTGTCCAGGGAGATCGCGTTGCGCACGATCAGATAGAACGGCAGCAGGAACAGTACGGCGGAGATCACCAGGGCGATGTAGCGAAGCACCGCAACCACTACGCTCCCCGGCGTGACCCGGCGCCGCCTGCGCCGCACTTCGGCTTCCTGTACGCCGGGCTGCTGTTCGGCTAGTGCCGACGTTGGCGCGCTCATTCGGCTTTCCCGAAACCGAGGATCCGGCCCTGCGCGAGCGTCACCACCATGATCAGCAGCGCCAGGATGACAGCGCCGGCGGTGCCGTGGCCGAAGTCTTGATTGAACTGCGCCGTGTAATACAGGTACACCAGCGGCGGACGGGCGAACGAGGAGTTGCCGAGCAAGTTGAAGAACTCGTCGAAGGCCTGGTAGGCGTTGATCAACAGCAGCAGCAGTACCGCCACCGAGGTCGCCCGCAGCTGCGGGAATGTGATGTAGCGGAAGGTCTGCCAGGCGTGGCGCGCGCCGTCAACTGCCGCCGCCTCGTACAGCTCGGGCGAGATCCGCTGCAGTCCGGCCAGGAACAAGATCATGTAGAAGCCGATCTGGAGCCAGAGCCGGACGGTAACGATCACTAGCCAGTACCAGGGCGGGCTGGTGGTTGCGAGCCAAGCGATATTGTCCACGCCGAACCAGCTGAGGAAGGTGTTCGCCAGCCCGAACCGTACGCCGTTGAAGATCGACAGTTTCCAGACCAGCGAAGCCACTACATAGGAGCACGCGGTAGGCAGGAAGTAGACCGACCGGAAGAATGCGCGCATGACCCGGACGCCGTTGAGCAGCAGTGCCAGGCCGAGGGAAAGCACAAACGTCAGCGGCACAATGAGTGCGGCAAAGATCGTGAACGTGATCAAACTGTCCAGAAACGGGCCCGGCTGCAGCAGGTCAATGTAGTTCTGCAGCCCGACCCAGTCGCCAGGAGTCACGGTGTTCTGGGCACGCGAGAAGCTGAGGACTACCGACCACACGATCGGTAGGTAGACGAAGATCACCAAACCCACGAGGAACGGCCCGACGAACAGCCAGAACGCGGCGGTGACGCCCCCGATCCGGCCTCTGGCCTGGCGCGCCGGCGGGGTCGTGTCCGCCGCCGGCGCCATCAGGGTCGGGGCGGACATCTCAGCCGAACAGCCGGGTGAGCTCGGCGTTAACCGCCTTCTCCGCCTTGGCCAAGTTCGCGTCGATGTCGCCGCCCTTGCGGACGATCGCGGTGGCCGCGTCCGCGTACGCGTTGTTCATCTTCGGCGTCCAGGCCGGGTTGCTGGCAACCGCATCGTCGTTGAAGATCTTCAGCGCGTCGGCGGCCGGCCCGGACTGCAGCTTGGTGGCCGTGGCAGCCAGTGACTTCCGCGGCGGGATGTGGAACCCGTAGCTGAGGTTGAAGTCCTCTTGATCCTTGGTGTTGTCGATCCACAGCCACTTGATGTAGGCCTTGGCGGCGTCCACGTTGGCCGACTTGGCGCTGACCATCGCGCCCCAACCGCCCAGGAAGGTCGACGGCTTGCCGACCGAGCTGCTGAACGCCGGCCAGGCCACGACGCCGAAGTCGTCGCCGATGGCCTTCTTGATGCCCGGCATCGCCCACAGCCCGCACCACTGCATGGCGGCGAGGCCCTGGGTAAACGAGGACGGATCCCACCAGTCGGTAGGGGCACCGAGCAAGATCGACTTTGACAAGAACAGCTCGCGCATCTTCTCGAACGACTGCTTGACGTCCGGCGTCGTGAAACCCGGCTTGTTGTCGGCGGTGAGATAGTCGCTGCCCACTGTGTACAGGATGGGCCCGAGGAGCGAGCCGCCGCCGAACGACGGGGTCACGCCCGCGTCATTGCCGATGAACAGACCCTTCTGGTCCTTCGTGTTGAGCGCTTTGGAGGCCGCAATCAACTCGTCGATGGTGGTCGGGGGCTGTACGCCGGCCTTCTCCAGAATGCTCTTGCGGTAGTACAGCACCCCCATGTCGTCGACCATCTTGACCTGATAGATCTTGCCGTCCACGGTCGAGGACTTGATATCGGCCTCGGTGTAGTCGCTCTTGGCATCGGCGAGGATGTCGTCGAGGGCGACGATCTGGCCGCTCTTCACCTGGTCGATGTTGACACTGCTCTCGAACACGTCAGGTCCCGAGCTCGACAGCAGACCGGCGTTGAGCTTGGAGGTGTAGTCACCCGGAGTCCACTGCACCTTCACGGTGGCGTCGGGATACTCCTTGGCGTAGCGCGTAACCGCTTGCTGGGTGCCGGCCTCGCCGTACTGGTGGTACCAGACGCTGAGCGTCGGCTTTGCCCCGCTGGCTCCCCCGGAGGCCCCGCCGCCACCCTGATCCCCGGAAAGCCCTGAGCTGCCTCCGCCGCACGCGGCGAGCACGGGCCCGGCCGCGATTGCCGCGGCGCCCAGTCCCAGGCCCCGCAGAAACCGACGCCGATCGATGCCCTGTCCAGTCATGATCACTCCCTTGTGAATCGAATCAGTTCTCTCAGTCTGGCACCTAGAACTGTGAATTGGTTTGCCGAACGGGGCAGGTCGACGCGAGCCGTCCTATGACGGCTTTGTACTGCGCCGTAACGCTTCAAAACGAAGTTACGATGGCGGCCTCGCTCTGGATGTTCACCCGCCGAAGAGATCGCGACCATGGCCGAAGTCTTGATCATCAGCGGAGCCGGTTGCTATAGCGACCCGTGGCATTCCTTTGCCGATACCTCCCAGCGCCTGGCCAAGATCATTTCCAGGCTCGGTCACGACGTGACGATCAGCGAAGCCGTGGAGCAGGCTCTGGCCGAACCGGGCGAGCCAGATCTGATTGTTGTCAACATCGGAAACCCTCGCGAGGGCCGCCCCCAGTCCCGCATCGATGCCGCGGAGCGGGGACTCGATCACCACCTGCAGCGAGGTGGTGCGCTGCTCGGCATCCATGTCAGCGCCACATCGCTGACGACTATGTCCGGGTGGTCAGAGATGCTCGGTGGACATTGGGTGCGAGGTCGCACCATGCACCCGAAGCAAGACCATGCCACCATTGTCGTACGCTCCGGCGCTCATCCAATCGTTCGTGATTTGGCCGACTTCGCCGTTTTCGATGAGCGCTACAGCTACATCCACACCAACCCCGACATTACGGTCCTCTGCGTGCACCAGACCGAGGGCCAGCTGCACCCGATCGTGTGGGCGCGCGAGTCCGGACTCGCCCGGGTGGTCTACGACGGCCTGGGCCACGACACCAGGTCCTACGAAAGCCCTGGTCACGTGGAGCTGCTTCGCCGCGTAGTGGGATGGCTCTTGCGAGATTTCTGACGCGGCTCTCGCAGAATGGTGTGGTGCTCGATGTCACGTTGCCTGATGACTCTGACCTGCCTGTGCTGACTCGGTCGTTCGCGGCATGCCTGGCGTCGGCGATCGAGATTCCCGTCACTCAGCTGCCGTTGCCGCGGCTGGAGTTGCCCAGCGCGGTTACGAGATGGCGGACCTGGCTGGCCGGGAGGGGACTCGGTTTGGTGCCCATCGCAGATGCCGCCAAGTTCAACTGGCCCGGGTATTGGATAGCCCTTCTCGACACCCAGGGTCTGCAATCCGATGGGCAAAACCAGATAGCGGTACTCATGTTCGGCACCCCCTCCGGAGTCGTGCTCAGTCCGCAAGACCCGAGTCTGCTCGGGCGGGCGTCACGTGAGCTACCCGTACAGAGGGGCTACGTCATCGCAAACTTCGACCCTGCCCTTGCCGCACCCGCCACGCTCGCACCGCTCCATGGAACGGTTGAGGCGATCGCCATCGCTGCGACGGCCACCGGGCCGATGCAACTAGTCGAAGAGGCACAGGCGCTGGCCGGACGCGGTTTGGCCGGCGACCGGTACGCAGCCAAGGCTGGCACATTCACACCGTCCGGTGGCGGGCATGGCTACGACCTCACGTTGATTCAGGCGGAGGTCCTTGACGGGCTGGTGTTGGCCGAGGATCGCCGCCTCGGCTATGCGGAGGCCCGACGCAATTTGATTACTCGCGGTGTCGACCTCAACGCACTTGTTGGGCGACGGTTCCGCGTTGCTGACGTCGAGTGTTTCGGCCAGCGGTTGTGCGAGCCTTGCGCACACCTCGAGCGGCTCACCACCAAGGGCGTCCTCCGCGGGCTGATCCACCGCGGCGGCCTACGCGCCGACATCCTCACCGACGGCCGCATCCACATCGGGTCAGCGATCGAAACGATTGGCTGAGCCGGCGGCAAGCACGATGAGATTGGAACACCAAAACAAACCGGCACGAGGATGAAGTGTCCGGTCTAGCCAAAGGGGTGTGACTCGAAATGCACGCGACTGGCATCACCGCGAACCTCTCGGTCGCTGATCTAGCTGAAGCTCGCGATTTTTACGCGGGCTTCCTCGGTCTCAGCGTTGAAGGCTTCAACCTGGGCTGGGTCGTCAACCTCAAGTCTCCAGACGGCCGCGCCGTCGTTCAGTTAGTTACCCGAGATGCATCGTCACCGGTCGACGCAGTGATCTCTGCTCATGTCGGTGATGAGGTCGAGGCGGCGTATCGGGAGGCGCAGCGACGCGGGTTCGAAATCGTTCATCCGCTGACTGCGGAGCCGTGGGGCGTACGTCGGTTCTTGGTCCGTGCGCCAGATGGCAACGTCGTCAACATTGTCAACCACAAAGACGAAGACCTCTAACAGTCGCAGGCGGCACCCTAGGCGACCGGATCCGGTGAGGATTCCGGGGCCGCAGTCCGATCGGCGTACGCGGATCCCAGGCTCGGCCAGTAGTCGTCCCAGTCTGGCATGGGACTGCCATTCATAGCGGCGACGAGCCGGTCGAGGTAGTACTCCCAGCCGGGCCCGATCTCCTCGGATTTGGCCTCTTCGTCGAGGTGGTGCACGAAGCGCAGACGAGTGTGGTCGGAGTCGATCGGGGTCAACGTTGCCTCAAGCAGCCAGCTACCGCCCTGGGCGTGGGTGCTCACGGCTAGGTGGGTCGGCGGCTCGCACGCGGTGATCTCCGCCTGAGAGGTGGCATCGCCCTCCTCGGCGACCAGGCTCAGTTCCAGGGTGGCGCCGACTCGTGCTTCGCCGGTCCAAGTGCAGAACCAGCGGGCGAGCCGGTCCGACTCAGTGATGCTCGCCCAGGCATCGTCGATGGACCCGGGCAGAACGCGCTCGAGCACAAGATCGCGACCGATTGCGGTGGGAATTACCTTGCCCGTTGGAGTGGGGGTCATGCGGTCTCCTTCTGTGATTGTGATGACGCGGTACGCCGTTCGCGGCGCGTACGGCGTACTTCGGTCTCCAGCGCATCAAGCCGACCTGGCCAATCACCAGATCCTGAAGCGGGACTGCTGGTCAGGGTGTTGAGCCACGCCGTGACTTGAGCCAACCAATCCAAGTCGAGGCGGTAGACCCGGCGCCGCCCGACGATTTCGTCACGGACCAGGCCGGCCTCCCGGAGGACCCGGAGATGGCGGCTAACAGCGGGTCGAGAGATGGGAAACAGGGCTGCGACCTCACCGGCGCTGAGATCGCCGCGGGCCAGGGCGGACATAATCTGCCGGCGGGCCGGGTCAGCGACTGCCGCGAACACATCCATGACGGAAGCGTAACAGCACAGTTACGCATTTTGGGAGGGCATGCTGCGTCGGTTTCATGAAGGCTGTGGCACGGTCAGCGCGGTGGAGTGCCGAAGGTAGGCGAAGGCTGAAATTGGTGGTGCGCGGCTGCCCTACGGAATCGGCTCGCTGACCTCTGGGGGTTGCGCTGGACCCTCGGTATCGATACTGCCCTGGTCGAGCCGGAAGGGTGGGTAGTGGTCGGTCATCAACGCGACATAAACCAGCAGCCGGTAGCTCCACCGATTGATTCCAACTGCCAAATCAAAAAGGCCAGGAGGATAACGCGTAGTGAACAGCAATGCGATAGCCGCGATCAGTACACAGGCGCCGATCAAGCTCGGGGTGGAATAGCTCACCGCGCGGTTGTCCTGCGTGCTGGTAGCCACGACATACCCCGAGCCGACAAGCGCTCCGACGAGGATGTATTGCGGGAAAGCGAGGAGCCACTTGACCAGCGGCAACCAACGATTCAGCTGCTGCGGGTAGTCGAGATCGAGCCGCGCAGGGTAGTCGGGCACGTCGGCGAGAGTGAACGGTGGGTACCGGTCGGTAGCCAGCGCCGTGTAGCCGTAAAAGCTCACCCGCCACGACCACCGAATCACCCCTACGTTGAAGTCGAACAAGCCCTTCGGATACCTGGTCGTGAACAAGATCGCGAAGAAGGCGATCACGGTGACTATCCAGAACGCTAGCCACAGGAAAACCAGAACGATGTAGTGCGGGATCAGCAATAGCCACTTGACCAGCCACAACCCGCGGCTGGGCTGGTCGTAAAAGCCTTGCACCGAAAGTGGATAGGCGACGGAAGATGTGTAGGCGGTGGAGCTCATGGTGCCCTCCATTCGATACGGCAGACACACCCCCGCTTCGTCCACTATTGACGAAAGCCTCGTCACACGTCAACGCGACTCACGCGGGGGAGGGGAAGAGGCGCTTCTCTTCCTCAAGCTCTTCGTCGAGCTCAAGGCCGGGGCGGCTCGGCCCTACCGGCGCCGTCGGCAGGTGGACTATCCCACGAGTAGTTCGGTCAACCTATCCTACAATTCCGATAGGAGATGGGAGGTGGTGCTTGTGGCGGCCGGACTGTTGAGCTTCCCTCACCCGGTCAATGAGGTATCCGCGCGACTAGTGGCCGGCGGGGTTGTCATCATGTGCGCCGTCGCGATCAGCCTCGACCAGCGGTGGCTAATCGCCGTCATCGCCTACGGCTTTGTCGCCCGCGTTCTCACCGGACCGACGCTGAGCCCGCTCGGCCAGCTCGTCACGCGAGTAATTACCCCGCTACTCGGAGTGGCTGCCAGGCCCGTACCGGGGCCGCCGAAGCGTTTCGCGCAAGGTATCGGCGCGGTCGTGTCGCTGACTGCCGCGGTGTTGGCATTCTGGTTCCACATGCCAGTGGCCGCTTATGCCGTGTTGGGTGTCATCGCCGTGGCCGCCACGCTGGAAGCAGTCTTCGCCCTGTGTCTCGGCTGCGCGATCTTCGCAGGTCTGATGAGGGTCGGCGTGATACCTGAGGCAATCTGCCAGGAGTGCAACGATATTCGGAACCGCACCCAGGCTGCCGCTCGCGGAGCGTGACGGTCTGCTCCGCTCGAACGGACTCGACCGAGGAGTGCCTGTTGTCCATAGCCGGGCCGACGGCTTGCGCCCCTGCGTAGCGCGGAACGATAGTTGCGCAATGGGTGATGTCGAGGACTTTCATCGCGACTTCCTGCCCCGTTTCATCGACGCACAGCGCGCATTCCACGACGGAGACGCAGAACCGAACAACACACTCTGGTCCACAACCGATCCGGTGTCGCTCTTCGCTGCCCGGGGATTATCTGGTATCGGGACAGAGGATGTCACGGAGACGTTTCGGTTCGTTGCCTCCTGGTTTTCAGACGTACGCAGCTACGAGTGGGAGCTCCTGATCTCCGATGTGAGCGGGGACATGGCCTACACGGTGGCCATCGAGCGCTACACAGCATCGCGGGAGGGGCAACCCCCCGCGCCGACCGAATTGCGGGTCACCCACATCTACCGTCGGGAGGGCGGCCACTGGCATGCGGTGCACCGCCACGCCGACTTCAAGCGACCCGATCAAGCGGTGACGTGACCTAGTCCAGCTGACTTCCATCCCGGAGCCCGACGCGGAGTAGCTCGACAGGCCTTATCAGAGCGGGTTCGGTGACGCCTGGCCAGAATCGTGAGGCGGGCTAGGATCTGTAGGCGTGTCCCTGGTCGTGATCGGCGGCGGGCAGGCGGGGTTGGCCGTGAGCCACGAGCTGTGGGCCCTCGGCATCGAGCACGTCGTGCTGGAGCGGGACCGCATCGCCGAGACCTGGCGCCGCCGCTGGGACAGCTTCCGGCTGGTCACCCCGAACTGGACGCTTGACCTGCCCGGCGCACCGTACGCGGGGGACGACCCAGACGGGTTCGTACCGCGCGACGAGATCGTCGATTATCTGGAACAGTACGCAGCCGACCTGCCGGTGCGCACCGGCGTCGCGGTTGAGGGCCTGGAGCCCGGCCCGGGCGGCGGCTTCCTGCTCCGCAGTTCCGGCGGCCAGCTCACCGGCGACGCGGTGGTCGTCTGTACCGGCGCGTACCAGCGCCCGCACCGGCCACAGTTCGGCGGGGAATTCCCGCGGGACGTAGCCGTCCTTGACGCCGAGGGATACCGGAATCCGGCGGCACTGCCGGCCGGGCGGGTGCTGTTCGTTGGCAGCGGCCAGACCGGGTGCCAGATCGCGGAGGAGCTGTGCCAGTCCGGGCGTGAGGTGTTCCTAGCCTGTGGGCGGGCGCCCTGGGTCCCGCGCCGCCCTGCCGGGCGAGACATCGTGACCTGGCTGAACGAGACCACCTGGTTTCGCACCCCGGTCAGTGCACTGCCCGCGCCGGCAGCCCGGTTGTTCGCGAACATTCAGGCCACCGGCAAGGACGGCGGCCACGACCTGCACTACCGGACGTTGCAGGCAATGGGCGTCAATCTGCTGGGCCGGCTCGCCGGCGTCGACGGGCACTACGTACGGTTCGCCGACGACCTGGCCGAATCGGTCGCCTGGGGCGATGCCCGGTACGCCGACTTCGGCCAGCTGCTAGCGGCCCAGCTCGGCGGCCGCGCGCCGCACTGGCCCGACCCGCCACCGTTCCGCGCCGACACGCCTGTCGACCTCAACCTGCGCGGCTTCGGCGCGGTGATCTTCACGTCTGGCTTTCGCCCCGACTACGCCGGCTGGGTCCGGTTCCCCGCGTTCGACTCCATGGGGTTCCCGATCACCGACGACGGGGCCAGCACGGTGGTCCCAGGACTGTACTTCTGCGGCGTGCACTTCCTGCGTACCCGCGGGTCGTCGCTCTTATTTGGGGTGGGGGAGGACGCCGCGGTCGTCGCCCGCGCGGTCGCCCGGCATTCCCGCTGAACCCGGCCGGTCTGGCCGGGTGACAGGATTTGAACCTGCGACCTCTTCGTCCCAACCCTCCGCGACGGTTGCATTGAATAGTGATAGTCCTAGTCACACCGCTACAAGAACTGTGCAGCGTCGAGGAGCAACGGCATGGCGGGAGAAGCGAGCGAGATTTTTCTGCGGTTTCTTGCCGCACCCTTCGACATCACGTACGGCGGAACGGTTCACGGCGGCAAGCTCCTGGAGTGGATCGATAAGGCCGGCTACGCCTGCGCGGTTGGCTGGAGTGCACACTACTGCGTTACCGCATATGTCGGAGATGTGCACTTCACCCGTCCGGTGGGAATCGGCGAACTGGTGGAGGTCTCAGCTCGCCTGGTCCACACTGGACGGTCCAGCATGCACATACTGGTCGTGGTCTCCTCAGCAGACCCGAAAGATGGCATCTTCACAGAGGCGACCCGATGCCTGACGATCTTCGTGGCCGTCGACGCCGGCCGCCGCCCGGTGCCGGTGCCCCGTTGGCAGCCGACGACGGATGAGGACACGCACCTGCAGGAGGGTGCGATTCGACGGATCCAGGTCCGCGCCGAGATCGAGGCCGCGATGAAGCTACAGACCTACTCCGACGCCGGCACCGCACCCCAGACAACGCTGCGTTTCCTGGCCGCACCCACGGACGTCAATTGGGGTGGCAAGGTCCACGGTGGCACCGTTATGCGCTGGATCGACGAGGCCGCGTATGTGTGCGCGGTCGGCTGGAGTCGCACCGAATGCGTCGCGGTGTACGCCGGCGGGGTCCGGTTCTATCAGTCGCTGCAGATCGGGTCCATCGTGGAGTGTCGGGCACGGCTGCTATACACCGGCCGCACTAGCCTGCACATCTCCGTCCACGTGCGATCCGGCGATCCCAAGACCAACAAGCTGGACCTGACCACACATTGTCTTATCGTGTTCGTCGCGCTCGATGAGTCCCGTCAGCCCAAACCTGTCCCGAGGTGGGAGCCGCGAAGCGACGAAGACCTCGCCCTGGAAGAGCACGCGCGGCAGCTCATCGAACTCCGGGGCAACGCCCCACCATGGACCTGAGGGGTACCCTCACTCATTCATTTGTCGGCCGGAGTGATGCGGCAATTGCTCCCGCAGCATCCGGCCGACTGCCAGCTCGTTCAGCAACCGGTGCGCGGTGCGGACCGGCAGACCGTCAGCGGAGAGCACCAAAGCATCTTTGCCCCCTAGATGGCTTCGAACGACGGATACTGCGCTCGCCACATCGCCTCTTGGACCTGTTGTACTGGGTTGTCCAGCTTTGACTGGGCCAGGCCCTCCTTCTCCGTCGCATGCGCGACCGCGATCGCGACCGTGGCAGATACGGTGCGCAGATTGGTCACCGACGGCAGCAGACTCGCGCCCTGCATGGTCGCGTCCGATAGGGCCGCCACTGCCTCCGCCGCGGCGGTGATCATGGACTCGGTGATTCTGGCCGCCCGGGCCACGGTCACACCGAGCCCGAGGCCTGGGAACACCAGCGCGTTGTTCGCCTGCGCTATGCGGTAGGTGACCCCGCCATGCTCGACCGGATCGAACGGACTACCCGTCGCAACCAGCGCCCGCCCGTCGGTCCACCGGATCAGGTCCGCTGGCACGGCCTCGGCCTTCGACGTCGGGTTGGACAGCGGCATGATGATTGGACGGTCCACTGTGGATGCCATCTGCCGCACGATCGGCTCGCTGAAGGCACCGGCCTGAGTCGAGGTGCCGATCAGCATCGTCGGTTTTGCGTGCGCCACTACCTCGGCCAGATTCGGCGCACCGCCCGACGTCGACCATGCGGCAACCTCAGCGGCCGGCCACGCGTAGGGCCGCTGGAAGTCGAACTGGTGCTCGGTGCGGTCGTCGGTCAGCAACCCGCGCCGGCCCAGCGCCCAGAAACGGCGGGTTGCGTCCTCCCGCGAGAGGCCTTGCCGGACCATTTCGTCGCGCATCAGATCGGCGATGCCGAGACCCGCCGTACCGGCGCCGTGAATGACCACGCGCTGATCGCGCATGCGGCTACCGGCCGCATTGACTGCGGCGAACGCCGCAGCCATCACCACCGCCGCCGTGCCTTGCATGTCGTCGTTGAATGTGCACACCTGATCGGCGTACTTGTTGAGAATTCGGCGGGCATTGCTCGCACCGAAGTCCTCCCAGTGCAGCATGGCGTGCGGGAACAGCTTGGTCGCGACGGTGACGTAGGCGTCGATCAGGTCGTCGTAGCGCTGGTCACGCACCCGCGCGTGTCGGTTGCCGATGTACATATCGTCGTTAAGTAGGGCCAGGTTGTCTGTACCCATGTCCAAAACGACGGGGATCACCCGGCGCGGGTGCAAACCGGCGGCGGCGATGTACACGGCGAGCTTGCCGATCGAGATGTCGATGCCACCGACGCCCTGGTCGCCGATGCCGAGGATGCCTTCGGAGTCGGTGGCCACCAGGAGATCGACCTCGTCCGCGCCCAAACCGTAGTTGCTCAGCGACTCCTCCACGTCCTCCGGGTGGTTGACGTCGAGGAACACCCCTCGTGGACGGCGGTATTCGTGGCTATAGCGTTGGATCGCCTCACCCACGGTGGGGGTGTACACGATCGGCAGCATCTCTTCGAGGTGCTCGGTCAGCAGCCGGTAGAACAGAACCTCGTTGCGGTCACGCATGTTGGCCAGGAAAACGTTCTTGGCCAGGTTGTCAGGCTGTCGTTGGTACTGCGCGTACACGCGCCGCAGCTGGCCATCAAATGTAGACACCCCGCTGGGCAGCAGGCCCTCCAACCCGAGCTCTCGCCGCTCCGCATGCGTGAACGCAGTGCCGCGATTCAGCATTGGGTTTGTCAACACCGAACGCCCGCGGGCACGGATCCGTACAGGATAGTCCTCGGCAGCCGGGCCGAGTTCGTACGCTGCGTCCAACATCGCTATTTCTTCTTCATTCGCGGTCTCCAAGACGTCCACATTGTCGGCCATAAGTCCTTACGGCTCCGACCGATCAAGCCCGTGGGGGTGTCGTGTCGGCGCGCCCTGCGGCCACCTCGGCGTCGCCGTGGTGTGGCTCCGAGCTACCAGCCCAGGCGGCTTCAGATGATGGGGGCGCCGACTGCTCGTCATCGTCGAGCATCGTAGTTTCGTCGAAGGGCTCCTCGTTGTGGAACACACGGGTCGCCTGGGCCTGGTCGAACTCACCGACCCACTTACCGATAATCACTGTCGCGACGGCGTTTCCGGCGAAGTTGGTCAATGCTCGAGCCTCGGACATGAACCGGTCGATGCCCACAACCAGACCAACGCCCTCGACTAGGTCCGGCTCATGCGCCTGCAGGCCGCCGGCGAGGACCGCCAGGCCGGCGCCGGTCACCCCGGCGGCGCCCTTGGAGGCGATGATCATAAAGACAAGCAGCGATATCTGCTCGCTGATCGACAGGGGCTTGTCCAACGCATCCGCAATGAAGATCGACGCCATTGTCAGGTAGATAGCTGTGCCGTCGAGGTTGAATGAGTACCCGGTAGGTACGGTGATACCCACCACCGAGCGTGAGACGCCCAGGTGCTCCATCTTCGCGATCAGCCGGGGAAGCGCGACCTCCGAAGAGGATGTCGAAACGATCAGTAGGAATTCCCGCTTCAGATAGTTCAGAAGCTGAAAAATGCTGACCCCGGTGGTGGCTCGCAACAGCAGGCCCAGAAGCACGATCACGAACAGCAGACACGTGATGTAGAAGCCGGCCATGACCTGCCCCAGAGCGACCAGCGCCTTCCAGCCGGTCGCGCCCACTACGGCAGCGATGGCCCCGAACGCGCCGATCGGCGCCAACCACATGATCATGGCCATAACGCGGAACACCAGCCGCTCCAGATGCTTGACACCGCGGAGGATCACCTCTCCGCGAGGCCCGAGGGCCTGCAAGGCGAAGCCGACCAGCAACGCGACGAACAGCGTCTGCAGCACCACCCCGCTGGTCAGCGCGGAGAACAGAGTGGTTGGAATGATGGTCAACAGAAAGTCGGTGGTGCTCTCCGCCGCGCCGGCCTTAGCCTGAGCCGCGCCGGCCTGCGCCTGCGCCGCGCTCAGATGCAGCCCAGCGCCCGGCTCCAACAGGTTCCCGACCACCAGACCGATGATCAGCGCGATCGTGGACATCACCAGGAAATAGCCCAGGGCCAGTCCGCCAACCTTGCCCACGGTCGCCGCCTTGCGGATGGAGCCGACGCCAAGCACGATTGTGCAGAAGATCACCGGGGAGATCATCATTCTGACGAGATTCACGAACCCCGTTCCAAGCGGCCTCAGCGCGATACCGAAGCTCGGCCACAGGAAACCGACCGCGATGCCTGCCAGGACGGCGATGATGACTGCGACGTATAGCCAGTGACTTCGGTCACGCTTGCGCGGGGGTGCCTCCGCTTGTGTTACGACTGCGCTGTCTGACATAGATCCTCCCGGTGGTGAGGAGTGGCGAGCAGGGCGCGCTGACCACGTGACCCCGGTGCGCGGGATGCTTTTGGATCGTCGCCGTTGGCGTGACCGGCGTCACGCTTTCGTTCGTTACAAATCTACAAAGCCACGCTCGGGCCGTCTATGCGTGCAGCCGTGCCGATCGAGCACGACGGTGTCCGTGGGCTCGTCGCAGTCGGAATCATCGTGGAGGCCATCGACCATCCCGTTGGTGATCAGCTCCCTATGCTGATCGTCGCCGCCGTAATCGCCCTGCTTCTCGCCTTTTGCTCTTCGACGAGCCGACGTCGGCGCTGGATCCGAGTCCAAGCGGGTGACGGTGCCAGGCGGTGCGGGCACCGGGCATGAAGTGGACCAAGCTGGCTAACACCCGGGACGGGGTGGATGCTGTAGCGACGGTGTCGATGTAGACGTCTCCGGTGAACCACTCGGCGGGCCCCTTTGGCGGTGGCCTGTGCAGCGGAACTGCGGATGAGTTGCAAGGTGCTTTCTTCCTTGGATTTGGTTGCGGTTGCTACACGTCGTCAGATCGTTTGGCCGCCGTCGACGACCATGGCGTGGCCGATGACGAAGGAGGCTGCGTTAGAACACAACCACAGGACGGCGGCAGCGATTTCGTCTGGTGTTCCCATCCGTCCGATCGGTTCCTGCGCGATCACTCTGTCCCGGCCTTCTGTCGTGTCGCCAGTGAACCGCTGCATCATCTCGGTGTCGACGATTCCAGGACAGACCGCGTTGATCCGGATGTTTGACGACGCGTAGTCGAGTGCGGCGTCCTTGGTCAGGCCGATCACGCCGTGCTTCGCGGCGGCGTAGGCGGCTCCACGCCCAAAAGCTCTGACTCCGGCGCCGGAGGAGTTGTTCACTATCGCGCCGCCGCCATGCTCCAGCATCAGTGGGATCTCGTACTTCATACACAGGAACACGCTGCGGAGGTTGATGGCGATGATCCGGTCCCATTCCTCCTCAGTGACATCGGCCGTCACGCCTGGCTTTTGTTCTGCCCCGGCATTGTTAAAGGCGACGTCGAGGCGTCCGAACGGGCCGACCGCCTGGTTCAGTGCAGCCTGCACGTCCTCGGACCGTGTCACGTCGCAACGGACGGCGAGAGCCCGCCCGCCGAGTTCCTCGATCATCCGGGCCGTCTCCTGGTTGCCCTGATCGGACACATCGGCTAGCACGAGGCTGGCGCCTTCGCGCGCGAAGGCCAGCGCCGTCGTGCGGCCCATGCCGCTCCCTGCACCTGTTACGAACGCGACCTTGCCGGCAAAGCTGCCGTTCTCATTCGTTGCAGTCTGCGCGTACGTCATCTCGTCGGTCATGCCGCGGAGCATAAGTGCCATGCTTTCGGCGAGGGATGCCCTATCAGTACACCTTCCAGCAGGGTATCCCACGCCGGCTGCAAACCGGGTTTCCTAGATAAGGTTGACGGGCCGTTGCAGGCCGACGCGTTGGGCCGCGCGGCACTGCTGGGCCTCCGCCGATCGACCGCCGATTTTGAGGAGATCTTCATGCGTGGTGTGGTCATGCACGAGCCCGGGGACGTCCGCGTGGAAGAGCGC
>Ga0307277_10000297_pt1 | contig 17738 bp, 16 predicted proteins | sample ER_DNA_116_FD_194473 | JGI IMG/M metagenome (GOLD analysis project Ga0307277, IMG submission 194473) | Bulk soil microbial communities from the East River watershed near Crested Butte, Colorado, United States - ER_DNA_116 | ecosystem: Environmental > Terrestrial > Soil > Floodplain | place...
CCCGCTGCCTATCTGCGTGGCCAGCCGGATGCGCTGAGCCTCGCCGCCGGCAAGCGTGCCGGCGGCGCGGCCCAGCGTCAGGTAGTCGAGGCCGACGTCGACCAGGAAGCCGAGCCGCGCGCGGATCTCCTTGACGAGCCGCGCGGCGATCATCTCCTCGCGTTCGCTGAGACCCATGTCACCGGTGAAGGCGAGGGCGTCACGGATCGACAGATCCGTGACGTCCGCGATGTTGCGGTCGCCGATCGTGACGGCCAGCGTCTCCGGCCGGAGACGCTGGCCTTTGCATGCGCGGCAGGGGATCTCGCGCATGAACTGCTCGAGCTTCTCCCGAGCGGCTTCGGACTCCGTCTCGCGGTACCGCCGCTCGATGTTGGGCAGGATGCCTTCGAACGTCGTCCAGTACGCGCGCTGCCTCCCGTACCGGTTCTTGTACTTGACGTAGATCGACTCGGCCGAGCCCTCGAGCAGGATGTCGCGTGCCTTCTTCGTGAGCTTCTTCCAGGGTGTGTCGAGGTCGAACCCGTGCGCGTCGCCCACGGCCTGGAGGACCCGGTACCAGTACTCGAGACTGTTGGACGCCCAGGGTGCGATGGCCCCTTCGTTGATGGACAGATCCGGGTCCGGGACGACGAGCTCGGGGTCGACCTCCAAGCGCGTTCCGAGTCCGTCGCACGTGGGGCAGGCTCCGTACGGAGAGTTGAACGAGAAGTTGCGCGGCGCCAACTCGTCGAACGAGAGCCCGCAGTACGTGCACGCGAGCTTCTGCGAGAAGGTCTGGACCTCCTCGTGGCCCTCGTGCGTGACGACGGCCACCGACGCGATCCCCTCGGCCAGCTCCAACGCCTGCTCGATCGAATCGGCGACCCGGCGGCGGATGTCGGGCTTTGCGACCAGTCGGTCGACGACGACCTCGATCGTGTGCTTGTAGTTCCTGGGCAGCCGGATCGGCTCCGAGAGGTCGCGGACCTCGCCGTCGATCCGCGCCCGGGGATATCCCTTGCGCGCCAGATCCTGGAGGAGCTTCTCGTACTCCCCCTTCCGGCCCCGCACCACCGGCGCGAGCACCTGGAAGCGGGTCCCCTCGGGGAGTTCCATCACCTGGTCGACGATCTGTTCCGGGGTCTGTCGCCCGATGGGTCGCCCGCAGTTGTAGCAATGAGGGTGTCCCACCCGCGCGAACAGGACCCGGAGGTAGTCGTAGACCTCCGTGATGGTCCCCACCGTGGAGCGTGGGTTCCGTGAGGTCGACTTCTGATCGATCGAGATGGCCGGGCTCAGGCCCTCGATGAAGTCGACGTCCGGCTTCTCCATCTGCCCGAGGAACTGCCGCGCGTAGGAGCTGAGCGACTCGACGTAGCGCCGCTGGCCCTCGGCGTAGATCGTGTCGAAGGCGAGCGACGACTTGCCGGATCCGGACAGCCCCGTGAAGACGATGAGGGCGTCCCGAGGAAGCTCCAGCGTGATGTTGCGGAGGTTGTGCTCCCGGGCGCCATGGATGACGAGGGTGTCTTGGGCCACGTCGATCGAGTGTACCGGCGTCTTCGGACACCACACCGAGACGACCGCGTAGGCTTGCGCGGCATGGCACGTGAGCTGCGAGGGCCGGTCGCGCCGAGCTTCGGCGAGGCCTTCCGATTCTGGCTCAAGCTCGGGTTCGTCAACTTCGGCGGCCCCACCGGACAGATCGCCGTGATGCACGAGGAGCTGGTCGACCGCCGCGGGTGGCTGGGGGACGACGGCTTCCTCCACGCGTTGTCCTTCTGCTTGCTCCTTCCCGGCCCCGAGGCCCAACAGCTGGCGATCTACACCGGCTGGCTCCTCAACGGCACCGCCGGAGGGATCGCAGCCGGGGTGCTGTTCGTCCTGCCGGCGGCCGTCCTGATGGCCGGCCTCGCGTGGCTCTACGCGGCGGGCGGCGACGTGCGGATCGTCTCCTCGGTGTTCGACGGGCTGGCGGCGGCCGTGGTCGGCATCGTGGCCGCCGCGATGTTGAGCATCGGCGGACGCGCGCTGCGCGGCAGAGCGGCCGTCGTCGTCGCCGGGTCGGCGTTCCTCGCGATCTTCGTCGTCGGCGTTCCCTTCCCCCTCGTCGTGCTCGCCGCGGCGGGGACGGGCCTCGCGCTCGGGCCCGAGCGACTCGGCGTCACGTTCGACGAAGGATCGGACGCCTCGGCGTCCCCCATCCCACGACCGCGACCCCGGCCGCGCCGCACCGTGCTGGTGCTGGTCGTCGGGCTGGCCGCGTGGTGGATCCCCGTCCTCGCCGTCGTCGCGTTGACCGGGACGGGTTCGATCTACTCCCAGGAAGCGCTGTTCTTCTCGCAGGTCGCGGTGATCTCGTTCGGCGGCGCCTATGCCGTTCTGGCGTACGTGGGGCACGAGGTGGTCCGGCGCTTCGCGTTGACCCCCGACGACGTGGTGGCCGGGCTCGCGCTCGCCGAGACGACGCCGGGCCCGCTGATCCTCGTCGTCGAGTTCTACGGGTTCCTCGCCGCCTACCGGAACCCCGGGACGCTGACGCCCGCCGTCGCCGGAGCGCTGGGCGCCGCCGTCACCGTCTGGGCGACGTTCGCCCCGTGCTTCCTCTGGGTCTTCCTCGGCGCCCCGTGGGTGGAACGGCTTCGGGCCAACCGCCCCTTGCGAAGCGCGCTCGCCGCCGTGACCGCTGCGGTCGTCGGCGTGATCGCGAGCCTCGCGCTGACCGTCGCCGCGAACGTGTTGTTCGACGATGTCGAGACCGCTCGCCCCTTCTTCGCGTCGATCCCCCGGCCGGTCTGGTCATCCTTCGACGTTGCCAGCGCCGCGATCGCGGCGGCGGCCTTCGTCGCGATCCGCCGGTTCCGGGTCAACGTCGCGTGGGTGGCGCTCGGCGGCGGGCTCGCCGGGTTGGTGCTCGGGGTCGTGCGCTAGGCTCACGCGATGCCGACGCGCGCGGAGCTCGATGCCATGCCGATCAAGGAGCTGCACGACCTGGCGATGGAAACGGCCCGGAGGCATGTGGACGTGGGGTTCCTCTGGGAGATCGTGAAGGCCCTCCCGGTCGCCGAGGAGGTCACGGGCGATGACCAGCGTTCGAAGGTGGACATCGTGCGCCCGCTCGCGTTGATCAACGACTTCCTGTACGACTCGGACTCGGGCGCGGTCGGCGAGGCCCTCCGGCCGCTCTACGTCGACTACCTCTTGGGGAAGGGCGAGTGAGGCTTCGCCCCAGGGCGTGACCGGCCGCCCGCCGGCGGCTCGTGACCTCGCGAGCTACCGCGACGAGTTCGAGGTCGTCCGTCGCAAGGCGCACCTGATCAGCGCGTCGCTGGGTCCGGTTGGCGACCGCTCCCGCCGGTACCTCGACGACTACATCCGGGCCTGGGCCATCAAGGGAGCGCCCGACCACGTCTGGTTCGAGGACATCTTCCCCGCGATGGCCCGGCTGAAGCGATCCTTCGCCGAGCTGTGCGGATGCGACGCGGACGAGCTCGCGCTCACGACGAACGTCTCGATCGCCCTCTCCACGGTTGCCTCCGCCCTCGATCTCTCCGGCGAGCGGAACCGGATCGTCCTCTCAGAGCTGGACTTCCCGACGGACGGACAGGTATGGCAAGCATGGGCGGCGAAGACCGGCGCCGAGCTCGTCTGGTTGCGCTCGGCCGACCGCATGACGATCCCGCTCGAGCGATACGACGACGCGATCGACGAACGCACCGCGCTCGTCATGGTGAACCGCGTGCTCTACCGATCGAGCGCGGTCATGGATGCCAAGGCGATCTGTTCGCTCGCCCGCGAGCGCGGTGCCCTGAGCCTCGTGGACGACTACCACGGCATCGGCGTCATCCCGCTCGACCTTCACGACCTCGGGTGCGACCTCTACGTCGCCGGAACGCTCAAGTTCCTGTGCGGTGGCCCGGGATGCGTCTTCCTCTATTGCCGTCGCGACCTCCTCGCATCGCTGGAGCCCGCCGTCACCGGGTGGTTCGCGACGGCCGACCCCTTCTCGTTCGACACCGAGCACCTGACGTACCACCCGACGGCACGCCGCTTGGAGCACGGAACGCCGCCGGCTCCCGTCTTCTTCATCGCGCAGGGCGGGATCGACGTCGTCGCGGAGGCCGGCGTCGACCGGATCCGCCAGCGACAGTGGGAGCTCCAGGAACGGGTCATCGGGCATGCCGACCGGCTGGGCCTGGACGTGAGGACGCCTCGGGAACGGCGTGATCGTGGCGGGGTCGTCAACGTGCGGGTCGGCCCGGACGCCGAGCGGATCTGCCACGCGCTGCTCGCGCGCGATGTCTGCACGGACTTCCGCGGCGACGGGCTGCGGATCAGTCCGCACTTCTTCACGAACGAGGACGACGTCGATCGTTGCTTCGCCGAGCTCTCGACGCTCGTTCGACCGGGGTGATCAGCGGCCGGAACGAACCGTGACCGGCACCCGCTGGACCGCGTTGTTCTCGAACCCGTGATGGTTCCAGGATTGTTCGAGGGGCTGGACGTTCCCCGCATCGTCCGTGGCGCGAACGACCAACTCGTACGCGCCCGGTTCAGCCTCCCACGCCACCCTCCAGGGAACCCATTCGACCGGCGTGGGTTGCTCCCCGAGGGTCGCGTCTTGCCAATCCGTCCCGCCGTCCGTGCTCACCTCGACCCGGACGATGCGACCCCATCCGGACCAGGCGCGGCCGGTGAGGTCGATCCGACCGGCGTCGACGATCCTCGTCCGGGTGAAGAACTCTGGGAAACCGGGTGGGATCATCAGCGACCGCGGGAAGATCCGGGTCACGTCGATCCCGTCGTCGTCCGCCTGGTCTCGCCTGCGATACGCGAGCATCTGGAAGCCCTCGAACCGATCCGGAACGGCCTCGATCCGCGTCAGCCACTTCACGCTCGTCATGCCGTACCAGCCGGGCACGAGCAACCGGAGCGGCGCACCGTGCTGCGGGAGCAGCGGCTGGCCGTTCATCTCCCAGGCGAGCATCACGTCGGGGTGCATCGCGTCCTTCACCGAGAGGCTCCGTTGGTAGTCCTGTTCGACGTCGCCCTGGAGGCCGTGGTCGGCGCCCGTGAACACCAGGTCGACGACATCGTCGTCCAGCCCCGCCTCTTCCAGGAGCGGGGCGAGGGGGGTGCCCGTCCACTCCGCGTTGCCGACCGCTTCCAGCAACCAGGGCTGGCTCAGCGGTCGTGGAGCAAGCCTCGCGCGGCCGTTCCCCGCACACTCGAGCGTCACCCGCCGGGTCACGGTCTCGCGACCTTGGAGGTCGCGGAGCCCCAGATCGAGGGCGGAGCGCACGTGCCCGTCTACCGCGAGTCGCCATGTGTCCGGCCTGGTCTCCGGCACATCGAAATGGATCAGGAGGTAATGCATCCCGGCGGGCGTCACGTCGTACCGCAGACCTTCCAGCGGCATCCCGTGGTTCCGCGCGGCGAGCTGCAGCTCCTCAGGCGTGACGTTGCGGTCATCGACCAGCGGCGAGTCGGTCATGGGCCGATGCTTATCCGAAGGCCGGCTGCGGCGCAACCCTGCCGGCGCGAACGACCAGCCGGATGTCATCGAACGCAGCGAGATCGCGGAGAGGATCGTCGCCCAGAACGATCAGGTCGGCAGGGGCACCCGGCTCGATCGGCGCTCGGGTCAGCGCGAGCACGATCTCGTCGCCGGTGAGCCCCGCCTCGCCGAGCAGGCCCAACTCGCGCGTGTGGATCCCGGCCGGGATCGAACCGTTGCCCAGGTCGGTCCCGTAGATCACCGTCCCGCCCGCACCGTGGAAACGCCGGAGGTTGTCCAGCGCCGTCCGGAGGGCCGGCGTGTCCCGCCCGAACCCGTGGATGTCGAGGGTGGACACGATCCGCATGCTCGTCGCGCATCGCGCGACCACGTCCTCCGACAGGTGGTGGGTCCACGGCGTGTGGGCGAGTTCGTCGACGCCGGCCCCCAACGCTCGCTCGACCTGCCCCTCCCCTTGCGCGTGCGCCGTCACGGGAAGCTCCGCGTCGTGCGCCGCATCGCAGATCGCCGTGAGCTCCGCGTCGGACGGCACCGGGCCGGTTTCGGCGTTGAGCGAAACCTTGATCGCGGTGGCGCCTCGCGCGCTGAGCTCCTTGACGGCGGCGGCCGCGTCCTCTGGACCGGAGATCGCGCGTCCCGTCCCGGGCGGCGCCCAAGGGGATCCCATCGGATAGCCGTCGGTGACGGTCAGCATCGGTCCCGCCGCTCGGATCAACGGACCGTCGAACGTCGGGAGCTCGGAGAGGTCGGCCAGCGGGAAGATGCTGTCCGGGGGCCACCCCAGGTCGCGGACCGCGGTCACGCCGCGGGCAAGGACCGCGGCCGGATCCGCGAGCCCGATGTGGACGTGCCGGTCGGCCGCCGCCGGCATCACGATGCCGTCGGCGGCCACGATCTCCGTGTCGTCCGGAACCGGATGGACCCGGCCGACGGACGCGATCACCCCCCCGTCCAGATCGATCTGGACGTCCGGCGTGAGCCCGCCCGCCCCGAGCCACGCGAGCGGTGCGCGGATGCTGAGGTTGCTCACGCGGCGAAGGCTACGCCACGCCGGCCTCGCGGAGCTGTCGCAGCTCCTTGCGGAGCTCCTGGACCTCGTCGCGGAGCCGCGCGGCGTACTCGAACCGGAGGTCCTTCGCGGCCTGATGCATCTCCTCCTCGAGCCCTTGGATCAACCGCTCGAGCTCTTCGGTGGGCATCTCGGGGTGCGTGATCTTCCGACGCCGCTCGCGCTTCGGCGTGGTGGGTGCCTGATCCTCCCCGCGCAGCGATAGGAGGATGTCCGTCACCTTCTTCCGGATCGTCTGCGGGTCGATCCCGTGCTCGGTGTTGTACGCGAGCTGGATCTGGCGTCGGCGTTGCGTCTCGCTGATGGCGGCTTTCATGGAATCGGTCACGCTGTCCGCGTACATCAGGACGGTTCCGTCCACGTTGCGCGCCGCCCGTCCGATCGTCTGGATCAACGACGTCCCGGATCGGAGGAACCCCTCCTTGTCGGCGTCGAGGATCGCGACGAGCGAGACCTCGGGAAGGTCGAGGCCCTCCCGGAGGAGGTTGATCCCGACCAGGACGTCGAAGTCACCGAGCCGGAGATCCCGCACGATCTCGATCCGCTGCAACGTGTCGACCTCCGAATGGAGGTACCGGACACGGATCCCCATCTCGACCAGGTAATCGGTCAGGTCCTCAGCCATCTTCTTCGTGAGCGTGGTGACGAGGACGCGTTGATCCTGATCGGTCCGTGCCCGGATCTCGCCCATCAGATCGTCGACCTGACCCTTCGTCGGGCGGATCTCGACCTCGGGATCGATCAGCCCGGTGGGCCGGACGATCTGCTCGACCACGGTCGAGGTCACGCGGAGCTCGTACGGCCCGGGGGTCGCGGACATGTAGACGATCTGCTGCACGCGCTCCTGGAACTCGTCGAACCGCAGCGGACGGTTGTCGATCGCGGAGGGGAGCCGGAAGCCGAAGTCCACGAGCGTGGTCTTCCGCGAGACGTCTCCCTCGTACATCCCGTGGAGCTGCGGCACCGTGACGTGGGACTCGTCGAGCACCACGAGGTAGTCGTCGGGGAAGTAATCGAGCAGGGTGAACGGCGCGGTGCCCGGGCCGCGGCCGTCGATGTGGCGTGAGTAGTTCTCGATCCCGCTGCAGAAGCCGACCTCGCGGAGCATCTCGAGGTCGTACGTCGTTCGCATCCGCAGGCGCTCGGCCTCGAGCATCTTGCCCTGGTCTTCGAGCCAACGCAGTCGCTCGTGGAGTTCCTCCTCGATCGTCACGATCGCCTGCTTCATGCGGTCGTCGCTGGCGACGTAGTGCGACGCCGGGAACGTGGTGTGGTCGACGATGTCGTCCTTGACGATCTCGCCCGTGGTGGGATCGAACTGGCTGATCCGCTCCACCGTGTCACCCCACCACTCGATCCGGTAGCCGGCCTGCTCGTAGGGTGGGAAGACCTCGAGCGTGTCGCCGGTGACGCGGAAGGTCCCGCGAGCGCGGCTGACCTGGTTGCGCTGGTACTGGATGTCGACGAGCCGCTGCATCGCGAAGTCCATGGGGACCTCGGTCCCGCGGTAGACGCGCAGCAGCTGGCCTTCGTACTCCTCCGGTGAGCCCAGGCCGTAGATCGCGGACACGCTGGCGACGATCAGGACGTCCTTCCTGCTGAGGAGGGCGGCCGTGGCCGAGTGCCGGAGCCGCTCGATCTCCTCGTTCACCGAGCTGTCCTTCTCGATGTACGTGTCGGTCTGCGGGACGTACGCCTCGGGTTGGTAGTAGTCGTAATAGCTGACGAAGTACTCGACCGCGTTGTCCGGGAAGAACTGCCGGAACTCGTTGGCCAACTGCGCCGCGAGCGACTTGTTCGGCGCCATCACCAGGGTCGGGCGCTGGATGCGCTCGATCACATGGGCGATCGTGAAGGTCTTCCCCGTCCCGGTTGCCCCGAGCAACGTGACGTGCGGCTCGCCGGCCTGGACCGCGGCAGTCAGCTGGTCGATGGCCAGCGGCTGGTCGCCGGCGGGCTCGAAGTCGGAAACGACGCGGAACGGGGGCATGTACCAAGTCTAAGCGGGCCTCCCGACATGGACCGATCTCACATCCTTCCTGCGGCGATGATCCGATCCAAGAAGCGTCTGGTCCGCTCGTTGGTGGGTTCCGAGAAGATCCGGTCGGGAGGCCCCTCTTCCAGGATCCGGCCGTCATCGAGGAAGCACACCCGGTGCGCAACGTCCCGAGCGAACGCCATCTCGTGCGTCGCGATCACCATCGTCATCCCCTGAGCGGCGAGCTCGCGGATCACGTCGAGGACCTCGGCGACCAGCTCGGGGTCGAGCGCGCTCGTGATCTCATCCAGGAGGAGGACATCGGGGTCCATCGCCAACGCTCGGACGATCGCGACGCGTTGCTGCTGGCCACCCGAGAGTCGATCGGGGTACTCGTCGGCCTTGTCCGCGAGCCCGAATCGCCCGAGGAGCTCGCGAGAACGGCCCTCAGCCTGGTCGCGCGATTGCTTCAGCACTTTGGTCGGCGCCAGCGACACGTTGCGCAGGACCGTCATGTGTGGGAAGAGGTTGAACGCCTGGAAGACGATCCCGACCTGACGGCGTACGGCGTTCCGGTCGACGCCTTGGACCGTGATCTCCGCGCCATGGATCCAGATCCGTCCCGCCTCGACCTGCTCCAGAAGGTTGATGCAGCGCAGTAGCGTCGATTTGCCCGATCCGCTCGCGCCGATCAGGCAGACAACCTGGTGCTCGTCCAGGGTCAGGTCGATCCCCTTCAAGACCTCGAGTCTGTCGAACGACTTGTGGATGCCTTCGAGCCGGATCGCTTCGCTCACGCCAACCCACCCGCCATCCGACGCTTGCGCTGACGCTCGAGGAGCCAGTCCGTGAACCTCGTCATCGGGATCGTGATGATCAGGAAGCAGAGGGCCGCGCCGACGAACGGCGTGAAGTTGAAGTCGCCGGCGCTGATCCGCTGCGCCTTGAGGAAGGCTTCGGCCGAGAAGGCGGACACGAAGGCGATCAGGGCCGTGTCCTTCTGGAGCGAGATGAAGTCGTTCATCAAGGGCGGGACCACACGACGGACGGCCTGCGGGATCACGACCGACCGCAGGGACTGCCACCGAGAGAGCCCCAGCGCCCGCGATGCCGCGGTTTGGCTCGGGTGGACCGACTCGATGCCGGCGCGATAGACCTCGGCAACGTAGGCGGAGTAGCTCAGGATCAGGGCGACCCATCCCCAGAACCACCCCTCGACCGGGAACCCGGGGATCCGGAGGGTCGGTATCCCGAACCCCAGCGCGAACACGACGAGGACCGTCGGGATCCCGCGGAAGAGATCGACGTAGATGGTGGAGAGCGCCCGGAGGGGGAAGAAGACCGGGCCCCGGAGCGATCTGAGCACCGCGAGCATGAGCGCGAAGGCGAGGATCACGGGCTCCGCGGTCAGGAAATAGAAGATGTTCCGCTTGAACGCTCGCAGGATATCTGGGAAGGACTCCGCGAAGACCTGACGGTTCAGGAACTCATCCTTGAACTCCGGCCAGTACGGTGAGCTCACGGCGGCGTACGCCAGCAGACCGAGGACGACGAGCGTGCTGACGGTCGCGATCAGGACGGCCTTCGCGCCCTCTTCCTTCAGCGAGAACCCCCGCAGGATCCGCGAACGACGGCGCTCCTTCGCACCACCGTCGCTCGCGCGATCGCCGGGTTGGGTCACCGAGGTAGGCGGGGGCCGCGACTCACTTCGACCAGAGGGGAACCTGGCCCACGTTCGTCTTCTTCGACAGCCACTGGTTCGTGATCGCCTGCAACGTTCCGTCGGCCTTCATCTCTTGGAGGGCGAGGTCGATGCAGGGCGTCAAGGCGCTGCCCTTGGCCTGGACCGTGCCGAAGTGCTCACCGCCCGGCACCGCATCCGTGGGGAACTGGGCCAGGACGGTGCTGTTCTTCACCTCCTGAACGTACGGGTCGGCCATGTAGAGCGCGGTCGGGTAGTCCACGACGATCCCGTCGGCCTGGCCGGCGTTCACGGCCGCCACCGCGTCGCGCAGCGTCTGATACGTGCCCGCCGTCCCGCCGATGTAGCTCTCGATCAGGTCGGCACTCGTCGTGCCGAGCTGCGTCGCCAACTTGTACTGAGCGAGATCCGCGATGCTGGTCGCGCTCGCGATCGGTGTTCCCTTCACCACCACGAGCGCTTGGTTGACGTCGTAATAGGAATCGCTGAAGTCCGCCTCTTGCGCGCGCTTGGCCGAGTACGAGATCTGGTTGATGTCGAAGTCGAACTGCTTCGGCCCCGGAGCGTAGGACTGAGCGAACGGAACGACCACCCACGTCACTTCGTCGGGCACGAACCCCATGCGCTTCGCGATCTCGTACGCAACCGCCGACTCGAACCCCTTGCCGGTGTTCGGGTCGTTGATGTCCCACTGCGAGCCCTTCTCGGTTCCGCCCTGGAAGTACGGCGCGTACGCCGGGCTGTCCGTGCCGACCGTGAGCTTCCCGTCTGTGGTGAGCGTCGCGCCGGCGGCACACTGTTGCGCGGTCTGCGTGGCGCTGCCGGTCGCGGCGGGAGACGCGGTGGTGCTGGAGTTGGAACAGGCGGCAGCGACGGACGCCAGCACCGCCAACCCAACGAGCATCTTGCGCATCGGGATCCCCTTCGTCGCAGAGCGGAGCCGGGAGCGTAGCACCTGGCCAGCGATCGCCGAGGTTACCTGCGCGGCTCCCAGGAGAAGGTCCGGGCAGCTACCACGAGCCCCACGACGCCCCAGAGCGCAACCACCCCGACATCGGTCCACGAGAAGTCGAACCACGGCTTGCCGTAGTAGGCGCCCAAGAACGCCTCGACCAGATGCCGCACCGGGAAGATGTTCCCGACGACGTCGACCCACTTCGGAGCGTGGTTTCCGATGGGGATGAACACGCCGGAGATGAAGAGCAGCGGGAGGATCGTGGCGTTCACGACCGGAGGCGCGGCGTCGGCGTTGGGGATCGCGCCCGTGAGGGCGAGCCCCAGCGCCGCGAAGCCGCCGGCGCCCACGAGGACGACGACGATCGTCCTGAACAGTGACACCCCGGAGGGTATCGACGCGTTGTAGAAGGCCGCCCCGAACGCGCTGCAGATCACGACCAGGAGCACCGCGATGCCGATCGCATGCGTCACGCGTGCCGTGAGGTAGTCGTAGCCCGGCAACGGCGTGCCGCGGGTCCGTTTCAGGATCCCGGCGTCCCGCTGGAAGGTCACGCTGATCGCGAGGTTCGTGTAGCACGCGGTGATGATCGCGAACGCCGACATGCTCGCCACGTAGTACGTCGACTGGTTGAACTCGAGCCCGTTGCGGATCACGGTTCCGCCGCCGAGCAGCGCCGTGAAGATCACGAGGAACATCAGCGGGAACGCGAACGTGAAGAAGGCCGCCTGCGGGTTCCGCCAGAACGCCCTGTTCGTGTAGCGCACCTGCCGGGCGGTGAGCGCAACGTCGTTCACGTGCCCACCTCCGCACCCGTCAGCTGGAGGTAGACGTCCTCCAAGGTCGGAAGCGTGATCTCGAACGCTTCCAGCTCGAAGCCGTGGTCGACGGCCCAGCCGGTCAGATCGTGCACGGTCTTCGTCGTCTCGTTCGCCTCGACCTGCAACTCCGAGGTGCCGTCCGGGAGCCGCCGCACTCGAGGGTCGGGGTCGGGGGCGCCGTTCGGAAGCCGGAACCGGATCCGGGTGCGCATCTGCTCGCGACCGGCGATGCTCGCCGGCGGACCCTCGGCGACGATCAGCCCGCCGGCGATCACCACGACGCGATCCGCGAGGTACTGCGCCTCGTCCATGAAGTGCGTGGTGAGGAACACGGTCTTGCCGATCGAGATCAGGTTCTTCACGACCTCCCACGCGTTGCGCCGCGCGTTCGGGTCGAACCCGGTCGTCGGTTCGTCGAGGAATAAGAGCTCGGGATCGCCCGCGAGGGCGATCGCGACGTCGAGCCGACGCTGCTGACCGCCGGACAGCTTGTTCACGCGCGTGTCCCGTTTCTCCGCGAGCCCGACGACCTCGATCACCTCGTCGGTCGGCCGGCGCGACGGGTAGTACCCGGCATACATCTCGATCGTCTCGGTGACGGTGAGGAACGGGTCGATGCCCGTCGACTGGAGGACGATGCCGACACGCTCCTTCAGCGAGCGCTCGCGCTTCGCCGGATCGTGGCCGAGCACCGACACCTCGCCGGCGCTCCGGATCCGGTACCCCTCGAGGATCTCGGTGGTCGTCGTCTTGCCCGCCCCGTTCGGTCCGAGCATCGCGAAGACCTCGCCATGATCGACGTGGAACGAGATCCCCCGAACGGCCTCGACGTCGCCGTAGTTCTTGCGGAGATCGTGCACCTCGACGACGCGGTCGCTCATCCGATCGACCCTACCCGATGCCGAAGCCCGCCCGCGTGTCGACGCGGTTGCGGAGCGTCTCGCCCCGCACGAACCGACCGAGGTTGTCGAGGAAGACGTCGACGACGGCGCGCTCCCAGCCATCGAAGTCCCCGCAGATGTGGGGCGAGACGATCACCGTCGGGAGCGTCCACAGCGGCGACGACGCCGGGAGCGGCTCCTCCTCGAAGACGTCGAGCGCGGCGCCGCCGATCGCACCCTGCTCCAGGGCGGCGACGAGCGCCGCCTCGTCCACCGTCGCCCCGCGACCGACGTTGAGGAAGCGCGCGGTGGGTTTCATGGACGCGAAGGCGGCCGCGTCGAAGAAGTGGTGCGTTCCCGGAGACAGCGGCAGTGCGTCGAGCACCACGTCGGCCTCCCCGAGCATCGGATGGAGATCGCCCGGCCCCCCGATCCGCTCGAACAGATCGTCGGGGCGCGGCGCGCGCCCGACCGCCGCCACGGACATGCCCAGGTCACGCGCGCGCCGCGCCGCGGCCCGGCCGATGGGCCCGGGCCCGACCGCGAGGAAGCGCTTCCCGGCGAGGCGCTCGGTCCCGCGATCGTCGTCCCAACGGCGTTCGGTCTGGGAGACGATCGAGCGGTCGAGACCCGTGACCATCGCGAGCATCGCCCCGATCACCCACTCGGCGATCGCGTTGTCGAAGACCCCCCGCCCGTTCGTGACCTCGATGTCGCTCTCCACGAGCGCGGGGAACAGCAGCCCGTCCACACCGTCGCTCGCCGACTGGATCCATCGGAGCTTCGTCGCGAGCGGCCACGCCCCCTCCAGTTCGGGCTTCGAACCGTGGTGGAAGAAGAGGACCTCGGCCTCATCGAGCGCCGGGCGCAGCGCCGAGGCGTCCGGCGCGAACCGGATGTCGGCGACCGTTCCTGCCGCCACGATCCCCGGGAGGTGATCGGCGTTCGCCGCACGCCACACGACCACCACGGGCCGCTCGGTCATAGCGGCTTCCGGCTGCCGAACCCCGCGTTCGCCTCGTGGTACCAGGCGACCTGGTCCTCGCCCAGCCGCCAGCACAGGTAGACGTGGCGGCCGCCGAGTTCGGCGGGGAAGTCGATCAGGCCGATCTCGGGATCGCGCAGGAGGATCCCACGCTCGGCCAGATGCTCGAGCTCGGACTTGAGCGTCTGCTGGTGGGCGAACCACCCCGCCTCGGCGACCCCGCCTCCATCGCTCGCCACCGCCTCCTTGATCCGTTCGCTGGCCGCGATCAACCCGTCGCGGGCGACACGGAGCCGCGGCAGGCGCTCGCGCAGGTCCGGCAACTGCGCGTTCGCCTCCTCCAGGGTGTAGAGCCGATCCTCGGTCACGAGACCTCCAAGAGCGCCGGCAGCTCGCGGAGATCGCGGACGAGAGGACCGGCGAAATCCGGATGCCGGCCCCGGCGATCGATCAGGACCGGGAACATCCCCACGGCGGCAGCGGGCTCGATGTCGAAGTCGGGCACGTCCCCCACGTAGACGACGTCGCCCGCCGGGAGGCCGATCCGCTCGAGCGCCAGGCGGAAGATCGCGGGGTCCGGCTTCTCGACGCCCTCGACCCCCGAGACGACGCGGACGGACAGCAACGAGGTGAGTTCTAGGTCCCGGAGCAGATCCTCGAGCCACGCCTCGTAGTTGGAGATCACGCCGAGCCGGACGCCCGCGTCCCGCAACGCCGTGAGCGCAGCACGGACGTCGTCGAACGATGCGTAGTTCGTTCGATCCGTGAACGCCGCGTACAACGTATCGGCAAGGCCATCGTCGCGGGGGAGGTCGAGCACGTCGAGGAACCGGTCGTAGACACCGAGCCAGAACCGGCGGGATCGTTCCGGCGTGGTCGTCCAGAGCGCGTGCTCGTCGGAAGCCCGCCGGAACTCATCGGTGACCATCGCGAGGCCTTCGCTGATCGCGACCGGCTCGCGGGGATACCCCTCGTTCGTCACGATCCGCGCGAAGAGCTCGGGGAACGAGGGAGACGGATGCACCAGCGTCTCACCCGCATCGAAGAACACCGCCCGGAACCGCATGCGCGAAAGGATACCGACGCGTTCAGACGGGAGCCGCGGCCCGGTCCTGCAGCTCGTGCCAGAGCACATCCACCTCGTGCTGGAGCTCGTCGAGGGTCCCCTCGTTGTCGATCAGCACGTCGGCCGCCTGCGCGCGTTCCGCCAACGGCAGCTGCGCCGCGATCCGAGCGCGAACGTCGCTCTCGTCCATGCCCCGCGCGACCGATCTCGCGATCTGGGTTTCGATCGACGTGGAGACCACCACGACGATGTCGCAGTCGCGGTGGGTCCCCATCTCGATCAGCAGCGGGTTGACCAGGACGACGATGCCTTGGGTGTCGAGGTTCTCCTGGATGCCATCCGCGAACATCCTGCGGACCTGGGGATGCACGATCGCCTCCAGGTCCGACAGCGCCGCGGGATCGGCGAACACGATCGATGCGAGCTTCCGACGGTCGAGCTCACCGTCCGGTCCCAGCACCTCGGGACCGAAGCGTTCGATCACCTTGCGAAGCCCCTCGGATCCGGCGACCACCGCCGCCCGGGCGAAGTCGTCGGCGTCGAGGACGACGGCGCCGCGCTCCCGGAGCAGGTCCGCGACCGTCGATTTGCCAGACCCGATCCCCCCCGTCAGCCCTACGAGGATCATCCGATCCCGCTACTCGTTCCGGCCCTCGCGCCGCTTCAGGTCCTGAAGGATCGCTTCGAGCGAGACCTCTTCATCGGTGGCCTCCGCGGCGGGCTCCTCGACTTCCGGCGGGGCCTCGGGCGGGGCGTCCGCTTCGGCGGCCGCATCCGCCGCCGGTTCGGTTGGCTCCGCTCCCGCGGACGCATCGGCTTCGCTGGGCGCTTCAGCAGGTGTCTCGTCGGTCACCGCCACGACGACGTCGGCGCTCACCCCACCGTCCTCGGGGGTGCTCGACTCGGCTTCGGCGACGGCGTCCAGGATCTCCTGCGGGACCTCGATCGCGGTCGACATCTCGGGACCGGCTTCGCGCTCCGGCTCCTCCTTCTCGACCTCGATCTCCTTCGGCTTCGGCGGAGCCGCGGCCACCTGCCGCATCGAAAGGGAGACGCGGCGGCGCGAGACGTCGACGTCGATGACCTTCACCTGGACCTCTTGGCCGACCTGCAGCACCGACTCGGGAGAATCCACGTGCTCGTGGCTGATCTCTGAGATGTGGACGAGACCCTCGATGCCCTGGGCGACCCGCACGAAGGCGCCGAACGGGACGAGCTTGGTGACGGTCCCGGTGATGACCGAGCCGGCCTGGGATGTGCGCTCGAACTCCTTCCACGGATCTTCCTGCGTCGCCTTGAGCGACAGCGACACGCGCTCCCGGTCCAGGTCGACGTCGAGGACCTCGACCTCGACCTCCTGACCGACCGAGACCACCTCTTGCGGATGATCCACGTGCTTCCAGGACAGCTCGGACACGTGGACGAGCCCGTCGACGCCTCCCAGATCGACGAACGCGCCGAAGTTGACGATCGAGCTGACCGTCCCCTTGCGGCGCTCGCCCTTCTGGAGCGACTGCAGGAAGGTCTTGCGACCCTCCGATTGCGACTCCTCGAGGAAGGCGCGGCGCGACAGCACGACGTTGTTGCGGTTGCGATCCAGCTCGATGATCTTGGCCTCGAGCTCCTGTCCGACGAACGGTTGCAGGTCGCGGACCCGGCGCAGATCGACGAGCGATGCCGGGAGGAACCCGCGCAAGCCGATGTCGAGGATCAGGCCACCCTTCACGACCTCGATCACGGGACCCGTGATGGTCTGGCCGGAATGCATGACCTCTTCGATCCTGCCCCAGGCCCGCTCGTACTGCGCGCGCTTCTTCGACAGGATCAGCCGGCCCTCCTTGTCCTCCTTCTGGAGCACGAGGGCTTCGATCCGGTCCCCGACCTTCACGACCTGGTTTGGGTCGACGTCGTGGCGGATCGAAAGTTCTTTCGAAGGGATCACCCCTTCGGACTTGTAACCGATGTCTAGGAGGACCTCGTCGCGATCGATCTTCACGACTTCGCCTTCGACGATGTCGCCGTCCTTGAAATCGCGGAACGAAGCCTCGAGCGCCGCGATCAGCTCTTCGGGGGTCAGGTCGGGCTGTTCGTCCGCCTTGGTCGGGGTCGCCGCCGGTTCGGGGGCCTGGTCCACCGGCGCCGCTGCCGGGGCCTCCTGCTCCTCATCGGACGCAACCGTCGTCTCGTCACTCATACCGTCCGTCTCCTTCCGCCACGCGGGACGCTTCGCCGAGGGCGTGTTCGGATTTGCCTCCGGCGCGGGACGCGAACCCCGCGGGCCGAGCGAGAGGTTACGTACGCTGCGAGAACGACGTCAATGGGACGCGGCGGCGTCAGTGTCCGGCGGGCGTCGCCTCGGCCCAGTTGGGACCCCAGCCGACGTCGGCGCGCAGAGCGACCTCGAGGTCGATCGCGTGCTCCATCCGATCGGCAACGACGGCCGCGGCCTGCTCCACCCGGTCCCTCGGCACCTCGAACACCAGCTCATCGTGAACGGTCAGCAGCATGTGGCAATCGAGCTCCGGCCGATCGCGAAGGGCTTCGTCCACACGGATCATCGCCACCTTGAAGACGTCGCTGGCGCTGCCCTGGATCGGGGCGTTCAAGGCCTGCCGCTCCCCCAGGGCCTGCAGCCTCCGGTTCCCACTGGTCAGTTCCGGGATGTAGCGGCGCCGGCCGAGGATGGTCTCGGTGAACCCGTCCATCCGTGCCCGGTCCACCTGGGCACGGAGGTAGTCGCGGATCTTCGGGAACCCCTCGAAGTAGCCGCTCAGGATCTCC
>Ga0307277_10000298_pt1 | contig 17722 bp, 25 predicted proteins | sample ER_DNA_116_FD_194473 | JGI IMG/M metagenome (GOLD analysis project Ga0307277, IMG submission 194473) | Bulk soil microbial communities from the East River watershed near Crested Butte, Colorado, United States - ER_DNA_116 | ecosystem: Environmental > Terrestrial > Soil > Floodplain | place...
GCCGGAGAGTGCGAGGTCGATCAGCACGATCGCGAGGATCGCCTGGAGCGTCTAGATCATCTAGCGCGAGGTGCGGAGCTTGCGCAGCAGCAGGACCGTGACCCCGGAGAGCCAGAGGACCACCGCGCCCACATAGCCCGCGGCCTCGCTCGGCGTCGCGAGCTCCACGTGGTCGAGAAGAGCGGCCGCGATCGGGTGGAGCATGGTGACAGTATACTGTCGCAATGTGAGGCCGCCTGTCGCTTTGGCGTCATGCGGTAAGTTTTCTGACATGCCGACACGCGCCGTCGCATCCGCTCCCCCGCTCGCTCGGCTGGTGCGCGCGAACCGCGAGCGTCTTCACCTCACGCAGGGCGAGCTCGCCGAGCAGGTCGGCGTCTCGCGCAGTGCCATCTCCGAGCTCGAAGCCGGCCGCATCGAACAGCCGCGCGCCGCTGTCTTCGCGCGGCTCGGCAAGGCACTGGGACTCCCGGCCGCGGCGCTCCTCGCGGCCGCCGGTTATCCGGCCGAAGGCGAGGTCCTGATGGGTCTCGAAGCGGATGAGATCGCGGTCCTCGCGGGCTCGCTCGCGCAGCTGGCGGGCAACGAGCGCGAATGGCTGCGCACCCATCTCCTTGAGCTCCGCGATCTCCTCGTGCTTCGCCGGTCGCGGACGCCGGCTAGCGGCGCTCCAAAGCGAGCCGCGCGCCCAGCGCGATCAGCACGCCGCCGGTAACGCGCTCGAGCCAGCGCCGCACGCCGGTGTTTCCAAGGACGGCGCTGACGCGCGACAGCACATACGCGTAGGCCGAGAGCCAGATGATGCCCATGACGCTGTGCGCGGCCGCGAACGCGAGCGAGCGCGCGAGCACGTTGTCCCCGGGTGACATGAACTGCGGCAGGAACGTCAGGTAGAAGACGGCGACCTTCGGGTTCAGCACGTTGCTGAACGCGCCCTGCACGTACGGATTGGCGCGGCGTCGCGACGACGGCATTTCGGCCGCGTCGCGACGAAAGGAGCCGCGGAGTGCCTGCACGCCGAGGTACGCGAGATAGGCCGCGCCGGCGAGCTTCACGATCGTGAATGCCTCCGCGGAGGTCGCGAGGATCACCGACAGCCCCAGCGCTGACGCGGTGGCATGGACGAGGAGGCCGGAGCAGATCCCCAGCGTCGCGAGCAGGGCCGCGCGGCGGCCGCGCTCGAGCGTGATCTTCGCGACCAGCGCCATGTCCGCACCGGGCGAGACCGTGAGAAGCGCCAGCACCGCGAGGCCGGCGAGGAAGAGCGTGTCGGGCATCACCCGGGCCTGGTGCGCCGCATGAGGTTCGCGCGCGCCTCGGCGTCGAGCGGACGCCCGCGCTCGGCGAGCTTCGCCGCCACCGCCAGGCGATGCTCGACCGTGCGATTCGCGCCGAACTTGAATTTCGCGCGCACGTCGGTGACGGAGAGACGGATGCCGCGGATGGATCCGAGCAGCTTGCCGTAGCGGTTATCGCCCGGCTCGACCGGCGCGTGCTTCCCCTCGGGCTGGAAGTGCGCGAGCTGGCGCTCGAGGATCGCCGCGACACCCGCGGGATCGTCGATGATCTCGGCATCGCACGCGAGCTGCACCGCCGCGTAATACGAGGTCGGTACGCCGTACTCGTCCTGGTTCCAGTGGCCGGGGATGTACGTGTACGCGCCGAAGACCGAGAGCATCGCCCGCGGGCGCTCGGCGAGCGCCTCCCACACCGGATTGGGTCTCGCGAGATGGAGGAGCGCGGTCCGATCGCCGTCATAGATGAAGTGCGTCGGCACGACGATCGGAAGATCACGGCCGACGCCCGGCGCGATGAGCTCGCCGAAATCATGCTCGGCGAGGAAGGCGCGCCACTCCGCGTCGCTGAGCGGCTCGTCGTGACGATGGATGAGCATGCCTAGGCCTCCGGCGTCGCGGTCTTGCGCGCGAGACCGGCATCCCGTGTCGCGGCCGCGACGGCCTTCGCGACCGCCGGCACGACGTCGCGATCGAATACCGAGGGAAGAATGTATTCGGCCGACCGGACCGGGGTCGGGACCGTCGCGGCGAGCGCTCTGGCGGCGGCGAGCTCGACCTCGGCGGACACCCCCCGAGCGCGAGCATCGAGCAATCCTCTGAACACCCCGGGGAACGCGAGCACGTTGTTGACCTGGTTCGGGTAATCGCTGCGGCCCGTCGCGAGCACGTCGACCTCGGGCGCGGCGTCAAGCGGGTCGATCTCAGGGTCGGGGTTCGCCAGCGCGAAGACGATGCGCGGCCGCCCCATCGTGCGCAGCGCATCGAGCGACAGGATCCGCGGGCCCGACAGCCCGATGAAGACGTTCGCGCCCGCGAGGGCGTCCTCGAGCGATCCGCGGCGCCCCGTCCCGAGCAGGCGCACGACATCGCGCTTCTCCTCGTTCAGGTCGTCGCGCCCGGCGTGAACGATCCCGTGGCGATCGCACAGCGTGATGTCGCGTACGCCGGCGAGCCGCAGGAGGCGCGCGGTCGCGATACCCGCTGCGCCGGCGCCGGCGATGACGACGCGCAGGTCCGCCAGTTCGCGACGAACCACGGCGGCGGCGTTCTCCAGCCCCGCGAGCACGACGATCGCGGTGCCGTGCTGGTCATCGTGGAAGACGGGGATGTCGAGGCTTTCGCGGAGCTTCCGCTCGACCACGAAGCACGCGGGCGCGGCGATGTCCTCGAGGTTGATGCCGCCGAAGACCGGTGCGACGTTCTCGACGGTGCGCACGATCTCGTCGGGGTCGTTCGTCGCGAGGCAGAGCGGGAACGCCGTGATGCCCGCGAGATCCGCGAAGAGCAGCGCCTTGCCCTCCATCACCGGCAACGCGGCCTCAGCTCCGATGTTGCCAAGGCCGAGCACGGCGGAGCCGTCGGTCACGACAGCGACGGAGTTCTGCCGGATCGTCAAACGCCAGACCTTGTCGGGATCATCGGCGATCGCGCGGCAGATGCGCGCGACGCCGGGGGTGTAGACGAGAGAGAGGTCGTCGCGCGTGCGGACGCTGACGCGTCCCTTCGTCTCGATCTTGCCGCCGAGGTGCAGGAGGAAAGCTCGGTCCGACACATTGCGCACCTGAACACCCTCGATGCGCTGCAGGTCCTCGCGCAGCCGCGCTCCGGTGCGCTCGTCAGGGCAATCGACGGTCACGTCACGGACGTGGACCGCAGGCGTCGCGTCGACGAGATCGATCGCGCCAAGGCTGCAGCCCCGCTCGCCGATGACGGTCGCGACCTGCGCGAACATGCCGGGGCGGTTCGCGATCTCGAGGCGGAATACCAGCCGGAACGCGGGGCTCAACACGGCGCGCGCCGGTGCATCAGGCACGCCTGCCAGCGTACCCGCCTCACGCACGCCGCGTTCCGCTCGCGGCACGCAAGGCGCAGAGTTGTCTGGTGATGGCACCGATCATCGGCGTGCTCATGCTCATCGCGTCACTCGCGGCCGCGGGTCCCGACGTGATGCCGGCAAGTCCGGCGACCGCGACGTGCGTGCGTTCAGTCGGCCCCGGCATCGCGCCGCCCGCGCGCGTTCCCAGCGGCATCCCGGGATTCCACGCGTCGTGGTACGGGCAGTCGGGATACATGAGCCTCTGCCCCGGCGAACAGGCGACGGCGACCGTCGCGTATTTCAACTCGGGCGCGCGTGGTTGGGTGAGCGGTCGCCTCGGCGAGGTCGCCTACCTCGGCACGTGGGACTCCGAACCGGGACAGGACCAGCCCAGCATCCTCGGCGGTGACGGCGCGCGCGGCTCTCCGGCGACGGGGTGGCCGCGCTTCAACCGCGTCGCGGTGCAACCCGCGGCATACGTCGGTCCTGGCCAGATCGCGTGGTTCCAGTTCAGCGTGCAGGCGCCATCGCTGCCGGGCACGTACCGGCTCGGGATCCGTCCGGTGGTCGAGGGCGCGACATGGTTGGAGGACTACGGCGTGTTCTGGGTGGTCACGGTGCTGAACGCCGACGGCTCGGCGCCACGGCCCACGCCGCCATCACCGGCAGGCGTCACCTATCTCATCGCCGACGGCGTGTTCGCCTCCGATATCGCCGAGGTGCACGAGGGCGTTGCTCGCGCCGGCGCGTATCTGGCCGCGAGCGTCGGAGGTGACCGGTCGAACGCGATCACCGTCAACGTCAGCGTGGGAAACGGCACGGAGCAGTTCTGCTGCATCACGGCTGGGCCATCGTTCGACATCGTGACGAGCAACAGCGCCTGGTCGTCGCCATCCGCCGCCGCGGCCGACACCTGGACCGCGTCCACCGAGCGCAAAGAGCTGGCAGCGCACGAGTACGTGCACACCTGGCAGTACGCGATCGGTGGCCGGGCGTGCATGCTCGGCCCGCGGTGGCTCTCCGAAGGCATGGCGGAGTCGCTCGCGTATCGCTCGCTCGTCGACGCGGGTCTCATTCCCGCCGCGAACATGGACGTGTTCACCAAACGGCAGCTTCGGAACGCGCGCTACGTGACGCTGCGGTCGCTGGAGACCGCATGGCCGGCGGACGCGAACCCATTCGCGGTCGGCTATCTCGCCGTTGACCGGATGCTCGCGGCGAACGGCCCGCTGCCCCTTCGGACGTTCTGCGCGCGAGTCGGCCGGGGTGAGTCCTGGCAGACCGCGTTCACCGGAGCGTTCGGCCAGACTCCCGACGCCTTCTACGCGAGCTTCGAAGACTTCCGCGCCGCGTACGCGCGGTAGGCGCCCCCGCCGCTAGATCTTCGAGCGCACCTGCCGGAACCGCCGGTGCGACTTGTGATAACCGCCCCCCGCCTTGGGGATGATGCTGATCGATCCGTCGATCTCGAGGACCGCCGCAGCGACCTCGTCGAGGTCGGAGATGCCATGCTCCCGAGCGGCCATCTCGACCTCCGCCACATCGACGTGCTCGTGTTTGAGGTTCTCCATGATGGGCTTACCGTCCTGCACGAGGAGCGTCGGCTCCTCGACAACAAGCCGCCCGAGGATCGGAAGGTAGCGGCCGAAGCGGCCGAGCAGAAGATTCCCCACGACCAGCGTCGCCGCCGACACGAGACCACCGATGAGCGACACGTCGCCACCGTTCATCGAGTTCTGCACGGCATTGGCGATGATCAGGATGACGACCAGGTCCGCGGGGCTCATCTGACCGAGCTCGCGCTTCCCGGCGAGGCGCAGCAGACCGAGCACGGTGACGTACACGACCATCGTCCGCAGGACGATCTCCCACAGCGGGATGTTCAGATCGAACACGTCGCGCATCGTAGCGAGGTCGCGACGCGGGCCTAGTCGCGGGCGAGGCGACCTAGCCGGCGAGCTTAGCTAGGAACAGCGTCTCCGCGAGGCACACGCGCTCGAACTCCGCGAGGTGCAGCCCTTCATCCGGACCGTGCGGGCCGGATTGCGGATCGTCGACGCCGGTGACGAGGATCTCCGCTTTCGGGAACAGCTCAGCGAAGTCGAACAGGAACGGGATGCTTCCGCCGGAGCCGACGTCGACCGCCTTCGCGCCCCACGCCTCGGACAACGCCGCGTGCATCGCGCGATAAGCGGGACCGCCGGTCTTCGTCGCGAATGGCTCGCCGACCGGGTGGCGGTCGATCTTCAGCTCCGCGCCCCAGGACACGTTCTTCTCGAGGTGTTTGACCAGTGCGTCGAGCGCCTTCGTGGCGTCCTGTCCCGGCGGGATGCGCATGCTCACCTTCGCGCGCGCGACGGGCACAAGCTGGTTCACCGCGTCGTGCACCGGCGGAGCGTCGAGCGCCAGCACTGAGATCGCGGGCATCGTCCACATTCGATCTGTGAGGCCACCGTCCCCGATCAACTTCACGCTCTTTCGCGCGCCGGCCTGCTCGCGGAGCTCCGCTTCGGTGAGATCCAGCGGCGGCGCTTTCCCGCGGACGAGCCCCTCGACCGCGACGCTGCCTTTGTCGTCGTGCAGCGTCGCAAGAAGGCGAACAAGCGTGGTGAGCGCGTCGGGAAATGGGCCGCCGAAGCCGCCGCTGTGCACCGCCTTGTCGAGCACGCGCACCTCTACGACGCACGCGACGACACCGCGGAGTGTCGTCGTGACGGCGGGAGCGCCGATGCGCCAGTTCCCTCCGTCGGCGACCACGACCGCGTCGCAGCGAAGCCGATCACCCTCGCCTTCGAGATAGCCGCGCAGCCGCTCCGAGCCGGCCTCCTCTTCACCCTCGATGAAGACAGCGACGCCGACCGGCGGCTTACCGTCGTACGCGCGCAGCGCCGCGATGTGAGCCAGGACACCGGCCTTGTCGTCGGCGGCGCCGCGTCCATACAGGCGACCGTCGCGCTCTGTCGGCGCGAAGGGTGGTGTCTTCCATTCCGAGTCGGGGCCCGGTGGCTGTACGTCGTGGTGCGCATAGAGGAGAACGGTCGGCTTCCCCGGCGGCGCCTTGAAGTAGCCGACGACCGCGGGATGCCCGCCGCTCGCGCGGAGCACGCGCGTGTCGGCGCCGACCGCGCGCACCAGCTCGGCGACGAGCTCGGCGGACTTCACGAGGGGTGCGGGATCGTGCCCATCCGCGCTCACCGACGGGATGCGAACGAGGCGCTCGAGATCGGCGCGCACCTGGGGCATGAGCTCGCGCACGCGAGACCGCAGGTCGGCGGCGGGGATTGTTGTCACGCCGCGATTATCTGCCAGAGAGCGCGGGGGTACGCAAACAGGCCATGTGCCCGCAGGGACAACACAACTTGCAGAGGTACGGCCTTTGAGAAGGGTACGGAGGAGCGGCGGGCGCGGCACTCCTCGAGCGAGCATCTGCGCCCAGCCGGCCCAAACAGCGCGCGCAACGCGAATAGCGGGCCGGCGTGGCCAGCAGCGAGCGAGAGGAGTGGCGCTGCCCGCTGCCGCGCTCCGAACGAAGCCCTACGGCAGGCGGTTGAACCAGAGCAGGGAGAGTCCACCGGCGATGATGGACAGCACCGCGGCGAGCGCGGTGAGGTATGCCGTCACTTCGGTCTTCTGCTGACGGAGCACGAGCTGCGTCGACAGCTTCTCGTAGACGGCGCGCAGATCGGAAGCGTTCGACGCGTTGAAGTACTCGGCGTCGGTCATCTGCGCGATCTGCTTGAGCGTCGCCTCGTCGAGACGCGTGCGGATCTGGCGGCCCTGCAGGCGGAGAACGGTCCCCTCCGCGCTGCCAACACCGACGGTGTAGACGCGGATGCCGCGGCTGATCGCCTCGTCGATGATCTGGAGCGGGGCCGGGAACTGGTTGTTCTGGCCGTCCGACAGCAGGATGATCGTCGCCGGCGCGTTCAGCGACCCGCCGGGCGGCGGCGTGGCGGGCGGTCTCGCCTGACCGCCGCTCTGCTCCAGTCGCGCCAGCGCCTCGACGCTCGGCAGCACGCCCTCGTCGTTCTCGAAGATGGCGTCGAGAGAGGTGAGGATGCCCTTCCCGATGGCCGTGGCGCGCTGCGGCCGCAGTCGATCGATCGCCTTCATCACGAGGTCCTTGTCGGTCGTGGGCGATTGCACCAGGGAGGCGTCACCCGAGAACGAGACGATGCCCACCGAGACGTCCTCGCCCTGGCGCGCGACGAAGGCCTTCGCCGCTTCCTTCGCCGCCTCCATGCGGTTGGGCTTGAGGTCCTCGGCCTGCATGCTCCCGGACACATCGATGGCGAGGATCACCGTTCCCTCCTGCGCCGGCGCGGTCACGACCATCACCGGGCGGGCGAGCGCTGCGGTCATGAAGAACATCGCAGCGAGGAAAAGTGCGGGCGGGATGTGGCGCCGGACGCCCGGGCCGCGGCCCATCGCCTCCTTGACCAGTGAGAGGCTCGCATAGCGCAGCGCGTACTTCTGCCGGCGGCGCTGCGCCCAGATGTACAGCAACACAAGGATCGGCACGATCAGCGTGAGCCAGAGGCCGACCGGGAAAAGGAAGGTCACGACGCTCGGCCGAGCGCGCGCTGGCGCGCGCGCCGGAGCTTGCGCATCGCGGCGAAGCGCACGACCGTGCGCACGAGATCCTCTTCCGTCGAGAGCTCCAGTGTGTCGACGCCGGCGCGGCGGAACGCGGCACCGAGCGCGGCCTCGCGGCGATCCACGACCTCCGCGAATCGTTTGCGGAAACGCGCGTCGTGCGTGTCGATGTGAAGCGCCTCGCCGGTCTCGGCGTCGGTCATGATCACGAACCCGATGTCGGGAAGCTCGCGCTCGCGTGGATCCGTCAGCCGGATCGCGAGCGTCTCGTGCTTGCGCGCAAGGAGCTCGAGCGGCTTCTCCCATCCCGGCATCGTGAAGAAATCGGAGACGATGAAGACGAGCGAGCGGCGCTTGAACGAACGGAGCGCGGTCTCGATGAGCTCGGAGAGGGACGTGGCGGGCGAGCTTTCGAGGCGTGGTCGCCGCTGCAGCTCGTCGATCAGCCGCAGGACTTGCATCCGGCCGCCCCGCGCGGGCACGACCTTCTCCACCTGCTTCCCGTACAGGATCGCGCCAACGCGGTTGCCGTGCCGTGTCAGGAGCCGCGCGACGAGGCCGACGAAGTCAATGAGGCGGTCCCGCTTGAGCGCGCTGGCCGTGCCGAAGTCCACCGATGGCGACAGGTCGAGCAGAAAATGCGCGGTGATCTCGCGGTCCTCGAGGTACTCGCGGACGTGTGGGAGATCGAGCCGTGCGGTGACGTTCCAGTCGATGTTGCGCACGTCGTCGCCCGCGACGTACTCGCGGATGTCCGCGAGGTCGAGGCCCTGACCGCGGAATAACGTCCGGTAGTCGCCCTGGAGCAGACCGTCCAATCGTCGGACGATCGTCCAGTCGAGCCGGCGGAGCGTGCGCTCCGGCGTGCTAGCGGGCGAGAGCATGACCCTGCATCGGCGCGGTCGGTACCGGGATCCGCTCCATCACCTTCGCGATGAGCGTGTCCGAGGTCACGTCATCGGAAAGCGCCTCGTATGAGAGAACGATGCGGTGTCGAAGCACGTCGACCGCGATGTCCGAGATGTCCTGCGCGAGGACGTAGCTGCGCCCGCGCATGAAGGCGAGAGCGCGTGCGGTGAGAACGATGTTGATCGAGGCCCGGGGGCTCGCGCCGTACGTGATGTACTTCGCAATGTCCTGCACTCCGTAGTCCTTCGGTGACCGCGTCGCGGTCACGAGTCGGACGACGTACTCCATGAGGACCGGGTCGACGAAGACCTTGTCGGTCTCTCGCTGAAGACCGATCAGCTGCTCGGTCGTGAGGACGGCCTGGATGGCCGCGAGCGGACTGGTCATGCGCTCGACGATGACGAACTCGTCCATCTCGCTCGGGTACGTGATCAGCACTTTCATCATGAAGCGGTCGACCTGCGCCTCGGGCAGCGCGTAGGTGCCCTCCGTCTCGATGGGGTTCTGCGTCGCCATGACGAGGAACGGGTCGGGCACTTTGTGCGTCTCGCGTCCGATCGTGACCTGACGCTCCTGCATCACCTCGAGCAGCGCGCTCTGCACCTTCGCGGGCGCGCGGTTGATCTCGTCGGCGAGGAGCAGGTTGGCGAAGACCGGGCCGAGCGAAGTCTGGAACTCGCCGTTCTTCTGGTTATAGATGCGCGTGCCGACCAGATCGGCGGGGACGAGATCCGGCGTGAACTGGATCCGCTTGAACTCGCCGCTGATGGCCTGCGCGACGGTCTTCACGGCGAGGGTCTTCGCGAGGCCAGGGACGCCCTCAACGAGGAGGTGCCCCCGTGCCAGAAGCGCGACGACGATCCGCTCGAGCAGGAGATCCTGCCCGACGATCACCTTCTTGATCTCGAAGAGCAGGCGCTCCATCTGGCTACCGGGTCGGACGGACGACATCATGGTGCTTCCTTCCTTCTAATCCGGTGGGGTGCCGAGGCCAGCCGACGCCGAGTCGATCGTCACCGCGAAGCCCACCCCGCTGAACACCTTACCCGCTGGGTTCACCAGCCCTGTGACGATACCGACGACGTCGCCGTTTAGATCGACGAGCGGCCCGCCGGAGTTTCCCGGATTCACCGCCGCGTCGAACTGGATAAGGCCGGTGATCGGCTGCGACAAGTTTGGAGCGCTCATCGCGCGATCGAGACCGGAGATGACGCCCGTCGACAGCGAGCCGGTGAGCCCGAAGGGATGGCCGATCACGAACGCCGGATCGCCTATGGAGAGCGATCCCGGGTTGCCGAGGGTCGCCGGCTGGAACTGCGCCGGAGGCGAGAGCGCGCGCAACACCGCGATGTCGCGATCGGGAAGGCGCGCGGCCACCTCGACCGGCGAGATCGTGCCGTCGCTGAACCGCACCCTGATCTGGCTCGCGCCGTCGATGATGTGCAGGCTGGTGAGGATGTCGGCCATGTCGTCGACGATGACGCCGGCGCCGCTGCTGGGCTCTCCGCTCGCGCCCGACGCGGTGACCTCAACGACCGAGGGCGCGACGTGCTGGTAGATCGCCGCCGCGAGCTGCGGGGTCGGCGCGGGCGTTGGCTGCTCCTGCTGCGCGCGTAGCGCGGCAAGTCCGCCCGTCTGCACCGCGGATACGAGGAACCAGCTGAGCGCGAGGAGCGCGATGAGGGCCAGCGGCGCGCGCAGGCGCGCGACGATGCGCTCGCGCAACGGGATGCGCCGCGGGGTCTCGGCCGTCGGAGCGGGCTCCGGAGCGTCCCCTCGCGGGAACTGACCGTAGGGTCGATCTGACCTCGACAGCGTCATACGGTCGACCCAGTCTAGGCCCGGGTCTGGGACGCAACTTATGAGTTATCTAAGGAACGCGGCGCGCGGGTCAGTCGGTGATCGGCACCATGTAGCCCTGGCCGCGCATCGTGGCAAGGACGTTCGGCCGGCGCCAGTCGTCCTGGAGCTTGCGGCGGAGATCACGGATGTGACGGTCCACCAGGTTGCTGTTCGGCTCCGCGTCGGCGCCCCACACGCTGTCGATGATGTCCTCGCGCGACACGACGCGCCCGGCGTTCGCGATCAGCACATAAAGGAGACCGCGCTCGAGCGGCGTGAGGTGAGGCGCGCTGCCGTTCAGGGCGATGTGACCGCTGCTGACATCGACGTGGAGCTTGCCGACGTTCACCCGACCGTCAAGCTCGGGGAGATGGCCGGTCGCACGATGGATCGCCTGGCTCGCGCGGATCACCAGCTCGGCCGGGTCAAATGGCACCCGGAGTATCTCGGTCGCCCCGAGGCCGATGGCATTGAGCGCGCCCTGCATGCCGTGGTTGCGTACGAGGACCAGAACCGGCTTGTTCGACTTGACCATCTCCGCGATCGCGGCCTTGAGCCCGCCGTCGGCGGCCGCTTCATCGAGGATCGCGAAATCGCATCCGGCTTTTCCGACGTCGGAGATCTGCATCTCCACCGGCGCCGCGCGGATATGCGTCAGCGCCAGCGCGACCACACCCGTCAAGGGTGGCCGTACCACCAGGGCCACCTGGATGGGCGGGCGATTCTGAACAACAGTCATGATTGGTTGCGTTTACTAGACTCGCTTGATGGTCCGTAACGAAAGGCCCCAAAAGGTCCGTATACGAACGTAGCGTCACGAAGCCTGTTGCCGAGGATCACTCCGCGCGAGCGCGAGGTGTTGCGCCTCGTCGTCGCAGGGCGCGGCAACAAGGCGATCGCCGAGGAGATGCGGATCGGCGAGCAGGCCGTCAAAGCTCACATCTCGCGTCTGTTCCTCAAGTTTCGCGTCGAAAACCGGGCCGGGCTTGCCGTCGCTGCGATGAGCGAAGAGCTCCATCAACGGTCCGCCGCGGTGCGCGACCTCGAGCGGCTGGCGCACGAGGAGCGCCGCGATGCCCTGCGCACCCGAGCGAAGCTGCTCAGGTCGCTCGTCGGAAAGGATCCGGCAGTGGTGGTCGGCCGCGGTGGCCGGGTGCTCCTCGCGAACCCGGCCTTCCAGCGGACCTTCGCAGCCGCGCTCTATCAGGACGAGCGCGGGGTCAAGCTGCCATCGGATGCGACGCCGCTGGCTCGCGCGGCCCGCAACAGGCCCGCGTCGATCCGCTTCAAGCTGGCGAGTGGACCCCGTAAGGGCACGTGGTGGCACGCGACGGGGGAAAAAGTGGAGTTCACCGGCGTGGGTGGTTGGACGGTGGTCGTGTTCCGCACCGTCCGCGGACCGCGCGGCTGACTAGCGGCGGCGATCCTCAGCCGGAAGCTGAGCGAGGCGGCCCTTCGTAAGGCCGGAGCGCAGGGCCTCGATCGTGACGCCCTCGGTCTCCTGCCACTGGTGTCCCTCGCCCTTCGCGTCAGAGGGGCAGAACGCCCAGCGGCCCGAGACGACCGTCAACGTGTCAGACGAAGACCTCCGCTCGCGCGTGGCGTGGGCATCAGCGATGCATACGTAATGGACCGTTCCACCTCTTGCCATGTCCCCCTCCCCCTGCGGCAGCCGACTCCGCGCTCTTGACGCCTCGGCTTTTGACCGTAGCACGCGACGATGACTGAAGGGCACCCGGCGGCGCGAGCGATGCTCATCATCAACCCGGCTGCGGGCGGGCGCCACGCGAAGCCCGGCGACCTGGAACGCTGCGAAGCGATCCTTCAGAGCGCGGGCTTCGTCCTGGAGCGCGTCGAGACGGGCGACCCGTCTCCGACGTCGGCGGATCTCGCGAAGCGCGCGATCGCGGGCGGCTACCCGGTGTGCATCGTCGCCGGCGGGGACGGGACGGTCGCGCTGGCGGCCGCGACGCTGCTGGACACGTCTGTGACCCTGGGGATCCTCCCTTTCGGGAGCGTGATGAACATCGCGAACGGCCTGGGCATACCGCTCGAGCCGGTGAAAGCCGCCGAAGTGATCGGGCGGCGTCGCGTGGTGCACGCCGATGCCGGCGAAGTCCGTGAAAAGATCTTCTTCGAGACCGCCGGGATCGGGCTCGATGCGGAGATGTTCGGAGCGGCGCGCCATGCCGAGCGTGGCAATTGGCGAAGGGCGCTGCGGCGCGCCTGGCGCTGGCTGAGGCACTCATCGTCTCACGTCACGATCACCGTCGACGGTCGCGTGGACCGTCAGCGCGCGCTGCAGGTATTCGTGATGAACAGCCCCTACTACGGCTGGTCGCTCGAGCTGCTTCCGCAGGTTTCCATGACCGATGGCCTGCTCGATGTCGCCGTGTTCCCGCGCCTCGGTCGCTGGGCGCTCATGGCGTCGCTCTTCGCTGTCTGGCGCGGAGGGAGGCTTCCCGCACGGCCGGTGGTCTACCGCGGCACGCGGGTCACGATCGCCTCAGACGAGCCGGTGTCGGTGCACGCGGACGGCGTGTTGGCGGGCGGCCTGCCGGCGGAATTCGTCTGCCGCAAGGGAGCCCTCACGGTCTTCGCTTAGCCGACGAGCTTCGCGACGCCGCGGAGGTCGCGAACGAACACGCGCATCTCCGCGCGGCGCGACTCGTCGTCGGGAGCGCGGAGGATCGACGAGGGGTGCACCGTGGCGACGACGCGCGACGCCAGGGGCGAGGACACGACCTTGCCGCGCTCGCGTGTCACGCGGAACGCCGGCCCGAGAAGCGCCTGCGCGGCGGTCGCGCCGAGCGCGACGACGACGGCCGGTTTGATGAGGCGGATCTCGAGCTCGAGCCATATCCGGCAGGCGGCGACCTCGGTGCTGTTCGGCCGCATGTGCAGTCGCCGCTTCCCACTTGCGCGCCACTTGAAGTGCTTGACCGCGTTCGTGATGTAGACACGTTTCCGGTCGATCCCTGCCTCGATCAGAGCCTCGTCGAGAAGGCGGCCCGCGGGTCCCACGAACGGCTGCCCGGCGAGATCCTCCTTGTCACCTGGTTGTTCGCCGACGAAGAGGACCTTCGCGGTCCGCGGGCCCTCGCCGAACACGGTCTGTGTCGCGCGCGACCAGAGATCGCAGCCGCGGCACTCCTTCGCCGCCTGCGCGACGCCGCGAAGCGACCGTGTGTTCTCTATGCGCGGGTACCCGTTCTCGTCGCGCTCGGCCATCTCGCCGCTCGCGCGCAGCCGCTGTGCCATCTCGGCTGACGCGCTCGAGCACGCCTGCTCGCTCGGTCGTACGGCGCCCACGAACGACAAATTCCCTCTTGAACTCCCGTGACGTCTTCGTATCCTGACGGTTACCGGAACGACACATCCGTGTCGCGCTGGCATCCAGGGGGAGGCGGACCATGTCGACGGTGATCCACTTCGAATGCCGCAGTGCCACACATCTCGTGACGCGCTCGCGCGGTGGACTCGGCGGCGTCGTCATGCATCACGGCACGTTCGGTTACTGCGATGGGTTCGGCTCCGATGGCGACCATCGCTGGGTTCCGACAGGTGGCGTATTCCTCGAACAGCTGATCAGGGAGGAAGTCGATGACCGCACCGATGACGCCCGGTACGTACCGCACGCGATCGGGAACGCTGGTGCACTGCATCTCGCGCCCTGACGGCACGCTTCGTCTCGATCACGAGGACGCGTCGTATTCACGCAAGGTTGGCGAGGAGCTGGTGAAGCTGTCTGATGATCCCTACTGGCCGGACACGCCGCGGCCGTTCGCCGATCCGCTGCTCTTCGCCGACTAGGTCTGAGGGTGCGCGGCTAGCTCTTCTTCCGTCATCGCGACGACTTCGTCTCGCCCTTCTTGCGCCGGGTCTTGTTCGTGGTCGCCGCGGCGATGCGCTTTGCGACCTTCGGTGATCGGCCGCGGGCGACTTCGCTCTTTTTGATCTTCTCGTATTGACGCTTGCGCTTCGGGCTCTTCACTCCGCGTGGTGGCATCCGCTGTCTCCTTTCAGTCTCCGCTGCGTCTTCGGGTCCGGTTGACGTTCTTGACGCAAAAGCAAGGGCGGGGCCTGCGCTCCGCGTGCGTGACGACCCGTCAGGCGAGCGAGCCTTTGGCATCCGTCCTGCAATGCGCACCAGCGTGCGCTCGATGGAAAGGCAGAAAGGACCAGAGCAGAACGGCCATCACCCGCGTGTGCTCATCGTCGACGACGATGACGAGCTCGCCGAGGTGCTTCGCCAGGCGCTGCGCGAATCCGGCTACGCGGTCGCGACCGTGCGCCATGGCGCTGCGGCGCTCGAGCTGATCGGGCAGATCCAACCGGACCTGATCCTTCTTGACCTGAAGATGCCGATCATGGACGGCTGGTCCTTCGTGAGCCAGCTCCGGCGCGGCGGGAAAGCGAAGGGACGCATCGTGCTGCTGACGGGACATCCGGACGTGCGCGAGATCAGCCAGAGCCTCGGGGCGGACGCTTACATCGGAAAGCCATTCGAGCTCACCCAGCTCATCGGCACGCTCGAGCAACAGCTCGGCGCGATCGGCTAGTCGGCGGGAACTTCCGCAGGCAGCTCATCCACCAGGGGCTCGACGCTGTGCTCGGCCGGGCCCACGAGTAGCAGCGCCCGGCGGACGGTCTCGGCGACTCGCTCGGCTGCCGCGTCACGGAGGTCTCGCTCGGCCACGTCTGCCTCCCCGCAAAGTTCGGACTGAGGCACGACCCACTGCACGTGTCGTGCTCGCGAGCGCTAAGTCTTTCCGTTCCCGCGATGGCCCTGCCGGGCCGTCTTCGGTTCATGTGCTCGCTCTTTGGGCGGCGCGGGATCGGCCTTGTCGACGATCGCCTTCTCGCGCTCGATCTCATCGAGATCCTCTTCCTCGGCTTCCATGAATTCGTTGCGCGCTTTCGGGGTGGCGCGCAGCAGCTCGTCGAGCTTGAGATGGATGGCGCGCGCGTCGCGGTTCTGCGTGTTCTGGATGAGGAACACCATTAGGAATGTGACGATGGTCGTCCCCGAATTTATGACCAATTGCCACTCGGTCGAGAAACCGAATATCGGACCGGTAAGAAGCCACACAACGATGACGAGCGCCGCGGCGAGGAAGGCCCACGGCGCGCCCATCCACTGCGATACACGGCTCGCGAATCGCGAGAACGCGTGACTCGCGCCTCCCTGCGGGAGCTTTGTTCCCACTGAGACGCGATGTTCTCGTCGCTGGCTGTCGTTTCGGTTCTCGTTATGCCGTTTGGCGCTCACGAGCGCAGTCAGAGGCATACGCCGTGCCATGCAGCCAACCCGGCAAGGTCGCGCCGATTCTCCTCCGGATGGAGGACGAGTTTCGGCGTGACTATCCGAGGACGCCCAATGCTGTCTTGGCCCAGCGCCACGCGGTTACGACTGGAACCATCCTCAAGTGGGCGCGGCGGATGGGACTGCGCAAGGATCCTGAATACCGTCGCGGTGTACAGCGAACCAATGCCAGCAAACGCAGGCTAACGCTCGAGCAGCGTCAACACCTAAGTGAGCTCGCGCGTGGGCGTAAGGTCGCGCCTGAAACGACCGCAAAGGCTCTAGAGACAAAACGAAGGCGGGGCACGATCCTCCGCGGCGCGCGACATCCATTTTGGAAGGGCGGTCGTCCATGGGAGCGATTCCGCGACCCGGCGTACGTCCAATGGCGCAATGCGGTCCTCGCTCGCGATGGGTATCGCTGCCGGCACTGCGGTCGCCAGTGCCGTAAGCATGAGAAAGGGTTGGCCGCTCATCACATACGCCCCTATGCCTCCGAGCCAAGCCTGCGACTCGACCTCGACAACGGGCTGACGCTCTGCCGGGCGTGTCACATGACGCTCCACGGTCGCGCTCCGCGTCCCGCTGCCCTCATCGCGTGCGCTTGCGGGTGTGGCGCCCAGATCCCCGAACGCGACGTCTATGGTCGCGCTCGCCGCTACGTGAACTACCACGCGCGACGGTCCCCTCGCTAGCCCGGGAGCTTCTGTGCCTTTTTCTTGAAGTCAGCCCACGGATCGCCGCTCGCGATCCGCTTGTCCAGCGTCCGCATGTTGAAGAGCCGCGGGTCGAGACGCGCCGTCACTTCGTCCCACGCCAAGGGCGCCGAGATCGTGGCGCCTGGACGGCGCCGCACCGAATACGGCGCGACGATCGTCTGCAGATAGGCGTTCCGGAATGGATCGGCGTAGACGCGCGCGCCGCGCGCCTTCTTGCTGAACTCCATCGTGACGAGCTCCGGCTCGCGGCGCGCGAGCTCTTCACCGATGCGGACCGCGAAAGCGGTCACGTTCTCTTGCGAATGGCCGGTGCGCAGCGGCACGAACACGTGCAGACCTCGGCTGCCCGACGTCTTCGGGTACGAGACGAGGCGATGCTCGTCGAGGATCTTCCTCAGCACGCGGCCCGCGCGGACAGTGTCGGCGAATTCGCCGCTGCTCGGATCGAGATCGAACGCGAGCCAGTCCGCGTCATGCATCGACTGCATGCGCGAGTTCATGATGTGCACCGAGATACATCCCACCCTGACGAGGCCGAGGAGCGCTTCGAGCGAACCGCCGACGAGATAGTTCACGTCCTTGCCGGTGCTCGCCGCACGCAAGCGAAGCCGCGGGACCCCGACGGGGATGTTGCCCTCCGGGAAGTTCTTCCGGTAGAAGCACCCACCGAGCATCCCGTCGGGGCAGCGCTCCGCCGTCAGCGGGCGATCGCGCATCCATGGGAGCAGCAGCGGCGAGATCGTGTGGTAGTAGCGCGCGACGTCACCCTTCGTGATGCCCTCATCTGGCCACCACACCTTGTCGACGTTCGAGATCGTCACGCCGCCGATCGTCCCGTCGGCGCTCACTCGCGCCGCGCCCACGTGCACTCCTCCGGCGTCTTGTCGCTGCGCAGACCGAGGAACGCCGGCTGCCGCAGCTTCCCGTCAGCGGTCCACTCCGCATACGCGAGCTGAGCGACCAGGCGCGGCTTCACCCAGATGGCCTCACGGATGCGCGGCGCTGGATCGAAGGGCGA
>Ga0307277_10000299_pt1 | contig 17690 bp, 20 predicted proteins | sample ER_DNA_116_FD_194473 | JGI IMG/M metagenome (GOLD analysis project Ga0307277, IMG submission 194473) | Bulk soil microbial communities from the East River watershed near Crested Butte, Colorado, United States - ER_DNA_116 | ecosystem: Environmental > Terrestrial > Soil > Floodplain | place...
AAACTACCGTTAACTGGAGGGAGACTCACCGCCCATCGGGTCCTCTTTGGCCTTCTCCCACTCCCGATCAACCTTTGGGTCCTGCCCTGGGAACGCGTCAGGAATGGGGTCTGCGTCCTGCGACTCTTCATGCACCCCGAGCTTGTCGTCCTGTCCGTTCATGTCCCTCCCGACAGTGCAGCGCAGGGGTGATCATGCGGTGCCCCACAGCTGCAGGCGGTCCGCGAACGTCACGGCCGTGTGACCCGGTGGGGATCTCCCAAACAGCCTGACGAGCTGCTCAGGCAGGTCGGCAACACCGAGGTTGGTCACGACTGGCTCAGGCCCCAGCCGGCCCGCTCAAGGAGCCGGCGACCGCCGCGTGCAGGGCTTGGCGGGTCTGGATGATCCGCTGGCGCTGGACAACCAGGTCGGGATCGTCGTCGTCGCCCAGCCGGGTGCGGAGCATGGCCAGGCTGAGCTGCTGGCGCTGCAGACGCCGGAGCAGGGCGGCGGCGCGGCGGCCGGCGCGGCGGCGCAGCGCCCGCCTGGCCCGCCAGCGCCGGCGCGGCTGCTCCAGCACGTGCAGCTCCTCGGCGGTCAGGGCCGGCCCGCCCAGCTCACCGGCGGCGGCCACCTGCAGCCAGCGACGCTCCTGCCGGCGGGCCAGAGCGACCAACAAGACCACCACAACCAGGAAGGGCACGCCCTTGACGGCGGCGGCCAAGGGGATGGCAACCAGCTGCTCGAGGGGGGTGGCCTCCCCGGTCGGGAACACGTTGAGCAGCGGCGAGTTCCACAGAAAGTGAGCCACCACGGCCAGCAGGCACAGCCCACCGGCGACCAGCAGCCGCCTGGCCAGCCGCAGGTCGGTGCGGGTGACGAACCAGGCAATCCCCATCCCGGTCAAGCCGGTGTAGAGCACGTGGCCGTACAGGCCGCTGGCCAGGACGCGGACGAAGAAACCACCGATGACACCGGCCGGCTGGCCGCCGAACTGGCCGACGAAGTAGAAGACGTTCTCGACCACGGCGAACCCCAGCCCCACCATCGCCCCGTAGACAAAGCCGTCCACGACACCGTTGATCTCCGACCGGGCGATCAGGTAAATGAGCACCACCCCGAGGGCCTTGAGGGTCTCCTCAACCAACGGGGCGGTCAGGGCGGCCGTCCAGCGAGCGGCGACGTCGGGCCCGAGGAGCCGGGCGACCACCGCCCCCCAGTCGTGGTTGGCCAGACCGGCCAGCGAGGTGGCCGCCACCGCCCCCCACAGCAACGCCCCAAACACCAGCGACAGGGGCTCCCGCTCGTAGGCGTCCAACAGATACACGACCAGGAACACCGGCACCAGGTACAGCAGGAGCAGCAGCCACGACAAGACCCACCCGGAGGGAGACATCGCTCGCAGGGACTGTTGCTGGCCCACCGCGAGCAGACCGGTCCCCACCACCAGCAGCACATAGACCCAAAAGGCCGGCTCGCGCAGCTGAAACAGCGACGTCTGACAGGCCCAGCGAGGCAGGCGGCCTCGCGGCTGAGCCGGGACCGGGACCGGGACCGGCGCGGCCGCCATCTCAGCCCACCTCCGCGGTCTGGATCATCGTCTGGACATCGGCCCGCTCGTACTCATACACCTCAGGCTGAGCCCAGGCATCGAACACCACCCTGTCACGCTGACCGACCACGACGGTGACTTCACCCTGCAGCGGCATCTCCCGTCCCTGGCCGCGGAAGGTCCCCTGGTAGGCGAAGCTCACCCCGACCAAGCCAGAGGGCAGCCGGACGGTCCGTAGACCAGGTGAAAGCGTCAGCCCCTGCGCGTTCGGGCGCAGCACCTGGCGGGCGTACTCCCCAGCCAGGGTCGCCGGGTCGGCGTCGTCGGTGGGTAGCACCGACAGGCTGCCACTGCCCCGGGTGAGCAGCACCCCGGTTCCCTGACGATCGACCCGCCAGCCGGAAAGGGGCCGGACGCTGACGCCGGGCGCGACCTGCACCGGCGGGCCGGGGACGGTCAGCGCCGAGGCGGCCACCCGGCCGCCCAGAACCACGGCCGCCAAGCACAGCACGACGCTGGCGAGCGGACGCCAGCGGCGCGGTCGCGATCCCGCCGGCCGGGGTTGCTTCTCCTGCATCCGCGGTGGTTACCACCCCAACCGCCAGCCACGCAGGCCACCTCACACAGACTGGGCCGGCAGTCTAAGAAAAGCGTAGGCGAGCGAGGCCTGGGGCCAGCCCACGCTTCTTCCTCGGGTTGCCGCGACCCCTTCCCGCCTGCTACCTGGCGGTATCGACCCTGGCGACCAGCTGGTCGGTGGCCGCCCTGGTCTCGACAGACCATCGCGCACCAATGACATGCCTCGTCAGAGCGCGGATGAGGCCGTCACGCAGACTCGCTCCTTCGTCAGGTCGCCACAGCAAGCTGCGCCTGTCCTGATCTCAGCCGTTGACCACGTTGCCGCCGTTGGGGTGCAGGACCTGGCCGGCCATGTAGGAGGAGTCGTCGCTGACCAGGAACACATAGCAGGGAGCGACCTCCTCGGGCTGGCCGGGGCGGCCCATGGGGACGTCCTTGCCGAACTGGGCCACCTTCTCCTCGGGCATGGTCGCCGGGATCAGCGGGGTCCAGATCGGCCCCGGGGCGACCGCGTTGACCCGGATCCCCTTGCTGACCAGCTGCTGGGAGAGGCTCCGGGTGAAGGCGACGATCGCCCCCTTGGTCGAGGAGTAGTCGAGCAGGCTCGGGTTGCCCTGGTAGGCGGTGACCGAGGTGGTGTTGACGATTGCCGACCCCTCCCCGAGGTGCGGCACGGCGGCCTTGGTCAGGAAGAACATGGCGAAGATGTTGGTGCGGAAGGTCCGCTCCAGCTGCTCGGCGCTGATCTCGGTGATGCTCTCGGTGGTGTGCTGCTCGGCGGCGTTGTTGACCAGCACATCCAGGCGGCCGAACTCACGCACGACCCGTTCCACCGCCTGCTGGCAGAAGGCCTCGTCGCCAACGTCACCGGGCAGGGTCAGACAGCGGCGGCCCTCGGCCTCGACCAGCTTGACCGTCTCGTTGGCGTCGGTGTCCTCCTCGGCCAGGTGCCCGATGGCGACGTCGGCGCCCTCGCGGGCGAACAGCACCGCCACCGCCCGGCCGATGCCGCTGTCCCCTCCCGTGATCAGGGCGACCTTGCCGGCCAGCTTGCCGCTCCCCTTGTTCTGGGGGCGGGTGGCGTCCGGCTCGGGGGTCATCTCCTGCTCGATCCCCGGCTGCGACTGGCGCTGGGGTGGCTGCAGCTGATCCTGGTCCTGGTCGGGCATGTCGACTCCGTTCCGGCCGTGTCCGTGGTGGTCGCCAGGTCGCTAACCCCGCAGGCAACTGCAGAAACCGGGGCTCAGCCGCAGGCGGCGGGCCACCAGGACCCTGGCAAGCTCGGCGAGCTCGCCGGCCACCAACCGATGCGAACCGCCCGCACCTCCCGAGCGACCCTCGCAGGCCGACGTGTCAGGCTGACGGGTGGAAGACCGAGCGGACGCAGCCGTCCTTCTTGTTCTTGAACAGGTCGTAGCCCCGGGGCCCCTCGTCCAGCGGCATCGGATGGGTGGCGAGATGGGCCGTCTTGAGCTCCCCCTTGGCCATCCGGTCCAGCAGCATGGGGATGTAGCGCTCGCCGTGCTGCTGGGCGGCGCGCAGGGTCAGGCCCTTATTCATCACCGCGCCCAGGGGGAACTTGTCGACCAGGGCCGAGAACACCCCGAGCACGAACACGCTGCCGCCCTTGCGGCACGACAGGATGGCCTGGCGGACGGCGTGGGGCCGGTCGGTCTCCAGCCGCAGCTGCTGCTTGACCTGCTCGAAGCGGTACTGGGGGCCCGGGGTGTGCGCCTCCAGGCCGACGGCCTCAATGCAGACGTCAGGGCCGCGGCCGCCGGACCGGTCCCGCAGCTCGGCGTCGACGTCGGTCTTCTCGTAGTCGAGCACCTCGCAGCCGACCTCGCGCTCGGTCATCTCCAGCCGGTAGTCGAAGCGGTCGATGGCGATCACCCGCTCGGCCCCCAGCAGCATGGCCGCCCGGGCGGCCATCTGGCCGACCCCGCCGCAGCCCCAGACGGCGACCACGTCGCCGGGCCGCACCCCGCCCAGGTCCGCGCCCATCCACCCGGTCGGGGCCGAGTCCGAGGCGAACAGCGCGGTGGTGTCGTCGACCTCGTCGGGCACGGGGAAGGCGATCTGGTCGGCGAACGGCAGCCGGACGTACTCGGCATGGCTGCCCTTGAACCCGCCCATGGCATGGGAGTAGCCGAAGATCCCCGCCGGGTGGTAGCCCCACAGGCTCTCGGTGATGGCCGGGTTGGTGTTGCCGTTGTCGCACAGCGAGAACAGACCCTGCTCGCAGTACCAGCAGCGGCCGCAGGCGATCACCGAGCACACCACCACCCGGTCGCCCACCCGGTGGCGCTGGACGTCGGGGCCGACCTCGACGATCTCGCCCATGAACTCGTGCCCGATCACGTCCCCGGCCCGCATGAAGGGGATGTAGCCGCTGATCTGATGAAGGTCAGACCCGCAGACCGAGCTGAGGCTGACCTTGAGGACCGCGTCCTGGCGGTTGAGGATCCGCGGGTCGGGGACCTGCTCGACCGCCAGCTCGTTCACACCTTCCCAGACCAGCGCCTTCACAGTCGTCCCTCCCCGCCGGCGCGCCGCGTCGCCAGCTCCAGCGGCAGCGTCCTCCTGGTCGTCGGTGGCTCGTCGGGGGTGAGCACCTCACCGGTCTCCAGCAGCTGCTTGGACTGGCGCAGGGCGGCCCGTAGGTCCTGGCGCGGGTCGCTGCCGGCGACCCTGGCCACCGCCTCGGCGACCCCGGCCGGGGCGCCGCCGCGCAGACGTGCGGCCAGCTCGCTGCCGCGACCGCCCGGAGCCAGGCGGACCCGGACCTCGACGGCGTCGCCGAGCCCGGCCAGCGGCTCGGGCAGCCGGCCCTCGGGGGCCACCTCCTCGGGCGGGCGGTTGACGGTCACCGTGTGCCAGCGGTCGGGGACTTGGCCGGCCGTCCCGTTGCCCGCCTGGCGGGTCGCGATCCGGCGGGCGGCGATCACCCCGGCGCTTACCCCCGCCAGCGCCACGATCCTGCGTACCGTTTGGTTCATGCCTCACCAACCCACGAGACGACGAAATCACTTGCCCTCGACTATCCCGGACACGGCGTGCGAACCAGCCCGTTCTCGCCCGGCTCGAGGACGACCTTGGGCAGTACTGCGCTGCCACTGACCCCGGCGCCAGGCAGGTGGTGTCTCATGCTCATGCCTGAAGGACATCCGGATGGCGGTTCGTAGATGCCATCAGCTGGTCGTTGTCACTGCCCTGGGGGCAGGGCTGGAGGCAGCCTCCGGGCGAGGGATGCAGGCAGACGCGGTTTGCGCCTCCCGGCCCGCCGACGCCGGGCATCGTAACCTGCCTCGCCTCCATTGAGATGGCCGGCCGCCGCGGTCAGAGGCCGGCTTCGTCGGCGCCCAGGGTCTGCTCGGGCTGATCCTCGTCGCTGTCGATACGGGGTCCAGGTCGCTGCCGTGGGAGGCGGCTGGGGTCGGACAGGTCGTCGTCGGCGGGCGGGTCAGGCTGCTGCTCATTCACTGGTGGGCTTCTCTGGGTCGTCGGGGGTGCGCAGGCGGGCGAGCAGCAGCCGGATGGCCAGTGCCAGGGCCATGCCGGAGGCAAGTATGACCAGCTCGTCCAGGCCGTTGCCGTGGGCCAGGATCCAGGCCGCCATGGGCCTCCGATCTGTGAATTGCGGGCGGGAAGGATGGGCGGTTATCCACCGCCGGGCCTTGGAAACCGCCGGCGGGTGGTATCCGGCCGGGGTGCCGGCGTTGCCGCTGCAGGGTTCCCGCAGACCGCGCCTGCCGGACCGAGCTGGCCGAGGTGCCGGCCGGCGCCAGGCTCGAGCCGCCAACCGCACCGTCCTTCCTCGGGCGGTGGATGCCGTGGTGGGCCGTACTGCTGGGTTGGGTGGTTTGTGGCCGTGATGGCCGGCTAGTCACCGTCGGCCCGGCGGACCGCCGGGCCATTGGAAGGACCCAGACCTCGCCCTTCCCCCACGGAGGTACCTCTGTCTCATGGCACAACGTCCTGACTCAGCACGCCCGGACCGGCATCCCGCCCAGCTGCTGGCCCTGGCCATCGGCGCCATCTACACCTTGATCGGGATCCTGGGGTTCTTCGTCACCGGCTTTGAGAACTTCGCCGCCGAGACCGACAAGACCCTGCTCGGCTTCGAGATCAACCCGCTGCACAACCTCGTCCACCTGGCCATCGGCCTGGCCGGCCTGGCGCTGTGGCGCCGCCTGGACACGGCCAGGACCTACGGCTGGCTGCTGGCCGCCGGCTACGGCCTGACCTTCATCTACGGCCTGTTCGCCACCGGCAACAGCGACATCAACTTCCTGTCCCTCAACGGCGCCGACAACGGTCTGCACCTGCTCAGCGCCGCCGCCGGCCTGGCCATCGCCCTGTGGCCGGCCACCCGGACCGCTCCGGCCAGCCGATCCGACCGCACCGCCTGAGCTGCACTCGATGATGTGAAGGAGCGATGCGCATGACAGCCAACGACAACACGGTTGCCCGGACCCTGCACGACCTCGGCCTGGCCGCGTGGTTCGGTGGCTCGCTGATGGGGGCCACCGGTCTCAACGGTGCCGCGTCGGTGGTCGACGGGCAAGGGCGCTGCCGCGCCGTCCAGCAGGCGCTGATGGTGACCGGGGTGCCTAGGGGCTGTCGGTCCTGTTGTTAGGAGCCGTTCTCCCGCGCCTTGGCCTGTCCGGCCCGTCCCTTGGCCAGGTCACGGCGGTTGGTGGGCAGGGGCTGGCCGGCGGTCACGTCCTTGGCCACATCAGCCAGCCGCCGGGTCGAGGACCGAGCCGCCCCCCGCAGCCGCTCAAAGGCGGTCTGGGCGTCCAGGTGTTCGCGGCCCATCAGCACCCCCTTGGCCTGCTCGATCAGCCAACGATGCTCCAGGGCAGCCTGCAACTGATCGGCCAGCCGGCCCTTGACCTGGGCGGTCACCGCGGCTGAGAGCAGGCTGGCCACCAGCCCGGCATAAGCCTGCAGAGCGGCCACCTCGCTCGGATCCCAGTCCCGCGGTTGGCCGACGTAAATGTCCAGGGTCCCAATGACCCCGCCGTCCAGCTCCACCGGCACACTCAACCCCGCGCAGATCCCCTCGCTGAGCAGGACCTGAGTGAACTCAGCCCAGTCCGATTCGATGCGGATGTCGCGGATGGCGGCCGGGAGCCGCTGGCTGAACGCCACCGCGCACGGCCCCTGGGCCAGCCGCTCCTGGCCGCCCTCGACCGCCTGGGCGGTCTGGTCCGAGGCGCTGGCCCAGCGCAGCTGGCCCTCGGCGTCGATCAGCATCAGCCCGGCCCCGTCAGCCGAGAAGAGCTGCTTGGCCGAGTCGGCAATCTGCTGCAGGGTCGGGGCCAGACCCCGTTGGGGGTCCAGGGAGCCGAGGGCGCCGATGCTCTTGGCCAGGTCGGTCGGGTCGATCGGCATGGCGCTGCCTGCCTTTCTGGTACCGGACTGGCGAACCGGTCAGCAGGGCCTTGCCGCGAGGCGGCAAGGTTGCCGAGCGGACCAACAACCGTTGTGTGGGAAGGCCGGACAGGGGCTGGGTCCGGGAGGCTACACCGTCCAGGTGGCCACGAGATGGAACGGGAACAACGCGCATAATTGTACGCCTGCCACCCTCTCGCTCCAACCGGTACGCAGCACCGACAGATTGGCGGTCACTCCCCGCGGCTAGACGACCTCTGCAGCCTCGGGCTGCACCGTTGCAGCGGACGCGTTGTAGCGGGCAGGTCGGCCTAGCCCTCGCTTGCCTGCATCGACAGCCCGAGGCTGCTTCCATGCCAGCACCCAGCCCCCGCAGCTTCCAGCTTCGCCAGACAAGCTGAGGCGTAGAGGATACCGATCCTCCTACGGTTGGTCTTCGGTGTGCCTGGGTGTGGGCGAGGGGGCGGTGCTCTCGCTGGCGTCTGGCTCCTTGCCCGACTCGTGAGCTGGATCGGCTCCTGGGGTGAGCTTGTCAGCCTCTGCAGGGTTGCGCATGGCCAGCAGTGGTCCACCGGCGACTGCCAGCACAAGGACGACAATGATGATGATGACAAGGATTTCCAAAACACCCTCCTAGGGCGCCAGCCGACGAGCGACTCGGCTCTAGCGGTCGCGGTCGCGCTGGCCGCGCGTCGGATATCCCCCCGGTCCGGTGCCTAACAGCCCCGATTGATGCTCGTGTGTCCCCGAGTGCCGGCGAGGGCAGCAGGGTCCGTTAAGCGCCTGCTTGGTGAGGTATCGGGACCAAGCGCTCCTGGGAGCGGTGGCGCCGACCATGAGCGGTCGTCCCCCGGTGGACCTGGACCTCGTCCACTGGTCGTTTGGGAAGTACTGATGATGCGGGCCTGCTCGAGGTCAGCAACCAGATCCCGCGACGGGATGAAGGATGGGATGCGGATATGGACGAGCAGAGCAGGCATCCGACACCCGAGTATACGACTGAGGACGACCCGATCCCTGAGGTGTTCCCCGAGCAGGACCCCAAGGTCGATCGGGAATGGGAAGAAGCCAAGAACGACCCGATGGGCGGGGCATCACCCTCGAGTTGAGGGAATCGAGTGCATGCGCAGGTAATCGGGAACTGGGCAAGGCTGGCATCGATTGGCTCATCCCAGTGCGCGACCGGTCCGTCGATGCACAGCTTCAAGGGCGCGCCATTCAGCAACTCGTCGCGGGCCTCCGGCCCGAACCTTGCTGCACGCAGCGTCTGCACACGAGCGGCGGGTTTAGGTCCGCGTGGATGACAGGAGGATGTGGTGAGGTTCCCGCTAGCTCCGCCGGAGTGGGCGTAGGGCGCTGATCCGGGTGTGCACCCCTGGCGACCAGTGCACCAGCGGCCCCCCCTCCGGGGCCGGCAGCCCGGCCGCGGCGACCAGGTTGGAGTCCAGCTCCCGCACAACCGCCCGGTGCAGCGGCCAGGGCTCGTGCTCGACGTTCGAGCGGGCCAGCACCGGCCCCAGGGTGGTGTAGAGCTGCCAGCGCGCGGTCAGGTAGTGGTCGAACTCGCCCAGCTCCTTGGGGTCCAGCGGGTCGCCCACGTCCACGGTGATGGCCGAGGTGGCCGGGGTCGGTCCCGGCCACCGGCGGCGGCTGCGGTACCGGATGGTCGAGCCATCGCGCTCCACCGTCATCGCCGACCACTTGTAGGGCAGGCGGTAGGTCGACTGGGCGACCAGCACCGGCTCCAGCCGGGCCGCGTCCAGCGAGAAGAACCAGAGCCCCTCGCGGCCGTCGGGCCCTACCACATAGGTGCGCACGTTAGTCTCGGGGAAGCTGGTGAACCAGGGCAGGGCCGGCGCCACCGGGGTGCGCAGGTCCTCGAGGAAGAACGGCGTCACCCCGACCCAGGCCCGGCCGTCGAAGGTATGGGGTCGCAGGCCGGCCGGGAGCAGCCGCTGCAGCACCTCTGGCCGGTAGGACCAGTGCAGGAACCCCAGCCAGCTCCAGGTCTGGTACATCACCGGCCGCCGCACCGGCCAGGGCGGTGTTGGGCTGGTCAGCTGCTACCTCCCGGTGCTGGTGACCTGGATCCGGTCGTCGACGTCGGGGGGGAGTGGCGGTGGGGTCCTGGGGTCGTTCTCCAGCGACAGGGCACAACCCACGCCGGCGCTGGCGCCGCTGCCGGCAGCCACCTGGATGAGCTGGAGGCCGGGGGTGACGTCGCCGGCGGCGTACACGCCGGGGACGGTGGTGGCGCCGTTGGCGTCCACCACCAGGTACCCCTGGGCGTCGCGTTGGCAGCCGAGCTGCTCGCCCAGGCCGGTCAGGGGATGGTGGGCGATTGAGAAGAAGCCGAGTTGGCACTCGACCGTCTCGCCACCGGCCAGCCGGATGGCGCGTAGGTCGCCGCGGGTGCCGATCAGCTCCAGGGCAGTCTCCTCCCGCACCGCGACGCCGTGGCGCTCCAGCATCCGCCGGTGCTCGGCGTCGCCCTCGAACCGGCGCCCGTCGGTCACCACCGTGACCTGGCTGGCCCAGCCGAGCAGCTCCAGGGCGAAGCCGACCACCTGCTCGCTCCAGCCGATGGCGACTACCGGCCGGCCCTTGGCCTCATAGCCGTCACAGGAGGGACAGTGGAAGACGCTGGCCCCATAGTGCTCCAAGAACCCCTCCACATCAGGGAACTGGTCCCTGACCCCGGTGGCCACCACCAGCCGGCGCGCAGCGAACCGCCCGGTTTCGGTGACAACCTGGAACCCGCCGTCGCCGTGGGGCGCCGCCTTCACCGCTCGGGCGTGGCGCACGTCGGCGGTCGGGTAGGCATCGAGGTCGGCCCGGGCCCGGGCCAGCAGCTCGGCGGGATTCGCCGGGTCACGGCTGAAGTATCCATGGGAGGCATCGGCCCAGCGGTTGCGGTACTCGCCACTGTCGAGCACGAGCACCCTCCGCCGGTACCGGGCCAGCCAGGTGGCAGCCGACAACCCAGCCGGGCCACCGCCGATCACGATCGCATCCAGCGTCATCGGGCCGGCCGCTGCTGCACGCGGTGTGCCCTCAACCGACCCCTCCCCGATGGTGGAGGGGGTCGGAGCGGTCGCGGCGGGCTTGGACCCACACCGGCTCCGGCCGCGCCAGCCAGTCAGCGACCACACCGGTCATGAACCCATAGATGCCCTTGTGCAACAGGTCGATGACCAGCTCACCACGAGGCCAGGTCCACGGCGGCGCCCCGACACCGGTGATGTTCTCCTGGGTCTGATCGGCGGTCAGCCGCACCACCGTGAACATGGCTGACGCCCACGGCCCACGCAGCCCACCCTCAGCCATCACACCACGCAACGCCCCCAGGGCGATGCCCTGACCCCAGTGCATCGCCAAGTTGAAACCGCGCCGTTGCCCATCCGGCTTGGAGGGCAGCCCCAGCAGCCGCTCCAAGGTATGCGCTGGCACAAAGGAGCTGGGACGGTGGGTGAACGCCTGCTCGACCTTCTCGCCCAACGTCATCACCGCGACACCCACCGCACCGGCGACAAGCCCTTTCCCGGCGCCGGTCAGCATCCTTCGATCGCTTGCCATCATCGCTCCAACCTCGGCAGTCGCGACCCATGGTTGGCCCCAGGTGCCAGGACGCAAACGTCGAGCAGCGTACGGCCACGCGCTGCTTGCCATCCCGTTCGGCATCCAGGGCCACCGCGTGCCTGCCAGTTGACCGGGTTCGCCAAGTCCTGCTGCCGCGGCGGCCAGGTCCGAGGTCAAGGGTGCCTGGCCGAGCGGCTGCGGGTCGCGGGACCGGCGCCTAGAGGCCAGGGGGATGCTAGCCGCGCTCGGGTGCGGTCTGTGGGTCGGTGTGGCTGCCAGCCTCGGGGTGGTCCAGGCCGTGGCGTAGGTCGAACACGGGTCGTTCGGAGTGGATCTCGGGGAGGTGGTGGAAGTTGTGCTGGGGTGGGGGTGAGGTGGTCGCCCACTCCAGGCTGTTGCCTTGCCAGGGGTCGTCGCCGGCGACCGCGCCCTTGCGTAGCGACACGAACACGTTCCAGACGAAGGGCAGGATCGACAGGCCGGTGAGGGCGGCACCCACGGTGGAGATGAGGTTGAGGGGGGTCCATCGGTCGATGCCGCTGTAGTCAGCGATCCGGCGGGGCATGCCGCTCAGGCCGAGGAGGAACTGGGGAAAGAAGGTCAGGTTGAACCCGACAAAGAAGCTCCAGAAATGCAGCTTTCCCCAGGCTTCGGACAACAGCCGGCCGCTCATCTTGGGGAACCAGTAGTAGAGGCCGGCGAACAGCCCGAACAACAGCGCCCCGACCATGACGTAATGGAAGTGGGCGACCACGTAATAGGTGTCGTTGACGGCGAAGTCGATCGGTGCCGAGGCCAGGAACACCCCGGTGATCCCGCCGATGACGAACACGACCAGGAACCCCACGACCATGAGCATCGCGGTGGTCAGCGAGATCGAGCCGCGCCACATGGTGGCCAGCCAGTTGAACACCTTGATGCCGGTGGGCACGGCGATGATGAACGACATGATCGAGAACCAGTACAGGTTGATCTGGCCGGTGGTGAACATGTGGTGGGCCCAGACGGTGAAGGAGTAGCCGGCGATCAGGAAGGTGGCGAACACCATCGCCCGGTAGCCGAACAGCGGCTTGCGGGAGAAGACCGGGGTGACCTCGCTGATGATGCCGAACACGGGCAGGATGATGATGTAGACCTCGGGGTGGCCGAAGAACCAGAAGATGTGCAGGTACAGCACGGGCGTGCCGCCCTGGTCGGGGTTGAAGAAGCCGGCGCCGAACTGGCGGTCGAGAAACAGCATGGCCAGCGCTGCGGTCAGCGCTGGGAAGGCGAGCAGGATCAGCAGCTGGTTGACCAGCACCGTCCACACGAACATGGGGATGCGGAACATGGTCATGCCCGGCGCCCGCAGCCGAAAGATGGTCGTGAGCAGGTTGATGGAGCCCAGGATCCCGCTGAGGCCGACGGCCAGCAGCCCCACGATCCACAGGTCCATCCCGGTGCCTTGCATATAGCGGGCATCCGACAGCGGCGGGTAGGCGGTCCACCCGACCGCGGCTGATCCCCCGGCGACAACGAATGAGCTCAGCACGATGAGGCTGCCGAACAGGGACAGCCAGTAGGAGGCCGCGTTCATTCGCGGGAAGGCGACGTCGGCGGCGCCGAGGTGCAGCGGGATGAAGTAGTTGGCCAGCCCGGTGGTCACCTGGGCGGCGAACAAGAAGATCATGAGGGTGCCGTGCATGGTGAACACCTGGTTGTAGGAGTTCTGGCCCATGTACTGCAGCCCGGGCTCGGCCAGCTCGGCCCGGACCAGCATGGCCAGGATCCCGCCGGCGAAGAACACCCCGAAGGCGGTGTAGAGGTACAGGATGCCGATCTTTTTGTGGTCGACGGTGGTCAGGTACTCGAGCAGACCAGCCCGCGGGTGTCCGCTGGGCGCCTCGGCTGGGGCCGGCGCCGGGACCTGGGTGGTTGCCATCGCCTAGCCTCCTGTCGTCCCAGCACGCTGGGCGGTCGAGCGCGCCCGAGCGGCTGTGACCCAACCCGCGAACTCCTCAGCGGTCACCACCCGCACGGAAAACACCATGTCGGGATGGCCAAAGCCGCAGAACTGGGCGCAGTTGCCGTCATAGCGGCCCAGCTCGGTGAAGGTCAGGTCGAACTCGTTGGTCGTCCCGGGGATTGCGTAGCGCTTGAACAGGGTCCGGGGGATGTAGAAGTTGTGGATCACATCCGCGGAGGCCAGCCGGACATGGACGGTCCGGTTGGCCGGCACGACCAGCTCGGGCGGGTGCCGGGAGGACCCAACCATCTCAGTCCCGGACTCCGGGTAGGCGAACCGCCAGCTCCACTGGAAGCCGGTCACCTCCACCGTCAGGTCAGGATCGGGCTGCTGATGCAGCACGGTGCTCTGGGTGCGCACGGTCGCGATGATCAGGCCGGCGATGATGACCAGTGGGATCAGCGTCCAGCCGAACTCCCAGTACCTGTTGCCGTGCGTCTGCTTGGGCAGCCGGTCATCGCCGTCCTTGCGCCGATAGCGGACCAGCGACCACACCATCACCCCGGTCACCGTGACCCACACCACCGCGGCGACGGCCAGGAACAGGTTGTACAGCCGGCCAATAGCGGCGCCCTGTTCGGTGACACTCTGGGGCGCGCACCCAGCCAACAGCAGCGGCGTCGCCAGCCCAACCAGCCTTGCGATGGTCTTGGCATTGCCGTGCACGCGATGCATGAGCGTCAGCGGGATCTCCCTTCTCCAACCTCAACGTGCCGGCGGCCTCGAGTCGGCCAGGCCAGCCCGCCAGGCTGTCATCGACCGAACGTGGCGCCATCGGGGTTGTGAGCAAGTGTCTGTCTACCTAGGTGGTGCGACCACGTGCGAGTTCAGCTCGGCGTCGGCCCGCATGGTGCGGGCAGGACGGCGAGCGGCGGACCCAGGTCCCTCACAATCGGCCGGGGCGAGGTCGGGGCCCCGGGACGAGACGACGTTGTTCTCCGGTCAGCCGGAGTAGGCAGTGCATAGCCTGCCCGCGACATCCGAAACCGACGCGGCGTGCACGTATCAACGAGGTTTGCGACGCGACGAACAGTCATCCAGAGGTCGCTCGAGGTGGACAGCGGGCTGAGGCGAGGCAATGAGGCAATGGCGAGACCGATCCAGATCGGTGGCGGTGGCTTCGTGGCATGTACTGCGTGCGCCGCCTGGAACGCCACCTGCGGGGCGGCGATGCCGAGGTCACGGTGGTCAACCCGAGAACTACATGCTGTACACGCCGCTGGGGTTACCCCACGTTGCACCGCGTTCGGCGGTGGCTGCCAACCCCGGTGGTCATCGCGAAAGAGGGTCGTCGTGTCCCTGGGGAGAAGCGCGGGCTGGCATACATCGCTAGTCCACCGATGCGGGTGGCTGAGCTGGCGGTTTCCGGCCGCCCGCGCAGGTTAACCAGCAGAGGACCCGGTTGGCTCCCAGCCTCACGGGGATCGATGCGCCCGGGACCCAGACCTCGCCTGGCCTGCTCAGGATGAATCCAGTCCACGGGGCTATCTGTTGTCTCATGACCTGGCTGGTTGGCGCCTTGGCTTGAGCCGCCGACGGGTCGGTGTGGTCGGCGTTGCGAGGAAGGCACATGAATGCTTGGCACGAATCCTGTGAGGATGTGGGTTGGTCGGGGTTGTGGTCGTGGCGGTTGCGGGCCGCCTGTCGGGATGTCGACAGCGCGGTCTTCTTTTCTCCCGATGGTGAACGGGGTCCCAAGCGGGCCGCCCGGGAGACGCGCGCGAAGGCGATCTGTGCTGGGTGCCCGGTAATCCACAGTGCGCGACCCATGCCATCCGGTACGGCGAACGGTACGGCGTCTGGGGTGGCCTCTCCGAGCGCGAACGGCTCGTCTTCCGGCTGCGACCCGACCGTCTGCTGGCGGTGCTTTCGGTCGCCCCCGCCGATCCAACGGATGAGGGATGACAGCTCCTGTGGTGTCTTCTTTCTTCCCCGATCTGCCGGTGGTGCTGGTGTCCCATCGTGGGCCGGTCTCATTCCGCCGCGACCAGACCGGTGCCCGCACGGCCAGCCGTGGGGCGGGCGGGCTGGTCACCGCGCTCACCGGGTTAGCCTCCAGCCTGCCCGACGCCGTCTGGGTGTGCGCGGCCGCCACTAACGAGGACGTGGCCGTGGCCCGCGAGCACGGCAGCCAGGCCGTCCAGCTCACCCTGGAGCCGAGTCCGCGAATCCTGGACCAGGCCGACAATGACGCTTCGGTGGGAAACGAGCCCGCCTGGGTGAAGCTTCGCTTGGTCGAGGTCGAGCCCCAGGCGCACGACGACTTCTACACCGTGATCGCCAACCCGCTGCTGTGGTTCCTCCAGCACGGCATGTACGGGCTCGCTCACGCCCCCCGGCTCACCCGCCGCGAGCACGCCGCCTACGAGCACGGCTACCTGGCCGTTAACCGGCTGTTCGCCGACGCGGTGGCCGAGGAGGTCACCGCCCGCGGCGGCCGCGCCCTGGTCATGCTCCACGACTACCACTTCTACCTGGTCGCCCAGCAGGTACGGGAGCGCTGCCCGGAGGCGGTCCTTTCGTTCTTCCTGCACATTCCCTGGCCGGGGCCGGACGCCTGGCGGGTGCTGCCCCCGGCCTGGCGCGAGCAGCTCCTGCACGGGCTGCTCGGCAACGACGTGGTCGCCTTCCACACCGAGGGCTTCGCCCGGAACTTCCTGCTGTCCGTTCAGGAGCTGCTGGGGCTGCCGGTCGACCTGCAGGCCATGACGGTCGACCTCGGCGACCGCCGGGTGGCGGCCCACCACTACCCGATCTCGATCGACGTCGCCGCCATCCGCGAGCTGGCCGCCTCGGCCGAGGTCGCTGAGCACGCCCGCAGGCTGCGGGAGGCCTTCACCAGCGACGGCCGCCAGCTAATCTTGCGGGTCGACCGCACCGACCCGTCCAGAACATCGTCCGCGGGTTCGAGGCCTTCGCCACCCTGCTCGACGACCATCCCGAGCTGCTGGGCCGGGTGACCTTCCTGGCCCTGCTGCAGCCCAGCCGCCAGGACGTGCCCGAGTACGCCGACTACCTGGCCGAGATCGGCGCGGTGGCGGCGAAGATCAACGCCTCCTATGTCCGCGAGGGCCATGCCCCGATCGACCTGCGCCTCCAGGACGACCTGCTGCTGGCGGTGGCCGCCTACAGCGTCTGCGACGTGCTCATAGTCAACGCCCTGGCCGACGGCATGAACCTGGTCGCCAAGGAAGCGGTGGTGGTCAACCGCCGCGACGGCGTCCTCGCCCTGTCCGAGAACACCGGCGCCCACCAGGAGCTGGGCGCGTTCGCGGTCACCCTGCACCCGTTCGACATCCAGCAGCAGGCCGACGCCCTCTACGCCGCCCTCACCATGGACCCCGCCCTCCGCCGAGCCCGCCGCGAGGCTGCCGCCTCCGTGGTGCGCGAGAACGATATCGCCAAGTGGCTCGTCGCCCAGCTGGCCGATCTCCCCATTCATACTGAGGAAGGTCAGTAGGCGAGAGCCGACGCCCACGCCGAACCCCGCTGGCGACTCACGGACGGAAGACATCGGTCTCTGATAGGTCTCAAGGAAAGGGTACCCGGTGACCAGCCCCACCCCGCCATGGTCGGTCCGCTGGCCGGTGATGTACCAGATCTGGAGCTGGCTGTCGTTCCTGCACTGGTCCTACCGGCCAGAGGTGCTGCAGCGACTGCTGCCCAACAGCCTCGAGGTCCAGACCTTCCAGGGCCAGGCCTAGGTGGGCGTGACTCCGTTCCTGCTGGAGGACCTGCGCACCCCGGTAGGGCCCGCGCTGCCGTGGTTCACCAGCTTCGCCGAGACGAATGTCCGCACCTATGTGGTCGGGCCCGACGGGCGTGAGGGGCTCTGGTTCTTCTCGTTGGATGCGGCCCGGCTGGAGCCGGTGCTGGTCGCCCGCTCGACCTATGCGCTGCCCTACATGTGGTCGGCGATGACGGTGGAGCGTGACGGGCCGGTGGTGCGCTACCGCAGCCGCCGGCGGTGGCCGGGCCCGACCCCGGCGGCGTCGTCCGTCACCCTGGAGGTCGGCGACCGGCTCGTCGCCGCGCTTCGCCGAGCAGGGCCGGACCATTAGGCCGGCCACCATCCAGGTCGCCTTGGACGAGCTTATGGCTGCCGAGCTGGTCGCCGACGTCGGTGAGGTCGGTCAGCAGCGTTGGCTGGCAGTACGGACGGCCCGCGACCCGCTGTTGGAGGCCGTGGATCTACACGGCGCCCACGACTTCCGCCACACCTTCGCAACCTGGCTGGAAGACGCCGGCATCCCGGCCCGGATCATCGATGAAGTCATGGGACACGAGGCCAGCGGCCGCACCGGCCAGCAGCGGGGCAGCGCCATGGGCGCCTACTACCGGCACACCACCCCCGAGATGGCCGCCCGCATCGCCGCGGCCATCGAGCAGCGCCTCACGGTGGTGTTGAGGGGCGCTGAGCAGGCCCTTGAGGCACTGCCAAGCCGCTCATCACAGCGAGTGTTCTAGCGGACACGGGCCGCGTTTTCTGGCAAATCTCTGGCAAATGATGCTCAGAGCGGGAGTGGAAGTTGCGTTGTGCCTGGTGGAGCTGAGGGGATTTGAACCCCTGACCCCTTGCATGCCATCGAGGAA
>Ga0307277_10000300_pt1 | contig 17678 bp, 22 predicted proteins | sample ER_DNA_116_FD_194473 | JGI IMG/M metagenome (GOLD analysis project Ga0307277, IMG submission 194473) | Bulk soil microbial communities from the East River watershed near Crested Butte, Colorado, United States - ER_DNA_116 | ecosystem: Environmental > Terrestrial > Soil > Floodplain | place...
CGAAGGTGACCGGGAAGCTCTACTACGAGCTGCCCGGCCAGATCAGCTTCTGGATCCTCTTCGTCGGGACGAACCTCCTGTTCTTCCCGATGCACATCGTCGGGCTGCTCGGGATGCCGCGGCGCGTCTACACCTACCCGGACGGGCTCGGCTGGACGGCGTACAACCTCGCCGAGACGATCGGCGGCTACGTCACGCTCGTGGGGATCCTGCTCCTGCTCGGAAACCTGGCCGCGAGCTACTTCTGCGGCACGCCGGCGGGCCCTGATCCCTGGCACGGGCCGACGCTCGAGTGGGCCACGAGCTCGCCGCCGCCCGAGTACGACTTCCCCGTCATCCCGAAGGTGACGAGCGCATATCCAAACTGGGACCCGGCCGATCGGCAGGAGGACTGGCGCAAGCTCGCCGACGGCGTGCTCGTTCTCGATGAGGGGCACGAGCAGGTTGCGACCTCGCCGGTCGACGGGCTCTTTGCCGAGATCGTCGAGATGCCGCACGAATCGCCGTGGCCGATCATCCTGGCGCTGACGGTCTCGCTCGTCTTTGCGATGCTCGTGCTGCAGAAGTTCGGCGTCGCCGCCGTGATGGCCGTCCTGTGCGTGCTCGCGTTGCTCGCTTGGCACTCGAAGGAGCCGCAGGCGTCGTGACGGACTACGTCGCAGGCGGCCGCCGGCTCGGCGAGGTGCCGCGGACGACGGAAGCCGCGGATGCGGTCGCGGTTTCGCGGGCGCTACGCGCGCGGCTCGGGCCGCCGGCGGCCTGCTGGGGGATGCTGATCCTGATCGCGAGCGAGGGAATGCTCTTCGCCGCCTTCATCGCGACCTACTACTACCTTCGCTTCACGAGCCCCGAATGGCCTCAGGGCGGGCTGCCTGCGCCGAAGGTGCTCGTTCCGCTGATCCTGGTCGGCTGCCTCATCGCGACCAGCGTGCCGATGCAGCTCGCGTCCCGTGCGGCACGCGGGGGGCGGCTGGTGGCGACGCGCCTCTTCTTGCTGGCCGCCCTCGTCGTGCAGTCGGGCTACTTCGCGTACGAGGTGCACGACTTCCAGGATCAGCTGCGGACGTTCGACATCGGCAGGAACGCGTACAGCTCGATCTACTACACGCTGCTCGGCGCCGACCACGCTCACGTCGCGCTGGGGATCCTCTTCAACCTCTGGCTCCTGGGGAAGCTTGCGAGGGGTCTCACGACGTACCGCGCGAACGCGACCCAGGCGATCGCTTGGTACTGGCACGCCGTCAACCTGATCACCCTCGCCGTGATCGGAACGCTGCTCTCGGCGAACGTATGACGCTGCGACGGCTTGCGATCCTGCAGTGGGTCGGGCTGATGCTCGGCGCCTGGGTCTGGGGGGCGCAGCATGCGCTCGGCTGGGGCATCACCGAGGCCACCTGCAACAGCGGCCACGCGGCCGCGGGGATCGACCACGACCTCTGGCAGGCGATCCTCACGGCCACGGCTGGCGCTCTCGTCCTCTGTGGCGGAGCGGCAGCGATCGCCGTCCTGCACGCGACGCGCGAGACGAGCTACGAGTCGGCGCCTCCGCTCGGCCGAATGCGCTTCGGCGCAATCGCTGCGCTTCCGGCGAACATCATCTTCCTGACGATCATCCTCTTGGACGGCCTGGCCTCGATCTTCAACGTCGCGTGCAGACAGGCGTGAGACTTCGTCTCGGCCTCTTGCTAGCTCTGGCGACCGTCGTCTTCGCGACGTCGGCGCCGGCCGCGCCGCCGCCCGTTCAGCAGGGGAAGCACCTCTACGGCGAGTACTGCGTCGCCTGCCACGGCGCGAACGGGTCGGGGATCACGCAGGCGGGGAACCGGATCGGCGCCGGACCCGGCCGCAGCCAGACGCAACAGCCCGGTGTGGCGCCCTCTCTGCGGGGCGTCGGCGCCCTCGCGCCGGACTTCTACCTCCGCACCGGCTACATGCCGCTGGCGCACGCCGGTCTCCAGCCGAGACGCAGCCGCGTGCTCTTCTCGGACGAGCAGATCCGCGCGCTGATCGCCTACGTCGCCTCGCTCGGCAAGGGGCCGCCGATCCCGACGCCCCATCCAGCGCACGGAAACGTCAGTCGCGGTCAAGCGCTCTTCACCGACCACTGCGCCGGTTGTCACCAGATCGTCGGCGAGGGCGGGTACGTCACCGACGCGGTCCCGCCGCCGCTCGAGGACGCGACGGCGACACAGATCGCAGAGGCCGTGCGCATCGGGCCCTACGTGATGCCGCGCTTCTCGCCACGCCAGATCTCGAACGGCGACCTGGACTCGATCATCGCGTACGTCGAGTACGCGAAACACCCCGACGACCGCGGCGGCTGGGCGCTCGGCCATCTCGGACCGGTCCCGGAGGGGCTCGTGACCTGGTTCATCGCAGCGATCGTGTTGATCGCCGTCTGTGTCCTCATCGGCAAGAGCCTCAGGGATGAAGCGGGCTAGGCCGAAGGACTGGCTCATCGCGGGCGCGGTGCTCCTGCTGCGGCGCGATCGCCGGCCGCCGCGGCTGAAGCCGGGCGAGCGGGAGCCGGTCGTGCCCGCCGGCGAGCCGAGGCCGCGAGCAGAGCTACTCGCGCTCTTTCTGCTCGGCGCCGGGACGCTCTGCGCCGTGGCGTTCATCGCCGTTTACGCGATCGACCGCATTCCGCGCCAGACGCAGTTCCTCGGACTCTCGCTCGGGCTCTCGCTGCTCTTCGTCGCCGCGGCCCTGATCGTGACGGCGAAACGGCTGGTGGTCACCGAGGAGATCGAGGACGAGTACCCGCTCGACGAGCATCCGGACGAGCAGGAGACGGTTCTTGCGGCAGTCGAGGACAGCGCCAGCCGGCTGACGAGGCGGCGGTTGTTCAAGCTCGGGCTCGCCGGTGCCGGCGGCGCCCTCTTCGCAGCGTTCGTCACACCGGTCGCCTCACTCGGCCCCGTCCTCGACATGCGCCGCTTCTACGACACGCCCTGGCGGCGCGGGAAGCGCCTGGTCGACGAGCACGGCCGCCCATACCGTGCCGACCAAATCGAGGAGAAGACGTTCTACACCGCCTTCGCCGAAGGCTCCGACAAGGAGCAACTCGGTTCGTCGCTCGTCGTCGTGAGGCTGCCGAAGGACGACCTGCGGTTGCCCCCGGAGAACAGCGGGTTCGACGCCGACGGGATCGTCGCGTACTCGAAGATCTGCACCCATGCCGGCTGCGCGATTGCGCTCTACCGTGTGCCACTGTTCCCGCCCGCGGAGCCGAAGCCGGCGCTCGTCTGTCCGTGTCACTACTCGACGTTCGACCCGAGCGACGGCGGCTCCGTCACGTTCGGTCCCGCCGGCCGCAAGCTGCCCATGCTCCCGATCTATGCCGACTCGCGCGGGCAACTGCGGGCGCGCGGCAACTTCGACGAGCCCGTCGGCCCATCCTGGTGGGGCGTCCGGATGAAGAGGCCGACATGATTCGAAGGCTCGTCCGCTTCGTCGACCAGCGCAGCGGCGGCGCGCCGCTCCTGCGAAAGACCCTCCGCTACCTCTTCCCCGACCATTGGTCGTTCCTGCTCGGCGAGGTCGCGCTCTACGCGTTCGTCGTCCTCGTCGCCACCGGTACGTACCTCGCGCTCTTCTATGACGCCAGCCCGTCGAAGGTCGTCTACCACGGCCCCTATGCGCCGCTGCAGGGCCAGGAGATGACGCATGCGTACCGCTCGGTCCTCGATCTGTCGACGACGGTGAAGGCCGGTCTGCTGATCCGCCAGACGCACCATTGGGCCGCCGACGTCTTCCTCGCCGCGATCGTCCTGCACATGTTGCGGATCTTCTTTACCGGCGCATACCGGAAGCCGCGGGAGCTCACCTACTGGATCGGTCTCTCGATCCTCGGTCTCGCGCTGCTCGAGGGCTACCTCGGCTATTCGCTCGTCGACGACCTGCTCTCGGGAATGGGGCTTGCGATCGGGTATGGCGTCCTGGTTTCGGTCCCGTTCGTCGGCGCGAACCTCGCGGCGCTGATCTGGGACGGGCCGTTCCCGGGCAAGCACGACTTTTTCTCCCGGATGTACATCGCCCACGTCTTCCTTTTACCGGCACTGATCGCCGTTCTGCTGTCCGTCCACCTCGCGCTCGTCGCGCTCAAGCACCACACGCAGTTCCGGAGCCAGCCGCGGCAGACAGAGCGGAAGATCGTGGGGGTACCGACGTTCCCCGGTCAAACGCCGCGGTCGCTCGGCCTGTTCCTGTCGGTCGCCGGGGTCCTGTTCTTGCTCGGAGGCCTCGCGCAGATCAACCCCATCTGGCTCTGGGGGCCGTACCACACGTACGTCTCGACGAACGGCGCACAGCCGGACTGGTACCTCGGCTGGCTGATCGGCGCACTCCGACTCGTGCCGGGCTGGGACTTCACTATCGGCCACTACACGGTCGTGCCGAACCCGTTCTGGGGCGGCGCCGCCTTCCCGCTCGTGTGCTTCGGCTTTGCGTTCTCCTGGCCGCTGCTCGAGCGCCGGTTCACCGGCGACTACGGCTACCACAACGTGCTCGACCGCCCCCGCGACGCACCGGGTCGAACCGCGATCGGTGTCGCCGTCTTCACCTGGATCTCGCTCGTGTTCCTCGCCGGCGCCTCCGACCGAGCCCAGGTGCTCCTCGACCTCAGCTACATCGGTCAGATCTGGTTCTACCGCGTGATCGTGTGGGTAGGACCGATCGTGGCGGGGTTGATCGCGTACCGCGTCTGCATCGAGCTCCAGCGGGGCGAGCAGGTCGAGCGCGAGCGAAAGCGCGCCGAGGCCGCAGCTCGGGGGGCGGCGTAGTGCTGACGGAACTGCAGGAGAAGCTCGCCGAGGCCCACGCGCTCGCGATTGCCGCTTCGACGGTCACCCACAAGGTCGAGGCCGTGACTCCGGACAACGAGCTGAAGCTCGAGCTTCACTCGATGCGGCGCGAGGCGGACGAGACGCGTGCGCGGTGCGGGGTGCTCGAGCACCGCTTCGGTGCCGACCTTGCCGGCGAGGTGCTCGCGCACGTGAACACGACGAGCGAAAAGGCCGCCGACCTTGCCGGCGCGTGGTTCAAAGCGGGCACCGGCCCGCTCGCGGCGTGGAGCTTTCTGGCCATGGGCGAGGCCGCGGAGGTAGCCGCCTGGACCGCGCTCGAGATCTTCGCCGCGAAGGCCGATGACCGCCCGTTGCTCGAGCTCGCGGCGTGGGCTCTGCGTATTCAGCGCGCGCACCTCGATACGGCGTTCTCCGGTGCGGTCAGGCTCGCGGAGCTGGGCGATCCAAACGGCCAACGCTGGGGCTGAGGAAGGCTTGTGAAGTCGAGCGGCCCGGCCCGGAGCACGAAACCGTCCGATTCGATAGCGTCTAGGCAGTGCCTAGGCAGCGAACGTATACGGCCTCTGAGGCTGCGGCGGCGCTCGGGATCAGCGTCGACACCCTCCGGCGCTGGGACCGCGACGGCCGCATCCGCACGCGTCGAGACGCGGCCAACCGCCGTACCGTCACCGCGGGTGAGATCGCGCGCCTGCGCGGCGGCGAGATCCGCGAGCTCTCGGCCCGGAACCGGTTCCAGGGCACGGTGCGCGAGATCAAGACCGAAGGCCTGTTGGCGCAGGTCGAGCTCGATGCCGGCCCCTTTCGAGTCGTCGCCGTCGTAACGAGGGAGGCGATCGAGGAGCTCGGCCTCGCGCCGGGCGCGCCGGCGACTGCAATCGTCAAGGCGACCTCGGTGATGCTCGAGCGATGAGACGCGTCGCACTCGCGCTCGCGGCGATCGTCACGCTCGCCGTGCCGGCGGAAAGCGCGCCGGCCACGCGGATCACCGTCTATGCCGCCGCTTCGCTGACCCAGGTGTTCACCCGGATCGACCGCGCCCCGCGCTACAGCTTCGCCGGCTCCGACCAGCTGGCGACGCAGATCCGGCAGGGGGCTCCGGCCGACGTCTTCGCCTCCGCAAGCCCGAAGCACGCCGACGTGCTGTACCACGACGGCCTCCTGCGCAGGCCCGTCGTCTTCGCGACCAACAAGGTGGTCGTGATCGTCCCGCGCGCCAATCCGGCGAAGGTGCGCTCGGTCTACGACCTCCGGCGAAGCGGCATGAAGGTGATCGTCGGCACGCCCACCGTTCCCGTCGGGGCGTACACGCGCCAGCTGCTCGACACGCTCGGAATCAGCGGCCGCGTCCTGCAGAACGTCGTCGACGAGGAGCCCGACGTGAAGGGAATCGTCGCCAAGATCGCGCTCGGCGAAGGCGATGCCGGCTTCGTCTACAGGACCGACGCGAGGCCCGTGCGCGGGAAGGTGCTGACGATCGGGTTGCCGGTATGGGCGCAGCCGCCGATCCGCTACGAAGCCGCCGTCGTCGGAGCGAGCGCTCATCGCGCCGCGGCCGCTGCGTTCATCAGGCGCCTGACGTCCTTGCGGGGCCGCCGACTGCTCGTCCAGGCGGGCTTCAGCCTTCCCAAGCGACCGCGATGAGGCATCTCTTCGCGGGGATCGCCATCGCCGCGGCCGCGCTCGCCCTGGCTTTTCTCGTCCTGCCGGTGATCGCGCTCTTCCTGCGGGTTCCGCCCGGCGACCTCGTGCACGCGCTCGGCAAGCCTCCCGCGCGCGATGCCCTGATCGTCAGCATCAAGACCAGCGCGATCGCCCATGCGGTCGTGCTGCTGGTCGGGACGCCGGCTGCCTATGCGATCGGCCGGGGGCACTTTCGCGGACGCGCGCTGGTGTTGTCGCTGATCGAGCTGCCGCTCGTGCTGCCTCCGGTGGTGGCGGGAATCGCGCTCCTCGTCACCTTCGGGCGGCTCGGGCTGCTCGGCAGCACCCTCGACGTGCTCGGGATCCGCGTCTCGTTCACCCAGACCGCCGTCGTACTCGCCGTTGCGTTCGTCGAGAGCCCCCTCTACGTCCGCGGGGCCGTCGCGGCCTTCGAGGGCGTCGACGGTGCGCTACTCGACGCCGCCCGGACGCTCAGAGCCGGCCCCTTCCGCGTCTTTGCGCGAGTGGCGCTCCCGCTCGCCGCCGGCGGTCTGGGCGCGGCATCCGCGCTCGCCCTCGCCAGGGGGCTCGGCGAGTTCGGAGCGACGCTGCTCTTCGCCGGCAGCCTGCAAGGCGTCACCCAGACTCTCCCCCTGGCGATCTACGCCCAGTTCGAGGTCGACTTCGACACCGCCCTCGCCATCGGCACGCTCTTCGTCTGCTTCGGCGTCGCCGTCCTGCTCGCACTCAAGGTGGTCGGCGGATGGACCCGCTCCGTCTCGCTCTTGACATCCCGCTTCGCGAGTTCGCCCTCCGCGTAGAGCTGGCGCTCGGCCGAGAGGTCGTTGCGCTCGTCGGGCCATCGGGCGCGGGGAAGACGACCCTGCTGCGGGCGATCGCCGGGCTCCAGCCGGCGCGCGGCGCCATCTCGGTCGATGGAGACAGCTGGCTCGACTCGACGCGCGGCCTCGACGTGCCGGTGGAGGAGCGGTCCGTCGGCTTCGTCTTCCAGGACTACGCGCTCTTTCCTCACCTGACAGTGCGCAAGAACATCGAGTTCGGCCGTAGCGGCCAGGCGGGTCTGCTAGAGCGCTTCGGCCTGGCCGCTCTCGCCGACGCGAAGCCGCGCGAGCTCTCGGGCGGCGAGCGCCAGCGGGTGGCGCTTGCCCGTGCCCTGGCGCCGGACCCGGCGGTCTTGCTGCTCGACGAGCCCCTTGCGGCTCTCGACGCCCACACGCGCGGCGAGATCAGGGGCGAGCTGCAGGCGCTGCTTCGCGAGGCGAACCGGCCGACGCTCGTCGTCACCCACGACTTCGAGGATGCGGCGACGCTCGCGACGCGTGTCGGCGTGCTCCTCGAAGGCCGCCTCCGGCAGCTCGCAAGCCCTGCGGAGCTCGTCGCGTCGCCGGCCGACCCGTTCGTCGCGACCCTGACCGGCGCAAACGTCCTCCGAGGTCGCGCCCGCCGCAAAGGGAACCTGACGGAGCTCGAGCTGCCGACCGGCGAGCTGATCCGCTCGACCGATCTCGCCGACGGCGACGCCGCGGCGATCGTCTATCCGTGGGAGGTGACGCTGGCGCGATCCCCGCCGGACGACTCGGCGCAGAACCACCTCGCCGGAGTCGTAGAGAGCCTTGTTCCCGTCGGCAACCGGGTCCGCGCCCGCGTCGGGCCGGTGACGGCCGAGATCACGGCCGAATCGGCCCAACGGCTCGGCCTCCGCCTCGGCGACCGGGCGGTGGCGAGCTTCAAGGCGACGGCTACGAAGCTACTGCGGCAAGGCCGTTAGCTTGTAGCCCTTCTTCTTCATGTCGTTCGTCGCGTTGCGCACGTCCACAAGCGCGTGCGAGCTCCGCAGCTCCCCGAACGTTTTTCGCAAGAGCTGCGGATCGTTCTTCTCCGCTGCCTTGCGAAAGGACTTCAGCTCGTCGGCGAACTTGCGCAGGCCCTTCACGACCGCGTCGTTGTCCTTCTCGATGTCCTTTGGCGCGGTGACGCTGTCGAGATCCGCGGCGGCGTCATGGAGTTGGGCCTCGGCAGCCTTGAGCTCGTTCGTGAGCTCCGTCATCGAGCTGGGCGCCGTGGTGAGCGGTTTCAGACCTTTCGAGATCGCCTGGCTGTCGGAGGTGAGGTGCTGCTCGTATTCGGATTTGGAGAGTTGCCCTCCTCCTCCGCCGCCGCCGCACCCGGAAGCGACGAAGGAGATCGCCACGGCCGCTAGAGTGGCGGCGCCGCGGTGCCTCGCTCCGGCGAGGCTGAGAGAAAACGCGTTGAACCTGCTCTGGGTCATGCCAGCGGAGGGAGCTTATTTGATCGACGAGAAGACGCCGAGCTGGGGAATCGAGCCGGTCCCGGAGCGCCTGCGGGTGCTCGGACTCGTGGACACGATGCTCCTCTGGAGCAACCTTTCGGTCAGCCTGCTCGTGATCGTTCTCGGCGCAGTGCTCGTCCCGGCGCTCTCGCTGCCGGACGCCTTGATCGCAATCGTCGTGGGGGCGATCGCGGGAAATCTCCTGCTCGGCCTGGCAGGGCTGATCGGGGCCGACGCTCGCGTTCCGGGGATGGTCGTGCTGCGGGCGCCGCTCGGCAGACGCGGCTCGTACGCGCCGACGGTCGTCAACGTTGCGCAGAACCTCGGCTGGTCTACCTTCGAGCTGATTGTGATCTCAACTGCGGCCGCTGCGCTCTCGAGGAAGGTCTTCGGCTTCGAGGGCCGCTGGCTCTGGGCGCTGCTCTTCGGCCTTGTCGCCGTCGCGCTCGCCCTCCTCGGGCCGATCGGCTTCGTCCGGCGCTACGTCCGCAAGTTTGCAGTCTGGGCCGTCGTCGCCTCGATGATCTACCTGACGTGGTGGGTCCTGGACAAGTCGAACCTGCACACTTTCTGGCGGGCCCAGGGCACGGGCGGCCTTTCGCTCGGCTCCGGAATCGATCTCGTGATCGGGAGCATCATCTCGTGGACGCCACTCGCCGCCGACTACACGCGCTTCTCCCGTGACCGCCGCTCCGCCTTCTTCGGGACCGGGATCGGCTACTTCGTGCCGGCGCTCTGGTGCTTCGGGCTCGGAACGCTGCTCGTGCTCTCGCGGAACGTCACCGACGCCGCCGACGTCCCCGCCGCGGTCGCAGCCGGCGGTGCGGTCAGCGCCTTCGCGCTGCTCGCGCTGACGGTCGACGAGTCGGACGAAGCGTTCGCGGATATCTATTCGACCGCCGTGTCGATCCAGAACGTGCTGCCGCGCGTGTCGCAGCGGTTGCTGATCGTCGCGGTCTCGGCCGCGGCGACGATCGGCGCGATCGCGATCGACCTGCGCTCCTACCAGTCGTTCCTGTTCTTGCTCGGCTCCGTCTTCGTGCCCCTCTTCGGAGTGCTGCTCGCCGACTGGCTGCTGGCCGGCGCGCACTACCGGGAGCGCGATTTCTTCTCAGGGCCGGCCGTTCGCGTCGAGCAGATCGCCGCCTGGCTCGTCGGATTCGCGCTCTACCAGTGGCTCTCGCCGCAGGGGCCTGGATGGTGGACCGACCTGGTCGCGCACTCGCACCCCGGGCACACGAGCTGGACGGCGTCGCTACCAAGCTTCGCTGCCGCGTTCGTGCTGGCCACGGCCGCAGGCCTGCTCCTGCCGCGCGAAGATGTCGACCGTGCGCGTCGCGGTAGTCGGGAACCTCTCGCTCGACCTCGTTGACGACGGGCCGCCGCGTCCCGGCGGACCGCCGCTCTATGCGGGCCGCGCGCTCGCCGCACTCGGCGTGCCTGCTCTTGTCTGCGCGAAATGTGCCCAGCGCGACCGCAGCCGGCTGCTGCCGGCGCTGCGGGCGCTCGAGGTGCCGATCGAGTTGCGAGAAGGGAAGTCGACGGCGAGGTACAGGTTCTCGTACGACGGCGATCGTCGGAGGATGGAGGTGCGCGAGCTCGGCGAGCCGTGGCGGCCCGACGAGGTGGGCCGGGTCGTCGGCGCGCAGTGGATCCACGTCGGCGCGCTCTTTCGTGGCGAGTTTCCGGAAGAGACGCTTGCGGCGCTCGCCACACAGGCGCGGGTCTCCTTCGACGGGCAGGGGCTCGTCCGGCCGGCGCGGACGGGACCGCTCGTGCTCGAGCCGGAGCCCGAGCCCTCGTTCCTACGCCACGTCTCGGTCCTCAAGCTCTCCGAGGAGGAGGCTCGAGCCCTCGTCGGCCGGCTCGAGGAACGGGCGCTCTCGGAGCTCGGCGTTCCCGAGGTGGTCGTCACGCTCGGGTCGCGCGGATGCATCGTTGTCGCGCGCCGGCGGCTCGTGCACGTGCCTGCGGAGCTAGTAGCCGATTGCGACCCCACGGGCGCCGGTGACGCTTTCGCCGCTTCCTACATCGTCGAGCGAAGCCGCGGCATGGGGCCGCGGCGAGCGGCCGAGCGAGCGACACGGCTCGTCCACCGGCTGCTTGCGAGCTCTCGGTGAACGTCGCGGTCGAGACCGGCGAGGGCGTGTACACGATCGACGCCGAGACCGAGCAGGTCGTCGATTTCGTCGCCGGTGCCGAGCTCTCCGAGACGCCCGCGCCTCGCGTCGAGCTGCCACTGCTCGTCGCCGCCGCAGCCGAGGGCTCGACCGTCGTCGCGATCCTCGACCGCCGGCCCCCACTCGCCGTGTCCCACGACGCCGGCAGCAGCTGGCGCGAGGCCGGCGGGGGCCTGCCGCCGGGCCGCGCGATCGCGATAGCCGACGGCGACCCCGATTGCATGGTCTACGCCGCCCCCCACCGCGTCTACGTCTCGACCGACGGCGGCCGTTTCTGGCGAGCGCTGGAGCCCGAGCTACCCGAGATCCAGCGCGTCGCCTGGCTCGATCCGGCCTAATGATCTAGATCACTAGCTCTCGGGAAGCCGCCCGTGGGGCCGATCCGTTGTGATCTAGATCACAAGGTTGCCGGAAGCCGGAACTCGCCGCGCGCCACCGTGACCGCAGAGCCGCCGACCTCGACGCGCTCGACCTTCTCCGGCGTTCCGTCGGCGCGCGCATAGAGGGTGGACGGCCGTCCGATCTCGGCACCCTGCGAGATCTCGATCTCGTCGCCGAAGGCGATCCCGCCGTGGCGGGCGAGATGGAGGGCGAGCGGACCCGCGGCGGAGCCCGTCGCCGGATCTTCCGGGACACCGCCCCCGGGCGCGAACATCCGCGTCTTCCAGAGCTTGCCCGCGCCGGCGAAGCAGTTGATCCCGAGGTTCGGCGGCAGCTCGAGCCGCGCCAGGTCGGGCCGCAGCGCCGCGACCGCCGCCTCCGAGCGAAGCATCACGTAGACGTGGCGCATGCCGTTGTCGTACAGCTCCACAGGCAGTTCGGAGCCGTCGACGCCGAGAGCCGTGAGCAACTCCTGCTCCCGCTCGTACGGCTGGACAGACGGGAGCGGCTGCTCCATCCGCCCGAAGACGAGTCGATTGCCATCGCGTTCGAGCCGGACCGGGACGATTCCCCTGGCGGTCTCGAGCCGAAGTTCCTGCGTCTGCAAGGGCCCGCCGAGGACAAAGGCGGTCCCAAGCGTCGGATGACCGGCGAACGGCAGCTCAGCGAGCGGCGTGAAGATCCTGATCTTTGCGTGCCCGCCGCTCTCGCCCGGGAACACGAACGTCGATTCGGAGAGATTGGTTTCGCGCGCGAGCGCCTGCATCGTCTCGTCGTCGAGCCCGCGGGCGTCCGTGAAGACGGCGAGCTGGTTGCCGGCGAGAGGGCGGTCGGTGAAGACGTCGACCACCACATAGCGGTACGTCTGCATTGACGGGCACTCTAATTCCGGTCCTCGGAGCTACGCTTTCCCGCGATGGCGGCGAAGAAGTCCGTGCAGCTTTCCGGGATCGTCGTCGCTGAATCGGCGATCTGCTCGATCGACCCCGACAGGGGCGTGCTGATGTACCGGGGCTATGACATCGCCGACCTCGCGGAGCAGTCGACCTACGAGGAAGCCGCGCTGCTCCTGCTCGACGGCGAGCTGCCGTCTTCGGACGCATTCGCGGAGTTTGAGACGGAACTGGCCGGCCGTGAGCTCCCGGCCGAGACCGCCGAGAGGATCGACCGCTCGGCAGGTGAGTCGACGCCGATGGACATGCTCCGGACGGCCGCTTCGACGCTGTCGTTCGACGATCCTGGCCGCGGAAAGATCGATCGCGAGTCGGGCCGGCGTACCGCGACGCGGCTGATCGCGCAGGTGCCCACGATCATCGCGCGCCACCACCGGCGCCGCCAGGGGCTCGAGCCGGTGCCGCCGGATCCGTCGCTCTCCTACGCCGAGAACTTCCTTGCGATGCTGCACGGCGAGCCGCCGGACGAGCGCGAGGCTCGAGCCTTCGACGTAGCGATGATCCTGCACGCTGAGCATGAGCTGAATGCCTCGACGTTCACGGCACGCGTGGTCGCCGGCACCGGCGCCGACCTCACCGGCGCCGTGGTTGCCGCAATCGCGGCGCTCAGCGGACCCCTCCATGGCGGCGCCAACGCGGCCGCGATGGGCATGTTCGAGCGCTGGGGCTCCCCGGAGCGGACGCCGGACGAGGTGCGTGGCATGCTCGAGCGCAAGGAGAAGCTCTACGGGTTCGGGCATCCCCTCTATCGCGCCTACGACCCACGGGCGGTGATCCTCAAACGGGTCTCGGAGGATTTCTCCCACGATGCGCGCGAGCCGAACTGGTACGCCATCACCGACGCGGCGGAGCGGACGGTACTCGAGGAGAAGGGGCTCTTTCCCAACGTCGATCTCTGGTCGGCGTCGGTGTACCGCTACCTCGGCGTCCCGACCGACCTGTTCACGCCGCTCTTCGCTGCGAGCCGCATCGCGGGCTGGTCGGCCCACGTGCTCGAGCAGCATGCTGACAACAGGATCATCCGGCCTTCGGCGGAATACGTCGGCGCGCCGCCCCGCGCGTTTCCGGCGCGCGAACGCGTTTAGCCCATGCGGCTCTTCCTCGTCCGCCACGCCGACGCCGAGCCCGGCGAGCCGGACGAGCTCCGGGCGCTAACGCCCGAAGGCCGAGACGAGGCCCGCGCGCTCGGCGAGCGGCTGGCAGCCGAGGGCGTTCGGCCCGACGCCGTGCTGACGAGCCCGCTTCTGCGCGCCCGCGAGACCGGCGCCGCCGTGGCCGGCGAGCTCGGTTGCGAGAGCGAATCCAGCGACTTACTCGGGCCTGGGGCCACGGCCGCCGATCTCCGAGCGGCGGTCGCCGGACGGGGCGAGACCGTGATCGTGATCGGTCACCAGCCCGATTGCGGGCGGATCGCAGCAGAGCTCGGCAACGGGATCGAGCCGCCGTTCCCGCCCGCAGGGGTCGCGGAGGTTCGGCTTTCGAGCAGCCTGTAGATTCGCCCCCCGTGACCCCGGTCGTCCGTGTTTGCGGCCTGACGAAGTCCTACGGCGACTTCGAGGCGCTCAAAGGCGTCGATTTCGAGCTCCAAGCCGGTGAGGTCTTCGGGCTGCTCGGGCCGAACGGCGCCGGCAAGACGACGACGATCGAGATCCTGGAGGGGTACCGCCGCCGGGACGACGGCGAAGTCGAGGTGCTCGGGGTGGACCCGGCCACCGCCGGCCTCGACTGGCGCGGGCGCATCGGCGTCGTGCTGCAGTCCTCGGCCATGTACGAGAACCTCACGGTCGCTGAGCACCTGGCTCAGTTCGCGAGCTACTACCAGCGGCCCCGACCGGTCGACGAAGTGGTCGAGCTGATCGGTCTCGAAGAGAAGCGCGACTCGCGCGCCCGCCGGCTCTCGGGCGGGCAGCGGCGACGGCTCGACCTGGGTCTCGCCCTGGTCGGCGACCCCGAGCTGATCTTCCTCGACGAGCCGACGACGGGCTTCGATCCCGGCGCGAGGCGTCGTGCCTGGGAGACCATCCGCTCCCTGAGCGGACTCGGCAAGACGATCCTGCTGACAACGCACTACCTGGATGAGGTCGAGCAGCTCGCGGACCGCGTTGCCGTTCTCCGCGAAGGGCGGATCGTCGCCTCCGGCACCGTCCAGGAGCTCGTCGGAGGGGTGCCGGCGACCGAGATCCGTTACCGCCGGAACGGCGAGGTCGTCGTGGTCGCCACCGACCAGCCCACGCGGGTGCTCCAGGAGCTGACCACCGCGGCGATGGACCGCGGTGAGGAGCTCGAAGGGCTCGAGGTCCGCAGGCCCAGCCTCGAGGACGTCTACCTCTCTCTGACCCAGGCGGAGCCGGAATGAGGCTCTTTGGCCACGAGCTTCGCTCCCAGCTGCGGCTCTACGGGCGGAGCCGCGAGCTCGCGTTTTTCACCTTCGCGCTGCCGCTGATCATGTTCTTCCTGCTCGGCTCGGTGTACGGAAACGACAGGATCAAATCGGACGGCAACGTGCGCGCCGCCGACTACCTGCTCGCCGGGATGCTCGGCTACGGCGCGATCGCGACCGGCTTCGCCGGGCTGTCGATCATGCTGGTCATCCGGCGGGAGTCCGGGATCCTGAAGCGCGTCCGGGCGACGCCGCTGCCGGCCTGGGCCTACATCGTCGCGTTGCTCTGCACGACCTTGATCGCGTTCGCGCTCGAGGCCGTCTGCATGGTGGCCCTCGGCCGCCTCTACTTCCACACCCACATCCACAATCTCTTCTCTCTCGCGCTCGCGCTGCTTCTCGGCGCTGCCGCCTTCACGGCGCTCGGTCTGGCGCTGACGACCGTGATCAAGTCGGCGGAGGGCTCGTCGGCCGTGGTGAATGCGATCTACCTGCCGATCTCGTTCCTGTCGGGGGCTTTCTTCTCGCCGCATTCGTTCCCCGCCGTGCTCAAGGCGATTGCGAACGCCTTGCCGCTCGTCTACGTGATCCGACTCGTCCGCGACATCGCGATCCACGATCAGCAGATCTGGGATCGACCGGGTGACGTGGCCGTAATCGCGGCGTGGGGGCTGGTCGGGGCGATCGTCGCGGCGCGCCGTTTTCGCTGGGAGCCGCAGGAGGGTTAGCTTTCGTCGGTGGGGGCAATTATCGGTTTCGATGGATATCGAACCGCAGCTCGCCTTCTACCGCCGTAGCCCCGAGCCGCCCGGCCTCGAGGTTAGGGTCAATTTCGGCATCTTCGCCGGCCGCGCGGCAACGGCAGCCGAGATCGACGAGCTGGCGCAGGCATTGTTGACGAAGGTCGGCGAGATTTCGATCGTGGCCGAAGAACGGCATGAGATCGGCGAGGACTCGGAGGCGTCGTTGCACCAGGTGCGGGTCGAGGTCGATCCCGAATACATCCCGGCGGACGAGCACGAAGCGGACGTGCTCGCGGGCCGGATCGTCGAGGCGGCGGATTCGTGGGCGCGCGACTGCGTCGCCAGCCGGCACGCCGAGATCAGCGAGCCCTAGGGCTTCACGCCGGTCTCCCCGTCACGCCGCTGCGCTGAGCGTGGCAACCGCCTCGTCGAGGGTCGAGACTTCGACCACCTCCTGCCGGTTTGCCGGACGTGGCTGTCCGAGGCGGTTGACCCAGATCGCCTGAAGACCCGCAGAGAGTGCTCCGTCGATGTCGCGGTCGAGGCTGTCGCCGAGCATCACCGCCTGGTCGTGCGGCTCTGCCAGACGGGACAACGCGTAGCGGAAGATCGCCGCGTCCGGCTTTCCAGCACCGAATTCAGCAGACACGACGACAACGTCGAAAAACGGCCTTAGTCCGGAGCGGTCGAGCTTCTCTTGCTGAAGACACGAGGCACCGTTCGTGACCAGCACGAGCGGGTGACGCTCTCGAAGCTCAGCAAGCGCAGGTCCGACATCTGCGAAGACGCGGTGTCGGGCGCGACGCTCGGCGGCAAATCGCTTAGCGAGAGCGTCGGTGAGGGCGTCGTCCTTGACACCTTGCGTCTGCAGCGCTCTCGACCAGGTCGCACGCCGGTAGGTCGGAGACCGCCTTCGGAGCGCTGCGGTCGCGGCGCCGTCGCCTTCGAAACAGCACCAGAGCCCCTCGGTAGAGCTGATCCCGATGTACCGGCAATAGTCGTACGTTGGCGCCGATGACCACAGATGACGTGCCTGTGCACGCGCAGCGGCGACGAATCCGACCGGGTCTGTTATTCGAGGGTCACAGGCTTCGGCAAAGGCAGCCGTTGCCTGGAACGCGGCCGCCGCCGCCGAGTCCTCTTCGATCAGTGTCTCGTCAAGGTCGAGGAGGAGAGCGACGCTCATTCGCCAGAATTATCGTCCTGCCGGCGGCCGTGCCCGGCTCCGCGCCCATCACCGTTTGAAGAAGTCGAGGAGAATCTCGGCGAGCTCGTCCGGGGCTTCCTCAGACATGTGATGGCCGCAATCGATCGTTGCTCCGCGAACGTCTTCGGCCCAGAGCCGCCAGATCGCGACGGGGTCCTCGTAGAGCAACTCGGTGTCATCCTGCAACGCCCATGCGACGAGCGTCGGACAGGTTATCCGGCGTCCGTTGGCGCGGTCCCCCTCGTCGGTCTCACGATCGATCCCGAGGCCGGCCCGGTAGTCCTCAAGCATTGCGTGCACGACCTCGGGGTTATGCAGTGCGCGTGACAGGTCCTCATACGCCTCCGCCCCCATCCGGTCGGCGCTTGTCCGATACCAGGCATCCGGATCCACGTTGATCACGCGCTCGGCGGGCTTCTCGGTTTGCCCGAAGAAGAACCAGTGCCACCAGCTCAGCGCAAACCGCCAGTCCGCCCGTTCCAGTCGCTCGACAAGGGGCATCCCTTCCAGCACGCAGAGCCTGGCGACCGCATCCGGGTGGTCGAGTGCGAGACGGTATGCGACGTACGCACCGCGGTCGTGACCGACCACGCCGAAGCGTCGATGGCCGAGCAAAGCCATGAGTCGAAACACGTCACCTGCCATCGCCCGCTTCGAGTACGCCGCGTGCTTCGGCAGCTCAGGTGGATGAGAGGACTCGCCGTACCCGCGAAGATCGGGACAGACGACCGTGTGCTGCTCGGCGAGCCGCGCCGCGACCGCATGCCAGGTGACGTGGGTACGCGGATGCCCGTGCAGCAGCACGAGGGGGAAGCCACTGCCCCCGTATCGGACCCGCAGCGTCGCCTCGCCCGTGTCGACGCGCTGCAGCTCGAATCCTTCGAAGAAGGCCACGACCGACGCATGCCCGCCTCCTGTCGATCGTTACCCTCAACGCCAGACTTGGCAATACCTCCGATGATGCTGCGATCGCGGAATGGTCTTTTGCCAGCTGTGGCGGTAGCAAGCTTGGCGCTCGCCGGTTGTGGAACGGGAGGCGCGACTCTCGCAACGTTTGCGGGGACCTGGCAAGGACAC
>Ga0307277_10000301_pt1 | contig 17639 bp, 21 predicted proteins | sample ER_DNA_116_FD_194473 | JGI IMG/M metagenome (GOLD analysis project Ga0307277, IMG submission 194473) | Bulk soil microbial communities from the East River watershed near Crested Butte, Colorado, United States - ER_DNA_116 | ecosystem: Environmental > Terrestrial > Soil > Floodplain | place...
CACCGATCGCCGGATGCGCGTTCAGGGCCTGCCGCTGCTCCTGCTCGGTCAGCTGTGCGAACACCGTCTCGGCCGTCCCGAGTGGGTCTTCGCGTTCGGCCAGTAGCTCGACCAGCCTGGTGCGACCTTCGAAGAGCTCGGCGAGCTCCTCGGCCGTCAGCTGCCGCGGTAGATCACGCATGAGTAGGGCGCGAGCAGTAGCGGCACGTGAAAGTGCTCGTCCGGATCGGCGATTGCAATGCTGACCTCGATCTTCTCGAAGAAGCCACTGTCGGCATGGAAGACGATGCGGTAGACGCCGGGCTCGAGGGCCCCCGGCGAGAGCTCGGCGATCCGGCCGTCCTCGTCGGTCTCCTGTAACGAGATCAGCTCTTTGCCCGAGTAGAGGCCGACCTTGAGGCCCGCTCCCGGCAGTCCTTGCTCCGTGTCGAGGACATGAGTCGAGATCACGGTTTGAACTTCTCCGCCTGGCGGCGCTGCTCCTGCGCGATCTCCTCTTCAGAGGCGCGTACGAGCAGTCCGTCGCGGACGACTTCTTCGCCACCAACGAGCAGCCGGTCGACCCGGTGCGGGGCGGAAAAGACAAGCCCCGCGACCGGGTCCCGGGCCCCGCCCAGCTCGAGCATGTCCGTGCGCCAGACGGCGAGATCGGCGCAGCGGCCCGGCTCGATCGCGCCGAGGTCGTCGCGCCCAAGGACGGCGGCGCTGCCGCGGGTGGCGAGCCTGAGCGCATCGCGTGCGGTGAGAGCGGCGGGCCCGTCGCGGCCGCGCGCGACGAGCAGCGCCTGCCTGACGTCGAAGAGCAGGTCGCCGCGCTCGTTCGAGGCCGAGCCGTCGACGCCGAGGCCGACGCGGACGCCAGCATCGAGTAGCGGCCGCACGGGCGCGACTCCGGCCCCGAGGCGCAGGTTCGAGCTCGGGCAGTGCGCGACGCCGGTGCCGGTCGCGGCGAACTTGCGGATGTCGCCGCCGTCGAGATGGACGCAATGGGCGCACCAGACGTCGCTGGCGAGCCAGCCGAGCTGCTCGAGGTATTCGACCGGCCTGCAGTCGTACAGCTCGCGGCAGTACTCCTCCTCCTCGACGGTCTCGGCCAGGTGGGTGTGGAGCGGCAGTTCGAGGCGCCGGGCCAGCTCGGCGGACTCCTCCATCAGCCGGCGGGTCACAGAGAAAGGCGAGCATGGCGCGACCGCGAGCTGGACACGCGCTCCCCGGGCGGTCTCGTGTAGCGGGGCCAGCCGCTCCGTGTCGGCGAGCACGGCATCGAGCTCCTCGACCAGCCCGTCGGGCGGGAGCCCACCGTCCGACTCGCCGAGGTCCATCGAGCCGCGCGAGGCGACGATCCGGACGCCGAGCTCGCGGGCGGCTTGCACCTCCGCCTCGATCAGGCCGTTCTCGCCGCGCGGGAAGACATAGTGGTGGTCGAAGACGGTGCCGCAGCCGGACAGCGCGAGCTCCGCCAGGCCGGTGCGCGCTGCGGCGTATTCAGCTTCGGCATCGATCCGTGCCCAGACGGGATAGAGCTCTTTCAGCCACGCGAAAAGATCGGCCTCCTGCGCCCGTGCGCGGGTCAGCGTCTGGAACAAGTGGTGGTGAGTGTTGATCAGTGCAGGCGTGACGACAGCGCCGGCAAGGTCCTCGCCGCCCTCGGGCGGCTCGCCGGAACCGACCTCGGCCACGAAGCCGTCCTCGATCCGGATCCAGCCGCCGGCGTACTCCGTTCCCGCGTCGTCCATCGTGACGACGTGGGCGTTCGCGAGAACGGTCATTCGGCTTCGAGCGGCACGAGCTCGAAGCGGTCGACGTCGACCAGGCCCTGATCGGTGATCTTGAGGCTCGGGATCACCGAGAGCGCGAGGAACGACATCGTCAGGAACGGTGTCGAGCCCCTGCAGCCGAGTCGCTCCGCCGCCTCGGTGCAGGCCCGGCTGCGCTCGACGACCTCGGCCAGCGGCAGGTCGGCGAGCAGGCCGCCGACCGGCAGCGGCAGCTCGGCAAGCACCTTGCCATCCTCGACCCCGACGATGCCGCCGCCGAGCTCGGCGAGGCGCTCGACGACACGGGCCATGTCGGCGTCGTTCATCCCGACGACGACGAGGTTGTGCGCGTCGTGGGCGACCGTGGAGCCCAGCGCGCCGCGCTCGAGGCCGAAGCCTCGCACGAAGCCGAGCCCGACCCGTTCCGTGCCAAGGTGGCGCTCGAGGACCGCGATCTTGGCCAGGTCGCGGTCGGGATCGGCGATCGCCTCGCCGTCGCGGACGGCGGGCGTTTCGACGAGCGACTCGGTGACGACCTGGTCGGGTACGAGCCCGATCACGCGCGCCTTCGCGTCTGCGCGCCAGCCGATCCGGAATCGCTCGGCGCCGACTGGGCCGATCCGTACCGTGTGCTTGACCCACTCCGGCACCTCGGAGCGCACGATCTCCTCGACCTGGCGGCCGCTTTTCAGTACCAGCTCGGGTTCGAAGCTCTCGAGGTCCGGCAGGAAGAGGACGTCGGCCTGGTAGCCGGGAGCGAGTGCGCCCAGATGGTCGAGCTCGTGCCAAAGCGCAGGGTTGAGGGACGCAAGCACGAGCGCGTCCTCGGGGGCAATCCCTGAGGCAACTGCATCGCGGACCATGCCGTTGATGTGGCCGTGCTCGGCGATGTCGTCGGGATCCTTGTCGTCCGTGCAGAACGCAATCCGCGCGGTCCCGAACTCTTCGACGAGCGGCAGCAGCGCGCGTAGGTTGCGAGCCATCGAGGCCTCGCGGATCAGGACCCACATGCCGGCGCGAAGCCGCTCGCGGCCCTCCTCGACGGTCAGCGCCTCGTGGTCGGAGCGGATCCCGGCGGCGGCGTAGGCGTTCAGGTGTTTACCGACGACGCCGGGTGCGTGCCCGTCGACATGCGTCGCGCCGGTGAGGCCGAGCTTCGTCAGCTCGTCCTTGTCGCCCGCGATCACGCCCGGGAAGTTCATCATCTCGGCGAGCCCGAGCACGCGGCGCCGCCGGAGCAGCCCCTGGAGGTCGCCTTCGGTCAGAGCACGGCGCGGCGACTCGAAGCGCGAGGCCGGCACGCTCGAGGACGCCATGAAGTAGACGTCGAGCGGGAGCTCCGCGCAGAAGTCGAGCAGCCAATGGACGCCGTCGGTGCCGAGAACGTTCGCGAGCTCGTGGGGGTCGGCGACGACCGCCGTCGTCCCGAGCGGCAGCACCAGCCGGGCGAACTCGTCGGGCAGCAGCTTCGGCGATTCGAGGTGCATGTGTGCGTCGATGAATCCGGGCACGACGAAGCGCCCTCGCGCGTCGATCTCCTCCGCGCCGTCGTAATCGCCGAGGCCGGCGACGTAGCCGTCTGCAATCGCGATGTCGGCCTCGAGCCACTCTCGCGTGAAGACGGAGAGCACGCGGCCGCCGCGGACGACGAGGTCTGCGGGCTCGTCGCCGCGGGCGACCGCCAGCCGCCGCGCCAGGTCCATTCGACGACGATACCCGTGGGCTGCAGGGCTTTCACGATCAAGCCGCGACGCAATACGCTTGCCGCCGTGGAAGTGCTGACCCCCAAATCGCTCGACGAAGCGCTGCGCTTCAAGGCTGAGCGGCCCGACGCCCTTTCGATTCAGGGCGGCACCGACGTGATGGTTGACCTCAACTTCGACCGCGCGCGGCCGCCGGCGTTGCTCAATCTGAACGAGGTCGGCGAGCTGCGGGGCTGGTCGCCCGAGAACGGCTCGATCCGCCTCGGTGCCGGGCTCACCTTCACCGAAGCGATGGAGGCGCCGCTATCCGACGCGCTGCCGGCGCTCGCCGAGGCCTCGCGCACGGTCGGCGGGCCGCAGATCCGCAACCGCGGCACGGTTGGGGGCAACCTCGGCACCGCGTCGCCGGCCGGCGACGCGCTGCCTCCATTGCTGATCGGCGATGCGGTCGTCGTACTGGCGAGCGTCCGCGGCGAGCGGACGCTCCCGCTGGCGGAGTTCTTGACCGGGCCGAAGCGGAACGCGCTGGCAAACGACGAGCTGATCATCGCCGCTCGCGTGCGGGCCGCTGACGGGACGCAGACGTTCATGAAGATCGGGCCTCGGAACGCGATGGTGATTTCGGTCGTGTCGCTGGCCCTGACGGTCGACCGCGAGCGTGGTGAGGTTCGCGCCGCGTTCGGATCCGCCGGGCCGGTACCGGGTTTGGTGACGGCGCCGCTCGCAGAGCTCGACGGCTTCCCGGAGCGCGTTTCGGCTGCCGCCAGCCCGATCGACGACGTCCGCGGCACCGCCGCGTACAGGCGCCATTCGCTGCGAGTTTTGGCTGCGCGCGCCGTGGAGCGGTGCCTGCAGTGAGAGTTGAACTGACCGTCAACGGTGAGCGCCGCGAGGCCGATGTCTGGGCCGGCGAGAGCCTGCTCTACGTTCTCCGCGAGCGGCTCGGGCTGCCGGGGTCGAAGAACGCCTGCGAGCAAGGCGAGTGCGGATCGTGCTCCGTGCTTCTCGACGGCAAGCTCGTCTGCGCCTGTCTCGTCCTGGCGGCTCAGGCTGACGGTCACGAGCTCGTGACGGTGGAGGGGCTGGGCGAGGACGGCGAGCTGCATCCCGTGCAGGCGGCCTTCTCCGAGACCGGGGCCGTCCAGTGCGGCTTCTGCACGCCGGGCTTCATCGTCGCGACCGCCGACCTCCTGGCGCGAAGGCCCAGCCCGAGCGACGACGAGATCCGGGAGGCCCTCTCCGGCAACCTCTGCCGCTGTACGGGCTACGCGAAGATCTTCGAAGCCGTCAGGCTGGCGGCGGGGTCGTGACCACTGCCGCCCGGACGCTGCAGCGAGGCCGCGTCGGCGAGAGCGTCAAGCGGGTCGACGCGATCCCGAAGGTGACCGGCGAGTTCGCCTACTCCAGCGATCTCTTCGCCGCGGGGATGCTCTGGGGGCACACGCTGCGAAGCCCCTACGCTCACGCGCTGATCACGGAGGTCGACATCTCGGAGGCGGTCGGAATGCCGGGCGTCCATGCCGTACTGACGCACACGGACGTCCCGGGCGCCAAGACCTACGGTCTCGAGTTCCCCGACCAGCCGGTCCTCGCGATCGACCGCGTTCGCTACTTCGGCGAGCCGGTCGCCGTCGTTGCGGCCGAGCATCCAGAGCACGCGCGACGAGCGGTGGAAAGCATCAGGGTCGCGTACGAGCCGCTGGAGCCCGTCGTCGAGCCCGAGCGCGCAACGGAACAGGAGCCGATCCACGACGGGCGCCCGACGGCCGGCCACGGTTTCCGTGACGACCCTCGCCCGAACGTCGTCCGCACGATCGTGATCCGTCACGGAGATCCCGACGCCCAGGCTGACGTCAGCATTTCCGGCGTCTACGAGCTCGGGATCCAGGACCAGGCCTTCCTCGGGCCGGAGTCCGGGCTGGCGATTCCCGACTCCGAAGGCGGCGTCGACATCTACGTCGCGACCCAGTGGCTGCACATCGACCGCGACCAGGTCGCGCCGTGCCTCGGCCTCGACCCGGAGCAGGTGCGAATCCACCTTGCCGGCGTCGGCGGCGCCTTCGGCGGCCGCGAGGACCTCTCGATGCAGATCCACGCCTCGATGCTCGCTCTCCACGCGAGCCGGCCGGTGAAGATGGTCTACAACCGCGAGGAGTCCTTCGTCGGCCACATCCACCGCCATCCAGCGAAGATCTGGATGGAGCACCGGTCGAACGCGGACGGGAAGCTCGTCAACGTTCGCGCCAGGATCCTGCTCGACGGCGGCGCCTACGCCTCGAGCTCCGCGGCCGTGACCGCAAACGCGTCCGCCTTTGCGTGCGGTCCCTACGCGGTCGAGAACGCACTCGTCGAGACCACCTGCGTCTACACCAACAACCCTCCGTGCGGCGCGATGCGAGGGTTCGGGGCCGTCCAGAGCTGCTTCGCACACGAGGCGCAGATGGACAAGCTCGCCGCGGAGCTCGGCATCGACCCGGTCGAGCTTCGCCTCCGCAACGTGCTCGCCCCGGGCGATTCGCTCCCGACCGGGCAGAAGATCACGGGCTCCTTCCCGGCGGCTGAAGTGATCCGCCGCGCCGCCGCCTTGCCCGTGCCCGAGCCCGAGGAGCTGCCGCGCGACCCGCTGCGGCTTCCCGGCGGCTCCGGCAACACGACCCGCGGCCAGGGAATCAAGCGCGGCGTCGGGTTCGCGGTCGGCTTCAAGAACGTCTGCTACTCGGAGGGCTTCGACGACTCGACAGCGGCGCGTGTACGGCTGACCGGCAACGGCGACGGTCTCTCCGCCGAGGTCCAGTGCGCTGCCGCAGAGGTCGGCCAGGGTGTCGTCAGCGTGATCCTCCAGACCGCGCGCACCGAGCTCGAGCTCGACGACGTGGTGCTCGGCTCGGCAACGACGAGCTCTGTCGGCTCGGCCGGCTCGGCATCCGCCTCGCGGATGACGTGGATGGCCGCTGGAGCCGTCCAGCTCGCGGCGCGCGCCGCGAAGGGGGAGCTTGCGCGCCGCGGCGGTCTCGCGCCCGGCGAGACGATCGACGTCGAGCGCGTCTACCACCATCGCCCGACGACCCCGCTCGACCCCGAGACCGGCCAGGTCACCGGCGGCGCCGCTCATGTCGCCTACATCTGCGCCGCGATGCGCGTCGTCGCCGAGGTCGACGTCGAGCTTGGCCTCACCCGCGTCGTCTGGATCGGGACGGCGCAGGACGTCGGCAAGGCGGTCAACCCGCAGGCCGTCTACGGCCAGATCGAGGGCGGCACCGCGCAGGGGCTCGGGCTCGCGCTGATGGAGGAGATCCAGACGCAGGACGGCCTGATCACGAACGCGAGCTTCACCGACTACCTGATCCCGACCACGCTCGACATGCCGCCGGTCGACGCGGAGCTCGTGGAGGAGCCCGAGCCGGAGGCGCCGTACGGCGTCAAGGGCGTTGGCGAGCCGCCGACGGTCGTCTCGACCGCCGCCGTTGTCTCAGCGCTCCGCGACGCGACCGGGCGCGAGCTCGCGCGCGTACCCGTCCGCCCCGACGACATCGTCGGTCTCGGGTGACGCGGCACCGCTGAAGACCGCTTCCCCGACAGCGAGCTCCTCCCTGGACTCCCGCCGAACGACGATCGCGACCGCCGCGATGATCAGCAGCGCGCCGCCGACGATCCGCCAGGTGATCGACTCGCCGAGAACGATTGCCCCCAGCGCGATCGCGATCACCGGATTGACGTAGGCGTAGGTCGCGACCTGCCCGATTGGCGCGTTTGCGAGTAGCCAGGCGTATGCGCTGTAGCCGATCAGGGAGCCGAAGATGATCAGGTACCAGAGCCCGAAGATCGAGCGCGCCGAATAGTGGGCCGGGTTTAGCTCGCTGGGGCTGTAGGAGAGGAGCGCGACCGTCATCAGCACCGCGCCGCCTGCGAGCATCTCGTACGCCGTCGCGGCGAAGGCATCGCGCGGCACAGGTAGCCGCGGCGAGAGGAACGAGCCGAAGGCCCAGAGGAACGAGCCGAGCACGGTGAGCAGCAGGTAGGCGAGCGAGCCCGAGCCGCCTCCGGGTCGGACGAGCAGGGCGATCCCGGCGAAGCCGACCACGAGGCCGGTGGCCGAGATCAGGTCCGGCCGCTCCCGGGCCGCAAGCCGGAGCAGCACGACCCAGAGCGGGATCGCGGCAATGATCAGCGAGGCGAGGCCGATGGGGACTTGGCGCTCGGTGAGGAAGAGGAGCGAATTCGCGCCGGGAAGGAGGAGGCCGACGACGATCGAGGAGACGGCTTCGGCTTTCGTCAGCCGTAGCACACCGGTCCCGCGCCTCCAAGCGACGATCCCGAGCATCAGCGTCCCCGCGATCAGGAAGCGCACGCCTGCGGCGAAGAACGGCGGCATCGTCTCGCCGGCCAGCTCGATGCCGAGGTACGTGGAGCCCCAGACGATGTAGACCGTCCAGAGGGCGATCCAGATCTTGGCGTTGCGGCTCACCTTGCTGACAACGCTTCCTACCCCTCAACTCGTCCCGTTAGGCTCCGCTGGGCGATCAACGACCCCCAGCACGGAGGAATTGCCATGGTGAAAGCAGTGGTCTTGTGGGAGCGTGCGCCCGACCCTGACTGGTACGGGCGCCACGCGGAATTGTGCAAGCAGGTGCCGGGTGTCTCCTTCAGGGCCGGCAGGATCTTCGGCAGCCCGGCGGGGGAGCCCGACCGCCAGCAGTACGCCGAATTCGAGTTTCCGGACCGCGCGGCGTTCGATCGTGGAATGGGAAGCCCCGAGATGGGCGCGGCTGTCGAGGACGCGCAGACGCAAGGTATCCCCTTCCACGTCTACTTCGTCGAGGCCGCCTAGTGGTCAGGCCACCGGCTCACCGCTTCAGCGTCAGGACGGCGCCGACGGCAAGGAGCGCCAGCCCGAGGACACGTGGCCAGCCGACCGCAATCCGGTCGAGGCCGAAGAGGCCGTAGCGGTCGACGACCGCCGCGGCCGCGAACTGGCCGACGAGAAAGACCGCCACGGTCGCGGTCGTGCCAAGCCGCGGGCCGGCGAACGTGATCGTGAGGACAACGAAGGCGCCCATCAGGCCGCCGAGCCACAGCCAGGCCGGCTGGTGGGCCGCGTCGGCGAAGCCCGCAAGCGAGCGCCGGGCGCCGAGCAGTGCCAGCAAGCCGATCCCGGCGGCGACCACCGCCGCAAACGCGAAGGCGGGAATGACGCCGATCCGATCGCCGAGCCGTCCCATCACCGCGATCTGCACCGTGCCTGCGACGCCGGCGACGAGGCTCATGCTGATTGCCAGCGCGTTCCCTCCCGACATCGGCGCGATGCTATTAGGCTCGCGCCCGTGACCGAGCCCGACGCGCCGCGGCCAGTCTCGCCCGAGGAGCTCGGGTTCGAGCGGATCGTCTACGAGAAGACTCCGCCGCGCGCGACGATTACGCTCAACCGGCCCGAGGTGCTGAACGCCTTCGACTTCCGGATGCTGCGGGAGCTCGCGCGGGCGTGCGAGGACGCCAGCTGGGACGACGAGATCAAGGTCGTCGTCGTCACCGGTACCGGGCGCGCGTTCTGCGTCGGCGCCGATCTGAAGGCGTGGGGCGCAGACCTGCTCGACAACCCGCGCGAGTACTGGAAATGGTTCGGCGCCTTCAAGGACATGCACGACCGGCTGCGGGAGATCGGCAAGCCGACGGTCGCGCGGGTGAACGGGATCGCGGTCGGAGGGGGCAACGAGTTGCAGATGGCGTGCGACCTGGCGGTGATGGTCGACGACGCCTTCATCCGGCACGTCGGCCCGGAGCACGGCTCGGTTCCGGCCGGCGGCGCGACCCAGTGGCTACCGATCTTCGTCGGCGACCGTCGCGCGCGCGAGATCCTGCTCCTGTGCGACGAGATCCCCGCCAAGCAGGCTGAGGAGTGGGGTCTGGTCAACCGCGCCGTTCCGGCTGCCGAGCTCGACGGGGTGGTCGACTACTACGTCGAGCGGCTTGCGGTGAAGCTGCCGCAGACGATTCGCTACACGAAGCAGCAGCTGAACTGGTGGCGCGACATCTCCTGGCATGAGACCGTCGGCCACGCCCGCGACTGGCTGGCGCTGTCGATGCTCGGCGACGAGACGAAGGGGGCGATCCGGGCATTCCTGGAGAAGGACTAGTGCTCCTCGAGCGCGACGAACCCGTCGCTGTCGTCCTGCTCAATCGCTCCGATTCGCTGAACGCACTCTCGGACGAGCTGATGGACGAGCTCGTCTCGACGTTGTCGGAGCTCGACCGCGACGAGGCGATCCGCTGCATCGTCCTCGGCGGCAACGAGCGCGTCTTCGCGGCCGGCGCCGACATCGGCGAGCTCGCGCGCTCGTCGGCAATCGACCTTTACTACCAGCGCCGCGTCGAGCGCTGGGACGCGATTCGTTCGCTCTGGACGCCGTTGGTGGCTGCCGTCTCCGGCTTTTGCCTCGGCGGCGGCTGCGAGCTGGCAATGTCGTGTGACCTGATCGTCGCCTCGGAGACGGCGCAGTTCGGCCAGCCGGAGACCACGCTCGGGATCATCCCGGGCGCCGGTGGCACCCAGCGCCTCACCCGCGCGGTCGGCAAGGCGCTGGCGATGGACGTGATCCTGAGCGGCCGCCGCTTGACCGCGCAGGAAGCGTTGGCTGCAGGCCTGGTCTCCCGCGTCGTCGCCCGGGAGGCGTGGCTCGAGGAGGCGAAGCGCGTCGCCCGCGAGATCGCCGCGAAGGGCCCGGTCGCGACGCGGCTGGCGAAAGAATCCGTCAATCGGGCTTACGAGACGACGCTGCAGGCGGGCCTGGACGCCGAGCGGCGAGCGCTCTACCTCGCCTTCGCATCCGAGGATGCGAAGGAGGGCCTGACCGCTTTCACCGAAAAGCGCGAGCCGAAGTTCCGCGGCCGCTGACGTGGCCGCCACGGCCTCGTCCGGGGTCTGACCCCAGACGGAGTTCAGTCGGCCAAGGGGCCGACCCCGTTCGAAGCGTCAGGCGTGCCAAATCAAGCGACCGCTGTCCGTTCCGGCCACGGCCGGGGTCTGACCCCTGACATGGCCGTTCGGGCCCTCATACAACTTCCCGGCGTCCCCACGCGGAGCGGCGGACTTCGTCGGGCTACCCGACGTAAATGGGTGTGTGCAGCGGCACCTGCGGATAGAGCTCCTCGACGTCCGGGATCGACATCCGGATGCAGCCGTGCGAGGCGGCGGTGCCGAGGGACGAGACTTCCTCCGTGCCGTGGATCCCGGCGCCGTTGTAGAAGCCGAGCCAGCGCGCTTTGATCGGATCGTCGGGGCCCGGCGGGATCACGCGGCCCGCCAGGTCTCCGGCCCAAGCGCTGTTCGGCACGTGCCATGAAGGGTTCACCTGGCGGTCGTTGATCTCGTAGAAACCGGCGGGCGTCTCCAGCCCCTGGCGTCCGACGGCGATCGTGTACGTCCTGACAAGATTGAGGTTCTTCCAGAGCCGGAGCCTGAAATGGGCCCGGTCGATCGTGATGACCGTCTGGTACTTGTAGGTCAGCCGTGCGAGGCTGAGGTGGGGTCGGAGTGTCCTGGTCGGGACGAAGGCGAAATGATGCGAGTTCGGATCGCGTAGCTGACGCAAGATCCGCACGGCGAGAAAGCGCTTCTGCACCGCGATCCCCTCGTGCGACGGCGTCACGTTGAGCGCGACCCCGGTCGGGTTGATCGTGGCGCTCACAGCCGGCTGGTCGATCTGCTTCGCGACCGTGCCGATGAAGGCGTAGAGCTTTGCGCGCGAGTGCGCTATGCGCAACGGAACCGAGGCTCGCACCTTGTCGCCGCGGAGGTCTCGAACGGCGCGGCCCAGGAACGACCCCTCGCGGCTGCGGTTGAGCGCCTCGCGAACCATCCGGTTGACGCCGAGCCTTGCGTCGATGTCGGCCGCCCGCAGCTGCCAGCCGTGGTCGTGCCAACGGAGGAACACGCCTTGCTTGAGCTTTGGGCCCAGGCTGCGTTCGAGAACGTCTCGGGCCTGCGCCGCGCTGAGCCCCCCGACGTCGACCCCCCCTGCGCTGATCCCACGCGCGATGACGTCCGAGCGGGAGGAGTCATAGGCGTAGAGGCCGCCCGCGCCCGCCGCGAGGACGAGCAGGACCGCCGCAAAAACGATCGTGAAGACGCGCTTTTTCATCTCATCCCGGTCGTTCGAGTTCCCACTTGCAAAAAGTGTTACGCGGGAAGCTAGCGGCTGCGTCCGACGTCCGCTAGCTGACCAGCTCGACCGGGACGAGGTCGAGCTCCCGCTCCGACCCCTCGCGGAGGACGCGCGCATGCACCTGGGCCCCGATCAGCTCGCCGACCATCAGGCGTTGGATGTCGTCGACCGTCTGGACGGGAACGCCGTTCAATTCCACGATCAGGTCTTCGGGCCGCAGGCCTGCTTGGGCCGCGGGGCTGCCGCTGACGACCTCGACGACCTCGACCCCGCTCCTGCGCTGGAGCGTCGCCGCGACCCGCGGCGGCAACGGCCTCGTCCCGCCCGCGATTCCAAGGTACGCACGGCGGAAGCGGCCTTCCGTCATCAGCGCCCCGACGATCGTCCGGGTCGCCTGATTGATCGGCACGGCGAGCCCGAGCCCGACTCCAGCGACGGCGGTGTTGACCCCGATCACGCGCCCGCGGCCGTCGGCGAGAGCGCCGCCGGAGTTGCCGGGATTGAGGGCGGCGTCGGTCTGGATCACGTTGTCGACGACACGCCCGCCGCGCGTTGGCAGCGAGCGGCCAAGCGCGGAGACAACACCGGCCGTGACCGAGCCCGCGAAGCCATGTGGGTTTCCGATTGCAACGACCAGCTGTCCGACCCGCAGGCGCTCGGCGTCGCCGAGCTCGGCGGGCCTCAGGTCGCGGCCGTCGACCCGAAGCAGCGCCAGGTCGGACATCGGATCCGAGCCGACGACCTCGAAGGCGAGCTCGCGGCCGTCGACGAACGAAGCGCGGCCTCCGTCGGTGCGCTCGATCACGTGCGCCGAGGTCAAGGTGAAGCCGTCAGGCGTGATCACCACGGCGCTGCCGCCGCCGTCCAGCCGACGGCCGCCACGGACCCGTCGCGAGACCCGCAGGTTCGCGACCGACGGCGTCAGCCGCTCCGCGACCGTGGTCACCGAGCGGGAATAGGCGTCGAGCGCCTCGTCCTCGTCCGGCATGTCGTACGTAGCACCGATGAAGGTCAGCTCCGCCATTGGGCCAAGCTAGCAGCGGCGTCCGGGCTCGCGGCGTCCATTAGGCTCGCCCGCATGGCCGAGGTCGAGACGTCGCGCGAGGGCGCGGTTCTGACGGTCACGCTCAACCGCCCGGACGTCCTCAACGCGCTCAACGCGGCGGCGCACAAAGCGCTGGCGGCGGCGCTGAAGGATGCGCGCGCCGACGACGTTCGCGCGGTCGTGATCACCGGCGCCGGCCGCGGCTTCTGCGTCGGTCAGGACTTGACCGAGTTCCGCGAGAGCGCGGGCGACATTAGCTCACGGCTGCGAGGCACCTACCACCCGAACATCAAGGCGATCCGTGCCCTCGAGAAGCCGGTGATCGCCGCCGTCAACGGCGCCGCCGCCGGCGCGGGGCTCTCGCTCGCTTGCGCGTGCGACCTGCGGATCGCCTCTGACCAGGCCACGTTCGTACCGGCGTTCGTGAACATCGGCCTCGTTCCGGACTCGGGCGGCACGTTCTTCGTCACGCGGCTGGTCGGCCAGGCGCGCGCGTTCGAGTGGCTCTGCTCCGGCCGGCGCCTGACCGCCGCTGAGGCGCAGCAGTGGGGAATCGTCTCGGAGGTCGTCGAGGGCGATGCGCTCGCGTCTCGCACAGCAGAGGTCGCGACCGGGCTTGCGGCCCTGCCGACTCGCGCGATCGGGATGACGAAACGGCTGCTGGACCGGGCGCCGACCGCGACGCTGGACGACCAGCTCGAATGGGAGGCGCAGCTTCAGGCCGCGGCAACGAAGACGGACGACTTTCGCGAGGGTGTCAACGCATTCCTCGAAAAGCGGCCGCCGGACTTCCACGGACGCTGATCATGTTGAAGTGGCTTGGCGGCCAACGTCACCGGCCAACCCATTAGGATCGCCGGCGTGGAGCACGCGGGGGCCGCGACGACGCACGTACGGCATCCGATCCGCCTCGTCGTCACCGACGACCTGCAGCGGAACCGGCTGACGGTGTTCTTCCGGCTGATCCTCGCGATCCCGCACCTGATCTGGGTCGCGCTCTGGGGGGTCGTCGCGGTGCTGGCCGCGCTGGCGAACTGGTTCGCAACCCTCGTCAAAGGACAGTCGCCCGCAGGCCTGCACGACTTCCTGGCGACGTACCTCCGCTACCAGACCCACGTCTACGCCTACGTCCTGCTGCTCGCGGATCCGTTCCCTGGCTTCGGTGGCCGGCCGGGCTACCCGATCGACATCGAGGTCGATCCGCCGGAGCCGCAGAATCGCTGGACTGTCGCGTTCCGGCTGATCCTCGCGATCCCCGCCTTCATCGTCTCGGGAATCCTGGGCTACCTGAACCGCGCCCTGGCGATCTTCAGCTGGTTCGTCGCGCTCGCGCTAGGCCGGGTTCCCGAGGGCCTGCGAAACTTCGCCGCCTTCGCGCTTCGCTACGAGCAGCAGACGGCCGGCTACGCCTACCTGCTGACCGGGCGCTACCCGAGCTTCAACGTCTCGGTCACCGAATAGCTCTCCCTCCCCAAACGAGTGATTCGGCCTCGGGCCCGCAATTTTTTTGCGCCTGCGCCATCTCTTACTCCACAGCCGAACGAAAGGACCATCCCATGTCAGTCCTGGCGTACGATCCACGGCCGATCGAGGTTCTGATCGCAGACGATCACGACCTCTTTGTCCTCGGCCTCGAAGAAACGCTCGCCCACTATCCCGACCTTGTCGTCGTCGGCAAGGCCGCCGACGGAGCCGAGGCCATCGCGCTTGCCTCGACCCTTCGGCCCGACGTCGTGCTCATGGACGTGAGCATGCCGCGGGTCGACGGCATCCTCGCGACGCGCGAGATCGCCGACACGCTCGAACGCACGCGTGTCGTCATCCTGAGCGGTCATAGAGACATCGAGACGGTGTGTCGCGCCCGCTCGGCTGGGGCAGCCGCCTACCTCTCCAAGGGCTGCCCCGTCGATGAGGTGATCTCGACCGTGCGCGAGGTCGCCGACCGGCCGTCAAAGCGTTTTGAACTGCTCGAACGGTTGCCGGCAACTGCGGCAATAGCGCACTGAGCGGCAGGGCGTGGGCCCGAAGATGTTCTCGAGCGCGGTGTCCTGAGATCCGCAGTAAGGGCAGCGGAACGCGTTCGACTGGAGCTGGACGAGCTTCGGCCCGCCAACCTCCCGAGGCGCGGGGGGCGCGAAGCCGTTGGCTCGCAGCTTCTCGCGGCCCTCGGGGGTGATCCGGTCGGTCGACCAGGAGTCATCCGAGATCACTTGCACATCCGGCTCCGCCCCGAGCGCGGCGACCCGGTCCGTGATCGCGTCGCGCATCACCTCGAGCGCGGGGCAGCCGAGGAAGGTCGGCGTGAATTCCACCCGGACCTGGTCCCGGGACACGTCCACGCAGCGGATTACGCCGAGGTCGACCAGCGAGATGACCGGGATCTCAGGATCGGGGATCTCCGCGAGCGCGTCCCACACCTGTTGCTCGGTTACCAAGTCGCTCCCGCCACCGACCGGCGCACGATCGTCATCTCCTGCCACAGCTCGGCCAGCTCCGGGGTGTGCTCGTCGCGGACGTTGAGCAGCGGCCGCAATTCATCCAGCGCCGCGGTGAAGCGTGGCTCGTCCTGGAGGCGCTCAAACCACATCTGCGCGTGCATGCGGTGGTAGGCCTCCTCGCGGTCGATCTTCGCCGCCAGGCCCGCGATCTCGGGATCGTCGGACTGCTTGAGTGCGGCGATCCGCTCGGCGTCGGCCGTCTCGTACAGGTGGTGGCGCGCGATCGTCGCGGCCCAGTCCGGAACGAGGCGCAGCTCGACGAGGCGCGAGCAGCGGTATTCGTCCGGCTGCCGGTCGAAGGCGAGCTCGTCGGCGGTCGTGCCGAGCTCCCGGGCAGCCAGCTCGTACCAGGCGCGAGCGTGCCCGATCTCGTTCTGCGCGATCGAAGAGAAGGCGACGTCCTCCTCGAGCAGCGGCGCGATCCCGGTCCACTCCGAGTTGCGCCAGCCGAGGATCAGCTCGTCGTCAGCTAGCTCAAGCAGTTCCTGCGCGCTCACGAGCTCTGCCCAGCTTCTCCTTCAGCGGGTAGCCGTCGACCCGGTGGTAGTTCTTCTGCAGCTCGTCCGCAAAGTCGTCGATCTCGTGCACGGCCTCCCGCGGGACGACCCACAAAGCGGTCGACTCGCCCCGTCGCCCGTACTGCTCGCGGGCGTAGGCCTCGGCGAACTCCTCGTTCGGCGCCTCGACCGAGCCGGCGTGTGCGAAGGCCTGACCCTTCCGCTCCTGTCTGAAAACCTCGTAGATCAAGCGGCTTCAGCGAGAACAGCGCGCCGCACCCAGGCCGTCTCCTCGCGTGTCGTGCGGCGCAGCTCGAGCCGCTCCGCCGTCTTCGGCCCGTGGCCCGTGACGACGTGCTTCAGCTCGGCCCAGTCCGGCTCCGTGAACTCCCAGACCCCGTCGTCCCGTTTTCGCAGCTTCGGGTCCGGAACCGTCAGCCCGAGCTCCCAGATCTGCGGCACGTAGCCGTCCAGGAACTGCTGGCGCGCCTCCCCGTTCCCCTGCGACTTGATCCGCCAGACGAACATCGGATCGTCTTCCTTCGGGATCGGATTGCCGTGGAACTGCATCAGCGGTCCCCACCAGCGGTTCAAAGCCTCCTGGACGAGGTCGCGCTGCTCGTCGGTGCCGAGCATCATCGTCAGGATCACGTCGCGGCCGTGGAGGATGTGGAACGACTCCTCCCAGCAGATCTTCTTCATGATCCGCGCGTAGGGGGCGTACGAGCACTTGAGCAGGGCCTTCTGGCTGATGATCGCGGCGGCGTCGACGAGCCAGGCGATCACGCCCACGTCGCCCCACGTTTCGGTCGGGTAGTGAAAGACGTTGTGGAACTTCGACTTGCCCGAGATCAGGTCGGCGAGGCATTGCTCGCGAGGCTTGCCGAGGTCCTCGACGACGCGGTAGATCAGCTGCGAATGGCCGACCTCGTCCTGCACCTTCGCCGTCAGCGCCAGCTTGCGCTGCAGCGTCGGCGCGCGGAGGATCCACTCGCGCTCGGGCAGGACGCCCATCAGCTCCGAGTTGCCGTGCATCTCGATGAACTTGATCAGCTTGGCCCGGTAGTCGTCCGGCATCCAGTCGTCCGTCTCGACCTGGCCGCCCCCCTGGACGTAATCGAGAAACTCCTGCTCCCTGGCGTCCACAGCGCTCCTTTGCTCGACCCTAACGATCGTTAGGGTACCCCAGGTGAGCACGAGGCGAAACGAGCTGACGCGGCAGGCCGCCCGCCTGTTCGCGCAGAAGGGTTATCACGGCACCTCGATCGGTGACCTCGCCGAGGCGATGGGCGTCCAGAAGGGCTCGCTCTACGCCCACATCAGCTCCAAGCAGGATCTGCTCTACGAGACGATGGCCGAAGGTGCGCGCGCCTTTCACGCCGGGCTCGACGCGATCCCGGACGAGGCGCCGGCGACGGAGAAGATCAGGCTGGCGCTGCGCTCGCACCTGCGGGTCGTCGCTGAACAGCTCGACGTCGCGACAGTGTTCGTCCAGGAGTGGCGATACCTCGAGGGCGAGCGCCGCGAGGAGATCGTCGCCGAGCGCCGGCGCTACGAGGAGCGGATCCGCGGCCTGTTCCGGGAGGGCCGGGACCTCGGTGAGCTGCGCACCGACCTCGACGACACGACCGCCGCGTTGCTCGTCCTCTCCGCCGTCAACTGGGCGTACACGTGGCTCCAGCCCGGCCGCGACACGGACGAGCTGGCCGATCGCTTCTACGGCCTGCTCCTCGACGGCATGCGCGGCTACTCGACGCCGTAGCGGCGGGTCGCGGGGTGTGCTTTTCAGCAGAATGTTCTACCAAAGTCGTACGTCGTTTTGTCGCTCGATTTGACTGACAAATCAATCTAACGATTCGCAAATCGTCTTCATATCGAGATCTGCATTTTCGGTGTATAGTCCCAGCCGAATTAGGCCGAAGTTTTCGACATAGCAACTAGCCGGGGGAGGCGAGATGTTCAGGTTCGCGTCAGCGCTCG
>Ga0307277_10000302_pt1 | contig 17624 bp, 21 predicted proteins | sample ER_DNA_116_FD_194473 | JGI IMG/M metagenome (GOLD analysis project Ga0307277, IMG submission 194473) | Bulk soil microbial communities from the East River watershed near Crested Butte, Colorado, United States - ER_DNA_116 | ecosystem: Environmental > Terrestrial > Soil > Floodplain | place...
GAGCTCGCCTGCCCGTTCGATGCGATCACGCTCGGCAACGAGTACGAGATCTCCGAGTACTCGCGCGACGACCTGATCTACACGAAGGACATGCTGCTCGCGGAGCCGATCAAGAAGGTGCCCGTCGCCGACCGCGACCTCTACGACACGCCGATCCCGTTCTACAAGGAGCACTCGTGATCCTCGCTGCGTTCTCGGCCGGGAACGTCCTCGTCTGGATCGTCTGGGTCGTCGCGGCCTTCGCGTGCCTCGGCTCCGGGATCGCGGTCGTCTCGTTCTCGAACCCGTTCTACTCGGCCCTTTCGCTGATCGGGAACCTCGCCTCGCTCGCGGTGCTCTACCTGCTGCTCTCGGCCGAGTTCGTCGCGGCTGCTCAGGTGCTCGTCTACGCGGGCGCGGTGATGGTCATGTTCCTGTTCGTGATCGCCTATCTCGGCGGCCGCGCCGACGCGCCGTGGGCTGGCGGGCCGAGCTGGCAGGCGCTGGGCGCGGTGGGAGCCTCGGCCGCCCTCCTCGTCGAGGTGATCGTCGTCATCGGCCTCAAGACGAGCGGGCGGCTCTCGCACTCGGAGCAGATCGACGGCTTCTACGGACGGCCCTACGAGATCGGGCGGCTCTTCCTCACCGACCACCTGCTCGCGTTCGAGATCACCTCGATCGTGCTCCTGATCGCAGCGGTCGGCGGAGTGATCCTCGGCAGCCACTCGCGAGAGTCGAGCGTCGAACAGTGAGCGGGCCCGATGTCGTCTGGTACCTCTGCGTCGCGGCGTTCCTGTTCTGCACGGGCGCCTTGGGTGTCCTGATCCGCCGCAGTCCGCTGATCGTGCTGCTCTCGCTCGAGATCATGCTCAACGGTGCGAACCTCGCCCTGATCGCGTTCGCCCGGCAGAGCGGACGTCAAGACGGGCAGATCTTCGCGCTCGCGGTGATGGCAGTCGCTGCCTCCGAGGTCGTCGTCGGGCTCGGCCTGATCGTGGCGATGGCCCGCCGCCGCCTCGACCTCGACGTGGACAAGCTCAGGACCCTTCGGGGTTGATCGCCGCCGCCTGGATCTGCCTGTTCGCGCCGCTCGGCGCGGCGATCGCGATCACGCTCCTCGGGCAGCGCCTCATGCGGCGCGGCGCCGGCTACCTCGCCACGACGTCGGTCGGCATGTCGTTCGTCGCGGCGCTCGTCAGCTTCGCCGGCCTGCTCGGCGACTCGCCGGACGACCGCTCGCACCCGTCGACCCTCTGGCGCTGGCTCACCGCCGGCTCGTTGCATTTCGACCTGCGGATCCTGGTCGACCCGCTCTCGGTGTTCATGATGCTCGTCGTCGCCGGGGTCGGGTTCCTGATCGTCTGGTACTCGATCGGCTACATGGACGGCGACGACGAGGAGCGCCGCTACTTCGCGTACATGGCGCTGTTCGTCTTCTCGATGCTGCTGCTCGTCCAGGGCGGCAACCTGCTGTTGCTGCTCGCCGGCTGGGGGCTCGTGGGCCTCTCGTCCTACCTGCTGATCGGCTTCTGGCACGAGCGGCCTTCGGCGATCGCCGCGGCCAAGAAGGCGTTCGTGATGAACGCGATCGGCGACGCGACGATGGCGATCGCGCTCTTCCTGCTGATCCAGCGAACGGGCTCGCTCGACTTCGAAGCCGTCTTCCCGCGCGCGGGGTCGCTGGGCGGATGGGCGGCGAACCTGATCGCTCTCGGGCTCCTCGGCGGCGCGGTCGCGAAGTCCGCGCAGCTGCCGCTCCAGACCTGGCTCCCCGACGCGATGGAGGGCCCGACCCCGGTCAGCGCGCTCATCCACGCGGCGACGATGGTGACCGCGGGCGTCTACCTGATCGTCCGCACGCACGCCCTCTTCGAGGTGGCGCCGCGGGTCGAGGAGCTCGCCGCGGGCCTCGGCGCTGCAACGTTGCTCGTCGCCGGACTGATCGCCCTCGTCCAGACCGACATCAAGCGCGTCATCGCCTACTCGACGATGTCGCAGATCGGCTACATGTTCCTCGGCGTCGGGGTCGGCGCGTACGCGAACGGGATGTTCCACCTGATGACGCACGCCTTCTTCAAGGCGCTGCTCTTCATGGCCGCCGGAATCGTCATCCACGCGCTCGCCGGGGAACAGGACCTGCGGAAGATGGGCGGGCTGCGTCGATTCCTGCCGCGCACGTACTGGGCCTTCCTGGTCGGCGCGCTGGCGCTCGCGGGGGTGCCGCCGTTCGCCGGGTTCTTCTCGAAGGATTCGATCCTCGCTGCCGCGCTCGCGCACGGCTGGTACGGACAGATCCTCTGGGTCGTGGGGATGGTGGGTGCGTTCCTGACCGGGCTCTACACCTTCCGGATGCTGTTCATGGCCTTCTGGGGCGAGCCGTCGGCGTTCGCTCGAGAGCACTTCCATGCGCTGAAGCGCGACGTGGTCGGCATCTCGCTCGCCGTGCCGGTGGGCGTGCTGGCCGTGCTGGCCGCGTTCGGCGGCTGGATCCAGTTCGCGGGCATCTGGACGCCCGTCTCCGACTGGCTCGAGCCGGTCGCGCCCGCCCTGGTGGATGCCTCGAGCCTGCAGGAAGCTGCCTCGAGCGTCATCGCCGTCGTCCTCGGCATCGCCGGGATCGGCGCCGCGTGGTGGATCTATGCGGCCCGCCGCGCCGAGGCGCCGCGCTCGCTGCCGCTGCTCGAGCGTAAGTTCTACTTCGACGAGCTCTACGACGCGCTTTTCTACCGGCCGTCCGTGCTCGCCGCGCGCGGGCTACTCGCGCTGGTGGAGCGGCCGCTCGTCTTCGGCTCGGTCCGCGGGATCTCCGAGGCGATCCGCAGCCTCGGCTCGGAGACGCGGACTCTCCAGACCGGTCTCGTCCGCAGCTACGCGCTTGCGATCGCGGCCACAGTCGCCGTGGTGACCCTCGTCTTCGTGGTGGTGCGCTGATGCACTGGCTCACCACGGCCTTGATCCTGCTCCCGGTCGGCGGCGCGCTGGCGATCTGGATCCTTCCGTTCCGTCCGTTCGCGGTCGGCTCGACCGCGCTGCTCATCGCCCTTGCCGAGGTCGCGCTCTGGATCGACTCGGTCGCGCGGTTCGACTTCTCGAAACCGGGCCTGCAGCTCGATCAGCGCACGAGCTGGTTCTCCGACCTGCACGTCTCGTACCACGTCGGCCTCTACGGGTTCTCGCTCTGGCTCGTCGGGATGACCGTCGTCGTGATGGCGGCCGCGATCGCCTACGCCTTCTGGGCCGGGCGGGACCGCCCGCGCGCCTACTACGGGCTGATGCTGCTCCTGACGGGCGCGCTGGTCGGTGTGTTCGCGGCCCAGGACCTGCTGCTCTTCTACGTCTTCTGGGAGGCCATGCTGATCCCGCTCTACGTGCTCGTCGGCGTGTGGGGCGGGGCGGGGCGGCTGCGCGCGACGCTGGTGTTCGTCATCTACACGATGGCGGGCTCGCTGCTGATGCTCGCGTCGATCATCGTCCTCGGGATCTCGCAAGGCACGTTCGACCTTGTCGGCTCGGGGACGAACGGGAGCGACTGGATCTTCCTGGGATTCGCCGCTGCTTTCGCGGTCAAGGCGCCGCTGTTCCCGCTGCACGCGTGGCTGCCGGAGGCCTATCGCGAGTCGTCGCCGGAGGTGGCGGCGGTTCTGAGCGGCGTGGTGTCGAAGGCGGCCGCGTACGGCTTCCTGCGGATCGCGATCTCGAAGTTCCCTGGGCCGACCTCGGACTTCCGGATCCCGATTCTCGTTCTGGCGGGGTGCGGGCTGATCTACGGCTCGCTCCTGGCGTTCCGCGCGTCCGATCTCCGCGGTGTGATCGCGTACTCGAGCCTCGCCCAGCTCGGGCTGATCACGTTCGGGCTGTTCGCGGTCAACGATCTCGGCCTGAACGGCGCCGTGCTGCAGATGGTCAATCACGGCCTGATCTCCGCAACGTTGTTCCTGCTCGCGGGCGGGATCGAACGGCGCGCCGCGACGGGTGAGCTTGCGCGGCTCGGCGGGATGGCTCGCGGGCGGCCCGCTCTGGCGACGGTGCTGATGACCACCGGCATCATCGCCCTGGCCGTCCCCGGATCGACCGCGTTTGCGGCCGAGTTCGCGATCCTCGCCGGAGTCTTCCAGACCGGCTGGGCGTGGGCGGTCGTGGGCGGCGTCGCGATCGTGCTGGCGGCGATGTACATGCTGCGGCTGATCTCGGCGGTGCTGCACGTCTCGCCCGGGCCGTCGATCTCGGAGGCAGCGCTCGACCTGCGGCCGGCGGAGCTGGGGATCCTGGTGCCGCTCGTCGCATGCCTGCTCGTGCTCTCCGCCTGGCCCGCCGCGATCACCGACCGCTCGTTCGGGCACTCGCCGTCTGCAGCGGTGAGCGGAGTGCTGCGGTGATCTCGACGCCGAACGTCGACTGGTTCGCGCTCTCGCCGACGCTGGCGCTGCTCGGCGCGGGCGCGGTCGCGCTGCTGGGCGCGGTGCTCGTTCCGAGGCGGGCGCGGCGCCCATTCGGGGCCACGGTCTGCGCGTTTGGCTTCGCCGGCGCGATCGTCGCGGCCGCGCTGCTCTACGGCTTCGCGGCGGACGCCCACGGGGTGGTCGGCGACGCGATCCAGCGCGACCGGCTCGGCGCGCTCGCGGAGATGATCATCGGCGGCGCCGGGTTCCTCGCCGTCTGGACGTCGGCCTCCGAGCCAATGCCCGAGGACCACGTCGCCGAGTACTACGCGCTCCTCGCCTGGGCCGGAGCGGGGATGGCCTTCCTGACGACCGCGAGCACGCTCATGACGCTGTTCCTGGGGCTCGAATGGTTCTCGATCAGCCTCTACATCCTCTGCGCGATCGACGCCCAACTGGTTGGGTCGCTCGAGGCGGGGCTCAAGTACCTGATTGTCGGCGGCTTCGGCTCGGCGATGCTGCTGTTTGGGTCGGCGCTCGTGTACGGCGCGACCGGTGCGCTCAGATTCGGCGAGATCGCACACGCGGTCGCCGCGCAGCAGCTCTCGCACGACGCGCTCCTGGTCACGGGCCTCGCGCTCGTGATCGGCGGGCTCGGATTCAAGGCGTCGGCCGCGCCGTTCCATATGTGGACGCCGGACGTCTACGAGGGCGCGCCGACCCCGGTGACGGCGTTCATGTCGGCGGCGACGAAGACGGCGGCGCTGGTGCTGACGCTGCGAATACTCGTAACGGCGTTCCCGCAGGAGGCCAGGCTTTGGACGGTCGCTGTCGCGGTGATCGCGTGCGCCTCGCTTGCCATCGGAAACCTGGCGGCGCTCGTGCAGAGCAGCGTCAAGCGGATGCTCGCGTACTCGTCGATCTCGCACGCCGGCTTCATGCTGATCGCGGTTGCTGCGAACAACGCGTTGGGCGGCCGGGCGCTGCTGTACTACCTGATCCCGTACTCGGCGATGTCGGTCGGGTCGTTTGCCGTGGTCGCGGCCCGCGAGCGGGAGCTGAATGCGCCCGTGACGGTCGAGAATCTCGCGGGGTTCGGGTGGGAGCGGCCGCTACTCGGCATCTCGTTGTCGGTGTTCATGCTGGGGTTCGCCGGCTTCCCGCTCACCGGCGGTTTCGTGGGCAAGTTCTACGTGTTTGCGGCCGCGTACCGGCACGGCTGGGTCTGGCTCGTGATCGTCGGCGTCGCGGCGACGGCCGTGAGCCTCTACTACTACCTCGGGGTGGTGCGGTCGCTCTTCATGCGGCCCGCCGAAGAGCTGCAGCTGGCGCCCGTGGCGGGCGGCTCGCCCCCGCCGGAGCGGCTGCTGCAGACGGCGGTGTCGATGGCACTCGCCGTGACGGTCGGCTCGTTCTTCGCGGTACAGCCGCTGATCGAGGGCGCGAAGCACGCGGCAGGCGTGATCTTCTAGACCGCAGCCCCAGAGTCACACAATCGGCTCGGTCCCGTCACAGATACGTGCGCCTCAACCCGGTACCGTCCCAAACCCCCACCCACCCAGGGGCGCGCGTGAACCTAAGTACGGCGCAGCTCGCCGACCAGCCCCGCGATTGCCTGGGCGCAGAAGATCCCGAGGCACATGACCACCGCCGAGCGGGCCAGCGCCGGCACCGTCCCCTCGGCCAGCGACGGCGCGCGCACCGCCGCTCCCGTCACGGTCAGCGCAAGCACGGCACCCCAGAGCCACGCCTGCACCGGCCCGCCCCGACCCTCGAGCGAATCGCCGTAGGCTCCGAGCGCAGTGACCGCAACCGCCGGCACCGCCGCCAGCAGCGCGTAGAACGCGACCCCGTGCATGCCCGCCCCGTCCGCCGCAGCGGCCGCGACGACGAGCGCGACCGGAATCCACCGAGCCATGCTCCGACGTTCGCCGTCCGAACGCGTCCTCCTCCGGTTACGCTGCCGCCTCTCGTGAGAAAGGAGGGCGAATGCCCGAGGTACCGCTGACTTGGCTTGGTCACGCGAGCTTTCGGCTGGACACGCCGGCAGGAAAACGCATCTACGTCGATCCCTTCCTGTCCGGCAATCCGAAGTGCCCCGAGTCAGAGCAAGAGCCGGAGCGGGTCGACGTGATCGCGCTCACGCACGGGCACGGCGACCACGTGGGCGACACCGTCGAGCTGAGCAAACGCTTCGGTCCCGAGATCGTCGCCAACGTCGAGCTGAAGGCCTGGCTCGGGCAGCAGGGCGCCAACGTCGGCGAGATGCCCGGCTCGAACAAGGGCGGCACGGTCGAGGCTGCCGGGGTCAAATTCACGCTCGTGAACGCGTTCCACTCGAGCGCGTCCGACGACGGCGACTACCTCGGCGAGGCGGCGGGCCTCGTGCTCGGCCTCGAGAACGGCACCACGATCTACTTCGCGGGCGACACGTGCGTCTTCGGCGACATGCAGCTGATCGGGCGAATCTACTCACCCGACGTCGCCGTACTCCCGATTGGTGGGCATTTCACGATGGACCCGCGCGAGGCCGGCGTCGCGCTGGAGCTGCTCGGCGTCGAGCGCTGCGTCCCGTGCCATTACGGGACGTTCCCGATCCTCACCGGCACGCCCGACGAGCTCCGGCAGCAGGCGCCGGAGGTCGAGGTGATCGCGCTCGAGCCCGGGGAGACGGCGACGGTTTGAGAGAGCGCTGGTTCGGAGCCACGGGCCGACGCGTACCGGAGATCGCGATCGAGGGGGAGCTGGAGGTCGACGACGCCCTCGTCCTGGACGACGTCTCGGACGAAGCGGCACTCAAGGAGGCGCACGAGGCGGGACGGCCGGTCGTAGTCCGAGCGCAGTCGGCAGAAGACGTAAAGGCTGCCCTCGCGCGACCCGAGGTCGCCTCCGTCCTCGTCCCCGAGACCAAGCGCGAGCTCCTCGGCCTCGATCTGACCGAGCTCACGTATGGCTAGAGCAGCTCAAGAGGGGCAACCCAGCTTGGTCCGGCAGATGTGTGTTGGACGGCCCCGCGGGCAGAGCCCGCACGGCCTCCAGGGTCGGCGCCGCCAAGTCGGCGCCTTGGCTAGACCGCTCGTCGCGACGTACTCGATCGCGGCCTGCGACCCCGACGCGCGCCAGTGGGGCGTCGCGACCCAGTCGAAGTTCCTCGCGGTCGGCTCCGTCGTTCCGTGGGCGCAGCCGGGTGTGGGCGCGATCGCGACCCAGGCTTACGCGAATCCCCGTTACGGCCCCGACGGCCTCGCGCTGCTACGCGAGGGGTTGACCGCCGAGCAGGTCGTCGAGCGCCTGACGTCTGCCGACGACGGCCGTGACCATCGCCAGCTCGGGGTCGTCGACGGCCAGGGCCGAGCAGCCACCTTCACGGGGAGAGAGTGCATGGAGTGGGCGGGCGGCCGGACCGGAAAATGCTACGCCGCGCAGGGAAATATCCTCGTCTCCGAGGCGACCGTCGACGCGATCGCCGAGACCTTCGAGACGAGCTCGGGGCCACTCGCCGAGCGTCTGCTCGACTGCCTCGACGCCGCGCAACAGGCCGGGGGCGACCGGCGGGGGCAACAGTCGGCCGCGCTGCTCGTGGTCGAGCGCGACGGCGGATATGCGGGCCTCTCGGACGAGGTCGTCGACCTGCGCGTGGACGAGCATCCGCGACCGCTCGACGAGCTGCGGCGAATCTACGGCATGCACCACGCGATCTTCGGCAAGACGCCCGACGACCAGTGGCTCGAGGTCGATGCCGGACTGGCCACGGAGCTCCGGGAGCGGCTGGCGACGCTCGGCTACGAGGGCGAGCTCGGTGAGGCGCTCTTTCACTGGGCGGGGAAGGAGAACCTCGAGGAACGCGTTGACGGAGTCGAGCGCGTCGATCCCGTCGTGCTCGAGGAGCTGAGGAGGCAGACATGACAGAGAAGGGCTACGGGGTAGGGCGGATCGACGATCTCGAGTCGTTCCCCATCCCCCAGCAGCAGGGCCTGACCTGGCGTCCGGTCCGCCGGCATTTCGACATTCGCTCGTTCGGCGTCAACGCGTATTCGGCCGACGAGGCCGGACAGCGCGTCGTCGAGGAGCATCGCGAGCAGGACGGCCACGACGAGCTCTACATCGTCCTCGCGGGCCGCGCTACGTTCACGCTCGAGGGCGACGAGCACGACGCGCCCGCCGGCACGCTGATCCACTGTCCGCCCGGGACGCTGCGCGAGGCGTTCGCCGCCGAGCCGGGGACGACGGTGCTCGGGATCGGAGCGAAGCCCGGAGAGGCGTATCAGCCGTCTGGCTGGGAGTGGGTCTTCGCGGGCGTCTCAAGGCTCGACCAGGGCGACGAGGAAGGCGCCCGTCGCGAGCTGAAGGCTGGAATCGAGACCTATCCCGACGCCTGGCAGGGCTACTTCAACCTCGCCTGCGTCGAGGCTCGGCTCGGAAACACGGAGGAGGCGCTCACGCAGCTCGAACGCGCTGCGGAGCTCGAGGGCGAGACCGTCGCGAAGTGGGCGCAGGACGATGAGGACTTCGACTCGATTCGGGACGAGCCGAGGTTCCTAGCGGTCACCGGGCAAGCGCAGCCCGCCGGCTCGGGCTCGTAGCGCCGGCACCGGATCAGCCTCGGGCCGAGCGACCAGCAACACCGCGCCGTAGCCGGGCTTGCCGACCAGCGCGTCGACGACAAGCTGAAGCCCGACGGCGATCGCGAACGCCTTGTGCGCGTGCTCGCCGCCGAAGGGAACGAGCTCTTCCTCGCTCGCCAGCCCCGCGATGACGTCGCCGTACGTGACCGCGCCCATCGAGGCGTCGGCCACGATCGGCTGTCCGTCCGAGGCCGGAATCGCGATCGCGAGCGGGTTCGTTCCGGCCAGCTTCGGCCCGCCTTCGGGCGGCGCGAGCCTCGGCGGCGAGGTAGCGGTCACGATCGCGACGAGGCCCCTTGCGGCGAGCCTGCGCGCCCAGTGGCCGAGCATGCCGGTCGGGAAGCAGCGCTGCGCCACGACGAGCCTCGCCTCGGGCGGCGGCGATTCGAGCTGTGCGTCGACGATCGCCGCAAGTGTCAGGTATCCGAGCGCGCCGTTGCCGTCCCAGCGCTCGTAGCCGGGCCCCTCCGCGACCTTCTGAGGCCGTGCCGCCGGGTCGATGTCGACCGGGAGCGTCTCGAGCCAGTCGACCCGCGAAAGGCCGTGACCCTTCTTACCCCGCGCCTCGGCGTCGAGGAAGTGATCCGCCAGCGTGCGCGCGTCCGCCTCGGAGAATCCGAGCCTCGCGAGCCGCTCGAGGACCTGCTCAGACACTTACGAAATCCTTACCGACAACGGCCGCCATTTAGGGGCCGGGAAGCGTCTTACCGTCTGGTTTCAGTGGGGCTCTGGCACCGTCCAGGCCCCGGGGTCCGCTGGAACTGGAGGGCGCCTTTCGGGGCGCCCTTCGAAGTTCAGGAGAGCACCGGTAGGGGCTTGACGATGCCGACGCCTTCCTCGCGCTTCGTCGCCGCAATCGCTGCGGCGAGAGCAGTGATGCCCTGAGCGGGCTCGGAGTCGGGGTCGCTCTCGACCAACGGCTCGCCTGCGTCGCCCGATTCCCGCAGCCGCGCGTCCAGCGGGATTCGCCCCAGCAGTGGGATCCCGAGTTGCTCGGCGAGCCGGTCGCCGCCGCCGCTACCGAACGCCTCGCCGCTCATGTTCTCGACGACTCCAAGAAGCCGCATGTTCGTCTTCTGCGCCATCAAGGCGGCGCGCGCGGCAACTTCCTGCGCGAGCGGCTGCGGCGTCGTGACGATCACGGCCTCCGCGCGCGGCAGGAGCTGACCGAGAGAGATCGAGACGTCACCGGTTCCGGGCGGCATGTCGACGACGAGCGTGTCGAGCTCGCCCCAGTGGACGTCGGTGAGGAATTGCTCCAGCGCCCGGTGCAGCATCGGCCCGCGCCACATCACGGGCTGGTTGTCGTCGAGGAAGAAGCCGATCGACATCAGCTTCAGCTCACCGCGGACCGGCGGCACGATCATCCGGTCGACGGCCACGGGCTTCTGCTGAATCCCAAGGAGATGCGGAATCGAGTGCCCGTAGACGTCTGCGTCGAGGATGCCCGTCCGCTGGCCGAGCCGTGAGAAGGCGACCGCGAGGTTGGCGCTGAGCGTGGACTTGCCGACCCCGCCCTTGCCGCTTGCGATCGCGAGCACGCGGGTCGAGCGATCGAGCGCGATCCCCTTCGTCCGCTCGGTGACGGAGCCACGCAACCGGGCCGTCAGCGCGGCCCGTTCCTCCGGAGTCATGACGTCGAACTCGAGCTGGACGCGCTGGACACCCAGCGGCCCGAGCGCGGTGGCGACCTGCTCCTCGAAGCTCGCGCGGAGGGGACAACCGGCAACCGTGAGCGCGATCCCGACGGTTACTTCCTCGCCCTCGATGCGAACGTCGCGGACCATGTCGAGCTCAACGATGCTCCGCTTCAGCTCCGGGTCGATGACCTGCTCGAGCGCCTTCAGGATGTCTTCGCGCGAGGCTTCCATTCGCCGGTGAGCGTAGCGAAGATGCCCTTGATGACCTGGCTCGGACTGGTGCTCCGGAACCTGCGGCGGCGTCCGGTCCGGACCGCTCTCACGGCTGCCGGGGTTGCTGTCGGCGTTGGGCTGATCGTGGCACTGCTGTCGATCACGAACGGCGCCAAGCGCACGGCGTCACAGCTGATCCACGTCGGCCGTGCAGACTTCGGGCTCTTCCAGGCCGGAACGGCCGACCTGACGCAGTCGCTGCTGCCGGAGAGCCTCGCCCGCGAAATCGATCACGACCCCGGCGTCGCGTCGACCGCACGGATCTTCCTCTTCAGCACGCGCAAGCTGCTGGTCTTCGGCTACGTGCCGGGCGAGTTCCCGGCGCAGCGAACGGTGGTCCTGCAGGGCGCTCTCGCGACCGGCAATGGGGCCGTTCTGGGTGACGGTGCGGCCCGGCGGCTGCACCTTCACGTGGGCGAGACGCTCCGCCTCGGCAAGCGCTCCTTCCGAGTCGCGGGCGTCTTTCACAGCGGCAATGCGTTCGTGGACAACGGCGCCGTGCTGCCGCTTCACGTCGTGCAGCAGCTGGCCAGACGGCCGCACGAGGTGACCACGATCGCCGTGACGGCGTCGCTCGGTGCTCGCCCGAAGGCGGTGGCAAGGCGGCTCGAGCGCGACTTCCCGAACACCGTCGCGGTCACGGAGCCCGGGCAGGCGGTCAAGATCGACACGAGCTCGCGCCTGATCGTGACGACCGGCTGGATCATCTCGCTGCTGGCGCTGATCGTCGGCGGGATCGCGGTCACGAACACGATGGCGATGTCGGTCTTCGAGCGCGTGCGGGAGATCGGGATTCTGCGCGCGGTCGGCTGGCGCGACCGGCGGATCGCGGCCCTGATCGTCAGCGAGGCGCTGGCGATCTGCCTTCTCGCGCTCGCGGCCGGGCTTGCGCTCGGCTATGCGGCGGCCGAGCTGTTCACGACGGGCGGCGACAACGGCACGCTGATCGAGCCGGACTTCACGGCCGGCGTCTTCGCCTGGGGCCTCGCGTTCGCGCTAGGCGTCGGCGTCCTCGGCGCCGTCTACCCGACGCTCCGCGCCGTCCGCCTCTCGCCCATCGACGCCCTCCGCCGCGAGTAGGCCGTCGCGGAGCTCGAGCACCCGGTCGGCGCGCGCGGCGACGGAGCCGTCGTTCGTGACGAGCAGGATCGTCATCCCGCGGGTCTCGCGGAGCCGCAGCAGCAGCGCGACGATCTGGTCTCCGGTCTCCGAGTCGAGCGCCCCGGTCGGCTCGTCCGCGAGCAGCAGCCGCGGATCGTTCGCAAGCGCCCGGGCAATCGCGACCCGCTGGCGCTCGCCTCCCGAGAGCGTCGGCGGGAACGCATCCGAGCGGCCTCCGAGCCCGACCTCACCGAGCAGCTCCCGCGCGCGCTCGACCCGCTGCGCGCGGCCGGGCCCACGGCCGAGCATCGGCACCTGCACGTTCTCCGCGGCCGACAGCACCGGGATCAGGTTGTGAAACTGGAAGACGAAGCCCACAGTCTGCGCGCGGTAGGTGGCCGCGTCGGAGCCGTCGAGCCCGACGCCGTCGACCTCGATCGTGCCCGCGTCTGGCGAGTCGAGTGCGCCGACCAGGTTCAGGAGTGTGCTCTTGCCCGAGCCGGACGGCCCCGTCAGCGCAACGAGCTCGCCCGGCGCGAGCCGCAGCGAGACGTCCTCGAGCGCCCGGATCCGCCCGCCCTCGAACGCCTTGCCCACGTGCTTCACGACGACCTCGGCTCCGCTCATCGAGCCTGGATCCAGTAGTTCGCCTTCCTCGTCTGGCCGAGCGCCCTGACCACCGCCTGGAAGACGAGGCGGACGCCGCGGGCCTGAGCCGGGAACGGCGTGTTCGCACCCGCCCCGATCGTCTCGCTCCAGACTCCGGTCGCCACGCGGTGTCGTCCGACCTGGCCGACCGGAGAGCCGCCGAAGAGGATCTGTAGATGGACTCTCGCCGGCACGAGCTTCCCGGCCGCATCGGTGACCCGGACCTCGTAGTGCCACGGCTTCCCGACCCGAGGCCGGTGCGAGTCGGCCGTCAGGGTGATGCGGATCGAGGGCTTGGCCCTGGTCGACGCCGTGGTCGTCGACGCGTGTCCGCCGCACCCTGCAAGCGCAGCGACGAGAACTCCACCGGCGAGGAGCCTAGACCCCAAGGCGCCGCCTGAGCCAGAGCCCGTTCCGCACCGCATATCCATTCCGGTCGTTGTTGAAGTAGGCGTAGACGTCGACCTGCTCGGTCCAGGCCTCGATCCGATGCGCCCATTCCTCGAGCTCCCGCTCGGAGTAGTTCGAGTTGCGCCCGCGTGTCCCGTGGTGGAAGCGGATGAACGTCCAGTCCGCTGTCAGCTCGTGGGCCTGGAACGGCCGCGTCGGCGTGTCGCCGATCACGAGCGCGACGCCGTGCGAGCGGAGAAGCTCGTAGACCTCGTCGACAAACCAGCTCTCGTGCCGAAACTCGAAGCAATGGCGACCCGCGGGCAGCAGCTCCAGCGCCTGCGCCAGCCGTTCGTCGTCCCGGTGGAAGGTGCCCGGCAGCTGCCAGAGCATCGGCCCGAGCTTCGGCGACTCGACGAGCGGCCGGATCCGCGAATAGAAGAGCTCCAGGCTCGGCGGCAGGTCGCGCAACCGCTTGATGTGCGTGACGTAGCGGCTCATCTTCACCGCAAAGAGAAACCCGGACGGGCTCTCGCGCACCCAGTTCGCCACGGCGTTCTCGCGCGGCAGGCGATAGAAGGTCGAGTTGACCTCCACCGTGTCGAAGTGCTCCGCGTAGTACTCGAGCCAGCGGCGCGCCGGCAGACGCGGCGGGTAGAAGACCCCGTTGCGCCAGTGCTGGTAGTTCCAGCCAGAGCAGCCGATGCGGATCACCGCGACAGTGCGGCGAACAGCGCTTCGCAGACCTCCGTAGTCGCAGCCGCGACGACGCGGGAGCGGCCCTCGACGTCAAGCGGCGCCTCGCCGAACGGCGGCGCCTCCGGGAGGTCGATCGCGATCCCGCACTCGCGGACGAGGAGCTGCGCCGCGGCGATGTCGACCGCCCGCGCGGCCTTGAGCGAGCAAACCGCGTCGACCCGACCGGCCGCCAGATGGCAGAGGGAGAGCGCGAGCGAGCCCATGATCCGCAGGCGGTAGGCGACGCCGACCATCGCGGCCGCCTTCTCCGCGACCGAGGACGTGAGCGTCGCCTCGAAGGAGAGAATCTCGATCTCCTCCTTCGGCCGCAGCTCGCCGAGCTCCTCGCCGTTCAGCCGCGCGCCGCCGTCGCGCACCGCCGTCCATTCCTCGCCGCTGCCGAAGTCGTGGACGTAGCCGAAGACGACGTCGTCCATCGTCTCACCCTCGGCGACCGCCACGGAAAGCGAGAAGAACGGGATCCCGCGCTTGGCGTTCAGCGAGCCGTCGATCGGGTCGACGACCACTCGCAGCGCTCCTTCCCCGGCAAGCTCGCCAACTTCTTCGGAGACGATCGTCGCGCCGTCGATCGCCTGCAGACGTTCGAGGATGACCTTCTCCGCAGCCGCGTCGACGGCCGTCGTCTCGTCGCCGCCGACCCCGTCCCCGACGACGGGCTCGCGCTCGATGCGCGTGGGTAGCTCGCGAAGCACGCCGCGAACGTCCTCGGCCGCTGCGCGGCAGACGGCGAGCCAGTCGTCAGTCAAGAGGAAGAAACAGGAGGCCCGAGACGAGCTTGGGATAGAAGTACGTGCTCTTCTGCGGCATCGTCTCGCCGCGCTGCGCTATCGCAAAAACGTCCTCGATCCGGGTCGGACGCATCAGAACGGCGACCGCCGCCTCGCCGGAGTCGACCGCGCGAACCGCCTCCTCCCAGTCCGGCGTGTAGCTGATGCCCTCGTGGCCGAGGCGGTCGACCAGCTGGACGTCCAGCTCATTTCCATCCACAGCAAGCTCCGCCCGCCCATCTTCGTAGATCACCGCCGCTGCCTTATCGCGAGGGAGCTCGTTCAGCTCGGCGAGAGCATCGCTTGCCGAGACTTTCACGTTGTGCCCGAGCTCCAGGAAGGTTGGCGGTGGCTTTGCGCTGAAGACGCGGTGGGTCGGGAAGATCATCAGTCCCGAGTCCTCCAGGCTGACGAGCACCGCGAGCACGTAGGCGCTTTCGGGCGTGCCGGCCTCGTCGTGGTATGCGAGGGCGGTCTCGTATCGGTGGTGGCCGTCCGCGATCAGGAGCTGCCGTTCCGCGAACGAATCCGCGATGCCTCCAGCGGGGAGCTTCCAGAGCCGCGCGCCGTCGGCTCCTAGTTCCGGCTCCCGGTGGGGCCGCTGCGCCGGTGGCTCGCCCTCGTAGAGAAAGAAGAGCGGCTCGAGCTGTGCGCGCGTCTCTCGGAGCAGCCGCAGGCGGCCCTCTTTCGGCCCGCGATGGGTGCGCTCGTGCGGGAGGACGACGCGCTTCTCGTAGGGCTCGATCCGCAGGGCCCCCACGAGTCCTTCGCGAGTGCGCGCGACGCCGTCGGGCCCGACGTAGTCCTGCGAGAGCCACCAGAAGCCGGGCTCGACGTCCTCCGCGAGGATGCCCTCGCCGCGCCAGTCGGCCCAGAGGCGCCCGGCCTCGACCTCGTCGTCGGGCAGTGTGAGATGCACGACGTTGTGCGGGTCGCGGGCAAGCAGTTCGTCCCGCTGCTCGGGCGAGATGACGTCGTAGGGAGGAGCGACGAGCGCCTCCAGAGGGCCGGCGCGCTCGCCGTAGCGAACGGCGCGAAACGGCTTGACTTCGGCCATCGCGGGCCGAGCCTAGCATCCGGCTTCGGCCCTAGACTCGTCGCGTGAGCGCTGCGATCGCCTCTCTTGCCGAGGACCGGGTCGTCGAGGGCGTCTACGCGGTTGCACGCAAGGAGCGAAGGCGCACACGGGCCGGCGCGCCGTACCTCGCGCTTGAGCTCGTCGACCCCAGCGGACGGATCGAGGCGCGCGTGTGGTCGGACGTCGAGCTCTTGGACGGACGGTTCGGCGAGGGGGACGCGGTGCGCGTTCTGGGCCGGGTCGAGCGGTTCCGCGACCGCTTGCAGCTCGACGTCCGCTCAGTGGAGGCGGCCGAGGCAGATCCAGCCGAGCTCGCGCCGGCGCTGCGCCGGGACGCGGCCGAGCTGGACGGGTTCTTCGAGTTTCTTGCCGGCGAGATCGCGCATCCGGGGCTCCGCGCGGTTGTCGACGGTTTCGTGCGGGACGAGCGCCTGCGAGCCGCGCTGCGCGGGCTGCCGGCAGCCGAGACCCACCACGCATACGCGGGCGGGCTGCTCGAGCACACGGTCGGGGTGGCCACACTCTGCCGGGAGGCGGCGCAGCTGCATCCGCGGCTGCGCAGCGATCTGGTCATGGCGGCGGCGCTCGTACACGACGTGGGTCGGACCCTCGAGCTCGAGCGCGGGCCGACGTTCCGGCAGACGGAGGAGGGCCGCCTGCTCGGACATGTCCATCTCGGCCTACGCCTGATCGAAGAGCGAGCCGGGGCGCTGGAGACGGAGGTGCGGGCGGAGCTCCTGCACGCGGTCGCGGCCCATCACGACGGCCGGGCCGCGCGGACCGCCGAAGCGTCCGTGCTCTACCACGCGAACCAGCTCGACGCCGCCGCGGCCACGCGCCCGGTCGACTGACGCGGGGAAACATGGGCGCACTCTCGGCGCAAAGTCGTCGCACACTCGTGCGCTCAGGGCGGGTACCGTCCCAAACGCCCACCCACCCAGGGGCGCGCGCGGGCGGGCGCGCGCGTGAACCTAGATACGCGGCAGAGAATCGACCAGACGGGCGATCTGGTCGCGAACCGCGCGCACTTCTTCCACCGGCATGCCCGCCGGATCCTCCAGCTCCCAGTCCAGGTAGCGCTTCCCCGGCAGCACCGGGCAAGCATCGCCGCAGCCCATCGTCACCACGATGTCCGCCCACTCGACGTCTTCTCGGCTGATTCCCTTCGGATGCCGGCCGCCCAGCGAAACGCCGACCTCGCGCATCGCCTCGGCGACGTGCGGGTGGATCTCGTGCTCCGGCCGCGAGCCCGCCGACCGCGCCTCGCCGCCTCGGCGCTCGTAGAACGCCTGCGCCATCTGCGAGCGACCCGCGTTCCCGATGCAGACGAAGTAGGCACGTGGCAGCTGGCTCACCAGGCGACCGTTCGCTCAGCCGTCGCGAGGACGCCCTCGGGCGTCGGCGCGCCGCCCAGCGCGAACGCGAGCTGCTCGACGGCCTCGGGCACGAGCCGGTAGTGGACCCAGGTGCCGCGCTTCCGAGCCACCTCGATCAGGCCGGCCTCGCGCAGGACGCGGAGGTGATGCGACACCGTCGGCTGTGAGAGCCCAAGCCGGAACTCGCACACGCACACGTCGTCCGCGCCGGCCAGCCGGTTCACGATTGCGACCCGAGCGGGATCCGAAAGCGCCTTGAATCGAGCCGCCAGCGACTCGGCCAGCTCGGGTCGGAGCGGCGGTGCCCCGGGCGCGCAGCACGGCTGTTCGAGTACTCTCAGCTTCCTTTGCATTGACGTTCATCAATATAACAGCTACGGTCGAGAGGACGAAAGGAGGCACGATGCGCTGCTGCGATTGCGACTGCTGCGATTGCGACTGCTGCGACTGCGGCTAGAGCGAGGAGCGAACGTTCAACACGTCCCCGTCCTCGACGACGTACGTCTTGCCTTCGACCCGCTGGAGCCCTCGTCGCGAAGCCTCCGCTCGTGAGCCGCTCTCGACGAGGTCGCTCCAGCGGATCACCTCGCCCCGAACGAACCCTCGCGC
>Ga0307277_10000304_pt1 | contig 17595 bp, 22 predicted proteins | sample ER_DNA_116_FD_194473 | JGI IMG/M metagenome (GOLD analysis project Ga0307277, IMG submission 194473) | Bulk soil microbial communities from the East River watershed near Crested Butte, Colorado, United States - ER_DNA_116 | ecosystem: Environmental > Terrestrial > Soil > Floodplain | place...
GCACGCTGCTCAAGCTGATCGCCAATCTGATCGAGCCGACCGACGGCCGCATCCTGTGGTGGTCGGGCGCGTTTGAGAAGCTCGGCGCGCGCGGCAGATCGATCGCCTTCGTGTTCCAAGACCCGACCTTGATGCCGTGGGCGCGCGTGGAGACGAACGTGCGCCTTCCGCTCGATCTCGCCCGCGTGCCGGCGGCCGAGTCGCGCCGCCGCGTGGCCGACGCGCTCACGCGAGTAGGGCTCGAAGGATTCGCCCGCTACTACCCGCGGCAGCTCTCCGGAGGCATGAAAATGCGGGTGTCGATCGCGCGCAGCCTGGTGGTCGAGCCCAACCTGCTCCTCATGGACGAGCCGTTCGGCGCGCTCGACGAATTCACCCGCAATCGGCTCGACGCCGACCTCGTTCGGCTGTGGTGGGAACGCAAGCTGACAACCGTATTCGTCACTCACTCCATCTACGAGGCGGTGTTTCTGTCGACGCGCGTGATCGTCATGGGGGCGCGGCCCGGCCGCATCTGCAAGGTGATGACGATCGACGAGCCGCACCCGCGCGAGGAAAGCTTCCGCAACTCTCCGCGCTTCGCCGAGCATTGCCGAGCGCTCTCCGCGCTGCTCGCCGAAGTCTCGGTGGAACAGATGCATTCATAGGAGACACATCCGCGGTGCGTCCGCTCGCCCAGTCCGAAAGCTTCATGACCATCGCCGCGCCCTTGGCGGTCGGCGTGATCATGGTCGCGTTCTGGGAGATCGCTTGCCGCGCCTTCAACATCCCGGTCTTTCTCTTTCCCAAGCCGAGCGACGTCGGCGCAAAGCTCGTCAGCGACTGGCCCGCGCTGCTGGCGGCGCTGGGCATGACGCTGCGCATCGCGCTTCAGGCGTTCGTCGCGGCGATCGTGATCGGCACTCTCATCGCCTTTCTGTTCGTGCAGAGCCGGGCAATCGAGATGAGCTTCTTCCCCTACGCGGTCCTGCTGCAGGTGACGCCGATCGTGGCGATTGCGCCGTTGATCATCATCCTGGTCAAGAACACGCAAGTCGCATTGACCGTCTGCGCGGCGGTGGTGGCGTTGTTCCCGATCATCTCCAACACCACGCTGGGATTGCGTAGCGTCGATCCCGGGCTGGTGAACCTCTTCCGCATGAGCCGGGCGGGACGGATGCAGACGCTGTGGCGGCTGCGCATTCCGAGCGCGCTGCCGTACTTCTTCGGCGGATTGCGAATCTCCAGCGGACTTGCGTTGATCGGTGCCGTGGTGGCCGAGTTCGTCGCCGGCACGGGAGGGCGAAGCGCGGGGCTTGCTTACGAAATCCTGCAATCGGGGTTCCAGCTAGACATTCCGCGCATGTTCGCCGCGCTGTTTCTCATCACGCTCGCCGGCGTGGGTCTGTTCACCGTGATGGTGGGCCTGTCCAAGCTGGCGCTCGGCACCTGGCATGAGAGCGAAGTCGGCATCGAATCATGACGTCGATCCTCATCCGCGACGGCGCGACGCCCGGCATCGATCTCGCGCAGATGCGCCACGAGGCGGCGCTCATCGCGCAGCTCGCATCATAACGACCGGAGGAAGTGTTTCATGCTCTGCACCAAGCAAAAGGTCTTTCGCCGTTTCTGGTACGCGACCGTGCCCATCGACATGCTCGCGGACGGACCAAAGCCGTTCACGCTCCTCGGCGAGAAAATCGTCATGTTCTTGGACGGCGAGGGAAAGCCGGCGGCGCTTGCCGATCGCTGCTGCCATCGCACTGCCAAACTGTCGAAAGGCTGGAGCAACGCCGGCCATATCACGTGCGGCTATCACGGCTGGACCTATGACCGCGCCGGCAAGCTCGTGCGCATCCCGCAGCTTTCACCCGACCAACCGTTGCCCGACGCGCGGGTGCGGGCTTTCCATTGCGAAGCCCGCTACGGATACGCGTGGGTCGCGCTCGAGGACCCGTTGCTGCCGATCCCCGACCTGCCGCAAGACCGCGACCCATCCTACCGGCGCATCCACCAATTCTACGATCGTTGGAACACCGCACCGCTGCGGATGATGGAAAATTCGTTCGACAATGCGCACTTTTCCTTCGTGCACAAATCGACTTTCGGGCAGCTCAATCAACCCAAGCCCGAGAAGTACGAGCTCGTGGAAACCGATTATGGCTTCCAGGCCGAGACGATCGTTCCCATCAACAATCCGCCGGCCGCCTTCCGCGTGACCGGCACGAGCGAGCCCGTCACCAAGCGTCACATGCGCAACGCCTGGTTCATGCCGTTCTGCCGGACGCTCGACATCGAATATCCCTCCGGACTGCGGCATATCATCTTCAATTCGGCGACGCCGATCGACGACGGCAGCATCCAATTGGTGCAAATACTCTTCCGCAACGACCGCGAGGAAGACTGTTCGACCCGGGAGCTCATCGACTGGGACGCGGCGATCATCGAGGAGGATCGCGACATCCTGGAGTCGACCGACCCCGACGCCATCATCGACGTCAATCGCAAGATCGAGATGCACATGCCCTCGGATCGACCGGGCATGCTTATGCGCAAGCGCCTGCTGGCCCTGCTGGAGGCCCACGGCGAGCGGGAGCTGCCCCGGTAATGCGCTTGATGCGGGGGTCAAGCGTGCGCATGGCAAAGGTCATGCCCGCTTGATTGCAAAGCTCTTCACGTAAGCGTCGGGCTGGGCGGGATCGAAGGTCTTGCCCATGACCACGAACGTCTTGGAGGGGCGAGCGGGCGGGGTGATGCCCATGTCCCGCATCAACTTGGCGGTGTCGGTAGCGAGAAAAATCTGCTCGGCGATGGTCTGGTAATCCACATCGCCCTTGATCTGCCCCCAGCGCTTCATCTGGGTCAGCATCCATACTGCGAAGGATTGCCAGGGAAACGGATCGAAGTCGACGCGCTTGGGGTCCTTGCGGATGCCGCCGAGACCGTCGGCATACGTTCCGGTGAGCGCCTGCTCGACCACGATCGGCGGCTGGTTCAGGTAATTCGGCGACGCGATCGTCTCCGCGATCTCTTTGCGGTTCTCCGCCTTGGAGGCGAAGGCAGTCGCCTCGAGGATGGCGCGCACCAGCGCGGCATAGCTGTTGGGCATCTGCGTCATGAATTCCCTGCTCGCGGTGAAGCTGCAACAGGGATGCCCATCCCAGATCTCCTTGGACAGGATGTGGAGAAAGCCGACCCCGTCGTAGATCGCGCGTTGGCAAATGCTGTCGGGCGCCAAAAAGCCGTCGATGTTGTCCGCGCGCAGATTCGCCACCATCTCGGGCGGCGGAACGACGCGCAGCTGCACGTCCGCCTCGGGATCGAGTCCGTGCTCGGCCAAGTAGTAGCGCAAAAGATAGTTATGCATGGAGTAGTCGAAGGGAATCGCGAATTTGAAGCCCTTCCACTGCCTGGGATCGCGTTTGTCCTTGTGCTTGATCGCAAGCGTGATGCCCTGACCGTTGATGTTCTCAATTGCCGGGACGGCGAAAGGGATTGCCTGCGAGCCGAGCCCGAGCGAGATCGCGAGCGGCATGGGCGAAAGCATGTGGGCTGCGTCGTATTCCTTGTTGATGGTCTTGTCGCGCACAACCGCCCAGCCGGCGGTCTTGACGACCTCGACGTTGAGACCTTGCTTGGAATAGAAGCCCATCGGGTGCGCCACGATGATCGGCGTGGCACAAGTGATCGGAATGAACCCGACCTTGAGGTCCTTTTTCTCCGGTTCTCCCGCGCCCTGCGCGAACAGTTCGGTCGCGGCCTTGAGCGGGAAGAACTGCGAGAGTGCGGCGAGCGCGGTCGCGGCGCCGACCGATTTCAGGAATGCGCGCCGCGCCGCTTGCTTCGGGAGAATCGCGCGCATGACGGCGGAGACCACGGCACGCTCGTAGCGCGACGAGGCGGCCGTGCCGGCTTGCAATTCTTGTTCTTGCGGCTGCCCGTCGTCTGAGCGGCTTGCATGCAAGCCGCAGGGGCAGCGCGGATCGTGCCGGCGGTGACCGGGATCAAACGGCGGCTCGTTTCGCATCGTCGTCGCCTCTCGGCGCGCGGACGGAAACTTCCCGCGCGCTCCATTTCCTGTCGCGATCTCGTGTGCTCAGGCGGCGACCCCGGCCGCGGCCGAGGTTTTGTAGGGGAGCCCGGTTTCGATCGGCAACGACGGGTCGCGCGACCACTCGTTCCACGATCCGAAGTAGAGGGTGACGTTCTCGACGCCGGCCTCTTTCAGGGCGACCAGCGTGTTCGAGGCGCGCGCGCCCTTGAAGCAGTAGAGCACCACCGGAGTCGCCGGCGTGATGCCGACGGTCGCGCATTCGGCGAGGATTTCCTCGCGTGACTTGAACATCGGGCCACTCGGGGTGGGCTTCATCATGCGGTACCATTCGAGCCACACCGCGCCCGGAATGCGCCCTTTGCGCGGACAAAAATCCTTGCCGTAAGGCGAGGAGGAATCTGCGATCCATTCGTCGACGTCGCGGGTGTCGAGCTTGACGATATTCGGATCGGCGACCGCTGCTTTCATGTTCGCGAGATCGACCAATATGCCGGCTGCGCTCGGATCGGTCGGGAAGCTCATCGGCTTCGGGCTGGGCGCCGCGGTGGAGGTGGGCAGGCCGGCGGCGGTCCAGGCGAGGAAGCCGCCGTGCAGGATTTTGACCTTGGGATAGCCGAGATAGTGCAACAACACGTAGCCGCGGCAGGACTGACCAAATCCGCTGTTCATCGACTGCTCGTAGACGATCGCGGTTTCCTTGCCGGAGAGTCCCGCGTCGCCGAAGATGCGAGCGAACTTCTCACGCATTGCCGCAACCCCCTCGGGTGTGGAGGTTGCGAGATAGGTGAAGATGTCGTGGATGTTGACCGCGTCGGGCAGATGGCCGGCGGCATAGCTCGCCGGGTCGCGGGTGTCGATCAGGACGATCGGCTCGCTGTTCATCATGCCGGAAAGTTCAGCGGGAGTTACGAGGACTTTCTCGCTCATGGCTGGCTCCTAGGCTCGGTGTCGAATGCTGTCCTGGCGGGCGGCTTCGGCTCGCCGCGAGGCGGGCCGCATTGAGTGCGTTTAGTGCGCCATGTCGGCGAGCATCTTCTTGAGCTGCTTGATGGCGGGCGTGACGATGGCAACGAAATAAGATTCACGTAGCCGACGCTGCGCCGTGGCGTTGGCGATGTAGCCGCGTGCACCGCAGTGGAGCATCGCGGCATGCGCCGCCGCCACGGCCACCTCGCTGACTGCGAGCCGCGCTTCGATAACGGCGCGCCAATAACCCTGATCGCTTTCGAACGGGGTGGCGGCAAGCCGCTCCACGCTCGCTTCGATGCCGACAAGCCCCTCGGCGAGGTGCTCGGGCTGGACGTCGAGATATTTGTTGACGTGTCCGAGCGGACCTTTGACCTGCTGCATCAACGCGACGCAGCCGCGGACGAGACCGATGCCCATACCGGCCTGCAGCAGCACGAAACCTGCGCGGATGCGCTTGATGAATGCGTCACTCGGATCGGCGAGCACGTATGCGTCGGGAATGATCGCATCGCGTATCTGCACCGAGAACGTGCGCGTACCGTCCAGCGCCACAAATCTGGTATTGCCGGAAAGCGCGACGCCTTGCGCGGCGCAGGACACGATCGCCATCACACACCGTTTCGGCGCATCCTCCGTTTCGAACACGGCGCCGAAATAGTGATCGGCGCCGAGATTCGAGACGTACGGCAGCGCGCCGCGCACCGAGTAGCCGCCCTCGACCCGCGCGCCTTTGAGGCGGATCGGCTCAATCCCGAACAACGTTTTCATGGGATTGGACAACGCCGTGCCGCCGAGCGCCTCGCCGGCGGCAACCCGGCGGCCCAAGCTCGCCTTAAGTTCTTCGTTGTCGGAGGCGAAGATGTACCAGGCGAGCGCGTTCTGGCACCACATGCAGAACGAGGTGGCAAGGCAATGTTCGCCCGCTGCCGCCATGGCACGGATGGCGCTCATGAGATCGGGGCCGCCGGGCGTTTCCCCCGGCAGATGGCGTGCGAACGCGCCGGAGCGGCCGAAGGCGCGCAGCACAGCCTCGGGGTAATATCCTTCCGCATCGATCTTGCGAACGAGGGGCTTAAGCTCGCGCGACGACAGCTCGCGCACCGTCTCGACCACATCGGCGACCGCATAGGCGTCTTCTTGTGCGCTTACCGAACGATCGAGCATCGCAGGCGCTTTCGGATGACGAACAATCGGGTAACGCGGAGGCGAGACCGGGTCCCGCCCCCGCACCGCCTTTAAGCCAATGTCACTTCGAGATTGACCGGGCGGGTGAAGGTGTTGGCGACCGGCGACCAAACGCGCGCGTGGGCGATGAGCGCGTCGAGTTCGGCGCGGGGCCGATCGGCCTCGAACGTCACCTTGGCGCGCACGTCGGTGAAACCGACAGGCTTCTCCGACAGGTCGCCGGTGCCCCACACCCCGGTGATGTTGAGATCGCCTTCCAGCTCGATCTCGAGTTTGAAAACGGTGATGCCGCGCGCGACGGCGTTGGCGTGGATGCCGACCGCGAGGCAGGAGCCGAGTGCGGCAAGCGAGGCCTCCGACGGGTTGGGCGCGGTGTCGTCCCCGAGCAGCCCCGGCGGCTCGTCGACCACGTAGGCCGGCAGGTTGCGGATGAAATTGAGATGGCGGAAGCGGCCCTCGGCGACGGTCTTGCATTTCAACGTCTTGATGACCTTCGGATCGGCCTTGCCTTTGGCGATCAGCCCGTCGAGGCCCTGTTTGTCGATGGGGGCGAGACAGCCGGTGACGGCGGTCTTTGCCACGGCTTGATTCATGAGCGTCCTCTCCTGTTGTCGATACAGACCGTTCTGTTCTATGCAGGAGCTATGCCACTCTCGCCCTGGCAAAAAACCGAATGGAATCAGAAGGGGCCGGCCCCATCGGGAGGGTCGTGGGCCGATGCGGCTTAAAAGCCGGTCAGCCCTGCCTTCCTCCTGGGCGGCGCGCAGGACAGAACGGTCGTTTCCACGGAATGATTGCGGTCGTGTTCGCTCCGGGCTAAGTGGCGGCATGGACGCGGCGCACCCGCAGCCGGTCGTTGATGCCGGCGAAATCACCGCTTCTCCTCGCGATCGATTGATCGAGGCGGCCACCCGCCTGTTTTGCCGTTACGGGATCAATTCCGTCGGCGTCGATGAGATCGTCGCCGCGGCGGGAACTGCCAAGACCACGCTCTATCGGCTGTTCGGGTCGAAGGATGGCCTGGTCGAAGCGGTGCTCGAATGCGAAGGCCGCGCTTGGCGCGCCTGGTTCCTCGCCGAGATCGACAGCGCGGGCGGTCCACCGCTCGCGCGGCTCAGCCGCATCGGCAAAGCGCTGCGGCTGTGGTTTGCGCGCGAGGACTTCTACGGCTGCCCATTCATCAATGCGGTCGCGGAAAGCGACAAGGCCGACAATCGCATGCGTTCATTGGCGATTGCGCACAAGAAGATCGTGCTCGAACGGCTGGCGACGCTGTGCGTCGAAGCGGGATTGAAGGAGCCGATGGAGGTCGCGCATTCGCTCGGGCTCGTCATTGACGGCGCCATCGTGGCCGCGCTCGTGATCGGCAACGCCTCGGTGGCCGATACCGCAGGGCGGACTTGCGCGGCAATCTTGTCGGACGCCAAAGGCTGACTCGCCACTAACGGGACAGGTGCGCGAGCGGAAAAAGTAGTTGCAAAATAACCGTCGCAGGAGGAACGCCATGAATGCTAGCACACGCACTGCCCTCGCGGCAGGATTTGCCATCATCGCCGGGGTCGCGGGTGCCGGCACCGTTCGCGCTGACGACATCAAGCTGCTGTCGACGATCGGCGTGAAACCAGCGCTGCCCGAGTTGGTCGCGGAATTCGAACGCGGCAGCGGCCACAAGATCTCGATCGTGTGGGGCAATGCCGCAACGCTCAAGAGCCGGTATCTCGAGGGCGAACAGGCGGATGTCGCGGTCCTGACGGCGGCGGCGATCGACGACCTCCTCAAGGCGGGAAAAGTCGTGGGCCGTGTCGACCTCGCCCGTTCCGGCATGGGGATCGGGGTCAAGGCCGGCGCGCCCAAGCCCGACATCAGCTCGCCCGAGACGTTCAAGCGCACGCTGCTCGCGGCAAAATCCATCGCCTACTCGTCGCAAGGCGCCTCAGGCATCTATTTCGTGACGCTCATCGAGCGGCTCGGAATCGCCGCCGAGGTTAAGGCCAAGCACAAGGATACGGCCGGTGCGGTCGGAGAATTGCTCGCCACGGGCGAGGCTGAGATCGGAATACAGCAAATTCCCGAACTTGCGGCGGTGCCGGGCGTGGAAGTGGTCGGGCCGTTTCCTGGCGAACTTCAGGTCATAACCGTGTTCTCGGCGGCGCTCGACACCAAGGCCAAGGACAACGAGGCTGCCAAAGCCTTCGTGAAGTTCATCTCGGCGCCGGCCGCAGCCGCCGCCTATAAAGCCAAGGGCCTCGATCCGACCTGAGGCGCGACGCGGATCGCGCGCGGCCGTTCCACCTCAGCCGCCGAATTCGACGATGTAGAGCCCGGCGTTGTAGTCGGTGCAATAAAGAAGGCCGGCGGCATCGACGAACACGTCGGCTGACTGGATCACCTGCGCGCGATTGGGCCGATGGTCCATCATGCGCGGGTGCCGGCGGCACGAGCGCGCCGACTTCGCGCGGCCGGTACGGATCGCGGATGTCGAAGGCGCGCACCCCCGCGTTCTGGTAGGTGGCGAAGATCAGCTCCGAGCTCACAAAGCTTCCTGGCCGGTTCTCGTGGATGTTATGCGGGCCGAAGTGGCCGCCCTTGCGCACATAGTCGGCCTCGGCCGGCGTGGGAAAGGTGGAGATGCTCACCGGATTTGCCTTGGTCCGGTTGTCAAACACCCAGATGAGCTTGAGGCCATCCTCCTGGTGATCGAGCACGGCTTCGTCGAGCACGACGAGAAGATCGCGCTGCGGCAGCGGCAGGCAATTGTGCGTGCCGCCGCCGAACGGCGGCGACCAGTTGCGGTGGGTGATCAGCGTGGGCCGCGCGCGGTCGCCGACATCGATCACCGCCATGCCGGCGTCGCGCCAGGCGGCGTAGGCGATATCGCCGTCGACGATCGCGTGGTGCAATCCGTAGCGGCTCGTGGCGGGCCATGACGGCGTCTCGCCGGCGGCTGCGTTCATGCCGGGGATCCAGTAGCGCCCGCACTCGCGGGGGTGCGCTGGATCGCCCATGTCCACCGTCAGGAGGATGTAATCGGTGAAGCCGTCGAGCAGCGCGGAAACGTACCCCCAGCGGCCGCCGGTGTACCAGATGCGGTGAATGCCGCCGCCTTCGACCGGCATGAAGCCGATGCGCCGCGGCGCCGCCGGCGTGGAAATGTCGTAGACTGCGAGCCCCGCGGTCCAATCGCGTGCGGCGCTTTTCCTCTCGGCTGTGCCCACCACGTTACCGAGCTGGCCCTTGTAATAGGCCTTCTCGTCGGCGAATTCCGCGGCCGCGAACATGTCCTTCGCGTTGACGACGAGCAGCAGATCGTCGTGGGTCTGTAGGTGGATATTCCAGGTGTTCGGCGGCGCGGCGAGGTAATTCACCGCGCGCGGGCGCTTGGCGTCGCGCACGTCGATGACGCTGAAGCCTTTGGAGAACATGTGGCCGATATAGGCGTGGCCGCGATGCACCATGATCTGCACGCCGTCGGGCCTGCCGCCCTGGTCGCAATGGGCGAGGATGCGCATATTACGCGCGTAGTCGGATTTCGGCAGCTCCGCATTCATCGATACGCGGCCAAGAAATTCGGCACCGCGATCCAGTCCATCATGGCGCGGTGATCCTGCAACAGCTTCCACATCGCGCGATCTTCCTCGCTCTGCAAATTGACCCCGAGGTGCGTGCCGAGCCTGCGCCCGTGCAACACGATCCGCTCGCCGATCGGCTGGCGCGCGCGATTATAAGCCGCGAGTCCGGCATCGATATTGTCCTTGCCGTCGAGCGCGGCGGCGAGCGCCTGGGCGTCGCCGCCCGCCTTGGCCATGCCGAAGCCCATGTGCGGACGCGCCGAGGAGGCGGCATCGCCCACCAGCGCCACGCGTCCGAACACCAATTGCGTTGTCGAGAAGTCGTAGATCGGCGTGAAGAAGGGACGCATGTTGGCAAGGCAATCGAGGAACTGCGGCGGCATGATCGCTTGCGCATCTGCGCGCATCTGCGCGATTAAATCGTTGCGGATGAGCGGCGGCGGCACGGAATGCGCGTACTGTCGGCCGTCCTCGTCGACGCACATCCGTCGCAGCTCCTGCGCATCGGCGACGCGATACCAGATGAAATTGTAGCGGCGATGGCCCACGCGCAGGTCATTGTTCAGCCCGGCGATGGGATAGCCGATGACCTGCTGCCGCTCGGGCAGGAAGAAGGTGAAGTAAGGAAAAATGCTGGCGCGCGTCGCTTCCGCGAGATCGGCTTCGTTCGGCGCGCCCCGCCAGATGTAATAGCCGGAATAGACCGGCTGCACCGCCGGAGCAACCTGCTCGCGCACGCTCGAGCGGATGCCGTCGCCGCCGACAAGGAGATCGGCGCGCTCGCGCTTGCCGCCGGCGAAGTGCACGAGCACGCCCGAGCCGTCCTGCTCGACGCGCTCGAAGGTGTGGCCGAGGTGGTAGCTTGCCTCCGCGATGGTCGCCCGCAGGAGCCGCTGCAGCCGGTCCCACGAGGTGAGGATCTGCGGCAGATGTTTCTCCGCGATCACGCGCCCATCGCGGTCGAGGGTGATGCGTTTGTCCACTTCGATGCCGAGATCTCGGGTCCCGGCGCCGCTCGTCTCCAGCGCGTCCAGCAATTCCGGGTGGGTGGTGATGCCGGCGCCGCGGCCGACCAACTCGACGGACGAGCGCTCGTAGACATCGGCTTGCCAACCGATCTGCCGCAGGAACGCCGCGGTAAAGAGGCCCGACATCGAGCCGCCGATGATGATGGCGCGCGGGCGGCGGCGTTTGCTCGGCATTCCGGCGCTCGTCGCCCTCGGCATTGGATGACGCTTGGTCTCTGTGAAGTAGTTAACAAAAGGTTTCCGCCGGGCAGTCTAGGCATATTGGTAGGCCAAAACAGGGGAGCTACCAATGCGCAGCGACTTTGCCGGGCTTGTTCCCGATATCGCAGCCGCCGGGCGGGCGCCGAAAGCGCAGCACAACGACACTTCGGATGCGGCGCTGATCGCCAAGGTCGCAGCCGGCAACAGGCTCGCCATGCAGGTCCTGTTCGCCCGCCATCATGCGCGCGTGTACCGCTTCATATTTCGGCTTCTCGGCAGCGAGGCGGCGGCGGAGGACTTAACCAGCGAGGTCTTCCTAGGCGTGTGGCGGCACGCGCACCGCTTCGAGGCGCGCTCCTCGGTCACGACCTGGCTGCTGGCAATCGCGCGCTACAAGGCGCTCGCGGAGCTGCGGCGCCGGCCGGAGCTCGCCTGCGACGAGGCGGCCGCGCAAACAAGCGATCCGGCCGACGATCCGGAGGCGACCTTCGCGATCAAGCACCGCGGAGAAATCGTGCGCGACTGCCTGGGCCGCCTGTCGCGCCGGCATCGGGAGGTCATCGATCTCGTCTACTATCACGGAAAATCGGTGCAGGAGGCCGCCGCGATTCTCGGCATTCCGGGCAATACGGTCAAAACCCGCATGTTTCACGCCCGCAAGAATCTCTCAGAGCTGCTCGCCGCGCGTGGCGTCATGGGCGCACTGGCGTAGCTCAAACCTGGGGATCGCTCCGCTTCACGACGGATCGAAGTCCGCGCCCTCTGCCGCGATGGCGGTGAGCTTGTCCGGCGCGATCACGCCGACGCCGCCGCGCTCGAGCCGAATCCAGCCGCGCTTGGCCCATGCCCGCAGCTGCTTGTTGGTGCTCTCGCGCGACATGCCGATCATCTGGCTGATCTCGCGTTGGGTGATGGCCGCCTTGGTCGGCGTCGCCGAGCCCTGCACGCCCCCAGTCAGCTGCAGTAATGTCTTCGCCAAGCGCGTCGGCAGGTTCAGGAACGTGATGTCCTGCACCTGCTCGCTGGTGCGGCGCAGCCGTGAGCAGAGAATCTCGATGAACTTGAGCATCACGTCCGGCTGACTGCTCAGGAAGGGAACGAAATCGCGCCGCTCGATGACGATGAGCTCGCAGTCGGACATGGCGGTCGCATCCGCGGTGCGCGGGCGGCCGTCGAGCAAGGCGATTTCCCCGAAAATATCGCCCTCGCGAAAGACGTTGAGCACGATGTCCTTGCCGTCGGCGGAGGCGACGCTGACTTTCACCGCGCCGGTGAGCACCCCCATGAGCCCGCTTCCCGGATCGCCCTTCGCGAAGATGGGGGTCCCGCGCGCCACCCGGCGCGTCTTCATGTAGGAGCCGAGGTGCTCGATCACCCCCGGCGGAAGATCGCGAAACAGCGGATGGCTGCGGAGCAGGGATAACTTGTCACGCGTACGTTCCCCCTGCGACTTAGCGCTTGGACTCGGCATGAGGGCTCCCCTCCCCGTTGCAAACGAGTCTTGCAGTCGACGTGTGCGCTCGAGCACGCTTGGCGAGCGTTTCGTCGCAGTACCAGTATAGCCGATTCCAGTATAGCCGATTCCATCGTCGATGCGGCGCCGCCGGCTTTTCCCGCGCGGAAGGCCGTATGCTCTCGAAAAGAAGCGAAGGTCACAAATGCACGCTTAGAGTGCATCTGCCCTCCGCTCCCTAGCTTGGGGTCGACAAGGAAAATGCGCCTTATGTGAAGGGCCTCACCCTCCAAACCCGACGCCGATGGCAGTCTCGCACGCGAGCCAAATCGAGACGGGAGGTGTGACATGCAGATGCAGCAGATCCGTTACTTCCTGGCGCTCTGCGAGGAGCGCAATTTCACGCGGGCGGCCGGACGCTGCGGCGTCACGCAGCCCTCGCTGACCAACGCCATCATCGCGCTCGAGCGGGAGCTCGGCGGCGCACTGTTTCAACGCAGGCCGGCGATCGCGCTCACCGTGCTCGGCCACGCGGTGCAACCATACCTGCAATGCGTTGCGGAAAACGCCGATCGAGCGTGGAATGCGGCGCAGGCGATGGTCGGTGTGCGGCCGGCAAATCGCGTGCCGGCGGCGCCCGAGCCGCTGACGTCCAGCCCGGCCTCCCCGTCGAGCTGACCGCCGCATAGGCGGCCCGTGGCGGCGCGCGGCCAGTTGATCGCGTAGCCCGCCTAAAGCCGCGCCAACCCCCGCCTTTCTCCGCAAGCCCGGGCACGCCCGTGTCGACTCGCTCCCGGGATCGCGGCTTGTGCCGCGGCGAAAAGCATTCCTAAAATCCCGCTGTTGGCGCGCGCTTGACCAGCGCCGGGAAGGACAGCAGATGCGGCGCTTTTGGCGGGCCATGACGTGCGCGTTGGGCCTGGCCATCCTCGCAACACAGGCACCGGCGCAGACCTACCCCGCAAAGCCAGTCCGCATCATCGTGCCGTATGCACCCGGGGGCCTCACCGACGTGGTGGCGCGACTTTATTCCGAGCAGTTGCGGCAGCGCTTGGGCCGCAACGTATTCGTCGAGAACAAGCCCGGCGCTTCCGGAATCATCGCCATCGAGGAGATGGCGCGCGCTCGCCCCGACGGCCACACGCTCATGATCGGCAACATCTCGACCAACGCGTTGACGCCGGTCCTGCTCGCGAAAAAAATGAAGCTCGATTACGAGCGCGAGGTGCAGATCGTCGCGCCGCTCGCCGACGTCCCGGTCTTTTTTCTCGCCACCACGACGGAATTCCCGCCGCGCAACTTCGGCGAATTTCTCGCCTATGCCAGGGAGCATCCGGGCAAGGTCCGTTACGGCAGCGCCGGCGTCGGCAGCTATCAGCAAATCAATACCGAGATCCTCGCCAAACGCGCCGGTCTCGACCTCGTGCACATTCCATTCAAGGGCGGCGGCGCCGAGATCCTGCGCGACCTCGGCAACGGCGATATCCAGGTGTCGTGGTTCAACATCACCAATCCGGTTGGCATGATGAAAACGGGTCGCGTGCGCGCGCTCGCGGTGGCCGCCGAAGCGCGGCTGCCGCAACATGCCGACGTCCCCACGCTCGCCGAGGTCGGATTCCCCGGCATGCGCGCGGCCCAATGGGTGGCGGCATTCGCGCCGGCCGCGGTGCCGGCCGCGATCGTCGCGACGCTGCACGCGGCCTTCGTCGCAGCGATGGCCGCGCCCGAGATGCAGGAGGCCTTCGCCCGCGGCGGCATGCTCATGCCGCGGCCAGCCGCGCTCGCCGACGCCGGCGGCTGGCTGCGGGAGGAAATGGCGAGCTGGAAGCGCGACGTCGAAGTCACCGGGATCGTCGTGGAGGAATGAGCTTGAAGATCGGCATCCTCGCGGGCGACGACATCGGCCTCGAAGTCGTCCCGGAATGCATCAAGGTGATGAAGGCCGCCGTCGCGCGCGAGCGGCTCGATATCGATTGGCGGCCGCTGCCGATCGGCAAACGCGGGCACGAGGAGCACGGCCACACGCTTCCGGCGGTGACCGAGCAGGCCCTGCGCGAGCTCGACGGCTGGGTGATGGGCCCGATCGGGCACGCCGCCTATCCGCGCGGCGATCCCAGCTGGGTGATGCCGCCGGTGCGCAAGAAGTTCGACCTGTTCGCGGCGGTGCGCCCGGCGCTGTCGCACGCCGCCATCGCGTCCATCCACAAGAACGTCGACATCGTCTTCCTGCGCGAGCTCACGGAGGGAATGCTCTATTCCGAGACGGTCGTCGCCGGCCTGCCGGAGTTTCGGCCCAACGACGACATCACCGTCGCCATGCGCGTGATCACCCGCAAAGGATCGCGCCGCGTCGCGCGCGAAGCCTTCGAGATCGCCCGCACCCGCGCGCGCAAGAAGGTGACGGCGGCGCACAAAGAGCCGGTCTACCGGCTCGCTTGCGGCATGTTCGCGGAGGAATGCCGCAAGGTCGCGCACGAATATCCGGACGTGACCTTCGAGGAGATGATGATCGATTCGATCGCGCTGAAGCTCGTGACCGCGCCGCAGCAGTTCGACGTGGTGGTCACGACCAACCAGGTCGTGGATATGTCAACAAAGTATTGATTTTATTGAGTTTCTTTCAGGTCGAGGTAAAGCCCGAGGTAAGCAAAGGTAAAGCCCGGAAGCGCCCTCGCCCGCCGCAAAATAAATCTTCGGCGGTGTGGCACTAGACGGCGCGAAGCTTCATTCACTTGCCATGCGCTACCCGCGCAGTGCGGCCAACAAGGGAGTTTCGCGTCGTGTCAAACCAGTCAAACACTTATCGCTCGCTAGACGTCATCGCCGGCGAGATACACAAGCTCGAGCGCAATTGGCCGCCGCGTCGGCGGCGGGGCGTGAACCTTGACTGCCTAGCGGCGTTGCCTATGTAAGACAGTGAAACCGCCGCCTAGCGGCATCGATTAACCTTTAACCCCATATCGGATCCCGAAGGAGTCTTGACCGGGGTCCGCATCGAGCGCCACCAGCGCTCGTGCGGGCCTTTTTTCGTTTGGGCCATTGCACGAGCGCGATCGAAACGGGAGATCGCACGTGCAGACTACCAAAGACGCCGCCGGCACCGAGCAAGCCTCGTGGCGGATCGACGACTGGCTTCGGGCCGCCGGCCATCCGTTCCAGCGGCCGAAGCTTTACGGGGAAATTCACGCCGGCCGGATCGCGGTGCGCAAGATCGGCCGCCGCCGCCTCGTCATCCTCACCTCGCCCCGCGCTTACTTCGAGAGCCTGCCGGATAAGGTCGGCCCGCCCGTCACTACTTGCGGCGGCCGGCGCAAGGTGCAGCCGTGATTAAGGAGGTGCACCTGCTAGCCCGCCGGCACGGCACCGAAGCCTGGGGGATTCAGCAGACCTTCAGCAAGGGCGATGCCGCCGCCCGCCGGAAGGATGCGGAGCTGGCGATGCGCCGATGGCAGGCGCATTGGGCCGATGCCTACGCGTTCGAGTTCAAGATCGTCACCGCGGACATACCCAAGTGGCGTTATTCGAGCCGCCTGCCGGCGTTCCCGGAAAAATCCACCATGGTGGCACCCCGCCGGCCGGCCCGCCCCGAGCTCGATCTCAAAGCCTCTGCTGACATTCCCTCGTCATCACCCGAGGAGCCTACCCCATGACGACGTCAACATTCTATCTCGATGACGATCATCTGCTCATGGAGTGCGAGGGCATCTTAATCCTCGAGGACGGCAGCCGGCGATCATTGATGCTGCCGATCACGGCCGGCGATGCGCGAGCCTACCGTGACAATCCCGACGTCTGCCGCTGCGATAACTGCCTACGCACGTTCGCGCGCGCTGCGCAGCTCCTCGAACTCATGGAGACGCGCAACGCCGGCTGGATCTCGGAGCGGAAGTTTCAGCGCGAGCTCAAGCGGCTGGGCTACACCCGCGCCGCCGAGCAGCCCACCAGGCACTGACCCATGCGCGCCAAATTCAAACGGGCTTGGACCGTGCGCCGACTTTTTCACGAGCACGGCTATCAAATCGGCGAGCTCCGATTTTCCGGCGGCGGCCATTGGCGCTTGATCGCGGCGCGGCCGGGCGAGCCGTTCCGGCCGTGGACCGTGCAGCGTGATTACGGCATGCGCACCATCCGCAATTTGCATGCCGATCTACGTCGCGGCTTCCAGCGATGAGGTGATCACCATGTTGAAGCGAATGAGCGCCGAAATCCTGTTTCCCGATCCGAACGGCATAAATGACTTCGTTGCCGAGCTTATTGAGCACGATTTCGAAGTCGAATTTCTCAGTTTCGTTGATCTATACAGCCGGACGATCTGGCTTCACGCCAGCATCACCACTGATATCGAAGAGGACGACTTCCTTGACTGGGTGCAACGCCTCGTCGATCCGCTCGGCGGCGATGTCTACGAGGCCGGCCCCGATACACCGGAACACCGCGCCTATTTGGCATCGCGCGGCGCTTTCACCGAGTGAACATCGAGCGCGCCCGCGTGTCGCTAATTCGGCCCCACCATAAGGTGGAGCAAAAGGTGTTCGGGATGAAGGTCCCGAATTCGGCTGCGGCGCCCGCAATGCCGCATAACGAGAAGAAGGTCCAACCAGAAGGGATTTGACCATGAGTCAGATGACGACGACGAAAAGCACTGCACTGACGACCGAGCAAAACGCCTTGAGCAATTCGGCGCGTCGGGATCTGTCGGCCGATATTTGCGATTTAACAAAGGTGAATTCCTTTGCGGCGACGCTGAGAATCCCGACGTGATCGAGCTCGGCACGCGGCTGATCGCCGAGGTGCCGAACATGAAAGGCGGCTGGGTGAAGTGGCGCGACAAGACGCCAGTCGATGAAAGGATGCACCTGATATCGGAACGCATCCCGATGCCGAACCGCACGGACCTCGGCGACAACGATCCCGAGCTGTGGGAGAAAAACAAAGACGGCTCGCCGCGGGATCCGTGGGCGGAAACTTACCGGCTCACCCTGCGCTCGGTGGAAGATCCCGACGACGATGACGCGGCATTCACATTCACGACCTCGTCGAAGGGCGGCCGCCGCGCCATGAAGAAGCTGGGCGGAATCTTCGGCAAGGAGGGCCTGCGTATGCGTCCTGGTCAGCTGCCGATCGTCGAGCTGAGCTTCACCGCATACGACCATCGGG
>Ga0307277_10000305_pt1 | contig 17552 bp, 20 predicted proteins | sample ER_DNA_116_FD_194473 | JGI IMG/M metagenome (GOLD analysis project Ga0307277, IMG submission 194473) | Bulk soil microbial communities from the East River watershed near Crested Butte, Colorado, United States - ER_DNA_116 | ecosystem: Environmental > Terrestrial > Soil > Floodplain | place...
AGCTACCGCGAGTCCGCGATCGGGCTCCTGCGCGGGATGCCCGCGTCGACGGTCCTCTCCTGGTGGCGCGGCCACCCGTCTGGCTGGTGGAACCCGCTCGACTGGAACGTCGCCTCGATCTGCGTCCCGATCGCGACGCACGTGCCGCATGCGGCCGGGCTCGCCTGGGGGAAGAAGCTGCGCGGCGAGAGCGCCTGCGCGATCGCGTACTTCGGCGACGGCGCCACGTCGGAGGGCTCGTTCCACGAGGGCGCCAATTTCGCGGCGGTAATGCGGGCGCCACTCGTGCTCTTCTGCAACAACAACCAGTGGGCGATCTCGACGCCGCTCGAGGCGCAGACCGCGGCAGAGACGCTTGCCGACAAGGCGGTCGGCTACGGGATCCCCGGGGTGCGGGTGGACGGGGCCGACGTGCTCGCGGTCTACGAAGCGACCCGGGAGGCGGTTGCGCGGGCGCGTGGGGGCGAAGGGCCGACCTTCATCGAGGCGGTCACGTACCGGGCGGCGCCGCATGCCACCGCTGACGACCCGTCGGCGTACATCGATTCGGCTCGGGTCGAGGAGGAGAAGGAGCGCGAGTGTCTGGGCCGGTACGAGGCGTACCTGCGGCGACGGGGGCTGCTCTCGGATGAGGCGGCCGAGGCTGTGCGCGCCGACGCGCTCGACCGGATGCGCGAGGGGATCGCCGACGCGGAGGCCGAGCCGCCGCCGGACCCGGCGCTCCTCTTCTCGCACGCGCTCGCGGAGCCGCCCGCGTCGTTCGAGTCGGACCTCGCCGAGCTGAAGAGAGTGCTCGGTGGCTGAGCTCACGTTGGTGGAAGCGATCAACGACGGCTTCCACGTCGAGCTCGACCGCGATCCCGACGTGATGGTCATGGGCGAGGACGTCGGGCGGGCCGGAGGCGTTTTCCGCGCGACGGCCGGGCTGCGCGACCGCTTCGGGCCCGAGCGCTGCGTCGACACACCGCTCGCCGAAGCCGGGATCCTCGGCTCGGCCGTCGGCCTCTGCATGGCCGGCTGGCGGCCGGTCTGCGAGATGCAGTACGACGCGTTCTCGTATCCCTGCCTGGACCAGCTGATCACGCACGTGGGCCGCTACCGCTGGCGCACCGGCGGTGCGATGGAGTTTCCACTCGTCGTGCGGATGCCCTACGGAGGCGGCGTGCGGGCGCCGGAGCTGCACGACGACTCGCCGGAGGCCTACTACGTGCACACACCCGGGGTGAAGGTCGCGATCCCGTCGACGCCCGCCGACGCGAAGGGGCTGCTGGCCGCGGCGATCCGCGATCCGGATCCGGTCGTCGTGCTCGAGCCGAAGCTGCACTACCGGACGATGCGGGGCGAGGTCCCGGAGGGGGAGCACGTCGTGCCGCTCGGGAAGGCACGGGTGGTGCGGGAGGGCGACGACGTGACGCTGGTCGCGTACGGGGCGATGGTGCCGCTCGCGGAGAAGGCCGCAGACGAGCTCGATGTCTCCGTCGAGATCCTCGACATCAGAACGCTCAAGCCGCTGGACGAGGAAGCGCTGCTCACGGCCGCGGCGAAGACCGGCCGCGTCGTGATCGTCCAGGAGGCCCCGCGCACGGCCGGGTACGGCGCCGAGCTCGCGGCGATCCTCGCCGAGAAGGCGATGCTCGACCTGCGGGCGCCGATCGTCCGCGTGACCGGCTACGACGTGCCGTACCCGTACTGGCAGATCGAGGACGCGTACATGCCGTCGGTCGAGCGGGTCGTCGACGCGGTGCGAAGGCTGCTCGAGTTCTGAAAGCACCGCCGCCGTACCGGATCGTCACGGAGCGGATGGTCGTCCGCTGCTACGAGCCCGCCGACGCGCCGCTGCTCAAGGACGCCGTCGACTCGAGCATCGACCACCTGGTGCCGTGGATGCCGTGGGCGCTGGAAGAGCCGCAGACGCTCGAGCAGAAGACGGAGCTACTGCGGAGCTTCCGCGGTCAGTTCGACCTCGGCCAGAACTTCGTCTACGGGCTCTTCTCGCGCGACGAGTCGGAGCAGGTCGGCGGGAGCGGCTTCCACCTGCGGGTCGGCGACGACGCGTTCGAGATCGGCTACTGGATCCGCGCCTCGGAGGACGGCAAGGGCCTTGCGACCGAGGCGACGGCGGCGCTCACGCGTGTCGGGTTCGAGCTCTGCGAGGTCGACCGCATCGAGATTCACGTCGAGCCCGTGAACGAGAAGAGCGCTCGGATCCCGCAGAAGCTCGGCTACGCCGAGGAAGCGCGCCTGCGGCGGAGGCTCTACGCGCCGCCCGGGGGCGAACCGCGCGACACCGTCGTCTACAGCATGTTCCGTTCGGACTATCCGGGAACGCCTTCCGCGTCGGCCGAGCTCGAGGCGTTCGACGCCCGCGGCGAGCGCGTGCTCTGAGCGTGGTCCACGAGCTCCCGTTCGAGCGACGCACCGTCCACGGGCACTTCTCGCGGGACCTGCCTCCGGTTCTGTCGATCGACCCAGGCGACTCGGTGGTGTTCTCGTCTCCGGACGCGGGCTGGGGAATCGGGCCTCCTTCGGACGACGCCGGCACGCGCGAGCGGTTCGGGCCACGCGATCCGGAGCTGGACGGGGGGCACCCGCTGCTCGGCCCCGTTGAGGTCCGTGGTGCCGTTGAGGGCGCGACTTTGGCGGTGCATGTCGACGAGCTGCGGGTGGGCGCGTGGGGACTCACGGACTCGGCCGGGTGGCCGTCTCCGCTGAACGAGCGCCTCGGGGTGGCCGATGGCAACTCGCACACGCTCGTCTGGCAGCTCGACGGCGACGCCGGCACCGGTGTCGACCAGTTCGGCCGGAAGGTCTCGTTGCGGCCGTTCCTGGGCGTGATGGGGATGCCGCCGCCGGAGCCGGGCGTCTATTCGACGCACCCCCCACGGCGCTGGGGCGGGAACATCGACTGTTCTGAGCTTGGCGAAGGGGCGACGCTCTACCTTCCGGTGCCGGTCGACGGTGCACTGTTCTCGGCCGGCGACGGCCACGCGCGGCAGGGAGACGGCGAGGTCGGCCAGCTCGCGATCGAGGCGCCGATGGAGCGGGCTCGGCTGACGCTCTCGCTCGCCGACGTCGAGCTGCAGAACCCGGTGGCGAGAATCGACGGCGCCTGGCTGGCGTTCGGGTTCGACGTCGATCTCGACGAGGCGGCGGCGCAAGCAGTAGACGGGATGCTCGAGTTGATGCGCCGGGAGCGCGGGATCGAGCGGCGGGACGCGCTTGCCCTCGCGAGCGTCGTCGTAGACCTTCGCATCACGCAGCTCGTCAACGGGGTCAAGGGCGTGCACGCCGTGCTCCGCGACGACGCGCTCGTCTAGGGTCCGGCCCCGTGGCGTACGAGTTCAAGCTGCCCGACCTGGGCGAGGGGCTGACGGAGGGCGAGATCGCCCGCTGGCTCGTCTCCGAGGGCCAGGAGATCGCGGAGGACGACCCGCTCGTCGAGGTGCAGACGGACAAGACGACAGTCGAGATCCCGTCGCCTGCGGAGGGGAAGGTCGCACGCATCCTCGTCGCCGAGGGTGAGGTCGTCCCCGTTGGAACCGTGCTGGTCGTCATCGGTGAGGACGGCTCTGAGCGCCCACCGTCCGTTTCGGACACGTCCCAGGGACAGTCCCCGGGCCGTGTTCAGGAGGGACGGGTCAGGGCCACGCCGCTCGTTCGGCGCATGGCCGCAGAGCTCGGTGTCGAGCTTTCCTCCATCGAGGGGACCGGTCCGCAGGGGCGGGTGACCGAGGAGGACGTGCGCGCCGCGGCCGGGGCCGAGGGACTGTCCCTGGGACAGGGCCAGGAGGGACGGCGCGAGCGGTTGCGCGGCGTGCGGAGGCTCGTGGCCGAGCACATGGCCCGCGCGCACCAGGAGGTGCCGCCCGTCACCTGGGTCGAGGAGTGCGACTTCGGCGATCTCGACCTCAAGCGCCTCGTGCCGCTGACGCTCAAGGCGGTCGCGGACAGCCTCGAGGAGTTCCCCGAGCTGAACGCACGGCTCGACGGCGACGAGATCGTCTACCTCGACCGCTACGACCTCGGCGTTGCCGTGCAGACCGAGCAAGGCCTCGTCGTCCCCGTCGTCCGGGGCTGCGACGAGGCATCCGTGGACGAGCTGGCGCAGGAGGTCGAGCGGCTGGCCGACGCGGCACGGGCCGGCGAGCTCAAGCCGGAGGAGCTGCGCGGCTCGACGTTCACGGTCACGAGCGCGGGCAAGCTCGGCGGCCTGCTCACGACTCCGATCGTCAACCACCCCGAGGTCGCGATCCTCAGCATCGGCCGCGTCGCGGAGCGTCCGGTCGTGCGCGACGGCGAGGTCGTCGCCCGCCCGGTCGGCTACCTGGCGATCACCTTCGACCACCGCGTGATCGACGGCGCGCGTGCGGCGGAGTTCGGCCTGGCCGTGATCCGCCGGCTCGAATCAGGCAGCTAGCTCGTCGAGGTGCTGCTCGAGCAGTTCCTCGATGCGCGGCGCGCTGACCCTGCCCTCGAGCCGGCCGACGACCTTCTTGCCTTTCACGAGCGCGAGCGTCGGCACGGTGGTGATGCGAAAGCGCTTGGCCAGCTCGGGTTGCCGGTCGATGTCGACCTCCGTCACGCGCAGGCGCGCCCGCTCCTTGCGGGCGACGTGCGCCACGAGGCTTTCCATCCGGCGCGCCGGTCCCGAGTGGGCCGCGCCGAAGAAGACCAAAAGCGGGCGGGAGTCGCTGCTCACGAGGCCTGTTTTTCCCTGCAAACCAGGAGCCAAACCAGCAGGCGAATTTCTGGCTCTAGACTCTCTCCGAGATGTGGGAGTGGTATCGGAACGGCCTCGCGCTCGGCCTCGGGATCGCGATCGGCGGCGCGCTGTCGGCGCTGCTCGCCCCGCGACGCGCGCTCCTCGGAGCGGTTGCGATCGCGGCTGCGGCGGCGGCCGCAGCGCTTGGCTACTTCGCGATCGACGACTGGTCCGAGGGCGTGGCCGGCGGCGTCGGTGGGGTCCTCGGGACGCTTGCCGCCGGGGCGGTCGTCGGCGGTGCGCTGACCCGCGGCGGGACACGAGGCGGTACCGCGTTCCTCATCCTCGTCGCTGCACTCGGCGTCGCCGCGCTCGCATTCGTCCCTGCACTCGGCTACATCCAGGCGGTCGCGCTCGTCTTCCTGACCGTCCGCGCGCGGCGGCGGCGCCCAGGTCGCTACGCCGGCCTCCGCAGCCTTGCCCGCGACTAAGAAGCTGATCCTCGTCGTCATCGACGGCCTCACGCCCGAGGTCTTCGAGGACGCGGTCGAGACCGGATCCGCGCCGGCGCTCGCGTTCCTCGCCGCGCACGGCCGCTACGGCCGCGGCTTCTCCACCTTCCCCTCGCTGACCCCGGTCTGCCTCTCGTCGATCGCGACCGGCGCGCACCCGGACGTGCACCACATCCCGCACCTCGTCTGGTACCACCGCGGCGAGAAGCGGGTCGTCGAGTACGGCTCCTCGTTCGCCGCGATCCGCGCCGCCGGTACGAAGCGCTCGATCCTCGACGCGATCTTCAACATGAACGAGCAGCACCTGGGCAGCGAGGCCGTGACGATCTACGAGGCGCTCGAGGACGCGGGCCTCACCGCGGGGGCGGTGAACGTCACCTGCTACCGCGGCCGCACGCCGCACCGGCCGCTGCTTCCCGGCGCGACGCGCCCGGCGTTCGGACCGAAGCGCTTCTTCTTCTACAACCTGTTCGAGTCCGATGTCACCGGCGCGCCGGTCGCGGTCTTCGGCCGCTCGGAAGGGTCGATCGACGCCTACGCGGCCGCCGTCGGCCGCTGGCTCGTGACGCGCGACGGCTTCGACTTCCTCTTCTACTACCTGCCCGACTACGACTTCGCCTCGCACGCCCTGGGGCCGGCCGCCACGCAGGAGGCGCTTGCCCGCAGCGACGCGGCGGTCGGCGCGCTGATCGAGGCCGCCGGCGGCCCGGACGAGTTTCTCGAGCGCTACGCGGTGATCGTCTGCTCCGACCACGGCCAGACGAAGGTGGAACGCGTCGCCTCGCTCCAGGAGTCGTTTACGGGGCTCGAGGACGTGATCGTGACCGCGTCGAACCGGGCGGGCATGGTCTACGGAGAAGACCCGGCTGCGCTCGCCCGCCGGCTCGACGGCAGTCCGGCCGCAGAGGTCAGCCTCTACCGCGAAGGCGACGAGGCGGTCGCGCGCCGCGACGGGGAGGAGCTCCGGTTCAGGCCCGGCGCCACGGGCTGGGAGACGAGCGGCGACGAGTCCCTGCTCGACCAGCCCGACGCGCTCGAGCGTGCCTGGTGCGCCCTCGCGAACCCGAACGCGGGCGAGCTGATCGTCTCCCCGCCGGCGGGCGTCGAGCTCGTTGACCTCGCCGGCAGGAGCCACCTCGGCGGCGGCAGCCACGGCTCGCTCGAGGCCGGAGACTCGGTCGTGCCCGTGCTCACGGTCGGTCTCGGGAACAAGATCCCGCAGCGGATCGTCGACGTCTCCCCGCTGGTGCTCGAGCACTTCGGCGTCCAGGCGGGCGCCGCGCATGCCGCAGCCTGACGATGAGCGTTCGGACATGGTCGCCCGGCAGCTGCGCGCTCGCGACATCGTCGACGAGAACGTCCTGCGCGCGATGGAACGCGTGCCACGGGAGCTGTTCGTGCCCGAGCGGGAGCGGCGGCGCGCGTACGAGGACGCGGCGCTCCCGATCGGCGAGGGCCAGACGATCTCGCAGCCGTACATGGTCGCGCGGATCTGCGAGGCGCTCGAGGTCCGCCCGGGGCACAAGCTGCTCGACGTCGGCACCGGCTCCGGCTACCAGGCCGCGGTCCTGGCGGAGCTCGGCGCCGACGTCCTGACCATCGAGCGGATCCCGGAGCTCGCCGAGCAGGCGCGCGCAAACCTCGCCACGGCGGGCTACGAGGTCGAGGTCCGGGTCGGCGACGGCACCCTCGGCGTGCCCGACCGGGCGCCGTTCGACGGGATCGCGGTTGCCGCGGCCGCGCCCGAGCTTCCGGAGACGCTCTACGAGCAGCTGCGCCCCGGCGGCAGGCTCGTCGTGCCCGTCGGCGGCCCCCGCGCGCAGCGGCTCGAGGTGATCGTGCGGAGTCCCGAGGGGCCGGCGGTCGTGCACTCGGTGCCGTGCCGGTTCGTGCCCCTCGTCGGCGAGGAGGGCTACGCGGGATGACGCGCGTCCACGTCCGGATCCGCGGTCGCGTCCAGGGGGTCTTCTTCCGCGCCGAGGCTTGCGCGCGGGCCGAGTCGCTCGACGTTTCGGGCTGGGTCCGAAACGCCGAGGACGGCAGCGTCGAGGCAGTGTTCGAGGGCGACGAGGAGCGCGTCCGGTCGATGGTCGACTGGTGTGGCCGCGGCCCGAGCGGTGCCAGCGTCGACGACGTCGAGGTCGAGCGCGAGGAGCCGACCGGCGAAACCGGGTTTCACGTCCGCTAGTCTCGGCCGGCCAATGGCCTTTTCTCCTGCTGAGGCGCTCTCGCGCACCCGTGCGGGCCAGGCCCTGCGCCGGCCGCACAACTGGGTGCAGCTGGCCAAGTTCTCGGCCGTCGGCGCGAGCGGCTACGTCGTCAACCTCGCGGTCTACACGGCGCTGCTCAAGGGCGCGGATCTCCACTACGCGCTCGCCGCGACCTGCTCGTTCGTCGTCGCGGTGACGAACAACTACACCTGGAACCGCCTCTGGACCTTCCATGCGCAGCGCGGCCACTACGGCTGGCAAGGCCTGCGCTTCCTCGTCGTCGCGCTCTTCGCCTACGGCGTCAACCTGATTCTGCTGAGCGCCCTGATCGGGCTCGGAGTCGACAAGGTGCTGTCACAGGCGATCGCCATCGTCCTCGTGACGCCCCTGAACTTCGTCGGCAACAAACTGTGGTCGTTTCGCGTGCACCGGCTCTAGTTCTGATCGCCGCTCTGGCGCTGGCGGTCGCTGCGTCCGCGGCGGCGGGGCCTCCGAAGAAGCTCGCCCCCTCCGCCCAGCCACCGGAGCCGCGGCTCGCCAAGGCCGAGGTGACCCGGATCTTCCTCCAGTACGGGAAGGTCGCCTCCTGGCTCGACCGCTATCCGCAGAAGGGCCGCAGCACCGAGACCACCTACAAGAACGGCATCTGGACGGTCAAGGTCTGGTGGGGCAAGGCCGGCGAGATCGCGACCGGCCACGTCGACGACCACAGCGGCGCCGTGACCGACGCCTGGACCGGCCCGCAGGTCGCGTGGAAGATGGCGCGCGGCACACCCGGCGCCTTCGGCGGCAAGGAGATCAACAGCACCGGGATCTGGCTCGCCTTCTGCGCACTCTTCTTCTTCGGCCTCGCCGATCTGCGCCGGCTGTTGAGCATGCGCAACCTCGACCTGCTCGCGCTCCTCTCGTTCTCGGTCTCACTCTGGTTCTTCAATCGCGGCGACGTCTTCACGAGCGTCCCGCTCGTGTACCCGCCGCTCCTCTACCTCCTCGGCCGCATGGTCTGGAGCGGCTGGCGCGGGCGCCTCGGGACCGGGTCGCTGCCGGTCTGGCCGGTATGGCTGCTCGCAGCTGCGACCGTCTTCGCCGCCGGCTTTCGGGTCGGCCTCAACGTCCAGTCGTCGAACGTGATCGACGTGGGCTATTCGGGCGTCATCGGCGCCGACCGGATCGCGCACGGCCAGTCGCCGTACGGGCACTTCCCGGTCGAGGAAGACCTCAAGGCTTGCGGCCCCTCCGACACCGAGGGTGAGATCCGGAACCGCGTCCAGACGAACGGACGCTGCGAGTCGGCGAACCCGCGGGGCGACACCTACGGGCCCGTCGCGTACGAGGCGTACCTCCCGGGGTACCTCATCCTCGGCTGGAGCGGCAAATGGGACGACCTGCCGGCGGCCCACTTCGCCTCGATCGGGTTCGACTTCCTCTGCCTGATCGGCCTCGCGCTCGTCGGGCTGCGGTTCGGCGGGACCCGGCTCGCCGCGACGCTCGCCTTCGCCTGGGCCGCGTACCCCTTCACGCAGTACGTGTCGAGCTCGAACACCAACGACGCTCTGCCCCCGCTCTTCCTCATCTGGGGCTTCTGGCTGCTGACCTCGCCCTTCGCACGCGGGGCTGCGGTCGCGCTCTCGGGCTGGACGAAGTTCGCGTCGCTGATCGTGGGGCCGCTCTGGGCTTCATATCCCGAACCGTTGCGTCGGCCGCGGGCGAAGGCGGTCTTCGTCGCCGGCTTCGTCGTCGTCACGCTCGCCGTGTTCTCGATCCTCCTACTGGAGCCGCATCCGATCGGCGCCGTGCAGGAGTTCTGGAAGCGGACGCTGAGCTGGCAGGTGCGCCGCGACTCGCCGTTCTCGCTCTGGGACTGGCGCCAGTACCACGCGGGACTGCCGGACCTCCAGGTCCTGCAGTGGGTGCTCGAGGGCCTTCTGGCGGCGGGGGCGATTGCGGCCTACTTCGTCCCGCGCCGGAAGTCGCCGCTCCAGCTGGCCGCGCTCACGGCCGCGCTCCTGATCGGCTTCCAGCTCGTGCTGACCCACTGGTTCTACCTCTACCTGCCGTGGTTCTTCCCGTTCGCGGCCTTTGCCGTCCTCGCGCCGGCGGCTCGGCGTGAGCGCGCCCCCGTTGTGGAGACACGTGAACGTCCTCGCCCGGAGCTGGTCGGCGTCGACTGAGCCCTGGCGCGTCGTCTACGCCGCGCTCGGGCTCTTTCTCGTCTCGTTCACGCTGCTTCACTTCGGCTTCTACCAGCGCCACCTGATCATTGACACGGTCGAGTACCACCGCTACGGGCTCGCGATGACGCACGGGAAAGTGCCCTATCGCGACTTCCGGATCGAGTACCCGCCGGGCGCGCTGCCGGTGTTCGCGCTTCCCGCTGCCGACCGGCCCGACTTCGGCCGCTACAACCGCGAGTTCCAGATCCTGATGGGGCTCTGCGCGGCTGGCGCGCTGCTCGCGATGGCCTGGGCGCTGCGGACGCTTCTGGCTCCGCCGCAGCGGCTCGCCGCCGCGCTCGGTTTCTTCGCCGTCGCACCACTCGTCCTCGGCTCGGTGCTGATCTACCGCTACGACCTCTGGCCGGCCGCGCTCACGGCGTTAGGGCTGGCTGCGGTGGTCGCGGGTCGCAGCCGCCTCGGCTTCGGCGCGCTCGGGCTGGGGATCGCGGCAAAGGTCTTTCCTGGAGTGCTGATTCCACCGGCGCTCGCCTACGTGTGGCGCACGCGCGGCCGGCGAGAGGCGCTCGTCTGTCTCGCCTGTGCTGTCGCGGCCGTCGCCGTCTTCGTCGTCCCCTTCCTCGTCGTTGCGCCGCACGGCGTCTGGTCGAGCATCCAGCGGCAGGCGAGCCGGCCGCTGCAGATTGAGAGCCTCGGCTCCGCGGCGCTGCTCGCGGCCCATCAGATCGGCGGCCTACACCTGACGATGGTGACGAGCCATGGCTCGCAGAACCTCGCCGGGTCGCTGCCGAAGGCGCTCGGGGCGGTCGAGAGCGCGCTCCTCGCCGTGACGCTGGTCGGGATCTGGATCGCGGCAGCTCGCGGCCCTGCGACCCCGGAGCGGCTCGTCCGCTACTCGGCCGCGGCGGTGACTGCCTTCGTCGCCTTCGACAAGGTGCTCTCGCCCCAGTTCATGATCTGGCTCCTGCCGCTCGTGCCGCTCGTCCGCGGCCGCCGGGGATTGGCCGCGTCCGCGCTCCTCGCGCTTGCGTTACTCCTGACGCAGCTCTGGTTCCCGATCCGCTACTGGGATCTCGCGCTCCATTTCGCCGCCTTCCCGTCTTGGCTCGTCGTCGCGCGAGACCTCACCTTGCTGGCGCTCCTGGCGATCTTGCTCGTCAGGGAACGGGAACCCGGAGCGGCTCACAGCTGAGCGCACGGCCCTCGTCATCGCATTCGACGACGACGCCCTCGATCCGCACGCCGCCTTCGGCCGGCTCGAAGCGGACCGCCATCCCGGTGCGCATCCGCCCGATCGCGAGATCGGCCTTGACGCCGATCACCGAGTCGTGCGGCCCGGTCATGCCCGCGTCCGTGATCGCCGCGGTGCCGCCGGGTTGGACACGTGCGTCGCTGGTCTGGACGTGCGTGTGCGTGCCGATGACGGCGGTCACCCGCCCGTCGAGCAGGCGTGCGAGCGCGACCTTCTCGCTGGTCGCCTCGGCGTGGAAATCGACGATCACGATCTTCGCCTGTGCCCGGGCCTGCTCGACGAGGTCGTCCACCACCTCGAACGGGCTCACCGGCGTGGGCATGAAGAGGATCCCCAGCAGGTTGACGACCGCGACGTCGCCGACGACCGCCAGCCCGCGACCAGGCGACCCGGCCGCGAGATTCGCCGGCCGGACGACCCGGTCCGACGTCTCGAGGTAGGGGCCGATCTCGCGCCTCCGCCAGACGTGGTTGCCGAGCGTGAGCGCGTCCGCGCCCGCTGCGAGGAGCCTGTCCGCAAGGCGCGGCGTGATGCCGGCCCCGTCGGCCACGTTCTCGGCGTTGACGATGCAGAACCCGGCGCCGTGCTCCTCCTTCAGTCCCGGCAGCCGCTCCTCGACCGCAGCGCGGCCCGGCTTGCCGAAGACGTCTGCGATGAAAAGAACTACTACGGGAACGACAGAGCGGCCGCGGGATGAACGGAGACGGAGGCGTGGTTGCCCGCGTCGGGCGTGTAGCGCGAGAGAGCCTGGCGCTCGACGCCGCTGAAGTCCACGACCGTCCCGACCTTCGACGTCGTCGAGGCGACTGATGACCCGACGGTCAGGCTCGGATCGGGCGCGATGTGCGTCAGCGAGATGACGATCGACGGGTTGCCGCTCGGCTGGATGTCGATCCGCGCGCCGTAGTGCTTCCCGTTGAGGATGTACGGCGTGATCCCGACGATCGTCCCGTCGACCGGCGAGTAGACGTCGGTCCCGGGCGCTGCGCCGACGTCGAGCGCGGCCGTCGCCGGGCCGGTCCCGCCGTCGAGCACGTAGTAGCGCAGCCCGGTGCCCGCACCGCCGAACAGGTGGCGGGCCACGCGGCTGACGAGCCCCTGGTTCACCTGGTGGCCGACCGCGTCGAGCGCGAGCGCGCCGTCACCCGATGCGTGGTAGCCGATCGCCGTCACACGGCCCTGTGCGATCGGCAGCTCGAGCCGCAGCGACTCCCACATCGCCACGACCTGCGGCTGCGGCGGCCCCGAAGGCAGCAGGCGCGTCGCAGGCGCGGGGGCCGTGGTCTGCACGGTCCTCGTCCCGTTGCCGGACCCGAAAGCGGTCAGGAGCAGGGTGATCAGCGCGACTGCGGCAAGCAGGAGTAGGCCCACCAGTCGCCTCTTCCGGCGCGCGGCGGCCACATCTGCCCGCCGTCGCCGCACGGCCAGTGCGTGCCCGGAGGTCGGTGGCATCCGCCGCACCGTAACGAAGCTCGGCTGGGGCTGCAACGCGAGCGCGCCATCCGTTTCGAAGTTCCACTCCCAACGGGGGAGCCGTTCTACCTGCGCGCTACGATGGCTCGCATGGCCGGGCCTCCCGCCGAGGTCGCGCGACTCCAGATCCCGCGCTGGATTCAGCTCGTCGGTCTCCCGCTCGTGCTGCTGTTCCTGTGGGTGGTGGCGGGCGCGGCGCGTCACGTCGTTTTCCTCTTCCTCATCGCGGCACTGATCGCGTTCCTGCTCAACCCGCTGGTGCGGGGACTGACCCGTGTCTGGATCCCCCGCGGGTTCGGCGTCGCGATCGTGTACGTGACGTTCGCGGCCATCGTCGTCGGCGCGGGCGCCGCGCTCGGCACCGTGGTCATCAACGAGACGAAGTCGAGCGCGAGCCGCGTGGACGACTACTTTACGGAGACCCACGGACGCCCCTATGAAACCGAGGCGTACCGCGACGTCGACCGCTTCCAGCACTGGCTCAACAAGCACCACCTGAGTGGGATCAAGGTCCGAAAGCAGGGCCACGACCTCGTCAACCGGATCCGGAAGCACGACGTCTCGAAGTACACGGGCAAGATCGTCAACTTCGTCGAGGGCGCCGCGATCGGGACGATCAAGTTCCTCTTCGGCCTGGTGCTGGTGATCGTGGTGTCGATCTACATGCTGCTCGACATGCCGCGGTTAGGACGTGTCGTGGACCGGCGCTTCCCTCCGAAGCCCGGCTCTTCGGCGCTGCTGACACGGATCGAGCGATCACTGGCGAGCTACGTCCGCGGCCAGGCACTGCTGTCGCTGATCATCGGGACGAGCGCCGGCCTGGGCCTGTGGCTCCTCGGCACGATCGGCTGGGCGCCCGGCGCCGACCGCTACGCCGTGCTGTTCGGCGCCTGGGTGGCGATCACGGAGCTGCTCCCGTACGTCGGTCCGTGGCTCGGTGCGATCCCACCTTTCATCTACGAGCTCGTCGTGCACCCGATCGCCGCGCTCTGGGTCGGGCTGCTCTTCCTCGGGATCCACCAGATCGAGGGGCACATCGTGGTGCCGAACGTGATGGGCAGCGCGCTCCGGCTGCACCCGCTGCTGGTGATCTTCGGGCTGCTGGCCGGGGGCGAGATCTACGGACTGCCGGGCGCGCTGGTCGCGCTGCCGCTGCTGGCTGCGGGCCGCGCGATCTGGGAGTTCTTCGGTGAGCGGGTGACGTTCGAAGAGTGGCGGGAAGGCGGGAAGGTTCCGGTCGAGGTCGAGGTGGAAGAAACGCGGGCGGTGACGCCAGTTCCGCCTCAAGACCCGCCTGCAGCAGCGAGCCGGTGAGCTCGGAGCCGGCGCTGCTATCAGCCCGGGGCGCTGGCCGAACGTTCGGCCAGACCATCGCGCTCGAGCCCGTCGACCTGGACATCGCGCCCGGCGACGCGCTGGCGCTCGTGGGCCCGAACGGCGCCGGCAAGTCGACGCTCCTCGCGCTCCTCGCGGGCGCGCTCGAGCCGAGCACGGGGCGGATCGAGCGGCGCAAGGGCGTGCGCGTCGGCTGGGCGCCGCAACGGCCCGCCCAGTACGGGCGGCTCTCGGCGCGCGAGAACCTCGAGCTGTTCGCGCGCCTCGAGGGCGAGCACGAGCCCGAGGAGGCCGCGGCGCGGCTGTTGGAGGAGTTCGACCTCCCCGGCAAGGCGTCTCCGAGCGCGAACCTCTCGGTCGGCAACCGGCAGCGGCTGAACCTCGCGATCGCGTTCCTCGGCCGGCCGGAAGTGCTGCTCCTCGACGAGCCGACGGCCGCTCTCGACCCGGAGCAGCGGCGACGCCTCTGGGAGCGGACCTCGGCGCTGCGTGAGGCGGGCGGCGCGTTTGCCTTCGCGACCCAGAACCTGGACGAGATCGAACGCCGCGCCGATCGCGTCGCGGCCCTGCGCGACGGGCGCTTGGCCTTCGCGGGATCGGTCGACGAGTACGACCGCTCGCAAGCTGACACTCTCTTCGCATGAATCGCGTCCTGTTGCTCCTGCGGAAGGACGCGCTCGTCCTGCGCCGCTCGCCGCTCCTGCTCGCGATCCTGCTCGCGTACCCGCTCACGATCGCGGTGCTGGTCGGGCTCGTCGCCAGCTACGCGAGCGCCAAGCCCCGGGTCGCCCTCGTGGACGAGGACAACCTGCCGCCGACGGTCACGATCGGCGGCCACCGCTTCCATGTCGACAGGACGATTCAGCAGGTCAGCAAGAACGTCCGGCTGGTCCGGCTCTCCCCGGACGCCGCGGCCCAGCAGCTGAAGACCGGGAAGGTAGTCGCAGTCCTCACGGTGCCGCCGGGGTTCATCACCACCCTCAAAGGGATGGTGCGCAGCCCGCGCCTCGAGGTGCAGCTCTCGCACGGGACCATCTCTTCGCGCGTCGACCAGCAGGTTCAGGCGCTCGTCTACTCGCTCAACCGGCAGCTGCAGCGCGCGTACATCGACACGAATCTCGGCTACGTGACGCTGATCCTGCGCGGCGGCAAGGGTACGTTTCTCGGGAGCCCGATCAGCATCCTCGGGCTGGAGCGCGCGCAAAAGGTGCTCGCGCGGATGCCGCAGACTGCCGACGTCCGCACGCTCGACGACTTCATCCACGACGCCCGGCTTGCGCTCGCGAACACCGGCGAGGCGCTGCAGGCGACGGCGCACCCGATCGAGCTCGACCGCTCCCACGACCGCGGCCGGACCTGGGTGCTCTCGGCGAACGTCCAGGCGTACGCGCTCGCGCTGACGATCACCTTCCTGACGCTGATGCTGGCGGCAGGCTCGCTGGCAGCGGAACGGGACGAGAACGTGATCGGCCGGCTGGCGCGCGGCCTCGTGGGGCTCGGGCATCTCGTGTGGGCGAAGGTGGCGCTCGCCGCCGCGCTCGCGCTCGTCCTTGGCATGGCGATCGCGGTCGCGTTCGGCGTGATCATCCAGGTCGGCGGCGTAACCGGCGGGGAGCCGTGGCATCGCCTGCCGCTGCTCGTCGTCGGCCTGCTCCTGGCCGGCGGCTCGCTCGGCGCGCTCGGAGCGCTGCTCGGAGCTCTTGCGCGGGAGGCACGCTCCGCGTCACTCGTGGCGCTCCTGGTCGTCCTGCCGATCGTCTTCCTCGGCCTGATTCCCTCGGAGATCGTCCCGCCCGCCGGCTGGGCGTCGAGCGCGCTGCCGTTTACGCACGCGTTCGAATTCTTCCGCTCGGCGCTCTTCGACCTGAGCCCGTGGGGTGAGGTCCTCCGCCAGGCGGTCTGGCTCCTCGTGCTGGGCGGGATCTTCGGGGCGCTCGCCCGTCTGGGAGCGCGTAGATTGTTGGTGTGAGCTTCCCGGCAACGCGCTTGCGTCGCCTCCGTCGGAGCGACCGGCTGCGCTCGCTCGTCCGCGAGACGCGCCTCGACCTCGACGACTTCGTCTACCCACTCTTCGTCGGGCCGCGGACGGAACCGAATCCCGACCTGCCGCCCTTCGGCCGGCTCGCAGTCAAGGACCTTCCAGCGGAGGCGGCCGAGCTGGAGCGCCTCGGTGTCCGCGCGGTGATGCTCTTCGGCATTCCGGACGAGAAGGACGAGGAGGGATCAGGCGCTTGGGAGGAGGACGGCGTCATCCAGCGTGCGCTGCGCACGCTTCGCCAGAGCTCGGGCGAGCTTGTCCTGACGACCGACGTCTGCCTGTGCGAGTACACCTCGCACGGCCACTGCGGGCCGCTCGACGGAGACGACGTCGACAACGACCGCGCGCTCGAGCTGCTGGCGCGCACGGCCGTCAGCCACGCGGACGCCGGCGCCGACGTCGTCTGCCCGAGCGACATGATGGACGGCCGCGTGGCGGCGATGCGCGGCGCGCTCGACGACGCGGGTTACTCGCAGATCCCGATCGTCTCCTACGCGGCCAAGTACGCCTCGGCGTTCTACGGGCCCTTTCGCGACGCCGTCGACTCGGCCCCGGCGTTCGGCGACCGGCGCGGGTACCAGATGGACCCCGCCAACGTGCGCGAGGCGCTGCGCGAGTGCGAGCTCGACGTGCGCGAGGGGGCCGATGCGCTGCTCGTCAAGCCGGCGCTGCCGAACCTCGACGTGATCCGCGCGGTGCGCGAGCGCTTCGACCTGCCCCTCGGCGCGTACAACGTCTCGGGCGAGTACGCGATGATCAAGGCCTCTGCCGCGCGCGGCTGGCTCGACGAGCGGGCGGCGGCGCTGGAGTCGCTGACCGCGATCGTCCGCGCCGGCGCCGACCTCGTCGTCTCCTACTGGACGAAGGAGCTCGCGACCTGGTTGTAACCGCGAGCCTCTGGGAGACGATCGCTCGCGAGGCGGCAGGCGAGAGCGCCCTCTGGGGAGAGGCGCTGCGCCCCGAGCCCGAGCGTGAGACCGAGCCGGTCTTCTCGCCGCTCGCCGAGGAGCGCTACGGCCTCGGCCTCGAGACGATCTACGAGGGCTACCTCCTCCACTACGGAACGCCACGGCTGTTCGCGCCCGCAGACGACGACACGGCGCTGCTGCTCGGCGATTACCTCTACGCGCATGGCCTCGTCCGCGTGGCCGAGGCGGGGACCGTCGAAGCAGTGGCCGACCTCGCCGCGCTGATCTCGCGCTGCGCCCAGCTGCGGGCCGACGGCCTTTCGGGTGACGGCGAGGCCTGGGCCGCGACCGCCTCCACGCTCGGCGAGGGCGAAGAGTCGCGCGCGGCGTGGCGCGCGGGGCCCGAGGCTGCGCGCGCCCTCGAGCTGCACGCGCGCCGGGTCGGTTAGCATCGCGCCGATGCTGCCGCTCGCCGCGAAGACCGCCGCGCAGGAAGGCCTCGACGTCATCCGCGCGATGCTGGTCGTCGGGCTGATCTTCGCCAGCGTCATAGCGGTCGGCCAGACCATCCACTGGCTGCGCCGCCGCAACCACTAGTCGCGCGGCGTCTTCTGTCGGATCATCTCGTCATGCGCGAGCTGCCGAGCGGAACCGTCACATTCCTGTTCACCGACATCGAGGGCTCGACGCGCCTGCTTGACGAGGTGGGCGACGCCTACGCCGACCTGCTTGCCGAACACCGCCAAACCCTGCGAGCGGTCTTTACAGAGCACGGCGGCGTCGAAGTGGACACGCAGGGCGACGCGTTCTTCGTTGCGTTTTCCGGCGCGGGCGACGCCGTCGACGCCGCGGCGGCATCGCAACGGGCTCTAGGCGACGGACCGATCCGAGTGCGAATGGGCCTCCACACCGGCGAGCCGTTGCTCACGGAGGAGGGCTACGTGGGAA